>SDBT01010419.1_pt1 | contig 15003 bp, 11 predicted proteins | sample 2277101 | NCBI WGS metagenome assembly SDBT01 (sample SAMN10404973, study PRJNA504765) | marine sediment metagenome | isolation source: marine sediment core GS10_PC15, 103 cmbsf | place: Arctic Ocean: Southern Knipovich Ridge | collected 2010 | reverse complement strand
CTCCGGGGCATCTCCTTCGTAGTATTGCAGAGAAACCACCGTCTTGCCTGCGCCAATCGCACCGGTACCCACCATCGTAAGTTCCGTCGAGTTGGACGGATTGCCCTGTTCTTCTATACGCCATGTAACGCTTGAACCCTGGTCGGTTAACGTAAATATGAAAGTGCCGTTCGGGTCAAAGCCGGCAAAGTTTTCCTGCAACGGAGCAGAAACACCACTGTGGACCAGTCCCAGGTCCCAGGAGGTATTCTCAGTGTTGCCCCAGAGACCGCCGCGGATGATATCATACTCGTTAAACGCGTTGCCGCTGCTGCGTGCGTAAACGCTGAACATTCCCCATCCCTGGAAATCCACGACGGCGGTAATCTTGTAAGGCGTACCGAACTTGTTGGAGTCGCTGGCATCAGGCTCGTCATAAGGCCCGGAAATAAGCAAGGAATTCGGCTCGGCCAAAAACGGGGCCTCGATTCTCATTGCTCCGCTGGATTCGCTCAGCCCCGTGGAATCAGGATAGCCGACCCACTCCATCACAGCATTCCCGAAGTCATCGGCGTATTTCTGCGTCATGGGGCCAACCGGAATGGGAATCGAATGTGTAACAGCACCGCTGTGAGGTGTACCCTCATAGTCGGTATCATCTACAGCCGTTACAGTAACCGTTTGAGGCGCGTTCCAGTTGCCGCTGTTGAAAACCAGGGCATTGGAACTTAGAGAGGTTTCGCCATCGGTGGAAACCTCAACAGTAACCGTTATCGTAGGCTGCTTAAGCAGTTCAACAGTGTATGTGTCGGTAGTTTCGTCCTGCTCGCTCACATCCGTGGAACCACCTGGCTCAACTATCTTAACCGCATAGCGCATGTCATTATCCACAACAAGGACACTCAATTCGCCGTTTGTTATTTCCGGGCTGAGGAAGTTGGGCTCTGTTGGTACATACGCGCCGTCCACAAAAGCAAGCGAATGGCTCAGGATTATGGTCTCATCTACTTCGCCTATGCTATCGCTCACAGCGGTAACCGTTATCGTTACCGGCGTGTCCCAGTTAGCAGTGGTAAAGACAATATTGTTGGGATCAGGATTAACTGTTATTTCACCAGCAAGATCACACGGGTCAAAGACAACCTTTATCCCTCCGACAGCAGCGGCTGGCGGGGATTCGGTCATAACTATGGTGTACGTATCGGTTCCTGTATCCTCAGTAACCTTGGTTGGGTTACACGGGTCTTCAACCGTTTCTTCCAAAATTGCCACGGGTTCCCCCGCTGTATAAAGCTTTATATTGTCCATCCTGTCGTAAACTTCCGCATTGACGCTTCCTGACCAGGCCTGAAAGCCCATCGAGATCGGTAGGCCGCCCACGTCGCTTGGGGTGGTAAAAGTCCAATCACGAGTCATCCAGCCTTCAGGAAGTGTCTCACCCAAACCGCCAATACCGAACCTCCAGGGGTCTCCTGAGGACCATCCGCTCCACGGGATACCATTGTCACCGGGATTAACGGAAAAAAACGGATTATAACCGTCGCCGGGGCTATTCCAGATATCCAGCGAAATGGTGTACTCAGTATCAGCCTCCCATACATCACTGGCTGCAATAACAGTTGCGGAGTAATCATTGATCTCCAGGACATAACCGCCTTTGTCACCCGGGTCGCCTCCTAAGGACGCAACCACTTCGGCCTTTGCGTAAACGTAATTAAATTCGTCCGCAGTTGTCCAGCCGGTCAGATCACCCGTCTCGAAGTTGCCGTTGATAAGATCAACAGTTCCGCCCCAGGCCTGGGCCGCAATTAACAATACACTTAACAAAACAATTAACTTTTTCATGATTTAATCCTCCAAAATAATAAATAACATTTTCATTTTACAATCCGACAATAATTCGTCCGTCTGTACCTGCCTGAAAACTTAACACCTGTAAACATCATTCATACACACCTCCTGTAAAAATTAGATTTCAGTATCATTTCATCACCTTAAAACAACTTCTTTTAATTAACCCTTCAACTGATTTACAGGAGCCAGTCTCCGACAAAAACAGCCAAATCACCAAGGTCGTCGTTGCCGTCGAAATCAAGGTCTCCCGCCTCGTTAAATATAGCAAAATCTTTAAGGTTCACACTTCCATTGACATCGAGGTCACCGGCAGAGATATTAAGCCGCCAGTGAGTCCCCATCAGGCGAGGTTTTCCACCGCCGAATTCCTGTTGATAATAAACCGTCCATATCGACCCGTCCGAAAGCTGTGTCGATGCCGGATAACCAAGATCGCCGTTAGGGGCGCTGCTGAGTTTAATTTCATTTTCAACGTCCCAGGTAACACCTTCATCTCTGCTGATACACGCATATTCACCGTACGGCACCCATCGCCTGCCGTAAACCGCCAACAGCCAGTTATTATGCAGACGAATCACATGCTGCGGATAACCATGAACATTCGTTATATGAACAGCAGTCCACGTAGCTCCGCCGTCAGTGCTCTCCGACTGCCGCATAAAATGAGGGCTGAATTCGTCGCGAAAAACAATAACCAGTTTGCCGCTGGCACACTCGACAACGTGGCATTCATCATAATGCAGATCATTAGCAGGCACCGGGAAAGTACCAACCGTCTGCCATGATAAACCATCATCGACCGACTGCTGAATACCGACATCAAAAGGAACGTTATAGGAGCAATGCGGACGCTGGCCTATAAACAGTATGCGCCCATCGCTAAGCTGTATTGGTCCATGAGGAGTAGTAACTTCGGTCCTTACCGGCGGAGCCCAGGTATAGCCGTTATCGACCGAGCGGACCGTCCAGTGACCCTGCCATTCGGTGCCGTAAGGACCCGTAAACCAATCCACCAGCATCGTCCCGTCGTCAGTTTGAATAATACCCACATCGCGGTCATCGATAGGTGTATCATAAACCGTAACCTCACTGCTCCATGTTTTTCCCCCGTCACTGCTGCGAACCATTTGTATTATACCGTCATTGGATACGTGCCCGGCTCGATTACCTGAGAAAACAGCAAGCAAATCACCGTTAGGAGCAAGGGCAATACTCGGCCAGCCGATATATTTCCCCGGCTGACTGCACAAGATCTTACTGTCGGTAATTATTCTTGCATAGTGGTCATACACAGCGGTTATAGTCTTATCGGCATCCATAAGCACCGTAGTATCGGCGACATTTTTGTTGGCGACATTTCCCTTCCAATGACTAAATTTCCTGTAATCTCCATTATACGAATAGAACTCTGGGGCACTGACGTTGACTGTCGTACCCTGGACATATAAATTTGCTCCCACCGGTGGTGTTGTACCAACTCCCGGCGGGCCGTTAACAGTCAAAGTAAACGAAGCCGATTGAACATAAGCCGCAGTTAAAATAGAATTGGCGTCCATCACAATAGTAGTTACCCGCTGCCCCGGTTCCTGCGGTGCCTTGCCCACACTGTCCCAGTGGTCAAATACATAAAAATTGCCATCTTCATAAGACACATCGGCGCTTATATTAACTGTGGTGTTATATTCATAAACATTTTCGCCCGCTGGAGGCGAAACTGTTGCACTGCCCGGAGCTGCCATTGTCAAATATCTCGGATTTTCATAACTTTGCACAGTGCGAAGAATCCTGATGTTGTCCAGCCTGGCATAAACTTCTTCATTGGCGCTGTTCGACCAGACCTGCAATCCCATCTGGATCGTCTCTCCTATTCCAAGCCCGCCGGCGCTTTCTGTGGTAAACGAAACCTCACGAGTACACCAGCCTTCAGGAAGTGTCTCACCCAAACCGCCTATACCAAGCCTCCAGGGATTTCCGCTGCTCCACCCACTCCAAGGAGAATCATTATCCGCGGGGTTAACGGAAACAAACGGATTATACCCATCGCCGGGGCTATTGTAGATATCCAGCGAAACGGCGTACTCGGTGTCAGCCTCCCAAACGTCACTGGCTGCACTGCCCATTATCGAGTAGTCATTACCTTCAAAGACATAGTTACCTTTGTCAGCTGGGTCGCCGGGTAATGACGCAACCACTTCCATCTTACCGTAAGCGTAAAGATTATAATCCCAACCGATCCAGCCGGTAAGGTTACCTGTTTCGAAGTTGCCGTTTATAAGATCAACATCTACCTGCAAACCCCACAAAGTACAGGGCAAAACTGTAACGGCAAAAAACATCAATAAGATCATTTTGTTCATAAAGAAAATACCATTTAAGTTAAATTTTACTCGGCCCCATCACCTTCGATTATCACCGGCTCAACGATCATCCTGAAACCTCTGGCCTCTTTGGGATTTCGAATACGCAAGAGCAGTTGCTCCACTGCCCGACGGCCGATCGTCTCACCTCCAATATCAATAGTCGCCGGCCGGGGATTCAAACCCATAAGATAGCATAGTTCACCGTTAGCTGAAATTATCGTCAAATCTCGGCCCGGCTTAATTCCACGCTTATCAAGCTGGCGATAGACCATCGCGGTAAAAAAATCCAATGGCACAAACAAGCCTGTAGGACGCGGCGAAAGGGCTAAATACCTGTCAACTAACAGCCCAATGCACTTTTCCACATGGTTTATATCGCTAATATCTGAATCCGTAACTATTTGAGGTTCACCCGGACTTGGCACTATCATTTCGACCTTAGCCTCGTTTTGGTAGGCTGCAAAACCAAAACCATCGCCCCGTGCATGTTGCGAAGGACTTACAGGCCAGGGTGTTAAAAATGCTAACTTGCTGTGACCCCGGTCCAATAGATATTTCGCCGCCATTCGACCGCACGTATCATGGCCGCCTATAACATAATCACTCCGTGATGTGTGCCTTGAAACGATCCAGATATTCGGATAGATAGAAAGCTTCGCCTCCATTTGTCTGGTCAATTCACCTGTTGCCAGGATCAAACCGTCAAGATGGTTTTTCGAAATACTTGGCGGTAACATCTTACTGCCGTCGAGACGGGCAACAACAAGGTTCATTCCCTGCTGTGCTAATACTGAGGCAGCACCCTGCTCGATCTGAAAGATAGTTGTAGCATTATAAACATAATTACCGGATGTCAATAAAGCTATGTTACCCGTTCGAATACCCCGAGCCAATCCCTGTTGTTGTGCTGAGTTGCTGTTTGAAGATTTAGGCGCATAGCCAATTTCGTTCATCACATTTCTTACTCGCGCAACCGTCGAGGCCGAGATTCGACTGTCGCGATTGATAACACGCGAAACAGTAGATGCAGAAACTCCGGCAAGATTCGCAACTTCGGATAATGTCATTAGCCTAATTCCTCCTCTTAACGCCTGATAAAGAGACAATTAAGTAATTAGATTAACCTATCCCAAAAATTAATGCAAGAAAAAAACAGAAAAAAAGCAAATTTATGCAAAAAATATAGGCAGTCAAGCATTGCACACAACCTCTTTATATATAAGCAGTTATGTATTTTAGAGTGGAGATGGGAGCATGTTTTTTTCAATGCTTTTAAGAAAATCATTGCATTTAGCTCAAAATGGACCACTTCACAACTTCCCAATAATTCAAAGCCAATACCAGTCTTTATCGGACGACCAGAGAAATGCCCCCCGTAGTTTTTGCACACTTTCGCCCTGCAACACGGAGTGCAAAACAAAGGATTAGTCATTCCAAATTCATTTTCGTTTCACGGTTCCATCGCTATCGCCCGGCGAAATGTCCAGCCGCCAGTGCGTTGCCATAATGCACGGTTTTTCGCCGCTGTTTTCCTGCTGATAATAAACCGTCCATATCGATCCATCGGCAAGCTATACCGATGAAGGATAACCCAGATCGCCGTTAGGTGCGATGCTGAGTTTTATTTCATTCTCAGCATCCCATGTCTTACCTTCATCTTTACTGATACAGGCATATTGACCGAAAGGCTCCCATCGCCTGCCGTAAGCCTCACCGCTGCCGCCTGTGGTAAATGAAACGGTATAAGTATCCCAGCCTTTTTTAAGCTGGAAATTCAAACCGCCTATTCCGAACCTCCACGGACTCGATGACGACCAGTTACTCCATGGAGCATTGTCATTTGCCGGGTTGACACTGACAAACGGATTGGCGCCCATATCCGGGTCTCGCCAGATATCCAGAGATACTGTGTACTCTGTGTCGCCCTGCCAAACATCTCCCGAAGCACTTAGCATCTGAACATAATCGTTACCTTCATAAACATACTCGCCCTTATCGTCAGGGTCACCCGGCAATACGGCAACCACTTCGCCCTTTCCATTGGTAAAACTTCCATCATCATTAACAAAGGTCCACCCCGTAAGATCACCCGTTTCCAGATCGCCGTTTACAAGATCGACATCGACCTGCAAAGCACACAAAGTACAGGGCATAACCATAGTCGCAACAATCATCACTAAAACTGTTTTACTTACGGTAGTCATTCTAATTTCCTCTATTTCGCCAGGTTTTCATGAAGATATTTTTCTAATTGGGACAGTTTCTTTTCCGGAACAGAAGTTTGGTGATTGTCGATTATTTCACGGGCACGTGCGTGAAGTTTTCCGTACATCGTATCTTCAGGACTCGTTGGTTCGGCTCTTTTAAAGCTACCTTTTAGAAAATGCTCTTCTTTTCGGAGCAGTTTAACGGTAAGCTCATCAATGAGGAAATTGCCGCCGGGTCCAATTCTTTTGAACGACTCAAAGCCCAACCTTTCTTCATCAACAGTTATGCCTTTTTGCAGGTATTGCGCCAGAGCGATTAAGTCACAATCGAAAAGGATCTGTTCGGCGCTGGTACCGTTACCATTGCCAAGGGAGCCTACGCCGGTAATAATATTGGCACAACTGGAGACAGCCAGCATCAATTGAGACATGGATTCGGCCCCATTCTGGATGTCAAAGCTGACCGAATCGGTGGAACTGCCAGGCGCGCCGCTGGGTATGTTGTAAAATCTGCCCATATCAGCACCAGCCACAGCCGAAAGGATTTTTTCCGGACTGCCAAGACTGCAATTAGAGGTTTGCATATTCATGGGCATGCCGACACTGTTATAAAAAACGGCGGAACCCGGATATAGCGTTTGGGTGGTGATGACCGAAGCCAGGAATTCCGAGTTCAAGGTTACTACCATACCTGCAAGTGAAAACGGTGATGTCGCGCCAGCCATCGGGCAGGGCAATATAATGAGCATTATGCCGTAAGATCCAAGAAAGTCGATTAACTCAAGAAAATCCTTATCCAGGGTCAAAGGAGAAAGCGGCGAGACAAAGGCGCTGACGATTCGATCCGAACGCAGCGGCCCGTCTGCCATAATTTCGGACATTTCCATCCATATCCGAGCCTCGGCGACATTATGAGGGGCGCATATATAATGCTTGCTCATGTTGGACATGTAGGCGTAATTACTTTTCAAAACGCTCTCTTGGCCAGGGACGTCGGAATAAGTTACATCCATTTTGTACGGCATTGAAATAATATCCAGTGCATCGATCAATCGGGCGTTGTCCCGGCAGTCCTCAAGAACAGGCGGCCTTTTACCATGCTCATAAGAAAGCATAAACGGATCCACCAGGCAGGAACTGTAGTAGCGGCTGTCTTCAGTAAGATTATACTCTTCCTTTCGCACCGAGCTTAATGTAATATCCCGCTGGCATTTCCCAAGGGCCTCGGTAATCATCTCTTCTGAAAAAAGTAACCGATCATTAGTACTTCCGGGTTTAGCGCCCGCGGAAATAAGTTTGCTTCTTATCTTATCATCACAAATATCCACACCAATTTCTGACAGTACTTTCAAACTGGTTTGATGAATTTGTTGAGCTTCCAGTTCCGATAAAGCTTTTGCCGCAAAAGTGTTCATATACCATTCTCTTGATATAAAAAAGGATTTCCCATATAACATTTTATATCTTAGCTCAGCTACGCCGTTGGACCTCTTTTTTAATAGAATATCAAATCTGTCTCGAAAACTCAAGATTTCCAACTTCATTTTGAAAATATTTCCGCCACAATAATAGTAAAACACGAATTTGGCCACTGAATTTCATTTATTTGACATACCTCAACCACTGTCACTTTTTGAAAATCAAGTTATTCAGCAATTTTTATCATTACATATTACTCCATCCTATCCATACAAGTTTACCACATGGCTTATGACTTGAATCGATCCTGCCAGCAATATAACCAGTGCGCGCGCACCAACCTTGCTCAGCTGGCGCTCGTCTGGCGCTCGCCTGGTTCTCTGCCAGTTCTATAAACCTTTTTAAGCACTAATGTAACATTCATTGTCATAGTAAGTTACAGCACCCTGACCTTTAATTATGAGTCAACATGTCATTCTGTGGGTTTTACGTGTCACCCGGATATATAAAACGTTCACTAAATTTTGCATTTTTTAAGTCTTTGGTATAACTGATCTTATGGATTTACAATTTTTACGATTTTACACGCTATTTGGTCTTTGGGTTGTAGTCTAGTTGTATGGATTTCGATCACTTTTTATAGACGCAATGGCGTCATGCAAAGCCAATGAAGGTTGATTTTTAAGATAGATTTGATATTCTATTGGAAATAAGGAAAGCGTAAAGCATCAGTTTGAACTTTATGCTGCGTTATATGCGTGGTGCCGTCTGGACGTTGCCAAAAGCGGCTAATAGCTAATAGATGGTAATATCCCATAATGCGTAAAAGATCATATACACGTTTTTTCGCATTGCGAAAAAGCATTGTTGCGGTACTGTCGATGGCTATCCTCGTAGGTATGGGCGAGCGGATGGCAGAGCGTTTTTTGCCCCTTTACCTGATGGCTTTAGGCGGCGGACCCATCGTGATCGGCTTTCTCAACGCTATGGACAACCTGCTGTCAGCGCTCTACTCCTTTCCTGGCGGCTATCTGTCCGACCATCTTGGAACCAAACGTGCCTTGATTGTTTTTAACCTTGTCGCTATGGCAGGTTTCCTCATAGTAATCTTCATCCCTACTTGGCCAACAGTTATCGTAGGAGCAGTTTTCTTCCTTTCCTGGACATCCCTATCTTTGCCTGCCACAATGAGTCTCGTTGCCGATGTTCTACCAATAAACAAGCGTACTATGGGGGTTAAAAGAAAACATTTTAGCGATTCTGGAACAAAGAGAAAAGGCCAGACCGAAAATCGGCATTTCTTTTGTTGTCAATGAAACAAATATTGCTGAATTGAATGATGTGGCAACATTTTGGAGCAAGTTTGGCGTGGATTTTATGGATGTTCGCTTTGATGTACTGGCTGCTGATGATCAAAATAACAAATTCGAAAGCCAGCTGAATACTTTCCAGCACCTCATTGAGTCGAATACATTTTCTCCGATGCAGGTCAATGTGGGAGATTTTAAACAGGGCAAACCGACTCTGCCGGAATGGTGTTCCATCCCTTTCTATAAGATTGTAGTAGATCGTTTCGGCCTTGTTTGGTCATGCTGCCTTTTGGCACAGCCGGGAAGCCGTCCTTTGTGGGCTTGTTTGGGAAGCTTAGCGGACCAACGGTATCCCGATATCATGAGAAATATCTCAGATAAATTTCCAAGGCAGCATTGTGGTATCTGCACCCCCTTCGAGATAAAGCAAAACAGCAAGGTGAGTCTCTCAGTGGTGTAGCTAAAGAATGAAATCACGCACCGTCCGCGGACAACAGAATACTATAGAGAAGTCGGACAACAAAAAAATGGTTATCACTAAATATATAAGCTTGAATCGAGGAATATAATAAAGTGGAAGCAAAAAAACACAAACAAAACAATAGAAATGTCGTTTTGAAAGTTGCCTTCGTGGGGGCGCATCCAGACGACATCGAAATAAGCTGCGGTGGCTCCGTAGCTTATTTTGTTGAAAAAGGTTATGAAGTCTGGTGCGTTTTATTGACAAAAGGAGAAAAAGGGCTCGGAACCAAAAACGGTTCAGATATTCGAGCTAGAGAATCAATCGAGGCGCTTAAGTACTTGGGAGTCAATAGAAAAAATATTGTCTTCGGTGATTTTGAGGATACCCAGATTCCGAACTCGATTGAACTGATTCATTTTCTTGAAACATTCAATTTTGGGAATCCTGAAGATATTTACGCGGTCTTTTTTCATTCAGAGTCTGATTATCATCAAGACCACCAAGTGACCTCGAAGGCTTGCCAAGTAGCTTTTCGGCATGTTAGACGTATACTAACTTATGAATCACCATCGGTTACATCGTCATTCTTCCCTTCCGTCTTCGTTGATATTAGTGAATATATCAGAAAAAAATCCATGCTTTGAGGTGCCATAAAAGTCAGACAATTCAAGAAAAAATTTATATGGAGTACAAGGCGATGATGTGCGTCAGCAGATTTCGTGGCCACCAGATCGGTAAACGATATGCCGAAGCATTTGAAATCAAAAGATATCTTATGACTTAAGCTACAAAGTTTCGTATCGGTAGCCCAAAAATTCTTTACAAGGGTGAGATTGAAGATTTGAGCCCTTCCAAGTGTATTTGTTGAATCGAAAAAGAAAAAAATGATATGAAAGTCGCCGGACGGTCCGTGGACAACATAGTATTACAGAGAAGTTTATGAAATATAAAAGAAAAAACAAGCTGAGATAAATTATATGAAAGGATAGGCCATGATTCCCGAAAGAAACCGACCAAAACCTGACCCCCAAGGCGTACGTTTAGTGGACTCCATGTTGAATCAACTGAGAATGAAGCCGGACATAGGAATTGCTATACTTATGCAAACATTGAATCGGCAGCCCGAATCAGTCAGATTGGCGTTGATTGAAAGGCTTGCTAAGCATTATGCGAAATCAAATCCCGAGTATCTGCGGAAGGTTGAAAATGAGATCAAGCTATTGAAAAAAACGCCACGCAATCTGGCCGTTCTTGAGACGGTAAGAGATGACGAGATGGGTAGGTTTGCAACTGTTAAGGATGGCAACACTCTGTCGGAAGTGGAGATATCTGGCGATGTAACAGATGACGAATTGGTCCCGGGCTGCCGAGTCGTGCTGCCAAAAATAGCAGGGGCCATAATTGGAACACGAAGCTTACCACCTGCTCTCCCGGCAGCTGAGTTTGAACGGATACTAAACGATGGTCGCTTCTTGATGAAAATCGGTAGCGAACATCTCGTCCTTGGTCGAGGAGGTGAATTGGTCAATAACAAGGTAATCCAAAAGTTGAAACCGGGCGACTTGCTTGAATACGACCCTTCAGTCAATTTTGCAATTCGGATTGCACAGAAAGCCGTCAAAACAGCACAGTATCTTGGTGAACCACCTGATGTAACTTGGGATGACATTGGGGGAATGGAAGGAGTCAAAGAAACTATCGATAGTGAAGTTTTAGGGCCGTTGCTGAATTCTAAAACCTATAATTTTTATGGCGTGTCCGCTCCGCGAGGAATATTGTTTGAAGGCCCACCGGGTGTAGGCAAGACTATGATGATTAAAGCAATGGGGACGTCTCTGCTTTCTGCACTGAAGTTGTCCAAGGATGCACCTGTTTTGTATCAGATTAAAGGCTCTTCTCTTTTGAGTTCCTATGTGGGAGAAGGTCCGGCACGACTCAGAGCACTTGGTGCAGCGGCTCGTGAAGCTGCTAAGGAATATGGGCTTGCGTTAATTTTGCTCGACGACTTTGAATACGGAGGCGGATTGCATCGAGGAGTCGGAGATAAAAGCTCTCCTGCATATTCCAATTTGACAGCCGCACTTATATCAGAAATGGAAGGATTGAACGGGCATGGTCAGATTATTTTTGCGGCAACTGCCAATAGAGTCGATCTTGTCGACAGCGCCTTACTTAGAGCGGGCCGATTTAGCAAAAAAATTAATGTTCCGCGGCCCGATCCTGAGGCCTGTATGAAGATTCTTGGGGTTCACTTGCAAGACAAACCGATTGCTGCCGGCAATAATGTCGAGGAACTGGCTGAAAAAGTGGTTCAGCAAATATTCACCTACGACGACGAGAATCTCTTACTTCGACTTAATTATTTAGATGGAGAACAAGATGAGATATTTCCGTCCCGAATCGTTAGTGGTGCGATGCTGGCCGAAGCAGTGCGTTGCGCAGGACTTCGCGCGATTCGCAGAGATTTATCAGAGAATTTGCAGGAACCGGGCGGGATCACCTTTGATGACCTTACGGCAGCATTAAATGAACAGTTCGGCGCAACGATTCAAACGATTGAGCCATCCAATGCTCACATGCACTACTTGAACCTGCCAGCCAATAGAAGAGTCGTTGACGTAGAGCATGTTTGGAAAAATCGGCAGGAGCAGGAGTTGATAGCGTAATCTTTTTTAAGAAAGGGAAACATTATGAGACAGATTGAAAGACAAAATGATAGGAACAGAAACAAATTACAAGCAAATATGAATTCCAGCAGCAAAGATAGATTATTTGTGGAAGTGGCGTCAGATGACCGACGTGTCCAATTGGATGTTGACGGGCATGAAACAGTGGGCCAGGTCAAATGCAAGGCCCTTGAGGAAATGCAGCTTCCAGCAAAAAATCCTGAACGATACATTGTTATAGGGGCCGACCGGCAGCCCGTAGATAACAATCTATCGCTGAATAAAATTCTTGCAGCCGGTCAAACGTTAGAATTTCGGTTGCTCCCGCAAGTTGTCTTTGGCTGGAAAAAATTGTTGATGCCGTTTTTGAGGATTGTACGATGCCTGATCCGCTACTAACTCAATTTGATTTCGACGTAGACTATAAAAGCAGTCAGCAGATCGCTATCTTTTACGGCGCGCGGATATGGAACCAGGGAAAGATGGTTTTTATTAGCTGTCCATGCGATGACAACCGAATGCTGTTGGCGCAAATCTGTTGCCAGGGATATCCGGAGAAGCTGCCCAATGTAACTTTTTTAAATCCTGTCACAACAAAACCATCCACTGAGGATCGATTCTGGCCGACAGGAACCGTGAAGATCCCGGGCCCCTCAGGATACCAGGAACTGTGTCTGGCGGGAACTGAAACCTATGCAAGAGCCCACGGATTTTCGCCTTCTCATCACAGCCTGTCGGAGTTGGTGGAAATCATAATTAACTGTTGCAGAGGCCACGCAAAAAAAATTCGGTTAATTCCAGGGAGACGATAGAATGTGTGCAAAATTGGTAAAATATCGTCCGGAACGGCTAAAAGAATTGATGCTCTGTGAATCCGTCATAAAACCTCTAGAGCAACATCTGTACAATACAGGGCTTGAGCGGCGAGAGGAAGCAGCGCTTCTGGCAGGTTATATTGTGGGTAAGTCAACAGACTTGGTAACGACCGTTATTTTGCCTTATACGGAAAGTAACTCCGATGGATGTACGCTGCCGATGGAGATCACCGCAAAGTGCTTTGATGCCATCCGCCAAACTGGCCAACTTGTTCTAGCCCAGGTCCATACTCATCCGGGACGAGCCTGGCACAGCAACACAGATGATGAATGGGCATTTTCTGACAGCCCTGGACTTTTCTCTATCGTTGTACCTTGTTTTGGCAGATACGGTATGCAGAAGATTTTCACAAATAGTGTTGCGGTTTATGAACGTCTGATAAGTGGGGATTGGCACCCGCTGGCTCCATCTGAGATTCAACGTCGGATTTTATTTGTACCAAATAGTCAGATTATTCTGTAGCATCAATGGAGATTCCATGAGAGTGCATGTTGACAATCAAAGCAGAGCGGAACTGTTCGCACATCAGTCGCTTGGTGTAGAAACGGATAGGATCAAAGATGCTCTGCGCGATCGTACGATCGTGATCGGTATCTCAAGAGACTTGGCAAAAACACGTCAGGGACAGATCGGCCTTGTCACCGCAGTAAACATATTGACACGATTAGGATCGCTTGCGCCGAATATCTATCTGGATGTTCCCGACAACATGAAAGCATTGCCTCATATTCCGCTGCTGTCCGAAGGTCAGCCTGTCTCCACTCAAATACTGGATTTCATGCAGGCGATTGCGGGGCTGCGGAAAGAAAATATCGTTAGAAATTATTCGGACAAGCGTAAGATATATGATCTTGGTTTATTTATAGGCCGCCAGACAAGCAAAACCAAACAAGCGATCACCATTGGATCGAATAATTGGCTGGCCTTGGTCAACCCAACCGGTAAGCATGAAAAAATAACTCCTTCGGCAAATCCGTTGGGTACGATATTAGCCGCCGCATTGGGCTGTACGGAAATTGTAAAGCACTTGTGGCGGCCAATCAAGGATTCAGATATTGAGATCGATCCTCTCCAAAAACGAACTGTTGTTTCCAGCTATGATTTTTCAATCAACAAATACAAGGCTGAAAATCCCGTCATCCCCAAAAAGTATCGTCTGGGTCACGCATGCATTTTTGGACTGGGAGCAATCGGCAGCGCATGCAACTATATTTTGGGATGTTTCGACAATCCGGAGCTTTCGCTGGATTTTGTTGACTCGGACAAAATTGAACTAAGCAATGAAGAGCGGTTGTTTACGAGTTCTCAGCCGGAAAAAGATATCAATACGCTTAAGGTGGTTCACGCCCAGCGTTTCATGAAAACGATTGACCAGCAGGCACACGCATTCCCCTATGGCATGCCGCTTGAACGCTTCGTTGAAATGTCACGCGACCGCCTTGGCTATGTTTTCTACTGTCTGGACAGTGGAGCTGTTCGCCGAAGATTGCAGGCGGAGTTGGCCAGTGTTGTTGCCAACGGCGGAACTGATATGTCCCGGTGGATGGTTTCAGTACATGAGTTTGACCGTCCGGAAAATGCGTGTTTGCTCGATTTATATAAGGAGCAGTCAGGGGACCATCCTGACATTGTACGGCAGTTGGCGGATATATTGAAAATCAGTGTCAATGAGTTGTTGCAAATGCAAAGAATCGGCAATCATAGAATTGACGGCAGGCTAATCATCAAAGCGATGCAGCAAGAGCAGGATCCGGCTAAGAAGAGTCTGATCACCCGCTACACCGGTCTTACGGTCGAACAGGCTCTTGGCAAAGTCTGCACGCAAGCCTCACACAGTAAGGCATTACCTGCCGCAACAATAAGTTATGT
>SDBT01010418.1_pt1 | contig 15005 bp, 13 predicted proteins | sample 2277101 | NCBI WGS metagenome assembly SDBT01 (sample SAMN10404973, study PRJNA504765) | marine sediment metagenome | isolation source: marine sediment core GS10_PC15, 103 cmbsf | place: Arctic Ocean: Southern Knipovich Ridge | collected 2010 | reverse complement strand
GAGCCTGCTCCAGCGAAACGTCGTCGCGCAGACGACCGATAACGCTCAGGTAGAAGTTCGACCAGGAGTTGCGACCGCCCGCCACGAGCTGCTCAGGCACCCAGACGTCGACCTGGCCACCGATCGGGTTGAGAAAGTCTGCCGGCATGATGCCGATCACGGTGAGCGGCGTGCCGTCCAACGTGATGGCGCGGCCGAGCGCATCGTCGGCACCACTCAGGTGCCGCTGCCAGAGGCCGTGGCTGATGATCGCCACCCGCGCCTCGGAGTTTTCTTCCTCGCGAGTGAACTCGCGGCCCAAGGCCGGTGGCACGCCGAGCACCTCGAAGAATCCCGCGCTCGTCGGCATGACGACAATGCGCCGGGCTTCGTCGCCGCCGGTCAAGTCGGCGCCCCTCTGGCGATAGGTGTAGACGGCTGCCAGCCCTTCGAAGATCTCGTCGTACTCGCGGTAGGTCAAGAAACCCATGCCCGACACATAGGAGTTCTCATAGCTCGTTGTCTCGGCCGACGCCTGGTAGAGGCGCACGAGCCGGCCGGGCTCCTGATAGGGCAGGGGAGCGAGCAGCACACCGTTGATAACCGTGAACACCGCGGTGTTCACACCGATGCCCAGAGCGAGGGTGAGCACGATGATGGCCGCGAAACCGGGACGCTTCCGCAGGGAACGAAGGGCGCTCCGAAGATCTTGAATGAGGCTAGCCATTACAAATTTCTTCCATTGTGACCTGGGCACCGTCATTGCTTAGACGCCCAAGCGGCCAGAATGGTTTCGTCCACTCGTTTCACTCACCCCCCTTGCGCCAGGACCGCATTATGACAAAAGTTGTACCTTCATGAGAGGCGGGAATACGGTCGATGTCGCCTGGCCGGCGTGTTTCTTGGTTTTCCCCGAGAATGAGCCGGTGCGACAGATCCTGGCCGGAGAGAGGGAGAGGTGGGCCGCCGCAACGGTTCAGCGGGGTCCCGGTGAGGATCCAGCACGGCCTGCTAACCCGGGCTAGAAGCAATGTCAAAGAAGACTGGAGGAAAACTGACGTGACGGAGACCAATGGGGGGGCAGGTAGCTCGGATTTCATGGGGAAGGTCGCCAACATGGCGGACCTGATCGCCTACCAGGACGGGGCGGTGGTCAGCAGAACCATCGCCAAGAAGGACAGCGGCACGATTACGGTATTTGCTTTCGACCAGGGACAGGGCCTGAGCGAGCACACGGCGCCGTTCGACGCCCTGGTGCACGTTCTCGACGGCGAGGTGGAGATCACGATCTCCGGCGAGCCCCACCGGGTCGCGGGCGGAGAGATGATCGTCATGCCCGCCAACGAGCCACATGCGTTGAGTGCGGTCGAGCGTTTCAAGATGGTCCTGGTCATGTTGAAGTCGTGAGATATGCAAGCTAGCGACCATTCACTGACACTGTCCGTTCTCAGCGATCGCCTCGCGGTTTGTCGACTAGCCCCACTCAATCCCGGGGAATCACTGCCGGTCTGGACCACTGTGGGTCACTTGTTTTCGATTACCCAGACCGCGGATGAGCTCTCGGTGGTGTGCGATGAGGATGCGGTTCCCGAGGGCGTCACGAGCGAGCTCGGCTGGCGTTGCCTGAAAGCGCACGGACCTTTCGGGTTTTCGATGGTGGGCGTGCTTGCCTCATTGACGGGCCCATTGGCCACGGCGGGAATCAGTATCTTCGCGTTGTCGACCTACGACACGGACTATCTGCTGGTCAAGGATGAGGATCTCGGCAGCACAATCGACGTGCTCCGCCAACAGGGCCACACCATCCTGAGCTGAGGCTGCGACCTTGGCGAGAGGGAGAGGCCGAATGAAGGAAGGGGAAAGTCATGGGACCTGAGGCGAAGATCCTTCTGTGGTGGATACTGTTTGGAGGAACGCACATTCTCGGTTCCTCCGTCCCGGTTCGCACCTTCCTGATCAACAAGATCGGCACGCAGCCCTTCAAGGGGATCTATTCCCTGGTCTCGTTCGCCACCTTCGTCCCTCTCTGCTATGTCTACTTCACCAACAAGCACGTGGGGGCGGCGCTGTTCGACAATCTGCCCGGCGCCATCTGGATCGCCCAGGCGCTCATGCTGCTGGCGTTCATCGTTTTGGTGCAGGGATACACGACGCCGAATCCGCTGAGCACCCAGGCCGAGATGACCGGCGCCTACGGCACAGGTCCGCGCGGCATTCAGCGCGTAACCCGCCACACGCAGAACCTCGCCTTCTTCCTCTTCGGCGTGGCGCACTGCATATCGCTGCCGTTCGTGGGTGACTGGATCTTCTTCGGTGGCTTCGTGGTCTTCACCCTGGTCAGCAGCATCCACCAAGATTGGCGCGTGCGGGCCACAGGGCCGGAGGAGGCCAAGGCCTTCCTCGATCAGACCTCGGCGATTCCTTTCGCCGCGATCATCTCAGGCCGCCAGAAGCTCGTGTTGAGTGAGTTCAGCCTGATCGGATTGGTGATCTCACTCGTGCTGTTTTTCGTCCTCCGTTACTTCCACGGCGCTCTGCTCGGCGGCTTCTGAGGTGGCTTGACTGCCCGCTAGCAACCTACCTGAGCTTCTTAGCCCGGACCGCTGTCCCTGAAAATGGGGAAGACGCTTTCCGTGAGGCGCATGCGTAAGTTGTTCAACACGGCGCGCGCGTCGGGTTGGCGGGTGCCGGGCTCAGGCCAGAGCCTGTACCAGAGTTTCCAGGCTGATGCGTGCCCCGCTGAGAATCAGCACGACATTCTTGCCGGAAAAACGATCCTTAGTCTTCAGGAAGGAAGCCACCGAGAGTGCCCCGGCGCCCTCGACGAGCAGGTGATGGTCCTCGAGGATCAAACGAATGGCAGCGGCGATTTCCACCTCGCTTACCAGCACCCAGTCGTCGACACACTCGCGACATATGTCGAGGGTAATCGAGCCTGGCTCCACACCGCCGGCGGATCCATCCGAAATCGTCGGAAGCGACTCCATCTCTACGATGTGTCCAACCTTGACCGATTCATAGATGACGGCCGAGTTCGCCGGCTGGCATCCGATGATCTCGATCTCCGGACGAACTGATTTCAGGTATCCGGCGATGCCGGCGATGAGGCCGCCGCCGCCAACCGGCACCAGCACAGCGTCGATTGCAGGGGCCTGGCGCTCGAGCTCGATACCGATGGTGCCCTGCCCGCCGATTACCTTCTTATCGTTGTAGGGAGAAATGAAGGTCAGCCCCTGCCCGTCGGCATCCTTGCGGGCCTGCAGCTCGGCGAGCACGCAGTCGCCGGCGATGAGTCGCAGGTTCGCACCATGAGCTTTCAGATCCTTGAGTTTCGCCGCCGAGGCAGTCTCGGGCAGATAAATGGTTCCATCGCACCCGACGAGCTTCAGCGCAATTGCGAAGGCGTTGCCGTGGTTGCCCGAGGAGGCGGTCACGAGGCCGCGCTCGCGCTCCGCATCATCGAGGGCCAGCAAACTGTTGATGGCCCCACGGAATTTGAACGAGCTGGAGATCTGCAGGTTTTCGAGCTTCAAGAAGACGTCGCAATTACCCGCTTTTCCCAACACCAAGGATGGCTCCAGAGGGGTCTCCCTGATGTGTTTCCGTATTCGCCCCTCGGCTTCCAGCGCCTCTGCCCTCACTTCATCCGCAGTCATTCAGGTTGCCTTTCCTTCAGCTTGCCCTTCCTTTAGCTTGCCTCTCCTTCAGCTTGCCTCTTCTCGTCGTCACTTCTTCTCGCGCACCCACGGTTCCCATTCCATACCGCGAATGTACTTCTCCATCCAGCGGGTTTCCTCGACGTGAAGGACCCGCAGAAGCCGCGGCTCACGGACACCGTGCTGCTGGCGCGGGAACTTGATGAACCGTGTCGGGACGCCACGGTCCCGCAATGCCGTGAAGAACATCAGGCTCTGCCCGACGCTGCTCGTGGTGTCCTCGCCGCCGTGCAAGATCAGCGAAGGCGTTGTGACGTTGCCCACGTGTGTCAGCGACGAGTGCTGCATCCACTCCTCGAGGTCCTCCCAGTGGGAGCCGCCGATGTACCAAAGCGTGACGTCGAAGTTGAAGCCCGGCCCCGTTTCCGCAACCCAGCTCCCCACCATGGCGCCAATCGATGCTGCCTTGAAGCGGGTTGTCTGAGTCACTACCCAGCTACTGAGCACGCCGCCCCAGCTCCAGCCTCGAACGCCGAGCTGTTCGGGATCGGCGATACCCATTTCGATCACGTGGTCGACTCCCGACATGAGGTCTTCGTATTCGCCTCCACCGACGTCGCCCATCAGGCCGCGCAACAGCTCGTCGCCGTAGGCGCTGGAGCCTCGGACATTCGGACCCAAGGATGCATAGCCGAGCCCCGCGTAGAGCTGGAACTCGAAATCGAAGGTGTTGCCGAAGTATCCGGAAGGCCCGCCGTGCACGTGCAACATGAGCGGAACGCGGGTGCCCTCCTGATAGCCGACAGGCCGATACAAGACCCCCTCGATCTGCATGCCGTCGTGGCTGTGCCAGCGAACGATCTCCGCGCCGGCGAGTGCCAACTCCTTCTCGATCCATGGGTTGGAATCAGTCAGACGAACCTCGTCATGGCCCGAAATATCGGCTGAATACAAGTCCGGCGGCGTGTCGAAATCAGTGAACGAGTACACCATGCGAGTGCGGTCTTCCGAAAAGCCCAAGGGCCGTAGCGTGCCGGTTACGTGAGTGATCTGGGTGAGGGCCCCGGTGTCGACGTCCATGCGGAAGAGGTTGGTGTTGGTGCGATGCACCTCGCTGAACAAGAGGCTTCTGCCGTCCGGCGTCCAACTGAGCTGGTCGATCTCACCCTGGTCTTGACCCTCGAGCTTGCGTGCCTCACCCGTGTCCGGGTTCATGATCCAGATGTAGCCGTTGGTGAGCTCGAAGACCTGATCGTCGGGAGCGATATAGGCGAAGGTCTTGCCGTCGGGGGCCCAGAGAACCCCTCCCTCAGGGGCATTGTTGTCGGTGAGCCTGGCCAGGGCATCTCCGCTGGTATCCACCATGTAGAGTTCCGAAAGGAAGGGATAGTTCCTGCGGGCATCGCGACGAGCCGAAAAAACGACGCGGCTGCCATCGGGGGAGACATCGTAGCCGCCGACGCGGTGCTGCTCATCGGTGAGCCGCACCTCCTTCTTGGTCACGGGGTCTACTGCCCAGAGATTGCTCCACAGTCCTGAGGATTTGCCGTTCGGCCCCTCATCTACGAATACGGGGTCTGCTCCCTTGTCCCACTCGGCCTGGATGATGTCCGGGCGCGGTTCCTCGGCGACAAAAACGATTACGGACGCATCCGCCGACCAGCGGTAGCTGTTGATGCCGCCAGCGTGTGTGGTGAGCTGCCAAGCCTCACCGCCGGCCAGAGGGAGCAGAAAGATCTGCGAGTCCCCACCTGCCCTACGCAGCATCGAGAGATATACGCCGTCGGGTGAGAACTGGAAGTTACGGCCGCCGCGTTCATTGATGAAACGCACTGGGGCACCACCCGCCGAGGGCACCATGAAGAAGCGGGTCTCGTAGTCGTTCTTGTCCCAGTTCAAATGGCGCTCGGAGTAGAAGACCTTGTCACCGTCCGGGGAGATGGCGACGTTGCCCACCCGGACCATGTTCAGGGCGTCGTCAATGGTCATGGGACGCTTGGCCTGCGGCCGTGGCTCGGGGGCGGCGGCCGCGGTTGCAGGCTCCGCAGGTTCGACTCCGAGAGCTGAGCCAACAGCTCCGAAACCGCCCGGCAGCAGGAGAAGACCGGCGAGGCTTAGCAGAACGCATCGGGACAGGTAAATCCAGGCTAGTTGGCGTTGCATAGCGTCTCCTCCGAATCGGGCGGCTGGCGGGCCGCAGGTAGGTCCGGGCAGGTCGTAGAGGGAACCTCTTTGCCGGCCGATGGCGAGCTGTACGGGTCGGCTATTCTCAGGGGTCGCCGGGCGCAGCACCCTCTACACTCCGTGGTGCCATGATCAGGTTACTGCGGTCAACCCCGTCGAGGTCGCCAGGGGCGTCGATTCCCAGGAGTCCAGCCAGGGTCGGTGCCAGATCGACGGTATAAACCGGGTCCGAGATATCCCCTGCGCTGATGCCCGATGCATAAAGCAGCATGGGCACCCACGTGTCGTGATCGTAGGCCGAGCCATGTGTGCTGCCGTGGTCCAGGTCGTCCAGCACCCAGGGCTCGAACTGCACCAGGATGTCGGGACTGCGCTCCGGCGAGTAACCGTGCAGGAAGCGCCGATGGTACTTATCGACGGGCGTGGTCCCATCTGATGCGAGCTCCGAGGCCGTCCAGACCTGGGCGACATGATCACACTGCTCTAGCTGGCGAGCGATCTCATCCTCGAGCTCCCTGCTCGAGAAATTACTCGCCTCGATGGTGTCGAGATCCAAATAAAAGTCGCGGATTACCCAGCGCTCGTCGCCGAACTTCTCCTTCAGGGCCCAATGCACTTGCTGGAAACAGAGAACCTCATCGACACCGGCGCGAATGCCCTCACGCCCCTTCATCTGGCGGTACTCGGGGATGTCCATGATTCCGTGGTCGGAAGTCAGCGCCACCACGGTGTGCTCCAGCCCTACCGTCGCATCGATGAAATCGAGGAAATCGCCCAACATCCGATCGATCCGCAGAAGTGTGTCGACGACCTCGGGGCTGTTGGGACCGTACCGGTGCCCCACCAGGTCGAGTTGCGAGAAGCTCACGCCGAGATAGTCGAGCACGTCGTCGGCACCCAGATGCTCGTTCTCGATCAGCGCTTCGACAAAAAGCTCCAGGTAAGGGTCGAGGAGCGGTGAGTCGTCGTAGAGCGCTGAGTAGAAGGTCGGGTCAGGGGCGATCTCCAGATCGCCAATATAGTGAGGAAAGGTGGGCTGGTAGACGCCCTCGTCAACGATGCCGACATCGAGCTCTTCCAAGTCCAGGTCGACCGGTATCTGCTCCCATGCGGTTCCGAAGATCTCATCGAGCAACTTCCGGTCGTTGAACTCCTCCACCCAGGAGCGCGTCGCGCCCGCCGCTTCGTCCGATGACGAATCCAAGTGGTAGGGGGCGTAGTAGGAGCTTGTGGCCATCTCCCCGTTCCCGCTGTCGTACCAGAAGGCGCCGTCTGCTTCGTGACCGCCCAGCATGATGGCGGCCCGGTCTTTGGCACTCGCCGTGAAGACCTTCGATGCGGGGCTCTTTGCTTTCAGCCAGTCGCCGATGTTCGTGACCTGCAGGTTCCGCGGCGACCGGTGGTGGTCCGGATCGGCAGCGCAGTAGACGCGCTCGCCCAGCTCCCGGTCATACCAGTTGTTGCCGACGATCCCTGAACGGCTTGGGTAGGCTCCCGTACTGATCGTGGCGTGCCCGACGCCGGTGACCGTGTTGTTGTGGTCGTGGTTGGCGTTCGTGAAGCTGACGCCTTCGTCGAGCAGTCGCTTTAACCCGAACTGGAAGAGCGGCCGGTAGCGGATGAAGTAGTCGGCGCGTAACTGGTCGATGGTAATGATGATGAAAAGGCGGGGCTGGGGAGAGAGGAGCTCTGAAACCGGCGGCGACGATTCCTCGGGGGACGGGGCGCAACTCGTCATTCCCAGGGTGCCTAGCACCAGCATGGTCAGCGCTGCAGTGGCCATCGCCATCGCAGTGAATGAAGTCTCGAATCGTCGCATCAAATATCGGGATCGTCGATTTCGTCCGTTCATCTCAGCTTGACCCTCCATTTCCCGCTGAGAAATCCAGGCTACGGCAAATGTATACCGAATCGTGGGGCAACGTTGACCCCTGCATTGGGCGAAACTCCCGATCCTGCGATTCAAATCTTGGATTCTCGGAACACCCCGTCCTATGATGGAGAGTAGGCACGCAGGGCCGCATAAAAGGTCCTTCACGGAGCATCGCCTCCAGACCGGCAAAGGAGGGCACGGTGGATTTTCCGCTGGACATCACCACCCGCGACACGCATCTGACCGACCGTAATGCCGCGCTGGTTCGAAGCAAGGCCGAGGGGCTCAGGAAGTACTATTCGCGTATGACGGGATGTCGCGTGGTCATCCACGGCCCCGGTGATCGCCATCGCAGTGGCGGACCGTTCAAGGTTCGCATCGAGCTCGAGGTTCCCGGTTCCAATGTCATCGTCGACAAACAGGTGTCTGAGGACATCGAGTCGGCCATCCGTAGTGCCTTCGATGCCGCCCGCCGGCAGCTCCAAGACTATGCACGCGTGCAGCGGGGTAATGTGAAGAGCCGTACCGAGGACGACACCGAAGAGTAACGCGGTGCCCACCTGGCGGCGCCCGCGCGGCAACGACCCATTGAGGAGTCGCGGCCGCAGCAGGAGGGTGATGAGAAATGCGGGCTAGATCCGGATGCCGCGTTCTTTCAGCAGGCGCCACACGGTCGGCACTAGGTAGATATTCCCGAGCAGCCTGCCGACAACGAGCGCGAGCGCCGCGACGTAAACGCCGATCATGTTGTACCACCAGATGCCGACGAATAGGACCACGGCGATCCCAGCGATTTCGGTGAGCGTCGCGCCGCCCAGCGGCGAGGTGTTGCGCGCGTTGATCAACAGTGCCCGCTGAAAAGAGATCAGCACGGTGATGGCGGGCAGTATGACCATCATGCGGGTCGGCGCTAGAGCCAACTCGATGAGCTCGGGCGGAAGCCCGGCCACATCCCGATACCAGATCGTCAGCAGCGGCGAGTAGGCCACGATAGCCAGAGTCGCTGAAGACAAGGTCGCCAGCGCCAAGACGAAATTGCGCAACTCCCGGTAGTGCTCGCCGCGCTCGCCCAAGAGCGCGATCCCGACCTCCTGGAATGACATGCCGACGCTACGGAAGATGAAAGTGAATGCCTGCACGACGGGAAAGAGGGCCAGCGACTCGAGCGGAAAGCGGCTCTGCCCGAGAAAGAAGGTGACGACGGGCTGTACCCCCAGCGCCAAGATCGAGGTCAGTGCGAGGGGGGTGTAGAACTGGAAGATCTGGCCCTGTGAGAGTGAGTCCGTGCCGGCTTCCTCGACGCCTCTGAACCGCAGGTCGCCAGGCACCAAATGGGTCATCAGGCCGGTCGCGACAGCTTCGGCAACGACACCGCACGACAGCGCCAGCGCTCCCACCGAGGCACCGCTCAGCATCGTGAAGCGGGTAACGAGAACCGCCGTAATTGCCATTGCGCCAACGCGCAGCATGGTCCCTACGGCGACCAGGCGCGTCAGGTTGTTGCGTACCAGCAGCCCCTGGTGGAAGCGGCGGTAGCCGATGGCCGCCGGCCACGGCAGCATCAGCAGGAGCGCCGTGTGGGTGAGTTCGGCGACTTCATCGGGAAGCCTCAGCAGCCCCGTTGTCAGCAGGCGGAAGACGGGCGGCAGCAAGACGACCACGAGCACCAGGGTCAGCAAGACGTTGGCGCGGTAGGCGAAACGCCGCATGGCAACGTAAGTGTTTTGGCTCGATACCAACGCCGTAGAGGCGCTGAGAAACTGGATGACGGGGGACTCGATGACGAGCGCCAACACGAAGGCGATGCCGTAGGCAGCCAGGTTTTCCGTCGGGTTCGGCAGGCGTGCGATCACCGCCGCCAGAAACGGCCCCTCGACCGACATCATCAACCAGGTGCCGGCGAGCGGTAGCCAGAAGCCGAGGATACGGCGGTTGGTCAGCTCGGAGGGGCTCATGTCAAGGACTATAGACCTCGCGACCGCGCTGTGCAGGCACGTCGGGTGGCCCCCAGCCGCTTGCCGGTTAGGTCAGTTCCTTGTACCGGAAGCAGTCGATGACGTGATCGTTGACCATGCCGACCGCCTGCATGAAGGCATAGCAGATCGTAGGGCCGACAAATCGGAAGCCGCGGGCCCGTAGGCCCTTGCTGAGCGCCTCGGAAACCTCGGTTTGGGCGGGTAGGTCACGAAGACGGTGGTAGCGATGGGTGACGGGCGCGCCGCCAGTGAAGGCCCAGAGGTAGGAATCGAAGCTATCGAATTCATCTTGAATATTCAAGTAACAACGAGCGTTCGAGATCGCCGACTCCACCTTGAGACGATTGCGCACGATGCCGGCATCCCCGAGCAGCCGTTCCACCGACCGGCGGTTGAACCGGGCAACCCGAGCCGGGTCGAATCTCGCGAAGGCGCGCCGGTAGTTTTCGCGCTTCTTCAGAATCGTTGCCCAGCTCAGACCGGCTTGTGCACCCTCGAGAACGAGGAACTCGAAAAGCATGTGATCATCGTGCTGCGGCGTGCCCCACTCATGGTCATGGTAATCAATCATGAGGGGGTCAGAGCCGGCCCACTCGCATCGACTATGCGGACTCAAGGATCATCTCCTTGGCCCTCTTCACGGACGCTGCCGGCCACCTTCGCCTCCCGACCTGTTCATTCATGTCCGGGGACACAACTCCATGCGATAGTGTGAGCTACTCGAGTCGCGGGCCGATCACCCAGCGGAAGCCGAAGTCGTTAACGCGAAAATAGGCCGCCAGGCCCGAGCGGGCGGCACACCGGCAAACGAGGGTTTCCTGATTCCAGGTTGCACCGCGGGCGGCACGCAAATCGGCACTTCGTGACCCGGTCGGGTTTCTCGTTGGAGACTCTTCATAGTAGTTGGGATCGTATCCGTCCAGACACCACTGGTGAATGTTGCTGACCACATCGTGGAGGCCGTAGGAATTGGGAGGGTTCGTGCCCCGCTTGTAGGGGCCCGTGAGGGGCCCTTTGGCGATCTTGTACTGATGGCCGTCGGGATCATTGCCCCAAGGGTAATCGGCCCCCTGCAAGCCACTGCGCGCGGCCTTTTCGAACTCCGCCTCGGTCGGGAGGCGAATGCTGCTGCCGCTGCTCTCCGCGATCCAGTCGCAGTAGGCTCGGGCCTCGTGCCAGTTCACCCCTACGACCGGCTGGTCGGGGTCGTTGAAGTTCGGATCGTCCCACCATTTCGGTGCGTCGGCGCCGGATTTCTTCATGAAAACAGCGTAGTCGCGATTCAAGACCGGAGTCTGCGACATCTCGAATGCTGACAGAAGAACGCGATGCACTGGAGACTCGTCGAAGCTGTCTCCCTTCCTGCCCATCATGAAGGGGCCCTCCGGGACCAGACACCTGCGCAGATTTGGCTTGGTGCCACGAAATCTCATGAGTGCTCGTAGTTGTCGCCACGAAAAGTGGCCCTATCTTAGCCTGGATTTCTTAACGCGTCGCGGCTGCGCGAACGCAATGGCTTTGGGCCCACGCGCCATCGCGCTCGCGTAGTAGCCACCCGTTGAGAAATCCGGGTTAGGGGGATGTCGGTGAGCTACAGTGTTCATGGGTGGGTGTCGCACCCCTCGCCGCATGTTGTCGAGGGAGGACAGACTGACTGGGGCTCGCTTCGGAGGGAGCGTCTAATGGGTGGCAAATATCGCTGGTTGGTGGTGCTGGGGGTTGTGGTCGCAGTGCAGTGGCTGGCGGCGCCGGCGGAGGCGCAGTGGATCGTCAGCCCGGAGGGGCAGCAGCGCGAATTCGACCGAATTCGGTTCTCGGCGATGTTCTGGAAGGGTGGCCTTGATGGCAAGATCGACCTTGGAGACATCGAAGGGTTGCCGGTCATTCTCGATGTGCGGGACATGCTGGGCATCACCAGCTCTGAGGGTGGCTATCTGGTCGAGGCTAACTTCGGGATAGGGCGACGGCATCGTTTCATATTCACGTATGTCGATCGCAAGCACAGCGGCTTCAACATCATGGACATCGACGTCACGATCGGGGGCTGGCCGATTCAGGCGCAGGTCCCGATCAACAGCCGGATCGACCTCCGCCATGCGCGCTTTTCCTACAACATATTGCTGGTGGCCCGGCCCGAGGTGGAGATTGGCTTCATTGGCGGTGTCGGTTGGTTCGAGACCATCGCCGCGGTCGAGACATCTCTGGGGAATGCAATTGCCACGCTCGCTGCCCCCTATCCGAGCTTCGGAGGTAACCTGCTGATCAATCCGGCCGGGCGCCTGCGCCTTTACGCCGAGATCTGTGGCTTCCCCGAGGTCAAGGTCGATCAGTTCGGGGGGTGGTTGGCCGATTTCCAGGTGCGAGCTGAGATCTTCGTTATCGACAACCTCGGGATCAACGCCGGCTACCGCTGGTACCAGATGGATTTCCGCCTGGAGGAATCCGACCTGGCGTTCGGCCTCAATTGGAGGGGCTTTCTGGTCGGAGCGCAGGCGCGTTTTTAGCCTGGACTTCACAACGGGTGGCTGCTACGCGAGCGCGATGGCGCGCGAGTACTGCGTTGCGCTTGATTGGAGTGCTCGACGTACTGCACGAGTACGTCTACGCGCTCGAATCGGCGCGCGCCTTGTCCTCACATGCCCTCGCGCCCGCTCGCGACGCCACCCGTTGAGAAGTCCAGGCTAGGCCGGTAGTGCCCGTCAGGTGATCGCCACCATCCGCTCGATCGACAGGCGCGCGCGCTCGATGATCTCCGGTGCGAGGACAACCTCGTAGACGCCCTCGCGCATCGTGCGGAGAAGCTTGTCGACCGTGATCATCTTCATGTAGATGCACTCCGCGTCTTCCTTCACGGGGAAGAAGCGCTTGCCATGGTTGAGCTTCCTCATCTGGTGGAGGATGCCTGTCTCGGTGGCGATCAAGAACTCCTTGTTCTCGGACTTCGCCACGACGTCGATCATTCCCTGGGTCGACAGGATCAGGGTGCGATCCTCCGGCAAGTCCCCGATCGCGGCATGCCACATTACCGAAGAGACACAGCCACACTCCGGATGTACCAGTAGGTCGGCATCCGGTCGCTCCGACCACACCCGTTGAACATCTCTCGGACTGATGGCGGCGTGGACGTGACACTCACCCAGCCAGACCTTGATGTTGCGACCGGTCTTCTCGCGCAGGTACTCACCGAGAAACATGTCGGGTGCGAACAACACCTGCCGGTCTTCGGGAATTGCCTCCATCACCTTCAGAGCATTGGCCGAGGTGCAACAGTAGTCCGCCTCTGCTTTCACTTCGGCACTACAGTTCACGTATACGACCAAAAGCGCTTCAGGGTGCGCCGCCTTCCAGGCACGCACCGAATCAACATCGATCGAGTCGGCTAGCGAGCAGCCGGCGGAAAGATCAGGGATCAGCACCCTCTTCTCCGGGCAGAGGATCTTTGCGGTCTCCGCCATGAAGTGGACGCCGCAAAAGACGATGGTCTCGGCGTCTGTTTCCTCCGCGCGGCGTGAGAGGCCGAGCGAGTCGCCGACGAAGTCGGCCAGGTCCTGGATCGCAGGAATCTGGTAGTTGTGCGCCAGGATTACGGAGTTCTGCTCCTCCTTCAGGCGCAGGATCTCGTCGACCATCTCGGCGAGAGGTGGGCCGCCGTTGGATCCCGGCATCGCCTGTGGGTCTTTCGACGCGGTGTCCTCCTCTTGGCCTGCCGGCCGCGGTCCGAAGAGGTGTACGTCTCCCTTGCTTTCGTCCATCTTTGCTTGATTCCTCTGATTCTTCGTCAGGGTGTGCTGATCTCGAGGGAGAAATCGAAAAACGGGGCTGACATGGTCAGCTTCCCCAGCGAGATCACGTCGACCCCCGTCTCTGCGTACTCTCTCAGCTCCGCGATCGAGATGCCGCCGGATGCTTCGAGCGTCACCTGGTTCCTGAGTCCTGCCTCTTCCAAAGCCGCCACGACACCGCGGATCTCGTCCGCTGACATGTTGTCCAGCAGGAGGGCATCAGCGCCGGCTCCGGCCGCGACCATCGCGTCATCGAGAGACTCGACCTCGACCTCGACCTTCTGGGTGAAGCTTGCGCCCGACTTGCCTCGACGGACTGCTTCTGCGATGTCTGTAACGATTACTAAATGATTATCCTTGATTAGAACCGAGTCCGCCAACTCGAATCGGTGCGGGTCGGCGCCGCCAAGCTGCACGGCCCTCTTCTCGAACCAGCGCAATCCCGGCAGGGTCTTGCGAGTCGCGGCGACGCGGGCCCTTGTCCCTTGCACGGATTCGACAGCGCCGCGCGCCTGAGTGGCAATCCCGCTCATGTGGCCGAGCAGGTTCAGCAACGTGCGCTCGACGCCGAGGATGTCGCTGGCCGCACCGTCGAGCCATAAAACCGCCTCGTCCGCCGCCACATCTTCACCATCCAGCTTCAGTGGCTCTCCCACTAGCCCTGCGATCTCACAGAGGATCAGCGACTCCTCGACTCCGGCCACCACACCCGGTTGGCGGGCGATCACATGCGCCGCCGCACGCGTACCCCGCGGTATCACGGCCTGGCTGGTTACGTCGCCTCTGCCGAGATCCTCCTCGAGGAACTCGAGCAGCCGTTGTCGAATGAGCTCCTTCACGCGAATCCTCCTCGTGGAAATTGTGACACGAAAAGTGCGCCGATGCTTGTTCGAATGTGCCCCGGCGCGCTCAGATGTGCCGGCGCCTACTCGCCGCTGATCTCGAAGCGAACCTCGTACCTGCCGTGTCGGCCCGCACCGCTGATTCTGTACTCCTGTTCTTTCTTGGCCCGAACCGAGCCCCTGAAAAGAACCTGGTCCTTCTGGGCCGCCATCTTCTGCACGATCCAGCTCTCGAGATCCTCGGTGGCATTGCCGAGGGTGTCGTCCCAGGAGACCGCTGGAATGTCGGGGATGAGCTGCCCAGCTCGGCCGATCAGCGCCGCGGCCACGGATCCCAGCACGTTCTGGACTTGGTCCCAGGCGTCCTTACGGTCGACATCGAAGACCTTGAACCGAACGGAATGAATTGCTTCCGCCTGCACCATTAGAATCAGCCGCTCCCAGTCATCGATCTTTCCCATGTTGAACATCGGGGATGTTGCAGACTGACGAACGTAGTTGGGCTCCTTCGTCTTACGTCGATCGCACTCCCAGTAGTTGTCCAGGCCGGGCATGACCACATGCTTCTCGGCCGGCTTGCCCTTCGCGTCCAGGTAGCGAACGTCAACGGTGAAGCGGAAGTTGGCCTTGTCGTCTCCCAGGGCCTCGGGGAATTTGAAACCGTTGAGCCTCAGCGTGTAGGTTTTGTCAGCCACATCAATATCCTTTCTGGG
>SDBT01010417.1_pt1 | contig 15006 bp, 21 predicted proteins | sample 2277101 | NCBI WGS metagenome assembly SDBT01 (sample SAMN10404973, study PRJNA504765) | marine sediment metagenome | isolation source: marine sediment core GS10_PC15, 103 cmbsf | place: Arctic Ocean: Southern Knipovich Ridge | collected 2010 | reverse complement strand
GTTTTCATCACACTAGCTCCGGCCGATTGGTGATTAGCAAGCACGGGACCTTCCCGCGCCCCTTACCGTCACTGTTGATGTTGCGGCGTTCGTCTGTTTCCAAGCACGTCGCCCACGCATACTGTTCGCGAACAAATTCCGTGTCGGAGTTAGTCGTGAGCACGAATGCGCCACGCTGAGCGACTTTGCGCAATTGCTGGGCGAGCGCGGCGTGGTCTTCCAAGCCGAATTTCCCTGCGGTGTAGCTCGCGAACGTTCCGGCGTAAGGTGGATCAGCGTAGACCGCATCAGCGGGGCCGATGTCAGCGAACGTGCGGAGATAGTCCCCCGTCATGAGCGCCGTCATCCGAAGCGCCATCGCCACGGCGTACAACTCACTTTCCGATGGCAACACCTCTCGCGCGTGGCGACCTTTGCAGCGCTCTCCGCCCCAAGGGACGTTGTAGCCGCCCTTGCTGTTCTCTCGGTAGAGCCCGTTGTAGCCAAACTTATTGAGGTAGATAAATCGCGCCGCTTGTGTCGCCGGCATCTTTGGCGTCATCGCGCGAACAGCGTAGTAGCCTTCTTCTGTACCACCGTGTCGCTTCGCCAACGCATTGAGCGCGCGGTACACAGCGGCCGGTCGATCGCGCACCGACTGATACATCGCCATGAGCGGCAACAGCGCATCGGTGAGCACCATGTTGCCGTGACCGAGTGCAAGCGCAACGGCACCGCCGCCAAGGAACGGCTCGAAGTAGGCGCCGCCGCTTTCACCAAGGAACTTCGCGATGGGCGGCACAATCCTTGGAATGAGCCAACTCTTGCCGCCGGCCCATTTGATGATTGGCTTTACGGCTGCAGGCTCAATATGTATCTGTTCGACGGCGCCCATCACGTCACCTCACTGCGACGAGTGCCGTTGGCGATTCGCCTAATGTGATGTTGAGTGACGCCATACTTCTTCGCCAGCACTTTAGACCGAACGCCTTTTTCATTTCTCGCTCGTCGAATGCTCCGCACTTGTCGATTGGTTAGCTTCTTGTTGGGGTTGTTGTTCTGAAAATTGTTGCGGCGCTTCGCGTTCCTGTCCGCCATGTTTTCAGCCACAGTAGCGACCCAAAGATGGTCAGGATTTACACAAACCGGTTTGTCGCAAGTGTGGCAAACACAGAGTCCCTCCGGGATTGGTCCCTTCGCCATTTCATATGCAACACGATGCGCACGCCGGGACTTACGTTTACCCGCACGCTGGCACTTAAAATAACCGTAGCCATCCCAAAACTTAGAGGCGGTCCAATACCAACATCCGCGTGTTTTGCGGACCTTGATCCGAAATAGTTCTCTAGTTCTTGCGCTATACACTACGGCGCCCTCCGGCGTAGAAGTGGATCCCCTTTGTGTTGCTCACGCTCCACCGCGATGTGCGCAGTCAACCGATCCCATTCGTCCCAGGGGACGAGCACAGGATCCTGCTTACGCACAGTAAGCTGGATCCCTTCAATGGTTGACGCGAAGTGCGCCGCGCCGATTGTAAATTCAATACCCTTCATAACTAGTAGTGCGCTGCGTTTCTTCCACCTCGTACTGTGATCTGCTCTTCCACCTCGTGGCGTCCACAAAACCTTCCGTCTTCCACCTCGTGCAAAGGCGCTAACAGCCATGTGCACGCCTTCCGCCTCGTGCAAAGGCATCAACGTCCCAACTTCCACCTCGTGCGACGCCTTGATCTCTATCTTCCCCTCGTGCACACCACGATACTGCTCTTCCACCTCGTACAATCGCGAGTTATTGCTTCCACCTCGTGCGCAATGGATTGGCCAGCCCGCTTCCACCTCTAATGCAAAAACTACTTTACTTCCAAACCACCTTCCGGATCCAGCGAATAACTCGACCTTGGTGCATTATTCCGCGTGCGATCCCTTGCGGCTGTCGAAGGTCCCACGTGGGGTCAGTATCAAACGCGGAAAGAAACTGCAACCACTCTCCTGACAGCTCGCCGTCGTGCGGAGGGCCGAGCATGAGCGGCACACTCATGTAGAACATCTCCATTGATTTACGACGAAAGACCTCGACGTAAGCGCCTTTTCGACGTCGCATGCCGTGAAGGGCATCGGCAATGATCACACGATGACACTTGACTTCAATGGCGCTTTCGACTTCGCGTTCGTACTCGTCAAGAGCGGCGCCGTACGTCCGCATGAGGTAATCGTTGTCGCCCTTCTCCATCGATCGACGTACGAGCACGACGCCTATCGGCAGCGATTGAAAGAGTAGCTCCACGTCTTCGTAGGACGCACCTTGGTGGACGCACTCCAGCACAATCGCGAACACGATCTCGCTCTGTGATTCGCGGTGGCGGAAGTCCTCGGCTACTAATCGCAATCGAGACGGAAGCCGGCAGACTAGGTCTTGAATTGTGACCCCATGTCGGACGGCTCGGGGAGGGGGGCGTGCGGCAAAAGCTTCAGCCCCCACCTCCCGAGCCGTCCGATATTGAGTCCATTCGGGTACGGGTGCGAGCTGCGTAGGATCGAGCGGCGCGTTCCATTCGTAGCGCCCGCTTTTGGTGACGCTGGGCGGAGCCACGACGTAGCCGCCGCGACCGCGGATGTCGCCGACCACTCGATCGTGGAGCTTCAGCTTGCTGCAGCGCACGGCGCCTTGGCAGTAGATATGCAGCCCTCCGCGGGCAGTCTCGACCGTTGCCGTGTCGGGCACCTTGATAGTGGAGCGCACGTAGCTCACGTGCTCGGGCTCGACATCGAGCACTGCGAGGTCACCGGACACGTCGCCAGTAATGATCCCGATGCCGTGCTGTCCCGCTTGCCCGCTCCACCACATCTCCGCCAGCTCGTGGCTCATCGATTCCGATTGCCAATGCTTCCAGCGGCCCACCGAGCGCTTCGTGTCGGGCTGCGTAGGAAGGATCGAGAGCCCTTGTTCGAGGTAACGATGCGCGGCGGCGAGCTGTGGTGAGGTCATTTCGTCATCCGGGGAACGTGTCTCTGAGGGTTGCGTGCTGCTCCCCAACGAGCGTGACATCGGCGTCGACGTGGCCTTGCGAGACAGCCATCCGCAGCGCGATATTGTTGCCGTCGCCGAGCTGGTGCATCAGCCACCCAGCGCACGGAATCTCCGCGCCTGGTGTCGATTCGTGGCAGGCCATCATGCGCAGCTTACCGCCAAATCGCAGCTCACCGGGGTTGGCGATGGTGCTAGTTAGCGCCCGATGTTTGGTCGGGCAGTAACCATCGGGAATGTCGAAGGGATCAACATCCTTTCGCCACGGACAATGCTGACACTGCTTTCTCATGCGATCTTTTTCCTTCGTGCACGACGTTGCTTGCCAGCTGCGCGTCGGCATATACGACACCGCCTATAGCCCCCCGGCCTCGGCTCGGCGTATGTATTCTCAGGTGTGAACTCGTGGCCATTTTTGCAGTGCGTTTTATTTTGCTCAGCGTCGCGCTTAGGACGATTAAAATTGCAATCTTGGCATGCGGCCACAAGATTCTCTGGACTGTTATTCCATTTATTCTCGTCCAAGTGGTCGGCGACAATCATCGTCGCGAATTTGTTGCACCACGTGATGACCTTGGGACACCAATGACACCGGTGCTTCCCAGGCCCAATTTTTTTGTATAGCACCGCACGATTGACGCGGACTGTCCCATTCGCTTGCGCGAGGGGATGTCCCTTGTGCATCACGCTTCGGTATTCGGTAACCGTTGCGCGCCGGCTCAATTTTTGCGTGCCCAATCCGGCAAGTTGCCGTTCGTTATTGCGAGCGCGGCGACCAACTCCGTGACTATTACTTTTTCACGGTCGCTGATCTCGATTGGTGCTGGGTCGGTGACGATGCCGCCTACTTCTTCGACGAAGCCCACGACGCTGCCATCGAAGAGGGTAAGTCCATATTGGCGACGATCGCCTTTCCACACCACTACTCTTTTGTCCGTCATGCTTGTCCGTTCCATGTCTGCCCCATCTTCCGCCTCGTGCAAAGGCTGAGGCTGCTTCCGCCTCGTGCAATTGATCGATGTCTTCCGCCTCGTGACGCATTGCTGGACCCTTCCACCTCGTGCAAAAGGTGAAAGAAGCGGCAGGGCCTTCGGTCCGTCTTTCCATACCCGCAGGCTCTACCGCTTCTTCAAGTATTGACTTCAGTCTCCTCTTTTGGTGTGTGAGTACCTCGCAGCCGGCTGTGTTCCAGAAGAACTGCTGACGATGCAGTGGCTCTGACGCAGCGTCCACGTCCTGCCGCAGATTACCTCTCGATAGTAGTATTGGTGCTTGAGCCTGAGCGAATAATCTGCGTGGTGAAAAATCATGACGGCGTCCGTTGGGTGTAGGTGTGTCGGTGGGCGGCGCTAACGATGTACTTGCTTTGTCGAGTCCTCCAAAAAAGACAGCTCGCCGTTCTGTGCATTATCTCGCGCCTGCGCCAACCATTTCGGTCTTGGTGCGCCAATCGACTGTGAAAGTGGGAGCGTAGTTGTCGACGGAAAAACACCAAGGTTAGATCACTCTTATACGAATACTTCTATGTGTGGATGCGACTCCTGCTGAAGAATTGAGTACGTACTTCCCGCGCCACGTTGTCCACCGTCGGATGTTTCGCGTTGTATTGACAGGCCGCTTACCTTTCGGAGACGTTTGGTTCAATCTCCAGTGATCACGCGCGTGAAAATTATTGTGGTTCAAAAACACAGCTAGTTCCCTTCGCTCTCGATTTCGAGGACGTAGTCGATCGCTGCATTCGCCGCTTCGTGCCACTCCGGTGTCGGCGTTGCTGCACCGCGTTCTTGGCCGGGACTGTACGTGTCCCAGACGTCACGTTGTAGACTTTTCGGCACCATTTTCCAATGCCGAAGACACATCAGCATGCGCCGAGAAACGGGCGTCATGCAGCGTTTGGCGTGACAGGTGTGGGGCATTACGATTTCTTCTTGGCGCTAGGGATGCAGAAACCTTTTTGTACGAGCGCCATCACAAAAAGCGCGCTGTTCGCGTAGGCAAATGACGCTCTCCAAACTTTGTCCAGTTCGTCATTCGTGGCTGCTTGTAGAGCTGCACAGGTCGCTTTATACAAAATTTCGAAGGGCTCATTGTTGTGGAACTCTTCAGGAAGAAATCCGCAATCGAAGCGAAATTCGCGCTCTTGTGTGAAGAGCTGGCCTTGAACGAATCCGTGCGCGTAGACCGCGCACTGAATATCGTCAGCGTTGAAGCCTAAAGTGCGCAACGCTTGAAACGTGCCAACGAATTCCTGCATCGGCGGTGGTAGTTCGGCGAGGTTCATTAATTCTTCTTCGCTAACCGTGCTGCCTCTAAGAATCTGTCCGGTGTCAGCCGCTTGAACTTTTTGCAGGGCGGCATCGAGTGAACAATGGCACCTGCGCCATTGTCATTCTGACCGGCAGTAAAATGACCACTGCAGAACGAGCACGGTATCTCGTCGGTGAGCGGGGTGAATGTAGACGGGCTACTCATTGTTGTTTCTCCGCGTGCTTGCGCGCTAGCGCACTCATGCCGCCGACCTTTGGCGGGTTGCAGTCTGGGTTGTGGCAGTGCTGGTTATCAAACACATCGAACGGTTCGCCATTTGCGCCGCACTCGCCGCAAGTGACGACGACCTTGTTGGGATTTGGCGGCCGAGTTTTGGTCATACCGAGCCCACTTTATCGACTCTTGCCACTATCGCCAGCGCAATTTCAACGGCTCGTTCGGCGATTTTCTCGGCAGGGAACGAGTCAGTGCTTTCTATAACTCTGCCGTTACTTAGTTTCTCAGTACCAATCAATCCGCCTTCGAAACCGGCAGCGACAAGTCCTGCTATTTGGCAAACCAAACTCCTATCCGGCATTTCATATAATTTTTTCATTCCCAAGCCGCACCAATCCGCTGCGCTGCAATCTCGCAGTAGCTTTCGTCGATGTCGATACCGATTGCGTCAAATCCTTCTTGCTGTGCAGCGACAAGCGTGGAGCCGGAGCCCATGAATGGATCGAGCACGATGCCGCCCGGCGGCGTGATCAGCCGGCAGAGGTAGCGCATGAGCGCTGTAGGTTTTGTCGTCGGATGGTTATTGCCTTCGCCGCGGTCTTTCTTGCTTGCCTTCGCGCAGTAGAAGAAGCGGGCGGCGGATCCTTCGTCGCTATACACACGAGCGTTGGGCGTATTGTCCCCATTGGCGGCACCAGTGTTGACGAAGCCACCTGCGCGCTTGCCGCTGCAGTCGCCGCGTTTGTCTTTGCCTCCGGCCGATGGAAACAGCTCAACGACCTCGTCACTGCCATCGTGGATTAGATTGGCGGGCCAACGGCCGCCGTCTTTTCCAGCAATCGGCGATCGATTCGTTGACTTCCATCCTGAAGCACTGACGGTTGTTTTGCCGAGCACACGCGTCAACTTCTCAGCGGTCTCAATTCGGCACGCGTCGATATTGAAGCCACCGGTGCCGTGCGCTAGAACGTTGGCGGCAACGGTCCCTTTGAACGGCACACGTGCGACGATGATAGGCTCCCACGCAGGCTTAAGCGCGACGTCCCAACCTTCCCACTGCTTAGCGGCGTCGGTGCTCGGGGCCGTGATGGTGGCTGCTCCGGTGTTGCCTCCGGCATACACCCCCTCATAGGCGACGCCTGACTCGGCGCGGTGGTTTGGATTGACGCCAATGACTTCACGCTTTGCGCCGGCGGCTTTGTCGATCGCTTTGCTGATGTTGTGTGTCTTCGGGAACCCGGTGCCGTAGACCCACATGATGGTGTCGCGCAGTATAAATCCGGCGTCCTCGATGGCACACGCCAAGCGGTGAAACGTACGTGGGCCACCGAATGAAAACAGATGCGCGCCCGGCTTCATCGCAGCAAGGATCAGCTTCCAGAATGCGACGCCTGGCACGCCGTGATCCCACTCAGCGCCCATGAAGTTGATCCCGTACGGCGGATCGGTGATGACCGCATCCACGAGATCAAGCTCGGGCAGCACGATGCGGCAGTCGTCGCAGTAGATCATCATCTAAGCGTGCGCCTTGTCGCGTAGTAATACCCTCTGGCAGTCCACACTCGTGCCAGGACGCCGCGTTGCATTGCGTACTCGCAGCTACTTCGTGTTCCACGCGTTCGCGTATTGCGACCGTACACAGTGCGCCCCGAGTGCTGCGAGAAGAGAGTGAAGAGCATTATTGATAGTCCGGGTTCAGAGGACACGTCTCGTAGATGTGCCCTCGCTGCAGGCAAAGGTCGCACGGTTTCTTTGCTATAGACTTGCCTATACGTCGTGACCTTGCGCGTTGATGCTCGGCATCTCGACGGCGACATCTCGGACAACGCACATACCGCTTATCCGTTCTTAGCCCTCCGCACTTGGTGCAGAAACCTTGTGCCGCATACTCCGCGCGACGTTCCTTGCCCCTGACGGACGCACGGGCGTGCTTCTTATCCAACATTACACCTCCGTCCAACAGTCACCAACGACCGCGTTGGCGGGGAAGAACATCTTGACGCCGTCTACTTCGTAGGTTGCCGACAGAGACTCTGTCATCAGCTCCGCAACGTCTTCAGCGTTTTCTTCGTCGCACTCGACAATGAGCGCGTCGTGACCATGGATGATGATCTCGGCATCGGATGGCAATTGTGGATGGAGCTTTCGAATCCCTTCGCTGATGATGTCCGCACCTGTTGCTTGGACTGGAAAATTGTAGACGACCGTCATCTCGGCGTGGCCGAGCGGGAAGGTTCGACGTCGACCAATGAGCGCAGAGCGAATCTCGCCCTTCATCGCTTGGCGCATCAGCTTCTGATGCCACGATGCGACCTTCGGCATACGCGTCGCGATGATCTGCACAATCTTGGCAACGTCTTTGAGTGAGACGTCGTTGAATTCCTTGACGATGGAAGCGTAGAGCGTTTCGATGGAGCCGCCGTAGAAGCCGCCATACTCGCCGCGCTTCACGAGATCGCGCAGCTCTTTCTTCTCGCTCTTCGTCATGTCCATGAAGCCCGAGAAGACCTCGACAGCGAAGACGGTGTGCAAATCGTGGAGTGGGCAGAACTTCACCGGCTCGGCGGTGGCTGTACATCCCGCTGCGCACTTACCGAAGTTCTCCATGAAGATCTGCAGCAAGAACGGGTCACCAGAGAGCAGGCCAATGATGCGTGCTTCGAGCTGCGCGTAGTCGGCGCCAACGAGTTTCCTTCTTGGGGGTGCAATGACTTGGCTGCGCAAGTTCGGACGGCCGCGCATGTTGGCTTTGGGCCAGTTCTGACAATTGCCTGTGACGTATGCACGACCGTTGCGGCGCACTACGATGTACGAAGAGGGCACCGTTACGCAGTAAACTTTTTGCTTCCTCCAAACCTGATTTCGTCGAAAAGAGGTCACCTTGAAAGTGTTCTTCATACGCTGCACAGACCAAGGTCTCGGCGGGAACTCGTTCCAGTAACCGTAATACGGCGGGCGTACTTTCGTTTGCTGCCCCGTCAAGACGCCGGTAATCTGGAGCCAGTCCACGTCGCGCTTTTCCGCGCCTAGCCAATTACGACGATCTGGATTTGGGCTCCAATAAGTAGCTTCTTCGAGTAGAAGACGCATCGTGAAAAAATCCAGTTGAAGTACCCAAGGACCAAAACTGACGGAAGCGCCTAACCATTCTTTAATCTCCTTTCCGATGGCGGATGCTTCAAGATCAACACGTGCTGGAATAGGGTGGCCGGTGTTTTCGCGAGGAAGAATTTCTGTTGCGGAGGAGATACCGAGCTGATCCAGTGTTCGCTGCAGGTGTTCTGTTTGAATACGGGTGGGGAGCAGCAATTGCCACGTAGTGCCGTCCCAAGTACCTTTCGCCCAACAAGCGCACAGCAGCGTAATGTAGTCTTTTGAGAGCCTCTCTGTACCATCCTGGTAGAAGCCGGCATGCCACAACTTGCCCTCCCGATCACACATTTTTTCGGCGGGCCTGTCTTCCCATCGTTTGGTTGAAGTTCGTACAAGCATGCGGTGCTCAGGTGTCCCTACGAAATCGACGTTGTTTCCTTGGATTTCTACAAGGTTTCCCTCCCAGTCTTGAGCAATGTAGTCTGTAGGCTGCACAAACGAAATTTGCTCAGTAGACGGCTCGAACTGCGCAACTTTCACGTCACGCGGCAACGCATCAAACCGAATCCAGCCCTCTTCCGTCAGGATTTCGGTTTCGCCGTCGAAGCAATTAGGTTTACTTCCCCAACGGCCAGTGATCTTGTGGATGTCCCACGTTGAATGAAGACGCATCCAGCGAGTAGTGCCTTCGAGCGGCAGACCGCCAGCGAAGTGCGAATCGAGGTAGAGTGCCTCGCGAACCATAAGGATGACGCGCACGTCCTCGATGTGCGTCAACTCTTCGAGGTAATCTTTCTTGGTTGAAATCTTGCCGGTAGCCGTCGTTCGGTAGAGGCGATGCCCACGCGCCATGAGGTACGCAGCGATGTGGTCGGGGTTGCTGATCGTGAATACGACCGGCCCCTTGCCTTTGAGGAACTTCGTTGGGTCCCTCTTCATTCGAATGCCGAACTTCAGCTCTTGGTAGCGAACGGTGTGTCGATCAAGGATGTCCGGCGGATCATTTTTGCGGCGCACGAGTGCTCGCGTCATTGCCAGCTTGTCGAGGAACTTCTCGAACGTCTCCGGGTCGTTCGCTTGCTCTTCAATCTGGCCGCGGTTCTCTCGAATGATTTTCTGGAAGCCTTCGTGTAGCTTCCGATTGACGCGGAAATCGATTGGCATGCCGACGATTTCCATCTGCATCGCGACGGGAGCGAGAGCGTTATCGATTTCATACGCGCGGCGTGAATCGGTGTGCTCGATGAGCCTATCGAGCAATGGATCAAGCCGAGCCGTGACCAACGTGTCCCGCGCGTTGTAGAAACCAAGCTCTTCCGGCGTACCAGCGCCTTTGCGGAATTCTGCTTTCCACGGTGGGATGGCAAAGAACTGCGTGCCGACGTCCTGCAGCTTGTGAGAGCTGCCCGGGAACGCCGCGTGGTGCTTGAGCATCGTGTCTTCTACGGGGCCGTAGCAGTGGACGTCGTAGCGGCCAAGCACTAGCTCATCGTACTGGCGGTTGTGGAAGACGACAGTGATCGACGGGTCGGCGCAGATCTCGCGCAAGATGGCCCACGCCGCTCGCCCCGCTTCCGTCTGTCCACTGAGCGACGAGTAGTCGGCCGACACACCGAAGTTGACTGTGGCGATAGCGATGGCGGTTAGATTGCAAACGCGCGCACTGCCGGTGTCGCGCCCGTCGGTCTCCACGTCAATGGCGCAATGCTTCGTCTGCTGGATGTCGGCAAAAACGTCTTCGTAAAGCTCCAACGCGAACGCCGGATCACGGATGGCGATGTCCACGTCGTCAGAGAATTCAATGTCATCACCGCGACCAATCGCCGCGATCTTGCCGGCGTCGTAAATGAGGTCGAGGAAGAGCAGATCAACGGCGCGATCGTGCGTCGTCTTGCCGTCGCCTCCACGGAGAATGCGCGCCGGATGGTGCGTCGCGATGACATTGCGTTGCTTGTCTTCAAAGATGTCAGTCTTCTGCAGCGCCGACGCCATCTCGCTGATCTTGAACTTGTCGCCAACGAGCGTCTGCGCGCCGTGGGCGCCGAGTGCCAGGATAGGCACACCCGGGAATTGGTCTAGCTCTTCGATGAGGCGCGGCTGACAACAACGCCGCGCGTCTTCCATCATCTTTTGCGTCTTACTATTTGGCGGCAGGCAAAGCGTGGCATTGGTGATCCAGATGTCCTCGCGCTCGACCTTCAGCGAGTCCAAAACGCGCATGAACAACCGACCGGACGCGCCAACAAACGGCCTTCCTTGCAGCACCTCGTTGCGCCCGGGACCTTCGCCCACCACGATCCAAGGCGGCTCACGTGGCCCCTCACCGGGCACCGGCTTCTTGGCTTTACCATCGACGGCAAGCGGGCACTCACTGCACAGCGGAGCACTCGTCGGTCCCCGCGCGATGTCGGGGATGACGGAGAGTTTGGCTGTGGCGCGTTTAGCCATCTTTCACCGGCGACATCGATTTCTTGCCGTCCTTCAACAAAAGGTGAACAGCCTCGGCCTCCATGTCGGAGAAGCGGATCTCTTCACGCGGCCGAGTGGCGAACCACGCCTCCCACCTATGGCCGTTCCAGTTTGTCTCGATGCCGTGCTCTTGTTTCAGCCTCTCCAGCGGGGTCATTTCGCTAACCTTTCGTTGTACGCAGCGGGCAGCCGGCATCGTGGTAGCTGCTAGAAAAACGACAGCCGCACCAGAAGCACCGAAGTGAGCGCGGAGCGACCTCTTCGTGGACTGACTTCTGCACTTCCAGTATCCATTGCGCAAGCTCAGGTCCGGGCACCGACTTACTCGATGATGCTTCGGTGCATTTACGTAAGATGTTATTAAGCGTCCCGGTTTTGTTGCCGGCCAGCAACTGCTTTGCCTCATTGACGGTCATGACGATGCGAACCGTGTCCGGCTCACCCTCGTTGAGCGGTTTGCATCGGTCTCCGATCATGCTGTCTCCTTTTCTTTGGCGGGAAGGATGGCTCCTACCACGAGCACGTTGCTTCTATCGGTGTACTCCTTGGCGATCTTGTCTGGATCTTCTCCCGGCTGAACCGCTACGTAGTAGTTGCCATAGCCCCAGCGATGGCCAAAGACATCCTGAATGACGACGAGACCCAAACCGCCGCCCATTCGGTGCTCGATCTCCCGTTGGTGCTCTTTCTTGTTTTCCTCCTGCTGGACAGCACACTCGACCAAGTCGGTACAGCCATACCACTTGCTGTCGACAAGGCCCTCCTCATCGGGCACGAAGCCAGGGAAGAGATCATCGAGGACGAGCAACTCGGCTTCCGCCGGTTTCCTCAACACACGCCTGCAACGGATGCAGATCTCGATCATTTGAATCTTGGCCCTCGCGTCGTAAGAATTCGCCGTCGACTCGTTCGCTTTTCCCACATCTTTATCCAACGGCACGTAGTTTCCGTTTCGAACAAATCCGCGGTGCAAAGCGTATCGATGTACTTACGACGCGATTTTCCGCCGCGGTAGATCGTGTGCTGCACTAAGAACGGAAGGGGCCGCATGGTGATCGTGAGAGACACTACTTCCGCAGCTTCCCGCGCCCCTTCAGCTCCCCGCGCCCCTCGTTGTGCAAGATGTCGCAGATACCGCAGTAGCCACTGTCATACCGGCCAGCATTCCTACACAGCAAAGTTTTACAGAGGTCGAGAAACTGTCGACAAAGACGGCGTAAGTGCTCAATGTATTTGAACGCGCACCGGTTACAAAGCGGCCCAAACAGAGGATCAATAATACCCACGTCTCGCATACCGCAACGGCACGTAGCGACGTAGCCCATCAGTCGCTCTTCTCTTCTGGGCTACCAAACTTGAGTTTCAAGTACCGCGCGATGTAATCAACCGGCGATTGCGCGAACCGAATTTTTGGGTTGTCGGTGATGCCGCTTGGTTGGAAAGACATCCCGCTGTACTTCCGCGCGATGTCGTCGACAGGCATCCCCATCTGAAGTAAGAGCGACACGGCGATGGCCCACGAGTCGAGGAAGCCTGACACTTGGCTGCCTTGCCGGTCCATCTTGACGAAGATCTCTCCAAGACGACCGTCGGCGTAGAGCCCTGTGGTGATGTAGCCCTCGTAAACATCGTCACCAGCGCGGATGATGAATTGATGCGTGAATCCGGCCCGCTCGTTGGGAAGCTTCTCGCGCACCCATTCTGAGGACCTGGGTTTCTGTTTCTTGTCCATCACAACTCGCCTCGCAATGCTTTACCAACACGCTCACGCGCGACGGCATCAAGGAATTCAGTCAGCTCCCCTATTTCGGCGCGGGAATCGTTCCACGTCTTGTGAAAGCGTTTTCCTTGAACTATGAGAGCACCATCTTCTTCGTCGACGATGCGCCAACGAACAAAACACTCTCCCTTGCGGTTCACACGGTAGTGTTCGATCTTCATGACTCTTGTTCTTCGATCAACTTGCGCAAGTAGTAGCGTGCTTTCTTCGCATCCTCGGTCATCTTGCCTTTATGCGGCGAACGCCAAAGATACTTGATCACACTGCCGCGGCAGAATGCCTCGAAGCCCTCCGGGCCGAGCGCTGCCCGCAACGCATCGATGCACTCAATACCACCTTGGTTATAGTGCTCAGCCTTCTCAACGATGTCGTATTTGGGTTCCGCCATCAGAGAAACAAATCCTCACTCGCGCGGTACTCGCCATCGAGCTTCTCAACGAGCCCATTGCGAACCAGCGTTCCCAAGTAATCGTTGAATGTTCCCCCGGTGTAAGCGTTGCCAACTGCATCGCCGATCTCCGGCCTCGACATCGCCGTCGGATGACACTGCACAAGTAAATTGAGAATCTTGCGAGCGCCAGCTTTGAGCTTCGAGCCCCAAAGCGCCACGACCGCCTCGGTGGTGTCTGGAATCGAAGGCAGCTCGTCGAGGTAGTCTTCCGCCGATTCGTTGTAAAAAAAGAGACTGCCTTTCTGCGTTACGAAGCCGTTACGGCGCAACGTCCCCAGGTAGTCACCGAACGTCCCCCCAGTGTGCTTCATGCCGACAAGCGTGCCGAGTTGGAGCTTGGTTGCCCCTTGGCTTTGCCGAACGTAGAGCGCGGCCAGCATCCGCCGAGCCCCTTTTTTGATCTTGACTCCATTTGGCGATGGTGTCGGACGGCTCGGGGGGAGGGGCTTTGCTGAGCGCGCTTTTCCATTGTTCGGACGGTGCGCACCTTCCGCCTCGTGCAAAGGCTCGACGTTGACCCTTCTTCCACCTCGTGCAGATTTCTCCCCTCCCCCGAGCCGTCCGACACCAGCCACAGTACGCAATACATCGTGGAGTTGACCGGTTGCGGTTAGATGCTTCTCCAACAGTGCACGGTCTTTCTTGGTGAGCACGGAGATCTCGGTGATCTCTCGCTCCGGCTTGTGGCTTTTGAGTTGCTTCTCCAGCTCGCGGATCCGCTTCCGCAACAGCGCCGGATTGTTCTTCTCCTTTTCTTCCGCGGCTTCAGTTATTGCCGCGCTGATCTTATTCAGTTCCTTGCTCGACAGCTCTTGGAGCGTGACCTTGGCTCGCTTGCGGAGCTTGGGCGTCGCTGACGTGTCGAACGTGCGCTTGGTTCGAATCTTGACGCGCTTGTCGATGTTGAATGCCGGTGACCACACGTAGGCTTCGCCCACTGCAAGGTTGGGTAGCGCCGCTTGTACGATCTTCTCTGCGCCGGCTTTGCCGATGCCGTGCATCCACTCCTTGATCGCTTTGCGGTCGTGCGGGCTCGTCGTCTGCAGTGCGATCAAGGTGCCGACTTGCGACAGACCTTTTTTGTTGATGTCCGCCGAGCGCTGGGAGACAAGCGAGCAGCCGATGCCGTAGTTGCGGCCGAGCTTGATCAGCTTCTTGACGGCTCCCACCATGTGCGCCTGATCGCGCAGCTGGTCTTGTGGGAGAAATTCCTCAGCCTCTTCAAAGAAGATGTGCAGCGGCGTCGGTGGATCTTGCCGTTGCTTGAGGCGAAAAAGCTTCTTGGCGAAGTCAGTGACGAAGCGCCGTTGCTCGGCGTCACTGTTGAATCCCGACAAGTCAAGGACTGCTGACATCCCGCGGTCTACTAGAATTTGGGCAATCAGCTCACCAGCCATCGGTGGGAGCTGTAGGTCGCCCCGTGCGCCGCCGAATACGGGAATGGCGTACGCAGGGGTCTTGCCGTCTTTCTTCAGCCGTAGGCCCCACCAACGGCTTACAGGGTCGAGCACGATCACCTGCGCGTTGATGTCGAGCATCTCCTCGGCGAGCACCATGGCGCAATACGTCTTGCCTGCACCGCGGCGTGCAATAGAGCGAACGTCTCGGTGACGGCTTCATTCGGAAGCTTCAAATTTCGGGCGATGGTAAGGGCCATTGGGTCGTCCCGCGTACGGTGGAAATGGTTATCTTTGTGCAGCACAGTAAGATAGACAATTTGTACCGA
>SDBT01010416.1_pt1 | contig 15007 bp, 20 predicted proteins | sample 2277101 | NCBI WGS metagenome assembly SDBT01 (sample SAMN10404973, study PRJNA504765) | marine sediment metagenome | isolation source: marine sediment core GS10_PC15, 103 cmbsf | place: Arctic Ocean: Southern Knipovich Ridge | collected 2010 | reverse complement strand
AGAACTTGCTCTCCGCAGCTGGCTGGCCCTGCACACAAACGCACAGAAACCTCTCATCTCGCCCAACCCAATTCCGAAGGTGCAAATCGCATTCTCCCAGATCAAAGAATATCTCATCTCCAACCATTATGCCGAGCTTTCACCTGGACAGCAGATAAACATGAGACACATCAAGGAGGCCATCATGTCCGTGAGAGGATCAGACCCCCGAACGATAACCAAATGGATCAAAGTGTTCAGCAAGTTTCACCTGATTAAGCCAATTGCAGGAAACGTCTGGGAGATAATGTAGACATCAAAAAAAGAAAAAAAAGGAGAGTTAAGTAGGCGGCTTCTTCTTGGGTCTCTCAAGGTAGACATAGTCGCCGACTGACGAGACTGTTATATCCAGACTTCTCCTCTTGACCCGTTTATCCAGTAAGCTTTTGATGTAACTGCCCCCCTTCCCGGGTACGTTGATCTCAACAAGGTTGTGAGTTCCCTCCAAGAACTGGTCGATAATTGGATCATACCTGCTCTTCTGCTTCTTTGGCTCTCTCTTTCTCCTCTTAGTGACAGCACTCATAGAATACTTTATTTCACTCATTTTCTATCAATCGCTATTTATTCTCTATATATATAAGGTTTACTTATAAGTATCCGGCTAAAATAATCTAATTTAATTCAGTTTTTCAAGATATACATATTCATCAACAACGGAAACATCTATCTCCTTCTCAAGCCCCCGCTCTTTCAATATCTTACCCATCCTAAATCTCAGATACACAGGCGACCGCTTCTCCACTTTAATCTCTACGAGCCTATCCCCTCGCTCTATGAACTCATCCACGATCTTTTCGTACTCCTCCTTAGCGTAATTTATCTTACGCGATTGCATCTTGTCAAAATCCAACCAGTTTTTCCACCTTCTTCTCTCCGTGGAAGAAAAAGGCTGATACCTGAATATTGAAGTATCCAGTGTAACTCTTTTAATCAAATCCCAGAAGTTCGTCCCATTGGAAACGTAGAAAACATTCCCAAATTCTCCTCGTTTAAGCGCCGACATTACTACAAAGATACACTCATATCCCTTTACCTTTTCAACTCCTTCAAAACCTTCCAAGTAACTCATAAGATTTCCAGACTCGCCCCGGGTCAGAAGTCGCGTCACCTTTGAGATAAGTGTGACAGTTCCAAACGCTTCAACCTTGATGATGCCATGATCAACGTGGCGCACCAACCCAACAGACGCCTCAGCGGACTTTAACGCCTTTATTCCGGTATCCGATCCATCAGGTTGAACTGTGGCCTTCGTTAAAGTATCAACCTGTTCCAATCCAATTATACCTAGGGCTGACGGGAGCGCACTCGATTCCACCTGCCGCCTAATAGCGGCAATATGCTTATCGTGAGATGTTCCCCTCCTAATAGTCTTAGGTTTAGCCACTCGGCGAATTCGAGGAATATGCACCTTTTTCTTAGGTGCTCCTGACTTTTCGAGCACTTCCTCCAAGCGGCCCTCATCGAAAACTTCCATGAGAGCATAATAACTGAAATGTCCTCGCCTCACCCTTCCGACTATGTCCGCGCCTTCCATGAAGTTGAGAATAGTGTAAGCGTTTTCAGTGCTCCCCTGGATAACCTCAATTGCTTTTTCCTTGGTCAGCGCTATGTCGTTCTCCTTCATGTACTTCTTGAGGAGGGGGACGCCAATGACGAGTGAACGCCCTCGTTTCAAATCGAAAGCTCCATTAAGTGGTATAGAATGGTGTGTTTATTAACATTTTCCACTTGTAATCACAACCGTTTCATCAATTAACAAAATCATTATCGGTTTTTTTGGTAAAGTATGGAAAAATTTATCAACAAAACACCTTCTAAAGTATATTCAGGGATAAAAAAAGTGAAAGATACTTCCGAAATATCTAGGACGATGACTATAGAAATAATACTACCAAAAATAATCTACAATTTCATAATGGGATACTGTAAGATGTCAGGACTTGAACCTGACGAGTTCATGTTCGCCGCAATAATGCATTCTATGGATCAGTTAATGGAAGAAAAAAACGGGTCGATATTGAACTATATCCGTTAAACTTTTGCTCTCTTGGCATGTTCTTTGAGGATCTTGCTGCAATAGTTGCTCAAGTCTACACCCTTTTTCGCTGCAAGTTGCTGTAACTTGGTGTATTCCTCAGATTCCTGCCCGAAGCTAATCCGTACTATTTTGAGGCCCTTAGGTGCTCCCCGCTTCTCCCTGGTTGCCGCTATCCCATCGACCTTTTCCTTAAAGGCATTGAAGCCTCCCTTCGCCGCTTCAGCTGCGAGAGCCTTCTCCTCCGGTTTGGACAGATTCAATCGAGCGACCTTTAGGGCATACCTGAAGGGCACCGCTTGAGATCTGACCTGCTCCTGCATCTCGATGGTAAGATCGGTCATTCTCATCCACTCGCTTAAAGTGGACTTTGCCTTCCCTATTCTCCTGGCATACTGGCTCAGGCTAATGTCCCCCTTATCGAGGCGCAACTTGATCCACATGCCCAGTGTAACGGGATCCACGTTTTTGCGGAACACGTTTTCGCTGATGCTCGCGTCCATCGCGTCCAACTCGGTCGATTCCCTTACGATACAGTCAAGTTCTTTGTATCCGAGCTTTTGTGCGCTTAGGAATCGCCTCCGACCAACGTCAACTACGAAATGATCGCCGACGGGTCGGACGATAATAGGTTCCAGGATACCTAAAGCTTCTATATTCTTGACAAATTCGTCGTCTTGCTCGTCTCCGAAGGGTTCGTTTGCTCTGATGTTCTGGTCGCTCATTCTGATCGACCCTATGGGTATTGTTTCCAGCTTCATCCTTAAATCACCACTAATCACCATTCAAAGTGTATAACATATTTAAAGTTTCTTAATCAATGTCCATTCAAAATAACATTGTCCAAGTTATTTCAAACGAAATTACATTAAATGTTCGGATGTCGAACGGGAAATGCAAAATGATTTATAATTAGACCGCTATTTATCTATTGAATTAGAAAATGAGCTGGAGCGCTTTCTCCATCAGAACCCACGTCCGAGACCAGCTTAAGGACCTAAAGGCAGAACTTGAAAAAAACAGCTACAGCGATGTAATCGAGTATCTCGTGGAATTCTACCGGAAGGAGGCCGAGAAAAACGAATAGCGGAAGATGCCCGCAACTAAAAACCTGCGAGATCCCCTGTAGCGAGAAAGACTATAGAACCCAATGCATCGGGGATTGGGCGTCCTGTCCCATGAACGCCTGGAAGATTCCACGGGAGTGGCAACGGGAGATCAACCCATGATGGGCTCCGTTAACTCATCGGCAACCTGCCGGATATGCGGTCGATCCCTGTTCAACCCGAGAAGCGTTGCAAGAGGCATCGGTCCAGTATGCTGGTCTAAATTAAGTCTCCACGACCAAAAGGAGCAGGCCGTGATCTCGGGCATGAACGAATATCGGAATAGAACTCTGAGTGAGGCAGAATAAATGTGCCGAGTTCTCATCCCGGTAAAAGATACAGTGTCCGGCATCGTAACCACGATTCTCATTGAAAAAACCACGTTCCTCGAAAGCGACAAAATAGTCTGGCCTAGAAATAGCGAACACCTGATCTTTCACCAAATCGAGGGAACCTATCATACAATAGAGGACTTTAACGCAGAATGGGAAACCGCAGAGGAACCAATCGAAAACATCGTTCTCTGCCCCAAGTGTAGAGAACCCATGTCATACTTCACCCCTAATCTCAACGAGTTCATCAACTTCACCTGCATGGAATACGACGACGCACGCAGACTCAGCGATGCCCTAATCGATCTACTAAGGAAGGAAGGATGAAATGAGCGTAAAGAAATATGGTCAAGTTCAAAACATTCCCATCGACAAAATAGATGTCAGTCCTTTTCAAGTAAGAATGGAATACGGAGATATAACGGAATTGGCTGCGAACATCAAAAAGATAGGCTTACTATCGCCAATCTTAGTCAGACCAATCGCTGAACGCTACGAGATAGTTCACGGACACAGACGTTTCATGGCACATAATTATATGAATAAAAAATACATTCCTGGAGTAGTAAAAGAACTCACGGATAAGCTGGCACTGATTATTCACGGCTCCGAGAACATCCAACGCCAAGAATTCAGCCCAATAGAAACGGCGCGATACTATGACCGATGCAGGAAATTCTTCAGCGTCAAAGAGATTGCCAAAGAACTCAAAAAAAGCGAGTCTCATATTAGATATCACCTGTATCTCATCGACCTACCCGAGGATATCCAGACAAAGATTCACAAAGGAGAAATTTCATACAGCAAAGCACGTCAACTGGCAAAATTGACAATGGGCACAACAATGACGCCTATAGTTGGTAATAAAGGACTCAAAATGGGTTCACTACCTACATATCGCACCATCCAATATTACCCTCAGATTCGGAAACTAGCAAGGGATGAATCTCTAAGAGATGCACAATCGATAGCCAAGGCAGCTGAACTTATCAGAGAAGGCATCAAAGTCGAAGAGGCCATTAGAGAGGCGAAGAAAGATTATGCTACAAGAAGGTCAATAGAGAGATGGAAATCACGAACAACCCCTAATACATTAATAGGAAAACTAATAGATGTAACCGAACGCGACAAAAAAATCAGTGACCGCTATTCACAAATAATTCATGAAATCCAATTGGAAAAAACTTTGCTCTGCCCAAAATGCGGGGAGTCCATCACCTACCCCACCCAGAAAATCGACGAACTGATCAACTTAACCCACATGGAAATACTCGACGCCCAGCACCTCACGAAAGAACTCACCCTTCTACTAAAGGAGTTGAGATGAAATGAGTGTAAGAAAATATGGGATAATCCAAAGTATACCTATCGAGAAGATAGATACCAGTCCCTTCCAGGTCAGAATGGAATACGGAGATGTTACCGAACTTGCGGCGAACATAAAGAGACTGGGGCTGCTATCTCCAATCCTTGTCAGGCCAGTCGGTGAACGCTACCAAATAGTTCACGGACACAGACGGTTACTAGCATACAAGCATCTAACCAGAGTATATATCCCTGGAATAATCAAAGAACTCACCGACAAACAGGCCCTGATTATTCACGGCTCCGAAAACATCCAACGCCAAGAATTCAGCCCCATTGAAACAGCTCGGTATTATGCCGAATGCAGGAAATTCTTCAGCGTAAAGGAGATCGCCAAACAAATGAAAAAAGGGATAGATCATGTGATGTATCATCTGGACCTCATGGACCTACCTGAGGATATACAAGCCAAGATTCATACGGGAGAATTTTCACTAACAAAGGCACGCCAACTACTAAAACTAACTAAAGCTGTAGATAAGACTGCAATCTTATCTACAAAAGGGAAGGTCAGTGGCTCGAAGCCTGCAACGCGCACCACCAAATATTACGACCAGATTCGGATCATTTCACAGGAAGAGGGTCTCAGAGATACGAAAGCAGTTTCCAAGGCCGCTACTCTAGTCAAAAAAGGTGTCAAAGTCGAGGATGCCGTTGAGGAAGCAAAGGCAGATTATGCTCAACGGAGGTCAAGAGAAAGAGTAGCATCGAAGGCTCTCCCGCCAGATGAAATGGCTGAAAGATTAGTAAAGGGTATGAAAGATCCGAGAGAACTCCAAGAAAGAATCCTCAAACAATATCCCAAGCTAGTTCAGAAACTGATTGATCGAGGAGAGCTACATTGCCCACACTGCGGCGATGGTGCATTGATCTGGGAATGCTGCGGGAGAAAAATAGATGAAAAGTGAGATGCGGTTAATTATCTATACGAACGATGCTATTCTACTAGCCATTTCAGAGTTTCCCCTATCCGTCGTTAAATGGGAAACACTCTCCCAATCCCAAAAAAGCGCCTATATCGTTGACGATGATGAAGAATACCGACTTATTACTAAAATTACAAATGTATTAAGTAGCCAACTGACAAAAAGCACACGGGTGCTTCCAATCGATGAGAAACTTTTCTCAATGCCTCCAGGATTCACACCAAAAATCTCCAAGTTAGCCTGTATAGATGATGAGGGGAGAGTCCTTGAATTCAAGAGAATAACACTCCACCCTAAATTTGTAATTGACCCAAGCCATCTGGAAGTAATAGAGCGAATCGGGAATGTATGGAATATGGGCTATGCCTATATTGACAGTATGATAAATGAAAACCCTCAAGCTGAAGGCTTTCTCCCAAAATATAAGAGAACAAGCATACTTCAATTAGAAAAGGTAAATGGTGAAGAAGATGAAGCCACAAATAGTGACATTCTCTGGGATGTATGGGATCAGATTATCCAAGGTGGAAACAGATACGCTAAGACCCCAATATGCAATGTTGTAGAACGGACGCAGGTAAATCTTCGCCACTGGGAATATAGACCATTTACCCAAAGGCCAACGAGCGACTTTCCCGATTGACGCGCGCGCGCGCCTTTAATCCTCTTCCTCTTTGGTCCAGCCGCAGTAGGGACATGTGAATTGGCTGATCCACTTTCTTGTTGCGCTGTGTCGCCGATGCTTTTCTATGAAGAGAAGGGGTGTTCCGCACTTGATACAGTATTCTGGGTTCTTACGGTAGTCCCGCTTTAACTGGTCTAGCACTGGGGCAAGCCTGCTCTCAATATCCTTGAATCTACACTCTAGACGGGTTATCCTCCTCTCTAGTTCCTCCATATTTTTCCTCCATCCTAAATTTTATCCGATTTATGGATTCACCGAGCCTCTCTCTAGGTATTTCACTCATCTGTTCCCCATATCTTTTATAAAATGTTGAGGTTTTGAGAGGATAATATATGGAGGGCACAATAACACAGTCATATTTATCTAATAGATCATTCCAGAAATCTTCGGTTTTTTCAAGTTCATCCTCAACCTCCCCTGGGGTTCCAATAACAAAAGATAGGATGGGGATTATCCCCTTTCTCTCAGTGAGTTCAACCGCCCGTCTCCCAGCCTCAACGGTTATTTGTTTATTCATTGAATCTAATCTCTTCTGGGAACCAGATTCAAGCCCATAGTCAATCGCGATACACCCCGCCTTCTTCATGAGGCCAAGAAGTTTAGCGGAGATTCTGTCTACCCTCATATAGCAGAACCATTTAAAACTCAATTTTCGTCTAATAATCTCTCTGCATACGGCTTCACTCCATGCCCTGTTGAAGCCAAATATTGAGTCTCCTATGTGTAATCCTTCTAACTCACCTAATTCAAGCAGCTTCTCGATCATATCAACGGCTTTGGCGGGGGGCGGTGCTCTCCAGCTAATCCCGAATACACATCCATGGGCGCAGAAAAAGCAGTCATAGGGACACCCGCGGGTAAGGACAATGGGTTGCCATCTATGGCCCTTCGTTTTCTCATAAATGTCTGCATATTTCATTACGGCAAATAGTTCATAAGCGGGTAGTGGAAGTTCGTTCATGTCCAAGAGCGGGGCCTTTACATTGTGCTGAAATCCAGTCGATGTTTTGTAGGATAGATTAGAAACCTTCAGTGGTTCAGTGTGTTTGATGATGTCGAAAAGGGCTTTTTCTCCTTCCCCTCGGATAACATATTTCCCTATTTCTAAGTAATACTCTGGGTCTGCCGAAGGGTCAGGGCCTCCGAAAACGATTTCCCCATTGAGGGACGCCAGTTCTTTTACGGATGTCCGTGAGGTTATCAGTGATGTGATTCCATACCAATCCGCCTCCTTCACCTCCTCCCTTAGCCCTATATCACAAGTGTTTACCTTTACGCCTCTTTCAGTGAGGTATGCGGCTAGGGCGGCTAAACTGAGAGGTATAGAAAGGGGAGTGTCGGCCCAATCCTTTTCATTAGTCGGTTTAATGAGGGTTATTGAGTCGGTCAATATTTATCAACTCTTCCTCGGTGAGTGTTTTGAGATGACTAAAGGTTGGCTCAATGGAACAGTTAGACCAACACCAATCACAGTTCTCAGTATCGAGTAGATCAAGCACTTCCCTAGTTCTATTTGACTGAATTATGTCGATGAGGGGAGTGTCCCGGACGTTTCCCATTATCAAATTTGGACACCCATAACCCATCTGCTTAATCCAAGGCGAATTTCCGCAGGGGTACACGTTACCAATCGGATCAATGAGGGGGGATCGAATCAGGCTTGAGCCGATATCCGTAGTCCCGAGGTAGCAGGGCACGGGTCTTTTCTCGTAGATTTGGTGATATAGGCTTCCTCTAAGATAGTATTCATATCCAAGGTCATTGATGTCCTCCCAGACGATTTTCAGTTGCCGGTAAATATCCTTCAGTTGTGATGTGCTATAATCGGCCCCAGGCATAACCATTTGGAACCCAGCGTTAAGGTCCCAGGTCCTACCGAGTTGATACAAGTCATATATCTCCAAGTAGTTATCCGGCTGAACAACCATTGTAGCGCCTCTGGCTACGTCAAGATCATGTAGTAGCTGGAGAGATTTGGTTGTGGCAACCCAGGCCCCTTTCACACCCCTTATTTTATCATGTGTTTTTGGTGAAGCTCCATCAAGGGAGATTATGACGGTTATTTTTGGGAGGAGTTCTGCGTTACCAAGTTTTAAAAGTAGGTCTTCCAGCTTGCGTGTTAAAATGCCGTTTGTATTCAAATATAGATGGTTGGTTTTTTCGATAGCGGCCAAAACCAGTTGATCTAGGTCCTCTCGGAGAAAGGGTTCACCGCCAGACAGGGTAAGCATCTTACACTCTGGGAGTGTATCAATGTGCTCAAGAAAGGCCTCAGTTGAAAGCTCCTGGCTTACGAGTTCATCATCCTGGGAAAGCACATGGAATAAACACATGCCACACTTCAAATTGCATCGAAATGTAACATGATGGCTGATGTTTCCTAGCATATTAGTCCACCAATCTTCAATATCTCCTCTTCGGAAAGTGTTTGAAGATACCTAAAACTAGGTTCGTAAGAGCAGCCGGACCAACACCAATTACAGTTTTCATGGTTGAATCGTTTAAACACTTTTTTCGCCTTGTCGGAGTTAATTATCTCCGTGAGAGGCTTGTCCCGCACGTTTCCCATCACGAGTTCTGGATACCCATAGTCTTTAGGAGTCCAATTATCTACTTCCTTCATCCAGGGAGCATTACCGCAGGGGTACACGTCGCCAATAGGATCAACTAGAGGGATGGGGATCTTTCCGAGATAGCAGGGCACTAATCTTTTGCCGTGTATTTGGTGATGTAATACGCCTCTGAGATAATACTCATATTCCGGTTTATCGGTCTCTTCCCAGACCATTTTTAGCTGTTGATAAATTTCCTCAATCTGCGAAAAGCTAAAATTTGCTCTAGGTAAAATCATCTGGTAAGCAACATGAATACCCCATTCTTTGCAGAGTTGGTATAATTCATATATTTCATGGTAGTTTGATGGTTGTATAACCGTCGTTACTGCGCTTCTCACGTTCAAGTCCTGAAGTAGTTGAAGGGATTTTGTTGTTTTAGCCATAGCCCCCTTTACGCCTCTTATTTTATCATGTGTTTCCGGTGTAGCTCCATCGAGTGATGTTGCGACTGTAATTTTATGGAGCCCCCCCACATCCAGTTTTTGAAGTAAGCCCTTTAGTCTGCTTGTTAGAATACCATTCGTATTCAAAAATAGCTGGGAAGTTTTTTCGATAGCGGCCAAAACCAGTTGATCCAGGTCCTCTCGGAGAAACGTCTCACCGCCAGACACGGTCATCTCTCTACACTTTGGGAGTGTATCAAAGTGCGCGAGCCATTCCTCAGTTGAAAGCTCCTGGCTTACGAGTTCATTATCCTGGGAAAGCACATGGAATAAACACATGCCACACTTCAAATTGCATTTAAACGTGATGTACTGACCTATATTATCAAAGTTCAATTTACTCTCTCACTGTCCTATGCCAATATAATGGTCTTCTTTTCAATTCTATGAAGCCGATAATTACTGATAAACCCCAGAACACCCACCTGTATAGTGGATATACCAAATAATCTATGGTCGAAACCCCCTCAAGTTTTACTAACTGTCTCTTAGTAACCACAAACAAGATCACTACATATTCAATTAAAAATACTATCGGGAGAATCCATACGTAATATGCCCTCGCACCAATCAATAACAAGTACATGCTATAAACGAGAAGCAATAATGTCGGTATTGACAGAAGATTTCCATATTGGGAAGTTTTCATTATAATAAATTCAAATCTCTGCCAAAAGGGAAGTTTTGAATAATGTCCAAGCCACTTGTCAACAACTTGATAACCTCCCTTCATCCATCTGGCCCTCTGTAGAAGCATGTTTTTGAAGCCTCTACTAGATTCTGCATAGATAGGACTGTTTATTATTCCAACCTTATATCCGTACATTTGTAATTTAAAAGCAAAGTCAGTGTCCTCAACTACTGTATCATCGTCCCATCCACCAAGTTCTTCCACGACCTCTCTTCTCATGTAGTGAGAAAAGCCAAAAATTAGTGGAAGTGAATTCACGGTGAGGGCGGAACAGTAATCGAGAAGATCAATCGCTCTCATCTTCTGAAGAAAGGTATCTGTGGCAGCTATAATGTATCCTGAAATTACATCATAGCCTTCTTCAAGGGCTCGGATTGCTTTTAGGGCTTGCTCTGGTTCAGGTTCTGTATCAGCATCATAGAGGGCTATTATATCCCCCGTGGAATGTTTGAACCCGACATTGAGAGAGTTTGCCTTGCTCTTCTTCGAGCCATCTGTAAGGATCGCCTCGAATCCTCTGGACCTCACGAGTTGAACAAAGTGCTTTTCCTCAGGCTCAAAGACAAATATAACCTCTTTATCGGGATATTGAAGATTCTGCATAGCCACTACTGCCTTCGCTACGGTTTCAAGGCTCTCCCGATATAGAGGAACGATTATTGAAAGAGATTTCATCTATTTCCCAACAATCTTCGACGAAATACGACTCGCATCGATGATTCCCGATGAGTCCTCCTCTTCGCCGAACATTGCGAATTTGGGCTTCTTTAACAGTCTTAGGACGGCTTCATAAGCCCCGCCAAAAAACACGTCGCTCAAGCACTCTCACCTCCCCATGGATTGAATCCAAGCTTCTCGATCTCGTTCAGTAAGAGCCTCAATTTATAATCCCCATATTGTGTATCATCCGTTGTATATCCCATGGAGGTTATAATTCCTTCTCTCTCAGAGATCTCGGCATCAGTGAGCCCCGAACTCTTCATCTCAGCGATGCTGGGCTTGCGAAGAGGTACTTGGATGGCGGCATTATATGGCATGTGCTTTACTGCGTTCACATCCATTTTCACCAAACCGGTCATTATCGCTTTACCTACCTTGGTCATGATCTCGGAGAAGAATAATCTATGAAGTTTAACCTGAAGAGTTAGACCCTTAGAAGAGTGGATTGCTCCTATGCACTCCACGGTTTTTATATCTTTGAAGAGTTCGATGATGGGCTCTACTTCCTCCCACGTTCTATGTTGCAAGTTGTCAAAATTGTGGATTGCGACTACATAATCATCCCCGATTTCGGCCCCATATTGCTCCCCTCCTAAATGGTGAGTGACATCATCTTCTGGGTATCTCGAAAGGGCAACCTCAAGTCCCTCTCCGTGGATGCAGTCGTTTATCTCTTGGTTCCAGACCTTCTCGTAGATGGGATAACCGTGGGGGCTCATCCGTGTAATGGTTCGGGGCATCTAAGCGGCCCTCTCTATCTGAAGCTCGATTTTAGCAACCGTCATCGTGCCAGCCGAAACCCAGAGCCTCATCTGGAAGCTCTTCAACCCCGCAGGCAGAGTGAAGGGTGTAGCGGTTTCAGTGATCTCATAGACATCGGTTGCCATTCCCTCTGCTGTTGCGCTGCTGCCAACTGGGGCGGCTCCGAACTGATCGTAGAGGTCCATGTTGTTCGTGTTGTTCCCGTTGTTCGCCCATACTATCCTGATGATGGCTTTAGCGTCCGCGGGGAAGTCGGAGATGTTGAGGAGAAAGTCGGTGAAGTTCACAACTGCTGCTGCCCCGGCTGTAACGGTGAAGCCACCGTCAAGGCTACAGGAGATTATGGCGAGGACCTCCCCCACCGCATGACCCGCAACATCGGAGTCCTGGAGGGTCCCCGTGTGTGGCCCTGTGGTGTTCAGAACGTGGGCTGCGGGAGTGGGTGCGCCCCAATATACATCTGCCCCTGCCCCACCAGATAACAGAGCCTGGAGGGCGGTTCCTGTGGCTAACACCGCCCAATCTGCGACTGTCCGGGTGATGATCTCACCTCGAACCGCCACCTCAAGATCGGTTAATAGAAGAGTGCCCGTGTGGGGTCCTGAGGTATCCAGAACATGCGCCGCGGGAGCGGGAGCCCCCCATGAGGGGTTTGCGGCTGCACCTCCGGTTAGAAGTGCTTGACCGGCGACTCCTGGGGCGAGTCTGGCAAGGGTGTTAGCCACCCCTGAAAGGTAAACTACGTCACCTTGAGCGGTTAAGTTGATAGCCCGAGCATCTAAACCCGCAATTATAGGGTCTGCTCCAGCTAGAATATGGCTGATTGCATGTGCAGCAGGGACGACTCCCGCGACTACATCCTCTCCTCCTGGTATGTGGGTTGGGGCGTGTAGCCCTGCTATCTGTGGATATGTGTTAAGGAGTCCCATTTTGCTTCTCTCCCTTTTTGTGCGGAGAAAGATTTTCGAGGACTAGAGCCAACTCTTGAACGGCTCCCTGTATTCGGTTGTTTTCCGTTAGCAGTGCCTTTATTTTCTCATTGTTTGTCTCAAATTCTTTTTGTAAGAATGAAATGCGGTTATTAATTTTCTTGATATCCTCTTTGTTCATTATGCCTCAGTCCCCGATATTTGAACAACAATATCCGCAGTCCCATTCACATCGATGTCATTGTCCCCCAATGTGAGCCCTGCGGGAAAGTCTACTACAACCGTGGAGGTATTAGCCACTTGATAGTAAACAGTAACCTCCACACCCCCAATCTCAAGCCACGCCTGCCCCGCCGCGCCCGTGGCGTTATAGATGTGAAGTTGGTATATTGTAACTGACTGCCCAGAGGTTCTAGCGGGATCTGTGTCCTCGGTGTAGAGTTCTGTTGCCGCTGCCCCCATTGTGGTCGGTGCGGAGTAGAAGCCGTTATCCTTCTCGTAGCGCCTGGGGTTGGTGTTTACGCCGGTGTCCTGGGTTTCTCCTACTGAACCTGTGGGCATTCTACTCGCCGCCCTCCACGTTCCCTTCGATTGAGAGGTAGATCATGCCTGCGGTGGAGTCGGCTCTGAAGACTATGGCTGTGCCGTAAGTGGGGTAGAAGGTGTCCTTGTCCCTCTTGGCTACGAAGTACTCCACCTCGGTGATAAACTGCGGAACGCCCATTCCGGTTATCTGTGCCGCCGTATATGCCTGGGCTAGAAGGGTGGGGTATATTGGGTTGAGGCTGACGAATCTGACCCAGGTATCCTCGGTCACGTAGATCATCAAGTTTCTTGCGAAGCACTGACCTCTCGGGGCCTGGGTTCCGCTGGCAAATTCCCCGGTGTTGGGCCACGCAAACTTGGAGCCAGCTATTCCTGCGTTAGTTAGCGCGGGGATGTTTGTGGTCCAGTTTCTGGCGTTGTACCCGAAGGGATAGTAGACCGTCCAGGGTCCAGCGGGAAGCAGGGCTTCTGCTGCGAATAGTGCAAGTGACTGTAGCTCCGTTAGGACCACTGTTGCTGCGTCATGGGAGTCCCTGTAGCTGTACTGTCTCTGCTTGAATCTTTTATCCCAGGTTGCCTCGGGAGCCTCATATAAAGACATTCTATTGACCCTCCGGCACAGGCTCTAGGTGAATCGTAACCGGTGGTCTGGGCTCCTTCAGCATCGCCAGTGTATAGGAGTATTTTAGGCATCTATGGGGTACCGAGTCTGAGTTGAATACATACAATCTGGCCCATTCTGTCCAGGGCCACTCCTTTGACATGCTAATTGCATAGATTCCTGCTGGCGTTCTCGGGGGGAGCAACGCTGTAATATACATAGGTGTATTGGAGAGTCCCACGAGTGTCATGGTTTCAACAGTGAAAATGTCTTCAGTATCAAGCTCAGGGTGCGTTTCTCCTCTTATTCCACATTTTGGATGGTCAAATATGCCGTTTAACGTCAGAAGTGTGCCCTCGGGTGCGCTGAATGTGTATCCCTCAGAGGGTATCTGAATCTGACCATTAGCCGGAATCGTGAAGGGCTGTTGCACGGGTCTCCAGAACCAGGTCCATTCAAGTCCCTGTTCGATCCAGCTATTTATGAGAGGGGAAACACCTGTGAGGCTCATTTATTTTCTAATTCATATACTGGAGGAACCTCTTTAAAGTCTTATTTCTTAATAATAACCGATAAAAGCCTTCAATAGGATAAAAAAGGGATAATTAGGCTTTGGAGCCTAGCAAATTCTCATATTCTTGAATGTGCAGTTTGGCTATGTTCGTCCAGGAGTTCTCTTCGCAATATGCTTTAGCTCCCTCTTCAAGATCCATGCGCTCTACGTCATTTTTAAGCAGCCGTTTGATTTTTCTCACCAGGGTTCGCTCAGTCTTAAACATGCATAATGCACCTGCCTTCGCTTTTTCCACGAAGGGGGATAATTTTCGGGCTATTACGGCTTTACCGTGCCCTAACGCCATTAAAAGTGCGCCCGATTCAGTGCTGAATACAGAGGGATAGACCACGAGATCCATTGCACTATATACGGTTGCTAGTTTTTCCTCTGGGACGAATCCAATCCACTGGTGTCGATTAGGCAGAAGCTCAGTCGTCATTTGTTTAAGCTGGTGAATATACGTTGTACTTGGACCTGTATGCCAGCCTCCTCCAATGAGTAGACCTGCTCGGGGAACTTTTGTCATTGCCTTTATCAAAGTTTCCAAGCCCTTATACACAGAGATAAATCCCACATAACCGACTAGGGACGCCCGGGGGTCAACCCCCACACTCACTTTAGCCTCCTCCTTATCCATCGGTTCTATGATCTTG
>SDBT01010415.1_pt1 | contig 15008 bp, 25 predicted proteins | sample 2277101 | NCBI WGS metagenome assembly SDBT01 (sample SAMN10404973, study PRJNA504765) | marine sediment metagenome | isolation source: marine sediment core GS10_PC15, 103 cmbsf | place: Arctic Ocean: Southern Knipovich Ridge | collected 2010 | reverse complement strand
ATCAAAACTATACGGCGGGGCTGGTTTTACAGCAACGGAGGTTTTATTTTTAAGATTTATGATCTTCGCCATGTGGGTTAACACTAATTTACTTTCTACCCAGAAACCATTTGGCAAATTCTGTAACATAAGAAGTATTATGGCGTTGCCTACTCCACCGCAAATACTCTTCTGAACCCATCTCGGCAAGTGTCTTATTTAGTCCTTCCGGGACAAAAACCAAAGATAATTTCGACCAAGCATAATCTCCCATCTTACCTCTGGGCTTAGTGGCAAGAATCCCTTTTATCCTAGATTCGAAAATTAAAGGTTGTTCTAATTTCCCATCGTAGTAAGATAAACATTCTTTAAACTCACATTCTTTGGGTTTATCTTCAATTAATTTCAAAACTCCCCCTATACCGATTGTCTTTAGTGCATGATTTACAAAAGCTCCTGGAAATCCTTTTAAAGAAAAAACATAAAATCCAGCGTCTAAGGCTAAGACCGGTTTTTTGACTTTTTCGTAAGCAGTTAAAACTTTCTGTTTAGCAATTTCGTGCAAATCATCTGTTCTTGGTTCTGGTAAATCTAAGCAAGCGTGAATAACATTGATTCCATACCGAGATAAAGACCTTTTTAAAGAATTAACTTTTCCTTTGTTTTGAGTGGCAAAATAAATTTCTCTATTCATTGGTATACCCCTTTCTTTAGTTTTTTCATCTGCTTTACTTTTTAATATTTTTCGAATTTCAGCCAATTGTATAGTATTATAAATTATGATTCTTGGTAAATACCATTGTATCCTTGTCTCGGCGCTTTAATCTTTTTAAAAAGGATCTGCGTTACTCTGGCATTTTGTTTCAATCTAATCCCTTTCGAATTTTCTACTACTAATAAAAATTCAGCTTTTCCTTTAAATCCTGCCTCCCATACAGCCGTTTGGGTAAAAGCCCCCATCCTAAGTAAAGAACTCCTGGAAAAAGCAATGGCTATTAAATCTTTGGGTAAACTAAAAAACTCATTAGTTCTTATTTTATAAGCACCCTTTTTTAAATTCCACCAGCCGTATTTGTCTTGCGCGTTCTCTTTGTTGGGTAAAATCTCTTTTCCTTCAGGAACCACTCTTTCTGAATTAGAAAAATCCAAAGCCCCCGGAGCCCCAAATTTAAAAATCTTTCCAACCGTAACATCAAGCCCATTAGGAGTAAGCTGGGTATCTAGATTGCAATAATCCTTTACCAATCCCTTTTGCTCTATTAATTTTTTAATCTCTTCTCTATTTAACATACTAACTCAATAAACTATTTGCTTATTTTCCCTCGTACCGAAACGAAGTTTCTGGTTCGGGGCACACGAATTAGAGAATAGTTATAATAAAGTTTTATTTATTAAAGCTCCAGTGCCACCATTCGACAGGATAATTTTTAAATCCGGCTCTGGTCATTACTCGTTTAAGTAGCCGACGATTCTTTCTGGCGATCTTTTCTATTGCAGTCAACTGCTTTTTATTTTCAAAAAAATCCGTTGCCGCTTTAGGAGTTAAATCGTCAAAGTCCTTACCCATATATAACTCATTACCTCCTTTATCAACAATAATTAAATCAACCGCACCACCTCTGCGATGGGTATCTAAATGTTTTTCTCTAACAGGACAGGGAATACGCCCACAAAATGTAACTAAAATTTTCCTGATTTTTTTTAAAGAAGCTTTTGGGTACATAAGCCGCAGCCTTCGTCGAAAACTTTTCACCATTTCCACATTGGTCTTCAGCGAACGTTTACAATCCCAAATTTTAAAATTATACCCCTCGGGCAAAAAAGAACGCGCTTTTACCAATGCTTTTACCACCGACTGACGAACCAGTATTCTCGGGGAATTCGACCAGCCATAAAAATAATAACGCGGCTCTATGATAAATTTATATTTTGCCAAATCAACAAATTTCATGGTTTGTTTTTTTTCGATCCCTTACCTATTCTAATGTTCTTAAGAACATTAGAATAGGTAAAAGGGCTTGTTCTGAGCTTAGGCGAGAGAAAGGATTAGTTTTAGGAGACGAGGATAAGCCAGAAAGCCGCCGGGAGCATTGAGATGGCCGCCGTTTTTCTCAATCATCAATTCAACCCCCAAATTCTTGGCAAAATCTTTGCCAATCTCTATCGGAATATATGGGTCGTTATCTGAATTAATCAGAAAGAATTTCGAGCAGCTTCTCTTGATTTTTGGCCAGTCGAAAGGCTGGTCAAAAAAGTTTTCTGTTTCTGGAATGCCCAACGATTTGGCAAATACAGAAACAAAAAAGCAAGCCTTAACGGTTTTACCCTCTTCCAGTCCCTCCAAAACCCTCAAAATAAAAGCCGGCCCCAAACTGTGGCCAATTAAAATAGTCTCCTTGTCCACCTTTACGTTCTCTTTAAAATGCTCCGACCACTGATTAAGCTTTGGATATTGGCTATTGGGAAAGTCAGGAATCTCAACTTTAAAACCATTTTCCTTAAGCTTTTCCCCCAACCAAGAAAACCAATTGTCTTTGGAACTAGCGCCCCAGCCGTGAATTATAATCGCATGTTTCTTCATAGTTTTTCATAATCTCTTATTATTCTATCTTAACCCCTTCCTATTGTCAAAGTCCAGCTTGACAAATTATTGACGCGGAGGTAAAATGTAACATTAGAGAGCTTTTTGAAAATTAAGAAAAGGGAGGCAGTAATGAAAAAGTGGTATGTTGTTGTTTTTGCTGCGTTAGTTATAGGAATGCTGTGCGCTGGCTGCACCAAAATAAAAAGTATAGATAAATATATGTACTTTGATGGTGCAGTAATTGTTGAGTACCAAGAAAGCTACGCAGGAAAAGACGAGATTGTGACATTTGAGTTTTACGAAAAAGGTACTTACAAAATCCACTTCGAAGGGAAGTATTACAAAAGCGAGACCCCTCAAGACTTTACAAGGATAGTTAAAACAGCACCACAGAAATATATTATAAAGCGATGGAGACTCCCAAATCATCTAACAGTCACAATTGAATACAACGGAGCAGCAGAAACTCACGAGTTTAAATAGCCAGAAAAAATAAAAAGAGATTCTAAAAAGCACATTGAAATAATAGGAGGAGCAGGATGAAAAAGGAAGAATTGGTTGCCATGGTTGGCCAGGGAAATATTGGCGGTTGGTGGACCTCAGAAAGAATAGCTGCTATTGTTTTGTGGGGAATCACGATAATTATGGGATACTTAACCTTTGTATTATCCGCACCCCTGGCGTCACCCATTGGACTGTTTATAATAGTTGCTGTAATACTTAGCGCTGTATCATTGATGGGTCGAAAAGTATTCCTCACAACCTTAAGGGTAAAAAAAATCACAGACAGACAGCACGTAAAAGTTAGGGGAAACGACGGAAAGACTTACGAAATTAAGTTCACAGAAACGGTGTTTAATGACTTTGAAAAGAATGAGGTGAGTTATGTCAAAATTGACGGCAGATCGAATGACCCTCAAATAATCTTAGTCATCGGCTCAAACATCAACGAAATTTGGGAAAAATAAATATCAAAATACCCACTCAAACGAGTGGGTATTATTTATTATCTAGGAGATTGAACTTACTACATTTCTATTTTGGCGGGCGCTCCAAAACAATTTTCTGAAGAATACATTTGTGGTGTTTAGTGCAATTCCTTTGATTAAATACCAATTCCTTAGTTAAAAGTTTTTTGGAAATATCCATTGGACAAATAATCTTCTCTTTGTCAGGAAAAATATTGCCAAAACGACATTTGTGAAGTGGAGTGAAATCTTGTCGCTTAGTAGTAATTATGCCGCGAGTAGCTAAATGAAGTTTTTTGATATTGCCCGAATAATTATCAACAAATCCTTGAATAATCTGAGCGTATTCGTTGATGGGAATTGTTTCTGGTGTATCTTTCCAATAATCCCAAGTAGTGGCAATGTCTCGGATACTGGAAATAAAGAATTCATCACAGTTAAAATCTTGCTCAACCATTTTGGCTGTTTCTGGCAACTCATTGATGTTATCGCGTCTCAGCATATAGACAATTGTTAAAGGGAGATCGGTTTTTTCTATTTTTGATAATGGTTTTTCGCTATTATAAGAGCCATATACCCCCACCCTAATCTGAACCTTACTTAAATCCATACCTTTAAATGGGCCTAGATTGCAACTATTAGAGTAAATGGTAGTCTTTAGCCCAAGCTGATTATTAAACTCAATCATCTGCGGCAAATCTTTATGTAAGGTTGGTTCACCCCCTAATAATATTACCTTCTTTATCTCCGATAAATATTTTAAGACATAACTCTGATAATCCTGGTAAGACATTTCTATAGCACCTAATTTATGAGCATAAAAACAACCTCGACAGCGGAGGTTACATCGATTGGTTATAAAAAGTTGTAGGGTACTCACCGGGGCTACATCTTTTTCTGCCCACCTAGTCTTATCGTATTTTAAAATGAAATCTTTCATCTATTATTATACTATCATATCGGAAACTGAAAATCAAGCTGAAGGCGATGGTTTTTCAGATTTCCGAATGAGCCCGTTCTAAATTAGAGAGGAATAGTGCAAGGGAGTAAAGCACGACCAAGCATCTATGTGCCCTTAACCCTTTCTTGTTGTCAAAGGGTTGACATTTTTTCTATTTTATGATAAGTTTAAAAATCAAAAACTGAACATTAAAAAATGAGAAAGGAGTTACCGGATGAAAAAGAAAGAATTAGTTGATATGGTTGGATATTATAGTGTCCACTGGTGGACAGGTGAAAGAATAGTGTTCTTTATCTCCTTACCGGTAGTGTTGCTTGCCAGTTACGCAAATATTGTCCACGTTTTTCTGCCAGCACTAACTGGATTGATTGTTATGATGGGGTTCATATTTGGTATTCTGCTTTGTGGTCTTGCATCCCTGCTTGCGGGTAAAAAGATATCTGAAATACCTTTACATGTTAAAGAGCTTGATAAAAAGCTAAAAACAGCAAAGGTTTTAGGAAAAGACGGCAAAGAACACACTATTGGAATTAATTTTATGGAAGCCGACAGAGATGCATCACTGACCTGGGTAATGGTCTCGGGCAGACTCAAAGAGCTTAGAACAAGGCTAATTATCGGTCCAAACATCAGCAAAATTTGGAAAAAGGGATAAGTGAGGAGGTAAAAGATGTCAGGCTTAAAGAAGGTTGGATGCTCTTTTCTCGGAATAATACTGCTGTATGTGGGCCTCGCCCTTGCCCTACTTATACCAATTGTGGTATTTGTTGGCGGTTTCCCACATATTCATGGAACAGAGTTTCATAATGCACTTAAGATGCTTATCTATGTGTGGGGAATCATGGGTGTAATTATTTCGGTAGCTATAGGATTTAAGATATTCTTTTTTGGAATAGATTATCTATACAATATAGATTATCCAGAAAAAGACTAAGTGGCTCTAAAACCATCAAGGGGAAGCACAACGCTTCCCTTTTTCTTATGTAGGAGGTTCAACCTCCTACATATACAAAACAAATAATGATTGATAAATTCGATGCCTATGCTATAATTATATTAACCAAATCGGTGAAAGGAGATTACGAAATGCCAAAGTGTAAAAAGTGTAACGACACTGGTGTTATCGAGACTGGCAATAACGATCTTGCCTGTGATTGTCCGGCGGGAGCAACAGCACTATTTAATGTAGCAGGTGTCGAAGGACCAGTAACGGGCGAGGAGTTTAGGCGTCATTTCGCGAACGGTTGCCCGAAACCCATAGGATGGCCCTGGCGCGGTACTAGACCAGCCTCAAGTTTGCCAGGAAGAAAAAAGTTATCATCGAACAAATAATGTTCGGATTTCCAAAACCAAAGCCCCGCTCTCTAAGAGCTGGGCTTTTTCATTATTTATTGTTGAACGACTATTCTCTAATTCGCACGAATTAGAGAATAGGAAAAGAGGTTCGACCTCTTAGATAATTACAAATTAATTCAATTCTTGTTCTATGATTTTTTTCGCGCCGTCGGGTGTCTCGAAGAAAAAAGATTTAATCTCCAAACCATTAGCTGCTTCAATGTCTTTCTTATATTTTTAAGAAATTATTTTAATTTTTTCTTTCATATCAAGGTAAACTTTCACACGCTACACCGTCTTTGTTTCCATCAAGCCGATGTATATCACTACTAACTCCCCCGCAGGCTTCAAAAACTCTTTGGGCCTCTGCGTGAGTGCTAAAGTCAGAACAATTATAAGCGTTATAGGAGCAAATTACTCCGCTGGCAGGAGGCGCTATTTCTTCTGGTTCTTCTGCCTCGGGTTTGGGCTCAGACTTAGGTTCGGGTTCAGGCTCGGCCTCTGCTTCGGGCTCTGCTGCGGTTTCTGTCTTAATGTCTGCTTTAACTTCTTCTTTTGGCTTCTCGGCCTCCACTTTATCTTCCGTCTCCTCTGGAACATCTTGGGTTGTCGCCTCTTCCTGAATATCCGCCGTTGTTTCCCTTAGAGGTTCACTATTAGTGGCCTCTTGCGAAGTCTCGCCACAGCCACCAAAAAGCAATAATCCTAATATCAATATAGAAAGTAATAAATTTTTCTTAATTATTTCTTTCATAGATTTCTATAGTTAAACGCTACAACTTACCACATTTCCCTAAATTTGTCCAGCGTTTGAAACTCGAACCCTTGACAAATTGTTAGTTTAGGTATATAATAAAGAAAAATGAGGGAGGTTTTGACATGAAGCATTATTGGTGGCAGTGTATAATCACAAGCATCGTGCATCTAGGATATCGCGTCGTTGCCGAGTATGAGGTGGAAAACGATTACGAGGCTGGTACTCAACGATATACTGGACGGAGCCGCATGCGCTATGTTTCTGCATAAAGCCTTATTTCATTCCGAAACCGTATGGTTTATCGGAAAGGGGCACCGAACTAAATGGTGTCCCTTTTTCCTTTTCAAACTATCATACTGTGAGACTTAGTCTCGTCAGATTTCAAAAAAGCCGCCAAAAAGACGGTGACTTGAAAAAATTTATCCCAACCCCTCCGAATTGTCAAAGTAAAAATTTAAAATGTTTGACGAATTATTAATCTGGGTGTAAAATAAAAGAAAAATAGGAGGGTGAAATGCACAAATTACATCTTACCGAAGGTGGCTGGATCCAGCGCTTTCTTCTTTCGCAACCAGAGAACGGTATGGGTTATCAATTGGTGGATCTTTATTTAAAAGATGGTAGGGTTATTCTGAAACTCAAAGCTTGGAATGCCGAAGTAATTGAATTACCAGGACAATACAAAAACATTACGGAAGAAAAAATTATAAGAATCGCAGTGTAAATCGGCTGACTAAATTCTAGAAATATAATTCACTCTTCCTTTAAAATGACCCGCTATTAGTGGGTCATTTTCACCTTACTGAGACTTAGCCTCAGTAAGGTGATTAAACCCTTGACAAATTATGTGGGTATGCTATAATAGATAATGAAAGTGTCAGAATGATGATAGCGGGAGAACAGCCACGCTCTCTAAGGGGCTGCAGCGACTACGGCGTAACGGTAGGACCCTATCCTTTCTGACACCTCCATTATAGTTGGGTGCCCCCGACCTATCGAAAAAGATAGGCTGAAAGTGGTACCAAAAGCGAGGGTTTGGCTACGGTCAAGCCCTCTTTACTTACCATAGGCCATAGGATTGACAAAATCTTTCTTTGGGTATATAATAAAACATTGAAAATAACGCAACTTAAAAACTTATTCTGCAAAGGAGGTTAGTGATGGAGCTGGTAGAATTTTGGGGGCTTACTTTTCGCTCTGCCTCGCATATGCATTGGTTTCAATTAAGTGTTGGTGGCTTTATAGTGAGCAACGTATGGTTTCTGCTAAGATGTATTTTCCCAAGAGAACAAAAGATTTTCTCATTTTTTATACCTTGGTTCTGTCTATTTTGGTGGCATGTAGTAACGTCTGTATCTGCTATAGCAATCACTAAGTTCGGAACAGTTAATGGACCAAGATACTCGGTAGATTGTATATGGTTTAATGCTCTGGCAGCAGGAATATATTTTGTTCTTTTTTACTTTATAGGTAGACTATTAAAGCGGGGTTTACCTAAAAACTAAATACCCACTCATTGAGTGGGTATTATTTGTTGTTGGGCTAGTTAGTTAGAGGTGGAAGAAGTATGATCTTGCCGGTGCTCGCAAAGTATCATCATCAGGGATGGGGTTTCCGGCGGATCGAAAAGTATAATCTCTTTCCTTTCTCCGTCTAAAGTATAGGCAAATTTCCTAAAGAGGTCTAAAGTGAAGGCAGATAATGGGCGAACTATCAATAGATTTTCACCGCCCTTCCATTGCTCCCTGTGTTCTTCCATAGGAAAATATAAGTCTGTCTTGGGAAAATCCTTTTCTGCTATTATTGCTCTTACCCTTTTGAGTTCTTCTGACTCAGGAAACTTCTTTAGCGCTTTTTCGACAAAATCTTTTAAATATAATATTTTTTCGCTATCCGGAGACGCGTTGATTTGTTCCAGCAGAAACAAACGAGCTTCTGGCTCAGCAAGAAAAAAAGCTAAGTTTTTGGCGATGGTGTCAAAATCTACCGCTGTCTCATTCCAGAAAAGCCCTACTTCTCTTGTTTCTTTTGTGACCTCTGCACTAGCAATTAATCCTGCCATTCCCAGTAAAAGTCCGAAAATAACTAACAAACCTATCCCTATCTTAATTCTTTGTTTCATCTTTCCTCCTCCTTTTTCGTTCATAGCCACTTCTCAAGGTGCTTTCTTCTAATTTACCACATTTCCCTAAACTTATCTAGCGTTTGACCCCCACACCTATTTTTAGGTAGTGGGGGTTGACAAATTCTGTCAGTTTACTATAATCTCTTAATAAAGAAAGTTAAAAAAACAAGGGGGTTAATGATGGCAGAAGAGAACTTAGAAAAGGTAATGACTACTGTGGGAGGAATTTTATTCACCAAAGAAGAGAAGGATCTTCTTAAGCTAGCACAGCAGATGAAGGATGCTAACATGGATGTCGAAGAAAAGCTTAATTTTGCTTCAAGTGAAGCTGGGGTATCTCCCAAAAGAGCTAAAGATATTATGTGGTCGATTGTTGGGAAAATAGGAAAGGAAGTTGAATCAAATCTAGTGCATTCTTAGACAGAAGTAAAAAAAGTTTAAGGGGGAATAGGGAATGAAGAAAATAGTAGTTGGCGTAATGTTGGCAGCTTTATTGATTGCCTGTGTGGCTTCAACAGCCCAGGCATGGTCAGAACCGGTTCAATTTCTCGAGGGAGAGAAATATCAGATTCTTCAAATGTTCATAATGGGTGACCGCAGCACTGGCAAATTCTTCTTTATCGTTGAGAAAACAGCTAATAATTTTGAAACATGGCACTGTGTCACCGGAAGAGTTGAGATTCATCTTACTGAAGATGAATCTGCCTATCTTGTTCCACGAGAAGATATAAAAGGATACTCAGGAAATAAAGAATTGTCCAATGATGGAATTGATGTAGAAATCGATGTATATCTTCCTTTAAAATTTTTCATTCAGGGAGCAGAATCCTCTGAAGTAGTAGGAAGCCGATGGACCAGGGAACGTATTTACTTCGAAACAGCCACTGTTTACAAAGCGACTTAACAAAGAAACGCAAATTAAATAACCAATAAACACCCACTTATTAATAAGTGGGTGTTATTTATTCTGTTCTAAATCCTACTTTTTTTGCGCGCTTAATAGCTTCTTCGCTTACTGCCTGCGATTCAAGAAAAACTATCTCGCCAGAGTAATAGACGATATAACGATTCCAGCCGCCGAAGCCATAAATAGCCGTATTGCTATTCTTCATTTTAATGGCCAGATCCTTGCCCCTTTCTTTAAAGCTTGGATCTTTACCAATTACTTCTTCCCAGTGCTTCTTAAATGCATCAAAACCATAAGTGCCGAAGTTTTTCTGGTTTTCAATATATCCCTCTCCCTCAACCTGACAAATTTTATCAAAGGCATCTGGTTCAAAGATAAATACAGACACTTTATTCCTCCTCTTTTATATTAAGGATTGTTGTTTCTCAAGATACTTTTTGTAGTCTACCACATTTCCCTAAATTTGTCCAGTGTTTGATTAAATTTTAAAAGCGATGCATGTTATTCACGCATCGCTTAAGATAATTAATTCTTCGACTAAAAAGATTAGGATTTATTAAGCCTTTCAGCTAAATCAATCACTTCTTTATGCTGCTTATAATGCTTCTTTTCCTCGTAAATTCTGATTAGCAATTTTTGAGCTGCCTCAATGGCGTGCTCGGAAAGACTTGTTGGACTGTCAAAAATATGCTTTCCAACTACAGCTGAACCAAAACCAAAATTTACGTAATGTTCTCCTTGATAAGGCTCTTCTAGGCGTACTTGAAGAACACTATCTTCAGCTGAAAAAATTCTACCCTTTAATATTTTGCCTCGGTGTTCTACCGAAACCGGGAAGTCGGGGTTTTTAGCAAATTTATCATACTTTTTAGTTTCGGCCTTTTGCTTTTTAATATCTGCTTTTACTTTTCTTTCAGCGTATTTTTTAATAGCTTCTTTGCCCTGATTTCGAATCTTCTTAGGTATTTTACCCGAAGACTCGTAGAGATTATAGACTTCTTGGTGTACCTTGGTTGGCCTAGAAACTCTTTCTTCATAAGAAAACCACAACCTCCCTTCTTTTTCAAAGTATTCTATCTTCATCTTTTACCTCCATTTTTACAGCTATATTTTTAAAGAACCTCAGGTTAAACTTTAACAATTTTTTTCTGATCTGTCCAGTGTTTGATTAAATTTTAAAAGCGATGTATGTTGTTCACACATCGCTTAAGATAATTAATTCTTCGACTAAGAAGATTAAGATTTATTAAGCCTTTCGGCTAAATCAATCACTTCTTTATGCTGCTTATAATGCTTCTTTTCCTCGTAAATTCTGATTAGTAATTTTTGAGCTTCCCTAATGGCACTTTTGGAAAAACTTGCCAAACCATTAAAAATAAAACCAACATTAAAGGTTGTAAGATGTTCTCCTTGATCAGGCTCTTCCAGGCGTACTCGAAGATTGTTATCTTGGGCTGAAAAAATTATACCTTTTAATGTTTTGCCTTCGTATTCTACCGAAACCGGGAAATCAGGATTTTCGGCAAATTTTTCGTGTTTCTTAGCTTCAACCTTTTGTTTCTCAATCGCTACTCTTACCTTCTTTTTAGCATATTCTTTAATGACTCCTTCGCCTTGATCTAGGATCTTCTTAGGTATCTTGCCCGAAGACCTGTAAACACGACGGAATTCTTTATGCGCCCTGGTTGGCATATAAAAATTTTCTTCACAAGAAAACCACAACTCCCCTTCTTCTTCAAAATACTCTATCTTCATCTTTTACCTCCATTTTCACAGCTATATTTGTAAAGAACCTCAGACTAAACTTTAACAATTTTTTTCTGATTTGTCTAGAGTTTGATCTACGAACATTTGACAAATTATTGTTTTGGATGTAATTTTAACTTAGGATTTATAGCTTTTTGACAAAATAATATTAAATGAAAATAAAAAGGAGGGAAGAATTGAAAATAACACTAATCGTTGCAGGAATATTTTTGATAGTAATCGCAATCGTTTTCGGCATAACCAGCTTTAATGCGATTCATTTGCCCACTCAAATCTCAAAACCTTACTCTTTAGAATGGCTGCCCCCTGAAGCCCCAAGAGATATTGAGCGCTTCCAAATAGACCTCAATAACAGAGTGATAAAATATCGCCTGTCTGATGAGCAAGCTTCTGAACCAACATACATTATTCATCCTCTGAAAATAAAATATCTTAGTAGCTACAATTTAGATGATCTCTTAATAATAAATGGATACTTAACGGTAATCATGAATCGAAGCAGCGGATGGGTAATCCTTACGGTGGCAATGAGTTCCTTTTTCGCGGCAATGCTTGGTGTTGCCGGGTCTGTAATCTTAATTAAAGGAATACGAGGCAAATCCTAAACAAAAAGTCCCATTAATTGGGACTTTTAATTTAGAAGTGCAATAAAACGTTTGTAAAGAGCTGGGTTTCTGGTTAATTCAATAAAACTTCGACTATACTTATCTTCATCATCACCCTTGTTTTTTTCTTTTAAAGTTAAATATTTCTTTCTGATAAGCTCGCTCTGTGAAAAATAAACATCTAACTCTTGCTGAATTAATTCCAAAGATTCTGGAGATAACTTATAAGGTAAGTTTATCTGATTAATATTCCTAATCTCTGCGCAGCCAATAATATTAGCTTCAATTAATAATTGGGAAACAATACAAGCAATAATAAGCTTGCCATCTTTTCTGTTTATAATTTGTTTCTGACTAAATATTGTCGCTATCCCTTCTTCTAAGCCGCCATATTCTGCTTCTATATCCTTTCTATTAAAGACAACCATCTTAAATAGACAATGAATAATTTCATGGAATAGAATATCATTTAAATATGTCAGGTTGGAAACATAAATTCCTTTTCCTGAATATAGTTCAATTGCCCAGTCAATGCTAAATTTCGCTCTTTTAACATATTTTAGGGGTAAATGAATATTGAAAGCAATAATTCTTTTTTTAGTCTGGCTGTCGTCGTAACAAGGAAGCACAAAAGCCCTTTCGTTTTCGCGAATGACAAATAGTTTCGGTTTCGGTTGAATAATCTTATACTTATTTATTTGCTTTAAACATCTCTTCAGAAGACTTTCGGCCCATTGATGAAGACGAGACTCTTCTGGGCTTAAAGGCTGTAAGGCCTGACCTTTTATTATCTGTTTTTGCTCCACCTATTCCTCCCTAATTTTCAAGGTACTTTTTGCACTTTAGCACATTTTTCTGGATTTATCCAACGTTTAATGTAAATAAAAACCTCCCAAGCAAAATTTAATCTTGAGAGGTTAATTGAAGTTTATGAGGAAGTTCTGGAAGTTCAGAAGATTCATCAGGATCGATGAATTTAGCAGGATCCACTCCCCGCTTTATCAGATATTCTTTCCATTTTGACTGAGTCTGAGGAAATGAATATTCAAACGCCTCTATCCGCCTCTGCGTCATCATAATCTCACCATTACCTCTTACATAAGAAGACTCAAACTCATCAGGACCATTGATCCAATCAATAAGTTTTTGTATTTCTTTTGGATTTTCTCTCAAGAACTTCCTTCTCGCCTTTCTTCTCTGAGCACTATTCAAGGCAACCTCCTTTTTTGAATTTCTAATATTTTATTATACACCCTTTTAAAAAATTTGTCAACCATTACGCGCCCCTTGACATTATTTTTGTTTTATGATAAGCTTAGAAATCAAAAACCGACAAAAAGTACATTAAAAAAGGAGAGCGATATGACAAAAATAGAATTCATTTCTATGGTTGGTAAAAACAGAATCGGCAGCTGGTGGACATGGGAAAGAACAATGGCTGTTGTTTGCCTGGCGACATTAGTGGTCTTCGTCTTGGTGGGGAGTTTCAACACGGAAACTCAATTATGGTCAATTGGCATTGGGGCAATGATAAGTCTGCTTGGACTAATGCTTGGTGGAATGTTGTCACCAAGAGGACGGAAGGTATTTACAACTCCTTTGATGGTAAAAGAGTTTAAAGGTAGAAAAGTCAAAGTTTTAGGGCAAGATGGTCAAGAACACGAGCTTTGGTACGATAAAGAGGAATTCTTTTTTTGCTTGAAAAAAACTATAGCTACAATTAACCATAGAGTTAATAGACCTCGAGTAATACTTCTAATAGGAAAGAACATAAGCCAGATTTGGAAATAAAATAATAATTCCAAATAATAAACGCTCACTAAAAACGAGCGTTTATTTATTTCCTTAAAGAAACTATAAAGCCATTTTTACCTTGCCGTTGGTGGCTTGGATGTCAAGTTTTTTGTGTGGATTGAACTCTCTCCATTGGTAAGGGGAACCATCGAGATGCAAAATTTCGCCCCCGGCTTCTTTGACAAAGAGAACACCGGCAGCAATATCCCAAAGATTTGTCTCAGTAGTAATGTGACCTTCAGCTCTTCCTGTACCAACCCAAGCAAGTTCTAAAGCGCCTGAACCCAACTTGCGAAACTCTCTTACTTGGGGATAAACTTTTGCGTAGATTTCCACCATGCGTTTTTTATTTTCTTGGCCCCCTTCACAGTAAACAAAATAAGATTGTTCTGGGTTTTTGATTTTTGAAACATGAACTTGGGATTTTTTCTTTCTTAAAAGATCATAATGATAAGCCCCCTTCCCAGCTAGAGCGACAAATCTTTCTTTAAGCATCGGTGCTTCAATTACTCCCAAAAGAGGCTTCCCTTTATACCAGAGGGCAATAGAGACAGAAAACATAGGATTGTGGTCGGTAAAATTACTAGTTCCGTCCAGCGGGTCAATAATCCAAAGCCAGTCTCCTCCTTTTTCCACTAGTCCCGTTTCTTCAGTAAGGTAAGAATGACGGGGGTAACGCTTCTCAATAGAATCTTTAATAATCTTATCAGCCATCTGGTCGTAAATAGTTTTAAATTCTTGGTTTGTCTTTCTTCTTCTAATCAAAGATTTTTCTTCTCTAAAAGAAGCATAAAGTTTTTTTCCAGTCTTTTGGGCCGTAGCAATAGCAAACTTTAAAAATGTGTTCATAATTAAATAAAAATAAAGAGAAGCTTCACTTAAATATTAACTCTGGCTGGTAAAAATCGTTGATTCTAATATCTATTGTTTTTACTTTTTTAATTTCGCCCTCTTCAAGAGTTACTTCCAGAATTTGGCCGCGGCGAGTTGGCTCGGAAAAGTTTTGGTCAAAAACAAAATTGCCTAAACTATAGGCAACCCAACCATCTTTGTATTTTTCTGTTTTCTGAATGACGTGTGGATGATGACCAACCACCAAGTCCGCTCCAGCCTCAATAGCGCTTTGAGTAAAGTTTATCTGACGGTTATTGGGCTGGTAAGCATATTCAGTACCAGAGTGCATAGAAACGACCACCAAGTCGGCTTTTTCTTTTGCTTCCCCAACC
>SDBT01010414.1_pt1 | contig 15008 bp, 32 predicted proteins | sample 2277101 | NCBI WGS metagenome assembly SDBT01 (sample SAMN10404973, study PRJNA504765) | marine sediment metagenome | isolation source: marine sediment core GS10_PC15, 103 cmbsf | place: Arctic Ocean: Southern Knipovich Ridge | collected 2010 | reverse complement strand
TCTACTCACTCTTTTCCTTTTTAGTCTCATCTTCAAGTCCGAGTTGTTCACACATTTGTGTGTAAAGTTTTGTGCCAGCTTCTTTATCTACTTTACCAGATTTATCTGGGGCAGAAAATTGGGCTGATTTGGTCTCCGTTTTGGTACCTTCAGTATTATCATCTTTCTTCAAATTCTTTTCAATATTCGTCATCTTAATTGCATTTGGCTCTCCGACAGTACTCAATAGAGTTACTTTCGTTAGAGTGTCAATAGATGAATCTTTTACTATACCACTAACGTCGAAATCTGAATACAGTTGATGTACTCGTTCAATGCCTTGTGACATTAAAGTTTGTGCAACCTTTTCGATTTGTGGATCTAATACTGTTGAAGGGTTTGGTTTTACTTCTGGTTTTGGATCCTCGACTGGAGTTGTTTCAGCTTTTACTACTGGAACATCTTTCTTTTCGGTTTTGATCGTGAAAGTATCTTTGATTTCATCTTCAGACATTGAGCTTTTGATCTTTTCAATCTCTGCTTTCTTGTCTTCTAAGGAAACTTCTTTATACTTATTTTCGACTTCTGGTGTTTTTTCCAATTTTAATTCCTCTTCCCACATGCTACTTTTGCTCACCCGGTAAGAGTAAGCATACCTTACATGCAGGACTAGCTACTAAAGATACCCGTTTGGTAACACCATTTACTGGAAACCAGCTTTGAAAAGTCGGTGAGAACACCGCATCTAATTCAGCGTCAATTGACGCACCGTTTACATCCCCAATCTCTCCATTAAAGAAACCTCGGCCTCTAATATGTGTGATTGGTTCATCCAGTAATTCTAATTCATCCATCTTTCCTTCATCTATTTGTGAATGTTCTTTATCTACACCAAGTGGTATAGTTCCTTCTAACATTTGTCTATTCATAGAATTGAATAAAGTCTTAACAAAATCTGGAGTATATGTAAATTTAACACCAAATTTATCTACCCATGTACCTTCAGCAGCAACAATAACTTCAAATCTTTTTGCTCTTGAATCAATAGTTACACCTTGTAACATAGAATTTATTGTTGTAGTTATTTTTGTTGTTTCCATTTTTAATTCTTCAGAATTAAGACTTTGTATTTTAGTAATATTACCAGGCTTCCAAAATAGATTCATACGTTCTCCTTTAATAAAACCATTATCAAAAATATTTGGTAATGTTCTAAGTAACCATCTACCTGTTAATTTATCAGATTCAAAATTAAATTCTGTAGATAACTCTGTATTTTTAACTTCTACTTTTCCTTTTACTAAAGGAATATAAACTTCTTTGTTCTTAGTAACACCTTCAAAATTAAACCAATCAGGATCTCTATCTATACCTTCTATATCTTCACCAAATAATCTAGAAACACCAGACGTATCCCCTACTCCTCCCATACATTTACAACTGATCTCTTTACTCGAGCTTAGAGTTCTAATTGGTTGTGTAGGTTGTGGAGCATTGGGACTCTTAAATGGAAGCGAAACAATTTTATCTGATGTTAATATTTGTAATTCATATGAAAGTTTATTTTGATTCCAATGAGAAAGAATGGAAAATGCATGTTGTCCATCTGGGAATTGAGGAGAAGAGTTTCTCGATCTCTTTTTGGACGAACCACACTCGGAATTACAAATGGCAATGGCTTGATCGTCTATTTTCTTACCGGCCTTTTTCTTGGCTGAGAGACAGTCTGCCATACAAGAATGTTCTGCAAATTCATGACTACCGGATTCAGTCTTAATTATCATTTTTTTCCTCCAAATATTTTCTAATATCATTAGGAACTTCTAGATATTGATCTACAGTATTATACAAATATTTTTTGATATCATTAGGAACCTCTTGATATTCGTCTACACGTATAGTAATTAACTTATTAGAAATCGTTTTCATCTAATTTCAATTTCGACGTTCTTATATTTAGGGTTACTGATTAGGAATAACGCCTTGTATAACCATAAGATCATCTAATATTTGAATGTCTTGTATCTCCTTATGGATGGAATATGAACTAACCCAAGGTTTATCATGATCAAACAAAGCTTCTCCGTACGTAGGAGAATTGATCTTAATATTTTTCATAATAAAATCTTTAATAGTATTATTCTTTTTATCTAGAAATTCTATAATCCAGAGATTATCTTTAACATTACATCTCATTCTTAATTTTTCATATTCTTTGGGTATATCTTCCGATGTAGATGTTATTATTGTTTTAATTCCTTTTCCTACAAGTCTTACTTTATTAGGTTCATATTCTTCTAACATTTTAATATCTTTTCTTTCTACAAAAAATCTTAAATGCCAAATATTATTTTCATGCCAGGCAAATGTCTTTAAAGGACAATTTTTTGTATCTATCTGTAAAGAATTAAGTGTACCTACAACTTGACCATTTACTCTGAATTGTAACATCCATGTATGATTCATAGGATCTTCGGGTTGAGCATAAACAAAACCTATCATTACATCATCAAATTTATCTTCATTCTCTATCATATTTCTTTTTTTAAGAATATTTTTCATTTCTTTAAAATTCGTAACATTTTTTTCATTATCCACTTTAATTGGTTTAAAACCAAAATTTACTACATATTCAGGATGTCCTGGATATTCCATACTTTGATTAACAGAAACACTATTCTGAAGTTTAGATATTATAGTATGACCAAATTCTGTAGTAAAAGTAAAAGTTTTCTTTTTTGTATCTATTTTGATAGAATCCCAAATTATTCTGCATGGTCTAAATGATTTTGTTAATGATGGAGCCAACAGTTAAACCTTATATTAACCGCATTTAAATCATTCGAAAATTATCGTGTGCCAGTGCCACGTCTATCTCCCGTTGAGTTATTGTCATTCAATCGTTTTTGTTTAGATTGCTGATTACCGGTAGGATTAGTAGTTGTAGTATTTTTAGCATCACCGGCAACTTCTTCTACAGTTGTTCCAACAGCTTGCATTTCTACTTGTGCTTGTAAGAATTCATTAATCTCATCTTGTTCTTTATTAGTTAATGCTTCTAGACCCATTATTTGTCTTAATTCAGTAGGAGTAAATACTTTAGATCCAGCCATAACAGACATTGTTTTTGCTCTTTCTCCTAAATCTCTATCGAGAATTAATCTTGTTTTAATATGAACTCGTTTAATATCTTTAGTATCTATAGAAGGATGAATAGCTTTAAGATGTGTCCATATTACTCTGTTAACAGAGTTTGCAATAACATTTGCCATCTCTTCTGATCTCATAGATACAAATGTACCAGAGAATTCAATAGAACTGAAACCCATTTGTTGACCACCAGATAATGCTTCTGGAGTACCAGTTAAAGCGGCAATTTTAGTATCTATTTGATTTATTTGTTCATTGACATCTTTATAATTTGCAGTTTTTGCTTCTACAATTTTAATCTCTACATCTGTAGAAGTAACATAACCTTGATCTGGTTGTTGTAATCTAACGGAAGCAGAATATTTATTCATCTCTAATAGAGCTGCGGCTTTAGCTGCATTTAATCTAGCTTCAAATGTTGCACCTGGATAATTTTCTGGAGAAAAAGCTGCCATATTTAATAGATGATGTTCTCTTGGTAACATTTTATTTCTCCAAATCATATCGTTACGAATTAGATTATGTTTCCATTCTACAAGATAAATAATTGATTTTAATGGAGAATCTGACCAAATACCAAAAGTAGGACGACCTACTAAATCATCTTTCCAATTACCACGAGGATCTAATGATATGTGTAAAATTTCTTCTTTAGGATATTGTACAGGTTCTGGTTCTGTTTCGTCTGCATTTTCCTCGTCTACAACATAAATATTACCTTGAGTAATTACTTTAGTAGGATCTGGATCATCTATACGACTTGCTTCATCAATGATTGTCATTTGATTAATAGGAAGATGTGTTAACCCTGTTATTGCTTCAGAAGTTTCTAAATCTTCATCAAATTCTTCATCTAGAAATTCTGGATCAGTTTCTATATGTTCAATAACATCTCCATATTTTACAAGAGCTTTTGTCCAATTTTTAAATAAATTCTTAAAGTTCAATCGATCTTCTAATTCATGAGCACTATCCAACATACCTTGTTCATTATCGCTTAATTCTCTAGGATTTTCTTGATCTCCTACTTGTGAAATATCGATTCCTTGATATGCTCTTGCAACCATTTGTGCGAATAAATCTAAATTACTTCTAATTCTGTCATCTCGTAAAACAATTAAATCTGCTTGATCAAATTCATTATCTAAAGCTGGACCAATAGCATCAAGTAAACCAGATGTTTTCTGTACTGGAGTTTGAATTAATGGTTGTATTGGTTCTATAACTAATGGATCTGGTTCATTTGTGAAAAGAGCTGCTTTAGTTGCTCTCTGAACTTCTTCTATTCTAGGTTGAGTTTTTGTTCTACCTCTGCTTTTAGCCTTGGTAGTTTTTCTTGTAGTACCAGATTTTTTCTTCACGGGCATAATAATTAGATCCCTCTGGAATATAATAAACTAATCGCATTTTCTTTTCTACGCTTCGGATCAGTCTGTAATTTCTCTTCATTCCTACGAATAAAGGAAGATATCTGACAACATACGTCTGCTGTATCTTTAGAACCTTTAGGAGGGTGATCTATTTTCTTTTCTTTAACATCTACTAATTGTTCCAATTCATCAAATAACTGCTCGAAAGGAACAAGTCTTGTTTTAGGAGGTTCGTCTCTCAAATCGTCTTTAAAACGTAACCAATCAGCCCTATTTAAGTTGTGTTGAAAAGCTTCAACTCCGTGGTTTTGCACCATCGAGACCAAGTCGCTATGCATGTATATGTCGAAGATGTAGTACCTGACATAGAGTTTGTTGAGCAAAGGCTGAATGCATCGTCTGACTTTATCCGTATCAATAAGCTGTCCCTTGGGCGCTTTGAAAGATGTAACTCCTTGCATAATGACTCTATTATCTCGCGTGACATAACCAACCCCCAATCCAAAACTATCATTTTTAGCCGATGGGTCCGTGGCAATGACATAATACATAGCGTCTGGGGCTGGTTTAAATTCCATAGTTTTGTATTGTCCTTCTTCGCCAAAAATATTCTCTCTTGCTTTATTTGAATCCATAATATAATTCATTAGATTTTCTTCAAAGAATGTTTTAAGTGCCATGCCTGGTTCGGCACCATACTGTCGCATATATTCTTCAGGATCTTTTAATTTTTCTGCAGCAAGTACTTTTTCAGTTAAATCTGGATTTAATTCCCATGTAGGTTTCCAAACTTTTAATGTATTTTCCCATCCTTCTGGGCTTTCAGATGATCTATAATATCTGTCGGTAAGGAAATCGCCATCAAACCTAACCGATGATATAGCGACATTAACTCCTTCATTGAAAGGTAGAAAAGTAGAAGTTGACTTTGACAACTCGTTGTAAACATCTTTTGCAGATCTTCCATTTTCGGTATCAGTAAAGTAGGAACATTCGTCTGCTAAAAAGGCTTTGGCAGTTCTTCCTACACCTGTAAGAGAATTAGAACCAAAAGGTTGAATTATTATATTTTTTTCAGTAAATCTAAGAGAAGTATTAACATAATCTAATTTTTGTGACATAAACCAAGGAGAATTACGGACTAACTCACATGTACGACCAAAAATAGTTTCAACTGCTTGTTCTTTCTTTGGTGCTACATTAATGATTTGTATTTCTGAGTTAGGTGCTATTCTATAATGTAATTGAGGATTCTTAAACATGTAAAGCCGGAATACTTCGAAACCAGAAATTAAAGATGTTAAAGTCGTTTTTCCAGATCTTCTACCTGCTAGCATCATTAAATCTGAATAAATTCGTTTACCAAACTCATCTACTTTATAGAAATCAGTTAATATTTTTTGTTGGCTAGGCCATGGAATACAATTACCAAGTGCCGGATGACACCAGAAAAAAACAGGATCATAAGAAGCTCTTAAATTTAAAGCAGATTGTACAGCAGGAGTTAAATCAGACCAAAGAGATATATCGCAGCTTGGTGGAAATTCCTTCTTCAATGAAAACGACCACCACAGGTCATACAAGTGTGTGGGTCTTTTGCAGAAGTTGCAACTATTTCACATTTACATTTAGGTTGTGATTTCTCTGGAGGGTGCATTATACGTTACCTACTACTCGGAGTATTTTTGGAGCTAGTTTCTGCTTGCAAGCTGAACACATTCCTTCTATTAACTCCTGAGTCATATTATTTACTTGTATATTTAACTGTTCTACTTTCATGACTGAAGACTCTCTTAGCTCACCATGTATTTTAGTAAGCTTCTCTATGTTATTGGATAAAACCGTTTCGAGCTTAACTAAAGCAGTAATCCATTCCGGTTTCTTTTTTTGAGACCATTCTATTTGTACTTCTTTAATAACTGATAACATTCTGTCACAACTTGAAATTAATTCACTTGTTTTATCAAAAATACGTTTAGCCATCATTGGAGCATTAGCAGACAACACTCCTGCAATATCATGCTTCAAATGTTTCTCTATATGTGTCTTAAATGAGTTCATTGAACAATCTAATATTGTACACGCTTCTTTACCAGTAATTAAATCACTAAGAAAGTCACGCTCTACGTTATCAATCTTATCACTTTTACAAATTGTACAGTTTCTTAGTTCGGGCAACTTATCGTCCATAGATTTCAGAAGCAGTTAAATATACTTAAACCTTTAGTCACTACATGTCAAAAATTCATGATACTTTGGAAGGAGAACGCGCACAAGGGTTCCATTTACCATCAAACGTAGAATTTACTGATATGGTCACTTTATTCTGGACTCGTTTTTCAGGAGAAAGATTTGAAACTGTTTATCCTAGGAGTACAGCCAATGAATTTCTCGCCAAACATTTAATACCTAAAAAGGAGCAAGGACTTCTTAGCGATGCCGGAATTAAAGAATTGCAACCACTCGGTACTTTCTAAAGAAGATCAAGATCTCTGTTACAGAATGGTACAGATGATACACGATATTGAAACTGATCTAGGTAATGCAGATTTACAAATGCATCAAGGAAGGTTTTTCGATGCTATGGATAATGTGAGAATATCAAAACAACAGTCGCAAATAGTTCAAACAGATTTAGCTAAGTTTGTTAATATCTTAAGAGATAAAGATTTGTGGTCAGATTGACTCATTACCCAGGACACCCAAAAAAGAAAAGAAAGAAGAAAAAGAAGAAGAAGTAGATTTATATTTAGTATATTAATCTTTCTTTTATAATGCAGAAGATAGAATATTATACAGACCCTAGTCCGCATATAATTATTGATAATTTTCTATCTGATAAATTAGCAAGGGCTTGTTTAAAGGAAGCATGTGATCTAGAAAAAGAATTTAAACCATCTGATCCAGTTCTTGGCGATGGAATAAATCTTGATGATTGTGAAAAATGTAAACAATTTAAAGAAAATTTTAGGAGTTCATTTAGAGATACAAGTTTAATTGACTTAGATATATTATTCAGAGAAAAAAGAGATAAATCAATTATATTATCATCAATACACGATTTGATATACAAAGGAGTAGATTTCCATTTAGCAATAAAAGATTTTCCTCCGCCATTTAATTTATTACATCTAACAACAACAACTAGACAAACTCTTTCTAGATATGGTAAATGTCAATTTTATGGTTGGCATAGAGATACAGAAAGTTTGCCACACCCTGCCGAAAGAATAATTACAATAGTGTATTATTTTAATAAAGAACCTCCTGCATTCAAAGGAGGAAATTTATTCTTTGGTGGAGAATCTACTAAAAATTATAAAGAAATAGTACCAAAACATAACAGAGCTATTATATTTGAATCTAGTAAACTCCATGCTGTAGATACTGTTGAACTAAATGGTAATTTTGAACAAGGAAGATTTAGTATTAATATGTGGCTTGGATTTATGACAGAGAAAACTTCTGCAGGTTTTGAAGCATTTGATAGAATGATAGACGTGCCTACTGATTTGGTGATAAAATGAAGACACAAGTAACACTTTGGATAGAAGACAAAACATTAAAAAAAATTATAGAAACTGCTGTTAGTTTGCAAACTAATTGACAGGGTGTTATCAAACACATTTTAGAAATGTATTATCATAAGCAGTATTCGGAATCTAGTGCACAAGCTATGCAATAAAATCTAGATTGCGTATACGATATACTTCATGTCTGCATCTGATGTTGCAGTGATTTTTATATTTGTTGCATCATGAGTTCCTTGAACGATTGTCAAGTTTCCTGCTGTATCTGCTGGGATTGAAGTTAGTTCAGTCCATACTAATAGAGGTACTCTTGCGACAAAATCAGCATCTAACAAACCATGAACAATATCTTGTGCTGTACCGTCACCAGTTTGTTCTGTGCTTTTGAAGAAATCCAATGCTTTTGCCTCGATCTTAACTCTGGAATCCAGAATTTGTTCGAGTTTTGCTGTTGCTTCTTGAACCATGATTTCATCTATCTCCCCTTTCTAATAAACTAATCTAAAAGGATGTTACTATTGCTCTTGCAATTGTATCAACTGCAGCAACATCTCCGGTCACATTAACTACAACGTAAGTATATCCTTTATCAACCAATACTACTGGGACGATATTTGTTCCGGTAGTAACATTAGATTGTTCTGTTTCTGCTTCTTCCCAATGATCTTCTGTAACATCCCAAAAAGTGGCCCCCGTTGCTGGAACAGATTCATTAAATTTTCTAGTTGCATAAACTATCCAATCAGAAGTATTAGTAGCATCTTCATTTCGCCCCTCGATAAAGACATTTTTATAATTTTGAGTTACCATTTCCAGAACATTTGTAGTACCGGCTGATGGAACACTTACTGAACCTTCTAACAGATCACCTGCAGTTGTGATTGTTTGATACATTCGCCAACTCGATATTCTGCCATAGTCCTTCATTCGCTGAGGCATAATATATTAATCAGATCCTGTATCTATTAAAGTTACATCTCATGTTTCTTCACATACTCTTCGTGGCATTTAATATTATATTTCTCGATTCTCTCCATTGCCAATTGAAGTTCATTGGCGGTGGGTGCGGGTAAATCTTGAAATGGAAGGCGTTTTTCATATTTAGGTATATCTTTTGATCCTTCAGGTACTAATTTAACTAAAGCCATACATCTTTTACAATAAATTCTCATTTTATCAACTAAAAGTACTTGATTAGATTTCAAACATAGATGGCATAGACCTTTCAAAGTAAACTCAAGTCCTTCATAGTTCTAATGAATAGATCATGTTTTATATAAGTAAACTCAGCCTTTTGAGCTTCTCCATAATCTCCATTATCAGAAACATATAATTTTGATTTTGGGTCTTGATCATATTTATCCCAATACATGTTATAACATTGAGTTAAGTTGAGATGTCTTCCAGGGAGATTGTTCTGGACAGGAAACATCGGGGTACCATCAGGTAACTTTGGATAAAATGGGGATTCTGAGACAACGTAGATGTCCGCGAACGGGAGAACTTTATTTCGTACAATCTGTGGGTCAATTGGCCCAGCGACATATCCATCGTCAAACCACTGCTTGTCGTGTTCCGAATAGTAAGGTAAGGGCTTGAAGATACCGTCAGTGTCAAAGCAAATCAATACTTCTTTTATTTCCATAGCTCAAGGTAATTTAGGGAGTAATATTAATGGTGTTATTAAATCACACCTTTCATGTATATCAACTCCAAGAGAATCATAAGAATGATGTAATAATTCATGTACTATTGGATTTCTACCACAATCATCTCTTCTATCTAATTTGCTTATGTTAATGAATATTACATTTTCTTCTAGAAAAGAACATGCAACTATTGATTCACAATAAGGATGACCTTGTTCCATAAAACTAATACTAATGGGTTCGGTAATTATCCATTCTTCTCCATCATATGCAAATAAAACAACTATAATAGAAAAGAGAATATCTATCAAAGACTTCTCACTCTCACAACTAATTCATATTCAAAATCATTTTCACTTTGATATACAATATCTATAGTATAACCTGTACCTACTCCTTGTTGTATTGTGTTTAACATTCCGGCAATAGCTCGTGCCTTGCTCATCTTTCCTTCTTTTGGTATCTTGGCATACTCAAAATTTGTGTCATCAAGACCTTCAACACCACCTACGCGAACTACACCGAAATCTAATCCTCTTCTCTCTATAATATCGAAAAGTAGCTTGATATTTTCTTTAAGATGGAAGAGCATCATAGTACCTGTAGCTGATATACCTTTTTCAGTTTCAGCTTTACCTATTAGAGCTAGCATTGCTGCTAAATTTTCCTTTGTAAGCGTGAAATTTTCTGCTAATGTTTTTGCCAAGGATATGTAGGAACCAGAAGGTCAATATGAATGTAACTTTAAAACTTTGCTTTAAATACTTTTGACAAATTTTTAAATTTAATAACGAATCTAATCAGCTTGTTGCCCTTTATGACATATACAAGGGCATCTTCTCCTTCCCGATAAATTGTAATGTCGACCATTTCGGCAATCATTGCATATTGGCTGAGATGTACACATATACATTATGTATTCGCTTCTATGATGCGCATGACCTTGTTTTACATGCTCATGATGATGATGTTTTTCGTGTAAAACGTCCAACATTTGAAACACTATAAGATGAACCGCAAAAGCAGTTGCAATCCCTACAGGCCAAAAGACAACATCTCCCTCTAATGCAATGTACCATGCACCTAACGCAGACCACTCGATAAGCATATGGGATAGGATTTTCTGCCAATTCTTGTGGAAGTCCCTTTTCCATTCCCAATTCACAATATCTAAAAAGTGCTCCTAAATATAAATCATTATCAGCCTGGCTCGCGAGGCCAGTCCACTCATCGCATTAAAAGAGTATGCGCGCTAACACCAACTGATAAAGAAATTGTTCACATTGTATATATGAGCGTTTCGACTCACCAACGCGCCATGAGAATGTCCTGCTCTGACTCTCCATTATTTGAGCTAGGTAGGTATGATTAATAAGTAATTGGATTTTTTGGTTTAAGCGTTTATGTCTATTTTAATTTGTTGAAGTAAAGGTTTTAAACTTGTATTCAAATCATCAATAATTGCTACTGCTCCGTCTATTTTATTAGAAAATTGTGTTTGACTCAGTATTCCATCAAAATTATGGATTCCAGATAACAATTGTTCCAAACTTGGAATAAAAGCATTAAGACTAGCTATTTCTGCCTGGGTAGCTCTTCCAAAGATTTCTTGAGTTGCCATACTGTGTCAAAGTATCTATGATTAATAAATTACCACTTTTTGTAATGATGGCATTTGCAATCTCGACATAATGTATGAACTAGACCAAAATGAATGGAATAAGCACATTCTTTGGTATGTTCTCTAACTTCGTCTGTAATAACAGCAATATCGTCAGCATTTAACCCTGTAAATTTCTTTTCGACCATTAGTTATGTAGTCCTTTTAGTTCTAAATATAACTTGCGCTTTTTTTCCTCGTCTTTCTCTTCATGTAATTCTAACATAATCTCTGCCTGCCTTACTTTCTGAACCATATATGGTAATACATCTTCTAATAATTTTCTCATTGGTTTTCCTTCTATATTCCAACAAAAAGTATTATCAGATTTATAATGAAGTTTTGTACCTCCTACTACAGTTTTTGATAACCATTTTGGTATATCTTGATATTTCATATGAACTGCTACTCGTTGTCTATAATATTTTTTTTTTTCTAACCAAGAACCAATATAACCTTCACCATCTAAAATTCCTGCTATATACGCCAATACACTATCCTTCACAGATGCCTGCTGTAATTAGTTCAATATAATAGTATCTAATTCGGAGGTAGCTCATGGTAGATTTTTCTAGTGAAGACAATGTAATGTATGAAAAATTAAATGAAGAATATGAAATTGTTATAAATAGATATGAATTCCATAAAAGAAAAATGGAAGAAGCTGTTGCTTGTTTAGAAGGAATTGCTCATGACATGAAATCCTTAATAAAAAAATATGGACCTAATATATAATGGAATATGGGAAATGTAATATTTGTAGAGGAAAAATGTACAAAATAGAAGGAAACTGGAGACATGTTTTTTCTCACAATGACAACGATCATAAAGGGGTAGTTATCCCAGATAATTATGAAAGCTAAATTAGATGGATTTCGAGTCTACAAAATAAAAAATCGAAAAGACAATTCAACAATCAATAGACAATATACTGCTCCTGTATATGTAATGGGTCTCCCAGGCGACGTAGAGTTATTAAATCTAGAATTAGAAGAGGAGTAATGGAAAGTAATAGTTGGGATTTCTACTGCCTAAAGCATAATAAGAATTATAAAGGGCATGGAAACTGTGATAAGTGTAATGAGATCAAATAGCTGGACTGCTAAACAAAGCAGTGCAAATGGATGGAATGGAGTTCATTTTTATGTTCATGGTAAAATGGTTTGTACCACGCCTAGTAAAGGAATGCATATTGATTTAAGAGGAATAATGAATTTAGAACATAGAAAACCAAAATTCGTTAAACAGGATTGGAAACCAAGAGATTGTAAAAATTGTACAGCAAGATTTTTAGAATTAATGTTTTATTTTCAATCTATACCTAATTTAGGAGTAGATAGAATTTTAAGATGAGTGAAGTATACAGCTGGAATGAGAATGATATACAAGATCTTCTTTTTGGAGTCTATGCTATCCAGAAAACCATGCAAAAAGATGACAATTTTAAAAAACTAGAAACAGATCTAGATTCAATTTTGAGAGTAATGAGATTAACTGGAATGGATAGAGTTTATATTAAAGGAAGGGATCCTGACAAATTATGAGTGTTGAGTCAAATGATAGATTATTTTTAGATGGTGATAGTCCAATAACATGGAGAGATACTGCAACAGAAGATACAGATACTACTTTTAATGTAGGAGGAACAGAAGCATTGCGATTTAACGGAGCTATACAAACAAATGAATTAATTTTAGGAGATAAACCTAGTAATGCCAGAGGATTTCCTGCAATTGTAACAATTAATTTTAATCGTAATGTACAATTTATGAATTTTACATTTGGTCTTAGAAAATACACTGTAAAAATGTCTGTTTTTGAAAAATTGATAAAAAACCTATCGGAAATGGAAGAGGATGAATAATGAAAAAAAGAATACTGGAATATTTTCTAATCACAATCATATATTGGGCGTGGTACATGCCATTTCTAACTCCATATTTATTCTTCGTTGTAGGATTCACTGAAGAACAATACTGGGTTTGGTTTTGGTCCGCATTACCTTTCCAATTAATATTAGGTTTTTGGACTGCAAAGTTCGTTATAAGGATGGAACCATGGGTAAGAAGGAAAATAGGTACATATCATCCGTGTAAGACGTGCGGAAGAGGTTAAAATGGATACATATCATAAAAAGAAGCTACAATTAGACTTGATAAGAGACGTTGCAATGATCGGAGGAATTATATTGAACTCTATTGTGATTTATGCACTGGTGATTATGAAATGAAAATTGCAGTAGATTTTGATAGTGTTTTAGCAGATACCATGAAATTATGGGTATTTGAATACAATAAACACTATCCTAGTAAAAAAATTACAATAAAAGACATAGATACTTGGAATTTCTTCGATAAGCCAGAAATAAATCTAACACACGAAGAAGCATTTAAGATTTTTGACTTTTGTTGGAGACATTGGGAGTTTCTAAAAACTATGGAACGTAATTTAGGAATCAAAATGGAAAGATTAACTGCACTTGGCGAAGTAGATGTAGTAACTGCTGTATCAAAAAATAAAGATCATGTAAGAAAATGGTTATTGAGAAAAAATATTCCAAATGAAGCTGTGTTCTCTGATGAAAAATGGGATTTAAAATATGATTATTACATAGATGACAGTCCTACTGTAGCAGAAAAAGTTAGTAAAATGGGAAAAATATGTCTTTTAATGGATCAGCCATGGAATAGAGATGTAAAAACTAATGGTAAAATAAAAAGAATATATAATTTAAATCATGCTTATGATCTTATTCAGCGCTTAATTTAACTATAAATGGAAGCCAATTATAATTTGTAAAATCAGCTCCTGTTTTATTAACATGCCCTCTATAATGCCATGTTCCTCCTTTCCCTAGAAAAACATCTGTATTTGGTGTAGTAAAAGTTAAAACTCCGTCTGTCCCGTCTGTATCAAAGAAACAAGTTTCTGTTGTAACGACATTTGTAGGTGATAAAAATTGTATTTCTAAAGTTGTATATGTGGAAATATCAAAAATAGAAATAATATCATTTTCATTTAATTTTTGCATAGTAACTTTAAAGGTTGTTCCTACGTCTGTATCTCTAATAGTATTAACTGTCATCTATGTTACTACTCCTATTTCATTTAATATAGTTTTGACATCTCCATTCTCATCTATGACTAATTTTACTTGTCCTATTTCAGAAACAATAAGATGTTGTAATCCAGGATCTTTTTCATCTGGTGGATTTAAGAAACCTACCTCTTTTAAAGTGATTTTAACACGACCTAATTCTTCTATTATTATTCCTTGAAAAATTCCTATTGGAACATTTAATTGAAGTCTACCACCTAAACTCGCTAAAGTTAATCTAGAAGCACCGTCTGCTAATAAAAGTAGAGCCATGTATTACTATTTATCTGGTGTCTTTTTAGTATTTGGTTGGATGTCTGGTGTCTTTTTAGTATTTGGTTGAATTTCAGAAATTTTCTTCTGTAATTCGCTTATAATTCTATTGTCTATAGAAACAATACCTGTCATTGAATCCATAAGTTCACGAATTTTGCGATTATAAATTCCGACTTCTAGTTTTTTAGCTTCTATCATTTCTTCAATGGTAGGTTCTCGCTCTTCTTGTTTTTGAGACATAAATATAGATTAAATTACCACTATAAATTACTTACTCTAAGTATTATCATCAAATTC
>SDBT01010413.1_pt1 | contig 15013 bp, 19 predicted proteins | sample 2277101 | NCBI WGS metagenome assembly SDBT01 (sample SAMN10404973, study PRJNA504765) | marine sediment metagenome | isolation source: marine sediment core GS10_PC15, 103 cmbsf | place: Arctic Ocean: Southern Knipovich Ridge | collected 2010 | reverse complement strand
GTCTCTGGCAGTAAGCCATGTCGCCCTACTTTTAACAAAAGTAGATCAAAAGAGACGGTGCGTACGCACCGTCTCCCGTGGTCCGCTTCGGTAAGCGGTGCGGGGGCGCAACCCCGCACAATTTTGGTATTATTGGAAATATTCAAAATAACTGTCGTGGTATATAGCCTTGATTATATTTCAGTAAGTTTTTGGCAGTCTTCGACAAATTTTCTTCATTTATAATGTATTGCTTTAAAGATAATGGTGAACATCAAAGATATTTTACTAGCGGTTTTGGTTGGTTATATTGTACTTGATCTGAGTTTTTCCTTTGTATTGAAAAGGAAACGTCCATTGCTATTTCAACACATGGCCAATGTCGTCAAAAAGGAGAAGGGGAGCATGTGTATTGCTGTCGTATTGGCAGTATTAGCCGGAGCAGGCACATATTACCTTGCAAGTCAGAATATGTAGTACTTTTGCTAATGGTATTTTATATAATTTTCTAAACTATATAAATTTTGGGTACTTTGCTAACGCAAAATTACTAGGTGGTGTCAACATATGTCATTATAAAAGAAGAGCGAGGATCACCTAAATAATTTGTTTCTCCAAATAATGATTCTAAATTGATACTAACAACATCACTGGTCGTGAGTGGAATGATCGCACCAATAGTAAGGACATGACTTTCTCCAGGGGTTACTCCGTCAATTGTTGTGCTGGCTTTGGAACTATCAACTCCATTTACAAATAATGCTAATTCTACAAATGAATTAGTAGGAGGAGAAACTATAGAATCCCCAAGTACAACAGTTATTGAACAAGAAATATGATAAAGACCAGGTATACCTACTGTAAATGTAGTCTGAGTAGTTGCAGCAATTACTGTTGTGCCAGTAATATTCTTTTCGCTATTAATCAATTCAAATGGTAGATTTTGATTATCACCTGCGTCGATAGTTTGTGCTGTCGAACTAGTCCTACTAGTATAGGCAGTTCCGGAACTACCTGTTAGCTGTAGCCAACGGCGACCATTATGACCGTAAAAGTTACGGTCGCTACGATTGAGGATGACTTCTCCTTCATTGGCTACACCATTTCCAGCGGTAGCCAAGCTAGTCTTTGGTGGTGCCTTTAGTTTGATAATATTATTTCCCACAGTAGGACGAATATCACGATGGATCCGTGTAAATTGATGGTCTGGCATTAATAATTATAAAGAAAATTTTTCTTGAAAACTGATTCCTGAAAAACCAGAGTTAGTAGAATAACTACTTAATTAATCACACCAACAACCATGTCAAATATGATAGATGAAGATCAACTTGATGCCCACATTAGGCAGAGAATTGATGATAATTGGGAGTTAGTTGTAAAGTTATACTCGTTAAGCCAATGGTTAGGAACTCATCATAGGTGTGGAGACTGTACAGTACCTGATTGTTGTGAGAGCTGCTATAGTGGTGATACGGAATGTGATATGGAAAATGATATTTCTGATACAGTAGTTCAATTGTTTGGAAACTATGACGAAGGAAATACATCGTCAAATTCGTCATCGATCGCCGACTTGGCAGTTAGACACTATGATACACCGTCCAAAATCCAATTATATTTATCTCCGTCACCGTTTTCAGCAGTGAAAGACCCAATGTCACCAACAGTAATTCGTAACAAGGATACCCATGACTGGATTATCTCAGGGACTAAATTCGTAGTCAGGTCTTCAAAGATTAAGGTGGTAATTGGCAAGCTACACGATGATGAGATAGTAATATTATCACAAGCCGATATTACCGAATGTAAAACCAATGGATGGAAAGTAGATACCTAAAAATCATAAAATTCGTATATTTTCCCAGCTTCATAATAATACATACCATTGTTTTTTACTGGCACAAAATTAGTTACTAACGGACCATTTCGATTTAAGCGGACGCGAAAACGTTGTGCATACGGTGGTACAGCAATTGTACCAGCTATAGGTACTTGCATATCAGGAGTAGTAACTGGGTAGATTCCGAAACTACCCCGTGTTGTAAATGTACGGGCTTGCTGATGTGGTAGAATGCTGTAATAGTTGTAAAATTCAACGACTGCCTCATTAGGATCCAAGTCATTTCCCCACCTAAGGTTAATAAAATCTGGAGTATGATTTCGTGTAGTGGATACTCTCGGAGTATTAACATAAAAGTCACTAAACTCTGTACCACAATCTTGATAGCGTGAGTAAAAGGTCATTACCATATAACAAGAGTTTTAATTTAATATATTTAATCGACAATTAGGTCCATATATTTCTATTGCCCTCTCGTTATATGCTTCCGCCGCTTGTTCTTCAGTATAAAAATTACCTAGATACTGCATTTTGCCTTGATATCGCATTTGAGAGTCCCAAGGAAAACAACCTTTAGTAGATTTTCTAACGCCTATGTATTTACTAGCACATCCTTTTTTCTTGGGACGGTTATGAACATTCATTCCATTTGTGACTACTCGTAGATTATCAACACGATTGTCTGCCTTATTACCATTAATATGATCAACAACTAGAGGTCCGCTATAATTCAATACGTAGCGATGCATGCTTACTTGTTTACCATTACGCGGACTGATACAATAACCTCGGGAGTTTGACCATTTTGTTAATGTTAAATCGTGCCATTTATTTTCATCGACCAAAGCATATGTAATATCTTTTTTGCAGTTAGTGATAGGTATTACCGCAATACCATCTTTGTACTCAATAGTAAGATTCATATGCTCTTCTAATATCTCTAAATCTCGCGTTTCTTCTGCAGATGTGACTGCAGCGCTTGCGTCCTCTACACTATCAAACATCCCAATATGTGTATTCCTACCTCTATAATTGTAAACTGCAGTAAATCTTTTTCCTGATGTGTAAACACCTTTTGCTAAAGAACTTTTCTTTGCCACTGGAACCATATAATCACTATCCCAATCTATAGGTTTAGCGATATTATTTAATAGTGCGTTTGGTCCAAATACATCAGTAGCATAAAGATCGTAAGCATATGCAGCTTGTTCTTCAGTATCAAAATGACCCAGATACTTACGTTTAGACTTTGCTTTCCATTGTTCATTGTATTTTGAGACACCGAGGTATTTACTGATTCCTCTATTTCGGCGAGTATTTTGAGCGTTTTGTGAACGAGTTGCATGTCTTAAATTACTCCGCTGATTATTAAATTTATCACCATCAATATGATCTATAACATAACCGATCTTTTTACTTAGAACTAGTGCATGTAGATAGGTTTTATTATATACTGGATAACCGTGACTACTGATGTGCAAACTCTTATTCTGATATTTTTCATAGATGTCATCATCTACTTTTATTGAACACTTTTTAATACTAAGAATCTTCATAACATATATTGGTAGGTTTTTTTAAGTCAAAATACTTCGAGATGGACCGCCAGAGGGTTGGGCGAATGATCCGAGAAATTTAGATTTTAAAAGTGTAAAGGATGCTATTAACGAGGCAAAACGCGACTATCCTAGATGTCATGTTAGTGCATCTAGGCATCAACACGATCTCGTGATCATATGGATAAATTGTCAAAAGGAAATTTGATTAGAAATGGCTGGTGTCAAATTCTTTAGGCATTTACCTAAAGAATTAGTAGTAATTAACTAGCACGCTTTATATATCCCAATACCCTAACAAAACCATTCGCATCAGTATGATGTTCCCTATAAACTGGGAATTGTTTAGATAAGAAATCGGTAGTCATTACCCAATCCACTACTTGAGATGTAGGGTTGTAGAAACAAATCCTGTGACCATTAATTTTTGCCCAGGAAAAGTTCAAGTAAACTGGTCTTTTAGCTAAATACCCAATAGTAGATCCTATGCCTAGGTTTTCAACTTCGACCGTGTACTTTTCATCCAATAGCTCATTTTGGTAAAGCAATACACGCTGCTCAAATGATGTGGCTTCTATAAAATATTCAGTGGTAGTGAATCTATTGTCAAGATCCATTTGATTTGTATTGTGGTACCAACCAGTAATTCAGTTTTGTACTTTGGCCGAACCAGCCAGTGTCGTCTGCGGGGGCGCAACCCCGCATAATTCAGTTTTTGAATTACTTGAGGCAACGAGGACAACAACCACACCCGGGTCCGCGACAACGAGGACAACAACCACAACCGCGACCATGTCCACTACTATGTTCACGACCCTTTTTACATTGTTCACAGCATTGACAGCGGAAATAATAAATTGCGAAAATCAAAAGCAGAAAGCCAACAATATGAAAAATATCAATATTGTATTCCATTACAATAATACTATGATTATTTTCATATTTGCTTTTCTGCAATATTTTTAGGATTCAAATTTAAAATCCATTTGTTTTTTCTCTTACTACATTTTGCCTGCTTGCCAAATTTCTTTTTCATAGCAGCTAATAATTTTTCCCTTGTATCTTCAGTAAAAGAAATTTTATCAGATACACAATCAGCCAACCAGGTATCGTCGCTCGCTTGAGCGACAGTAAAACGATAATATTCACTCATTATCAAATACAGCACTATTTTAAACCAATTTGTACTTTGGCCGCAAATGCTGTTCCCTCCGGGAATCCCTAGAGAAGAGGACCAGGAGACGGTGTGATATATATATTACGCGTCTCTTTTGACGAGCGAAGTCAAAAACTTACACGTCCAGTCCCCAGTCCCACTCAGACATGTCCAGACGTCAAGGCCTTCTCAGACGCCAGGGCCTTCAGAGACATGCTCAGACACGCAGTCCTCACTCAGACACTCCCAGAAAATTGATTCTCCTATCGCCTGCAGAGAACAAATCAACCATCCAGACCACTAAGTACCTTACCACAAATTTTACACGTCCAGACCACCTAGATGGACGAGAATATAAAGAACGCGTTAAAAATGATGGTTGACAATGGGTCGGAAGGGAACATTGGTGAATATCATGTATCTGATGGTAAAGTTTACCAAGAATTGCTGGATGATGGACATGATTTTTCGTGTGGAACTTGCTGGTCAGTTGTAGATTTAGAATCTACAACTGCAGGTTGTCAATGTTATGGGTGTCAAATGGGTGATGATCAAGAACATTTGATATTAGCACAGAGGTAGGTGTGAGATGAGTGTACAGTCTAACCTAGCAAGGAGGGTTGTTCCTAGCGACTTAAAATAAATATCTTTCAGTCCCTTGGGACTACAAGATACAATATATGGTGCTAACTCACTACACCCAGTTTGGTTTGGGTACTTAGCGAAGCCGCTACTTTGTTAAAAGTAGATCAGAGAAACGTTATACGTTTCTTGAGTGCTCCCGTGGTATGCTTCGGTAAGCGTAGCGTTTCCTGATTCGGTGAGGTCCCCACTTAGAATATATAATGACGATGGTCAGTATGTCTGAACAAGTCGCGTACTGTATTCATAAACAATGGACCGTGCTGATCGGTAATAAATGAATCTCCACAGAACATGAAGATAATCAGATGTACCAGCTCATGCTCTATAACCCGAAGTAGACATTCGAGCTGATCTTTGCATGGCTGGCCAGCAACAATGGTTATTTCTTTCACATTCCTAAAATACTCGGTAGGAATTGTCACTGTATAATCACAGCCATTGTTTACACATATACCTTCGGTTGTAAAAGTATCTTCGCCACTAGTTTTAAAACGCAAGGTGTAATTTGCATTTCTCATATAATCCTGAATATCACTATCAAAACATAATTCATCATAACGTTTAAATAATTCATGCAACTTTTCACTAGTCATTTTTGTTACAGAGTCTTTGTATTTGATGAATTCTTTATAAACCTTGTTCCTAATAGTGTCTAGTTCATCAGTACTTAATTGTTTAGTATATCGGGCACATGCTGCATTATTTGCAGTAGAAAGCTTATCACTGTGAATGTAAATGATTTTTTTTGATATTTTTTTACAGATATCAACGTGACTCCGGTTGCAATCGATTCCCATCTGTTTTGCTAATATCTTGATTTGAGAATTCGGATACAATCTAAGGTCCTCAAATGCTGCCTGGACCTGTTCAGAGAAGGTGTTGTACTTTCGAGTCATTTGTATAGTATTAATTATAAAATTTATTTTAAAATTCCACTATATTTTATGCCAATATTTGTTTGGAGAAAAATGATATTCACTAAATACTACTTAAAATTTGTATATTGTTATTAAAATGAAAAAGTGCTTCGGATGTAAAAAATACTTGGATACAAAATTATTCAATCCTTCTGCCCGAAGTAAGGATGGTCTAATGTCAAAATGTTTTACTTGTGCTGAAAAAACACGTCAGAGCTATCATCAAAATTCTACAAGACCAAAGCGAGGTTATTGCAAGGTTTGCGCTGAAAATGGTACCTTTAAAAACGCTTGCTTCGGTCTGCTGAGTAACAAGATTAAATCACATTGTGCAGAACACAAAACCGAGGATATGGTCGATTTATTACATCTAAAAGGTGCCTGTAAGGTTTGCGCTGAAAATGGCGCCTTTAAACGTGCTAGCTTCGGTCTCCTGAGTAACAAGAAGAAAACTCACTGTGCAGTACACAAAACCGAGGATATGGTCGATTTAGCACATCTAAAAGGTGGCTGTAAGGTTTGCGCTGAAAAGGGTACCTTTAAACGTGCTAGCTTCGGTCTGCTGAGTAACAAGAAACAAACTCACTGTGCAACGCACAAGACCGAGAACATGGTCGATTTAGTACATCTAAAAGGTGGTTGCAAGGTTTGTGCTGAAAATGGCGCCTTTAAACGTGCTAGCTTCGGTCTGCTGAGTGACAAGAAACAAACTCACTGTGCAGTACATAAAACCGAGGATATGGTCAATCTTATAAATAGAGACTGTAAGGTTTGCGCTGAAAGTGGTACCTTTAAAATAGCTTGCTTCGGTCTACTGAGTAACAAGATTAAATCTCACTGTGCAGCACACAAAACCGAGGATATGGCCGATCTTATGAATCTAAATAAGGGTTGTAAGGTTTGTGCAGAAAATGGTACCTTTAAACAAGCTAGCTACGGTCTGCTGAGTGACAAGAAACAAACTCACTGTGCAGTACACAAGACCGAGGATATGATTGATTTACAGAATTTAAATAAGGGCTGTAAGGTTTGTGCTCAAAGTGGTACCTTTAAACAATCTGCCTACGGCCTGCTGAGTGACAAGAAACAAACTCACTGTGCTGCACATAAAACCGAGGATATGGTTGATTTAGTAAATCTGAATAAGGGCTGCAAGGTTTGCGCTGAAAATGGTATATTTAAACGAGCCAGCTTTGGAAGATTATTTGAACCAAAAATTCATTGTAAAATTCATTCCAGACCAAATGAATTTTCAAAAAATAATCCAAAATGTGAAATATGTTTCGAACGTCCTTATTATGGTCAACCTAAAGTAGACGAGATCCCCAAGAGATGTGAAGAGCATAAAGAGAAAGCTGATGTGGACATGGTCTCTAAAAAATGCAAGGGTTGTGACGATTGTTATTTTATTCCCTCTACAGAAGACAAATGTGCTGGATGTATAGGGTTTGCAAAAAGAAAAAGTAACCGTGGATTGAAAGAAAACCGTGTAGAGACGTGTTTACTGCAGTTATCGTTAATACTAGGGATTTGCGAACCAGTGCATGATCGGAAAGTTAGTAATGGATGTTCGAGAAGACGTCCTGATTTTTATTATTCAGAATTCTGTGATGCATATTCGTTGATAGTAGAGGTTGATGAGAATCAGCATAGTAGGTACACATGCGGAATACAAGGAGAAATGCAGAGAATGATCACTTTATATGAGGAAGATTCGGGCGGGTTTCCATTGTTATTCATTAGATTTAACCCCGATTCTTACTATTACAACGGTAAGGAAGTAAAGGCATACCAAGGTCGTGAAGAAAAATTATGTCAAGTAATAAAAGCTTTGAAAAATAGACCAATGTTAGATAGTAATATAAGCGTGATTTACTTATATTACGATAATTTTGATGAAGTAAAGATAGAATCACTGGAGTACAGTATGAAAAAGAAGTATTTATATATTAAACATAAGCATCCGCATAATTCAGATAGTAAACATAAAATATACTGGTAATACGGACTTATCCAGTGTCCACTTGAGCAAACAAAATTTAGTAATTGAGATATCTAAAAAAGAGTAATAATTTGATTACGAATCAGATTTTGCTTACAAGTATATTGATCTTTGATAATATGGAAAAACTAAAAATAAAAGGTAACGTTATCCTTTGGATGGTCGGTACTCAAAAGTGGCTAATCACTTTTGAAGAATTAAATCATTCATATGTATGTAATAGACATCCCCATACGAATAAACAGTTATCTAGAGCTACTCAAAACAAGATAATTGAGATTTTACGTGGGGTAGCTAGTGTATGGTGGATATCAACATTAAAGAAAATGAAGAATTATCATAAAATACCATTGTCGAGACTGTCACTGTTAAAAAAATTAGGTACAAAACTAGGCAGTGGAAAATATGCATCCGTATATCGTTATAATAGTTATGCTGTCAAGGTAATAAATCATCGTTTTTATAAGAACCTTCCCAGAATTGATGGAAAGTTAGAAGCAAAGATACTAACAATTCTAAGGGACAGAATTACATATGCGTTGTTGAGTCCAAATATTATTGGTATATACCAATATACACAAGATAAAAAAACCGATTATATTGTACTAGAAAAACTAGATCGAACCTTTTGGGATTATTTACAAAGTAACCCTAAGGAACGTATAGTTAAAGGAATTATTTTACAAGTATTATTTAGTATTACGATCTTACAACATGTATTACCTGGTTTTCGTCATAATGACCTTAAAGTAGACAATATTTTGTTAGACTTTACACAACGTAAGAAAATTACTTTACGTTATAAAGGATATTACTGGATATTACCTAGTGATATTCCATTGGTAAAAATTGCTGATTTTGATTATGCATATATTCCTAAACTATGTAACAATCCAAAAGTAGGTACAGGTCATGCTAGAAGTTTCGGTTGTACTAAAACACCTAGTAAAATATACGATACCCATCTTTTCTTAAACTCACTGTACTCTTATCGTCATAATCTTAGCCCTATACTTCAAGAATGGCTTCAACAACTTCCAAAAGAAACACGAGGGAATGAGAATACTGGTGTGAAATTTGGACGGTTGAGGATTCCTGAAAAATGGGAGAAAAAAATACGAAACCCACTATACATACTAGTTAGTCGATTCTTTTCAGAATTTAGAATCACACAACCAATGTATCCCATGTGGGGACTTGCAGTCTGATTTTTGTATTTGGTCAAATATTGACCATATACAAATATTGTACTTTTACTACATATTGAAAATTTTGAAAAAATTAGAATAATAGCTCGGATGAAAAACTAACTGTACCATTTTCACAAGTTCAACCTGTGGAATAGCAATAGTCTTATCATTAGGAATTAATGCTAATTCCTTATCAGCAGAGATTACTGCTGATTTAGTATCATGGTGCTTAGAAAGGTATTCCCATAACATCAAAAGGTACATCATCTTGAGATCGTTAGGCTTTAGGAGAAAATCCTCTCTAGTAGCTGCTGTTAACCACTTTGTAAGTTGAAGAATGTTAACTGTAGGTTCAGGTGGTAGCATTGTTGGCGTTTTATCCAGTATCTCATCCTTAGAATTGTCACTTTCTTCCATTAACGTATTTACCACCGAATCTTTAAATGATCAAGGAAGTAATCTGTATCGCTTTCAGATTCAGATTCAGAATCTGAGTCTTCCCTAAAATATTCATAGGAATCGCTATCATCATCAGATGATGATATATATTCATTGTAGACGAGCAGTAAAGACGATTCGTGAAACTCTGCTTCAATTTCATCGTGGTACTCTTGCAATGTCTGTTGAAGTTGTGGTAGTAGCGGCTGCAGGACAGCTGACTCACGATCAAAAATGCCTCGCTCAACTTGTGTAAGGGCGTCGTAGGAAGTTGTCCAATCAGGATGATTATCAGGAAGGGTGCTGATGTGAGCGCACAGAGTTTCACGTCTCTCATAGTAGGCATCGTCAGCTTGATGTTGTTCTTGAGGTGTGTGTACAGTATTATAGTCAGGATTGACAGTATCAGGATATTGTTTTGGCTTAATAGGATAGTTCATATTACTGACTGCCCAGACAAGTGAACTTTGTTCTGGACCAAAATACATTATAAGCGCTAAATATTGTTTTAGCTGAATAAAAGTATTAAATATTCAGTTTTTGTACTTTGGTCCTTCTTCTAGCCGCACCGCTCGGGAACACCCAGACGCAACAGACTCTGAAGCCTATTTGTATTCAGGTTTAATTGTATATTTATAACCAAGACTAGTTATAGTATCCATTACATGTTTTTTTCTATTTATCCATAATTCTTCATTATATATTTCCAGTTCCATGAAATTGTGAATTGTTATTTTTAAAATAAAATTGATATTCAATTTTTGTAAAATAGTAGGTAAACAAAATGCATACTGGGTGTACAACTTTAAAAGTTGGTCGTTGGAGTATTACTGGGGTTAGTCAAGCTGGACAATATACGACCATCGTATTAAACGAATTAAAGATATGTTTTGATATTGGTATCATCACCAATGAGTCCATATATTGCGATAAAGTTCTTATCAGTCATGGTCACGTCGATCACTGTAATGACTATTTTAAACATTATCGTATTCGTAGACTGAGAAAGATGCTTCCTCCACCGGTGTACCTAATACATCCAATCATGGAAACTCCTATGCGCAATTCTGCAGAAGCCCAATTTAATATGGAAAAAGGTTTGATTGGGATTCCGTTACCAAAAGATTATATTCAAATCAAACCTTTACAAGAACCGTACGAATTTAACCGATGCCAACACAGTACTTTTTACATCCGCGGCTATCCAATGACTCATAGTATTCCGTCATATGGTTATACCGTAATCTCCCAAACGCCAAAATTAAAGACCGAGTACATAGGTCTTCCTAGTAAGGAGATCAAGAAATTACGTAAAAACAATACCGATATTTTTTACACAAAGCGAGTTATTGAAATTGCTTATACTGGTGACACTACAATTGACGGTGTTCTTAGCGAACCATACTTTTTAAACGCAGAGGTACTACTGATAGAATGTACGATCATTGATGATCAAATTAATCGGGAAGAAACTCGTAGACGTGGACACATTCATATTCAAGACATTGTTGATAATTGGAAATGCTTCAAGAACAATTACATCGTATTATTTCACTTGTCACCGCGTTACACAAGAAAGCCAGTACATGAATTAGTGAAGAAGGCTTTAGAGGTGACATCACCAGAATTCAGGTCCAAGGTTCAATTATTATGGCCAAAATCATATTCTAAAGAACCGACGGTCCTTTAGAACCTCGTCCGCGAAGTGGATGAACCACGCTAGATTTTAAAAGAGCTGAGCTCTTTTAAAATAAAATCTTTAACCAAGATAATGGTGAAACATACTACTATTGCGTTAATTCAATCCATATTTGCTTTGATAGTACTCGTTATCAACGCTAGCCTTCAGGTAACTGGTTTGGTACATCTGAATCAAACAACTCTCGATAATCAAGACATCAAAGACGCTAAAAACTTTTTATTAGGTGCAGTAATTGCTCAATTTATTGCTATAATATTAATGATTACTGTCTCTATCTTAATCATCATCTACAAAGCGAAATTACAATTATACATGAGCAAGCTTTTGTATACAGCATTGGTGATTTCTGGTCTGCTGATGCTTGTTAGTGGCAGTTTGGGTGCAAATGCTGCAGTTCGCCTACAATGCTACAAGAATGACTTTTACGTTAAAAAGGCTTGGGAAATGTCTAGCATCAGTGCAATTCTTGGTATAGGCGGTACCTTTATTCTCTTATTGATTCAGGCTTTTATCAAGCGTGACACTATCAAGGACATCGCCCGTGAATACTTGACAACAAAGGTGGTAAAGAAACAAGTTCCTACCTATTTTCCAGTTAGACATAGAGCACCGATGCCTCTCCATAACCCGGTTCCATATCGAAAAAATACTGATGTCAGTATGTAAAACACTACAAGTACTAATACAATGTTGGAGAAATTTGATATTCACTAAATATTACTTAAAGATTTGTATATTATTATGTAAATCGCTATATGGTGTTTAGCACCATAGAGCACAGTTGTCATTGTTGTCTTAATATTATCTATTGTTGTTTATCAATTAGTTTGGCAATCTCCTGGAGTTTTTTTGGGATTTCTAGATATAATTGTTCAGAATATACTCTACATCCAGTAGGTTTATTTATTTTTAATGCTTGCTGGAGGTAGTCCTTCGTTTTTAGATAATACCTGACACAGCGTTCATCTTGTTTATGTTCTAATTCCGTACCTAAGAAATAATAAAGCATCGCATAGTAGTAATATGGTTCCATCCGTGTATCATTTACATAAGAAATACAATTATTGAGATGGTGAATAATTTTATTTTTCCAGTTAACTATTTTAAGTATTAACAATAATTCTACTGTGTATATATAGCACCAAAATAGATCATCTTTGTGCGTTTCATACCTACCTAAAGGTTTATTCTGAAGATATAGTTCAAAAAATTTTAGACTATCTAAATTTTTACCTATTGCTCTATATGTTTGGCCTAAACAAAATAGTGCGTGTATATCTTGAGGATCTTTTTTGTAATCCCAGTGTAGTAGTTTCAAATCTCTGCCATATCTTTCAACACTTGACTTATCTTTTTCTATATCTTGATAAATGTATATCCCAGTTTCCTGTAAAGTAGCTACCTTACAATCATCAAGTACTAACTCTTCTTGTACTGAATAACGAAATTGTACATTTTTAGTTGACTTTATTATAGCATTTCTAGGTAGTACTTGTTTATCTTGCTTATTTTGTAATATACATTGTATTACAAAAACATCAAAATCAGAATTTTCCGTTACATATTTCTTTAGGAACTCTCCATTACGTAATTCATCATTAGCATCTAATAATAATAGATATTTGGCATGTTTTTTAGCACACTCAGATAAGTAATTACGTGTTGTAGAAAAATCTACAAATTGAGCGTGATATAAATAAAAGATAATATGATGCTTATTACAAATTTCTGTTATAATTTCTGGGGTACCATCCGAACTACCAGTATCTAAAAATATAAAGCCATCCACATTATTTCGACAACTGTCAATAGTTCGTTCTATTTGGTATTTTTCATTTTTTACCATTATGCATGCCGCTAGATACATATTATATACATATTATATATAATTAAGAATACTTCAAGAATCTCTCTTGAAAGCTTTCCACGCGTTAAGCGATTCTGAGTTAAATTGATGAACAACTGATCCTTCTCGTTTCTCGCGATAGAACTTCCGGCTATCACATGTTCGGGTGTTATACACATCATATAGAGCATGTATCCATTCTATGTATGCATCATCAAGTTTGTCTATATCCTCATCTTTCATTTCTCTCCAGTTTTTTCGGAAGAGTTCATATGAGAACTCTTCAAATTCTTGTTTACATACTGTTCCTGGTGCTGGTTCTGTCTCTGATTTGAAATATTCACATTTTGCACAGTACCATCGTGGTTCACTATCTTCTCCAATAGTAATACTTACGTTTGCAAAAATGTCCATTAGTCTTTAGTATCAGACGTTTAAATTGCTTAGATAGAACAGAAACGATAAGAACAGCGGTTTAAAAATATCATCACTAATTAATAGATGTCATTAAAAAGACTGCAAAAAGAATTAGTCGATATTCAGCAAGAACCTCCTAACAATTGCTCAGCAGGAATTGCCGAGGATGATATATACAACTGGAGTGCAAGTATCTTTGTAGGAAATACCAATGAGTCAAGTACTGAGTCCGGTACCGACTCTCCATATGCTGGTGGAACATTTTTTCTGGATATTCACTTTCCAATTGAATATCCATTTAAACCACCCAAATTGCGCTTCAGAACCCGCATTTACCATCCCAACATTAGTGTTGATGGCTACATTTGTCTTGATATACTCAAAGAGCAGTGGAGTCCAGCATTAACTATAGCTAAAGTACTATTAAGTATCTGTAGTTTATTAGATGATCCTAATCCAGATGATCCACTTGTACCTGACATTGCTAGAGAGTATCGTGATTCAATTGAACGTTACCGAGCTACAGCACGAGAATGGACTATTCGGTATGCATCGGTGTAGATTTACAAAATGAATTAACCTATTCTTCAAAAATGGATACTGTCACTAATACTAACCTTTTCACGATAGTCCTGATCTTTGAAGGTAGACAGGAATGGTTTTTGGAATTTCAATGGAGCAAACTCTACAGACCTATCTAAAAACAGCGAAGGTCACCAGTGCAAACAAAACCACCAATATGTTTGTGTCTTCCTAATAAGGTTATCATATTGTTGATGGATAAGGAATTTCTGATGCTTCTGAAAATAGCAGTTTTACTTGTGTAAATTATATAGAATTGTTTTGGTGGTGTTTTTACACCTTCAAAACTAATTATTTTTGGGTACTTTTGCGTTACTCGGGAAGCGAAGCTTTCCTGCGTCGTCCGCGAAGCGGACAGAGCCTATGGCTCGTTTGAAACCCGACGGGTTTCAAGTAGCAAAAGTACTAGTCCATCTTTTTTTCATATTCAGCTTTAGAGACAATCTTTGAGACATTGTGACCTTTCTCGTCTTTACCTTTGCGAAGGAGAGTAATTCGGCCTTTGTCGCTCTTACTCTTGACATACTTACCACCTATTATAGTGACCGGTTTCCCCTCTATGACACAATAAGCCTGATTCTTGCCAAGTTTGACCTTTTTTCGGGACTTTTTACTTACCTTCCTGCTGGACTTGCGAGAACGTTTCTTGCTTGCCTTCCTGCTTACCTTCCTGCTTGGCTTCTCGTACAAAACACTAAGCTGTTTCAGGGTTTTACCCTGACCTTTATGTGCTTTGACAA
>SDBT01010410.1_pt1 | contig 15017 bp, 12 predicted proteins | sample 2277101 | NCBI WGS metagenome assembly SDBT01 (sample SAMN10404973, study PRJNA504765) | marine sediment metagenome | isolation source: marine sediment core GS10_PC15, 103 cmbsf | place: Arctic Ocean: Southern Knipovich Ridge | collected 2010 | reverse complement strand
ATTTGGCATACTGGCTCCAATTAAAACATAAAATCCGGCTTGTTTCACCCCGCGGTTTTGTGATTTAAGTTCCTTGTCAAGTTCACGTTGAATTTGACCGGCTAAACTTTCACTCTCTTTCATGAACATGCTTTGAGCCATTGTAGCCAGGATTAGTCCTTCGTGTGTTAATTCTTCATATTTACCGTTGCGAGATTCTTCGTATTTTATAGCAGCATTTTCTTTCGCAGCAACATCAATGGCATCTTGCGTTTTACCCGGGCGCAATAAGTATGTTTCAAACCCCTGCGCATTACGGTTGCGATTACCGTTAGCATGAACGCTTATAAATATCTTGCCATTTTTCTCATTAGCCGTTTTTGTTCTTTGCCAGAGTGGAATAAATACATCCTCATCACGAGTATAAACAACTTTCACGTTTGTATATTTCCTAAGGAGTTTTCCAACTCTTTTAACTACATCCAACACTACTGTTTTTTCTTTTGTTCCAAATTTCCCAATTGTTCCTGGATCTTTCCCGCCATGTCCGGCATCTAACACAATTGTATCAATTTCCCACTGACTTTTGACTTCCTTTATTCTAGCTACACTCTTTGACAATGGTGCCCAAAGTGTTATTACAATTTCTTTAGTTTTTTTATTCTGATAAAATTCATGCCTTTCAATATCTGATCTAAGGAAAAATGCTAATTGTAAACTTCCTTCAAGTTGATCCATTGATATTGTCTTCACTATTCCACGAGTATCAGTTTTTAGTATATTATTTGAATCGGCAGCTCCGCCCTGGATTGTAAGATAAAACCAACCGTTTTTATGTAAAAATGCACTTATTTCTTTCTTCTTAAACTTTTTCAGGGTCTTAACGCGTATAATAGTACCGTTTGCTTTTTCATCAACTTGAATGGCTTGAATATTATATTCGGTTGGAATAATCACCAGCTCATTGTCCTCAACAATATAAGAAATGCTCGGCAATACAGTGTCATGCAATATTTTAAATAAAGCATCTGTCGGTAAATATATATCCCCTTCAAAGAAAACTGCAGGTGATGGAATTTGATATACAACATCATCAATAACTAAAAAACTTGTCCCGGCAGATATTTTTATACGATGCTCGCCAAGATATAATACTAGTTTTTCTCTTTCGATATTTTCATATATCGTAGTCGATAATACTCTTGCCAAATCTTTAACAGAACAATATACAACCGGGGTATTATCCAAAACCATCAACTCATCTTCTGTATTCTCATGCTGATTTACTACTTTTATCGGCGAAGCAGCAATACTAAATGAATAGAAAAATATGCTGAAAAGAAAAATGCGTAATATTTTCATAACATTGAAGTTATCATATTGTTTGAATCAGAGGCAACCGCTGCTATAACATTATCTCAAGTATTAACGCACCAAATATTTCCGGAGTTCCTTTAAAATTGAACTCTTCCCACTGCGCTCTTAAGCGAAATCCCAATTCAAATCCAGAGTCTGTTTGATATAATATTTTGATCGCCGGTGATATTCTATCTTTAGTGTATACTCGAGTAGTCATCTCACCCGGGAGATTAACATCCCAAAAATAAATCCATGCTGAACCTCCACTAGTAACCGTTGTAACAACATCAAGGAAAACAGAAATATTGTCTTTCTCCAACCAAATTTGTGTATCAATACCATAAGCTTGTGATTTAGATTCGCTCGTTTCATCGAAAGAATATGTTAATTGCAATTTACTCCACAAAGACTTAGTTAAATTGAACACACCGCTATATTTCAACGTATTATCAATTTCATATCCAGGCTGCTGGACAGTTAAATACACTCCATTGTTTTCCGATGATTTTTTCTCCCACTTCCATTGAATTCTTTGATATTTTCTTCCATGTCGTCTTTCCCATCGTACTCCAGTTTCTTGTCCGGATTTTGGAAAAGAATTATTGTTTTCTTCACCTATCGCTTTATATAAGTCACCATAAATTGTAAAAATATTTCTATTATGTTTGAAACTGATACTCTGAAAAAGTCCGAATTCATTGCGGTCGTCACCAACCCATTCGGCAAATGGATTCGATCTCAATGCCGAATAGCCTTTTGAATAATAGCGTGATGAAATTAAATACTTCACATTCGGGAATTTCAATCTCAACCCGGTTATAATCCCCGCAGTGCGATTATATCCGCGTCCAATCTCACCAAAGATATTACCATATTCAAATAATTGATTAAATGCAATTGAACCACTCCAATCTTGATTAGTATTCTCACTTTTATCATTCCAATTAACACCGGCAACTGATGTTACAATATTCATGTTCGGTTTATTAAAATTCCATTGTCCCAGAATCACAGATTCTGTTATATTATTTTGTTGCTCAATCGAAGTGGCTCCTGTATGTAGTCCTGAATAGCTAAGCGATAAGTTACCGGTACTGTCTAACTTGCCGTCTTGGAATGTATAACCGCCCGCAATAAGTAGGTTGCCTAATTTTGTTTCCTTGGTGAAGCCGATTCCTCTTAAATACCACGATTCATTTGATGAGCGATAAGGCGCGATTCCTCGACCAAATCTCGGAAGTCCTGTAATCGTTTCAAAACTTTTTCGTGTAGACACCGACCTCCACGACCATAATCCGAATCCGGTAACAATTTGATAATCACCAATAATTAATTTCCCCGATGCATATTTTTTTACTAAATATCCTGATAAATGATCAACCAATTTTCTTTCATTTGGATCACGTTCGACAATTAAACCAGTCGAATAATCGCTTGCACTATAATTAAATTTCCAGCGATAGCGATAATCATCATTGAATACCATGTATTGATTTACAAGTATGTCACCTAAGTCCTTATAACGTAATACTGATTTATCAATAATGTTTATCAATTGTTTTAGATTGTCGGATATGTCCTCATTTTGAGAAATAGCCAACAGTGATTTGCTATCCGAAACAGCATTCAGTGCTTTTTCATCATCAAAACCAATAAATGATAATTTCATTATTTGCATTGCCAGTTCTTTGCCTAAAAGCCACTGTCCTTTAAAAATTTCATTTATTAAAATGATATCTTCTTCGGGAATGGCAATTTCTGCATCAAGATTTTGCAGGAAAATTGTTGCTTCTTTCTGTTGAGCGGTAATCGGCTTAACGCCGATCAAGATTAATGCCAATACCAAGCTGGTGTGTAAATAAGCCAAGGTCATAATACGCAATTGTACCATATTCAAAATACATTTTATTAATATTGATAGAGCATCCCGCCGTTAATTGACCGGGGTTTGATACATATCCCGTCATAATCAATAATTGTTTTAACGGTTTTACCATAACTCCAAATTTAATTGCTCCTTTATAGGCGAGGTCTTGTTCCCATTCAGTTGCAATTGTAAAATATTTATGCATCGCGCCGACAAAACCCATTGTAATGACTTGCGGCAATTCATCTTTCGAAGCACCAATTTTAGGATAATTAATATTCCTGATTGTGGTAACCCAATCCCACTTATTATTAATGTTATATCGCATTGATGCAGAAAGACCTAGAGTATTCGCTGTTCCATAATCAGATATTTTCAATTGATAAAGTATGATGTTTACGCCAAGCGACAACCTCGTTTTAACTGCTTTTGCTACGCTTAATACTAGTATACTTTCATTATAAATATTATTTCCGAAAGTACTTGCACTGACACCAAAACCCCAATTTTTATATATTAATCCAAAGGCAAATGCGGTTTGTTGCAATTCATTAATTTGAAAGGGTCTGTTCCAAATGACTTCGCTGCCTTTCATGTTAAAATTGATTATACTGCTTGGTTCATTAATTATATCTAATATATTTCCTTTAATGTTCAAATTAAGTCTACCAAAAGCCATATTGGCTGTTGATGTAGGATATTTTTCAAAAGCAGCAAATAATAAACCCGCCGGAATGAGAAAAAGCAAATAAATTAAAATTGATTTGTATGAATTATTTAACCGTCTGATTGTCATACTATTTGTCGAATTTTGGAATGTCCTCTCCCGGATCACGCGCACCCTGCATCAGACTATATGCAATAAAATAGCGCACTAAATATGGAACAGGAATCACAAAATAAAATGTTTTGACGAGCCAATTTACTGTCGGATTAAATACTAATTTACCTTTAAAAGTATTTATCCAATCTCCCGCTAAATCTTCTGTGTGATTAGGATATCTTTCTAATAATCTTAGGTAGTTAGTCTTGCCATAATTTTTCATCTTTTCTTGTAATTCACTAAGTGGGCGCTGATGATAATGTTCACCTACAGCTTTTGATGAAAATCTAAGTCCTGTTGCGTGTTTATCCCATAAACGGATGGCAAAATCCGTATCTTCACCGCCATAACTTGTTATACTTTCGTCAAATAAGCCAATTTCAATAATAGCCGTTCGTTTAATAACCGTGTTGTTAAATAGAAACCATTTAAACCGAATGGCCTTGTTTTCTCCATGTTTTAGTACACCTCTTGTTTGATTGTACAAAAATTTGTCTAAATTATTTGGAATTAAAGATTCGGCTAATTTTATTACCCCCATACAGGCTACTATTCCGTTTTTTGACAATTCTCCTACCATCTGTTTTGCCCAACTTTTCTTAACAACCATATCACTGTCAAGAAATCCTACAATGTCAGATTTACTTGCTTTTATTCCACTGTTTCGTGCTGCAGAAAGACCCCTGTTTCGAAAATGTTTGATTATCTTAACTTTAGTATTTTCTTGATATTGCTCAATTAATTTTCCGGTATCATCGGTTGATTTATCGTCAATAATTATGACTTCTAATTTGTTTTGCGGGTAATCTTGATTTAGTAATGCTTCAATGCAACGCTCAATGACATGTTCTACATTGAAACACGGTACAACTACTGAGATCGTCGGAAATTCTGTTAAATCCATCTTAATTCTTTGTAATACTTATATAATGTATTTGCTGTATTATGTAAATCATGATATTTCATGACCCATTCTCTGCTTTTCACTTTTTGTCTACGAATCCGCTTTTTATCCTGTACCAATTCCTTTAAAGTTAAATATAATGTATCTCCTGTTACATTAATAAAAGGATGATCAGAAATAAACTCCTCATATTTAGACGTCAATTCTGTTACGCAAACTAATCCCATGGACATTGCCTCAACTGAGTTCATACCGTAACCCCAACCTCCACGGTTATGTACTTGATCAATTAAAATATCACAACCTTGTTTAATTTTCAGAGCTTCGGTATTTGATTTATTTTCAATTAATTCAAACTCAACGTTTTCTTCGCTGGCAATTTTTTCACAGACCGGAATAATAGTTTCACTGCCCTTAAAATAACGGTTTGTTGGGCTATGGCAAATCCTGATTGGATCATTTAACTCAAAATCTTGATTATATTTATTAGTATCAAATGGTAAGAATAAATACTTAATGTTCGGATGTTTTTCCAATAAGTCCAATTCACTGGTTACATTTAATTCGCTAACACGATCTATTTCTTCAATAACTCCGCGTATTCTCAAATCTTGACCATGATAACCACAAACAATGTGTTTGCCCATCTTTGCCAATTTATTAACAAATCGCCCATCCCGATATAATCCCAAGCCCCATTCGATGTGATAAATATCGTAGCCGAACAGGTCAAGTTCCTTGATCGCTTTTTCTATCTTAAAATGCCAGAGCCAATCGCGAAAGCGGAAATACTTCTTCTCTAAATATGAACTGGGTTTCCAAATAGGCGGATAGCCATCTTTCTCCTTAAATGATCCTTCGCTACCTTTATAATATTGATAATATTTATGACGTGTTTTCAGATATGTTGAACTTGTAGATATCAACGGTAAATTCAAACAATAACCGGGATCATAATCATGTCTTGTAGGATAAAGCGTTACAAAATCACATTGGTTCCCTCTCTTTTCATGGGCTTTTTTCCAAAGACTTAAAGTGCCAACAGTATTTTCGGGTGATATGTACAGAATTTTCAATTGATATAATCGTTATTCAGATTAAACTATTCCTTGTTGAATACAATATACGTGTAAACTATATTATAATTAAATTTACTTATGAATAAGCAATCATTAAATGGTTAGTAATTAAAAATTAATATTAGTGCTATGAAGCTATATATTGTTCCATCATGGTATCCTACCCCCTTACATCCAGAAGATGGAACTTTTTTCAAGGATAGAGCAAAAATTCTAAAAAACAATGGTTTTGATGTTATAACTATTGCAAATATACTGGCATCCACAAAAGATATAACTCATATCTTTAAAACAAAAAACAACGATCCAATTGAAACCGATTCAGGCATAGTTTATCAAGAAATCAGAATAAATCCTTTTCCAAAAATCCCCAGGCTAAGCTTTTTATATTATAAATATCATTTACTTAAATTATTTAACCAGGTTATCCAAAAAAATGGTAAGCCCGATTTTGTATTTATTAATTCATCTTTATGGGCCGGGGCTGCCTTATGTGAATATTTACAAAAAAGCAATATTAAGTTTTTCGTTTCAGAGCATTTAAAGGAATTTTTAATTGAAGATGGATTTACAATATTTCAAAAACAATCAATTAAAAATACGTATAAATATGCTTTAAAAATTATTGCGACAAGCTCTGCACTGAAAGATGGAATCTTGAAAAAGACCTCAATTGATGCTAATAAAATTTCTATAATTCCTAATCCTGCTGACATGTCCTCTTTTCAAATACGAAAAGAATCAGCGCCTCGCGTATTTAATTTTATTTCTATAGCCCTTTTGCGTGAAGAAAAGCGATTAGATTTATTACTTGAAGCCTTTGCAAAGATCCAAAACAAAATCAAAGATGTACGTTTAACAATCGTGGGAGACGGACCAAAGAAAAACCAATTATTTTCTCTTGTTAAAAACCTGAATATTGAAAAATTTGTTGAATTCTCAGGTTTTTTAACAAAAGCGGAAATTGCCTCATTATTACAAAAATGTAATGCCCTTGTTCTAAATAGCGATGTAGAAACATTCGGCGTAGTTCTGGTTGAGGCATTAGCATCAGGGATTCCGGTTATTGCTACGCGATGTGGTGGACCGACCGATATTGTCACTCCTGAAACAGGATATTTAATTAATAAAGGTAATGTTGAAGAATTGTATCAATCCATGCTGAAAATGATTGAAAACCATAAAACATTTAATGTTGAGCGACTAAGAGAAATTGCAATCCAAAAATATGGTGATAAAGCTTATTCTAAATCCATTTTGGAGCTATGCAATAATCTTTGATTATTGCAATATTAATATTACTTTTTCCGATACAGACTCTTAATTTTTTCTATATCAGTTTTTTCTGCTACTAATAGGAACCACAAAACAGGATAAAGAATTGTAATTAACAATCGCAACTCATTGCTCAGTGGTATTGCTATAATTATCAGCATAAAAACTATCGGAAAAAGAATACTTCTCCATCGGAATGGTATTGGATAAATTTTCCTCGTCATAATATAAATTGTCGTTGCCATACAAAAATACGCTAGAACTTTTGCCATCGCAGCGCCGGTAATATCAAATATTGGAATTAATATTAAATTTGCCGTAATTGATACAATTGCACCGCTACCCCTCATGATCGGCATCCACTTTGTTTTATTTAGAATAAATACGCCCGGTAGCTGGAGTACGAATAATCCTGAAAAATAATAACCTAATAGAATAAGCGGCACTACCCTTGTAGAACTCCAAAACTCTGAGCCAAATACTGTAACATTTCCAATGTTTATTCGAACAACATAGTCAATCCACAATGATATAATCACGATAAAAAATCCGCTTATTCCTAAAAAATACGTTGCAACTCTTGCAAATATAATTGGTGCATCTTTTTGTTTTCCAATTTTTAAAAAATATGGCATCCATCCCATATTAAATCCCATCACCATAAGCATACCGAACATTCCCAGTTTATTACCAGCCGAATATATTCCAACAAGCGCTGTATTTGTCATCCATTCTAATAAATATCTATCTGACAGCTCCATTATCATGGTAAATATACCAGCCGGGAAAAAAGGCAAACCAAATCTCAGCACCTGTTTAAGGACTACTTTATCTAATAAACGTATCCTGATATTTCGAAATATAATTGGAAGCGTCGCCAGCAACAATATTCCTGAAGCAACAATATTGCCTATCAATACACCCTGTATTCCCATTCCTTTGTAAACGACCAGATATATGTTTAAACTCATAAGTAACACTACATTCAATAAACTAAGAATTATGTAGTGTCTTGGTTTTTCCTCAGCACGCAAGATTAATAACGGCAACATCCACAAGGCATCAAAAAAGAGTATTACGGCAACCAACTGCATTAAAAACTCGTAATCACCACCTAAAAAGATCGGTGCCAGCACCGAGGAAAATATATATAATAATCCGGAAAATATTAGACTTGTTAAAATTTGTGAAACAAATATAATTGTAAAATATTTTTTCTTTTCTTCGCCTTTAGCTTCAACATAGTATTTCATTAAGGCTGCATCCATCCCATAACGGTATAGCATTATCGTAAAACCTATAAATGCGTATGCCAATGCCACTACACCATATTCTTCCGTGGTAAAAACATTAGTATAAAGAGGAAGGAGTAAAAATGTCACAATTCGTGCTAATATTGTTCCAATCCCATAGATTAGAGTTTGTTTGCCGAGTGATCTAATAGACATTATTGCAATTTGTAAGTTTTATTATTCTATTTTAAGAATTAGTTCAAATGTATCACGGAACATGCCGCTTGCACCAAAATTTTCCTTAAAACGGGCAAGACCAAAGTTCGGCTCTTCATTTACCGTGAAAATCCCAAAATCGAATACTTTAAATTCATTTTTAATTGCCCAATCAAATATTGAATAGAATAATAAATTCAGTGCTCGGGTATCTTGATATTTTTCATCATGCGAGATATAAAAAGCCAATACAACATCTTTTGTACAACTAAAATTCACCACTCCGGCTACCATCTTATTTTTTAAAAAGGCTCCAAATAGTTTTATCTTGTCAGGAAACAATTCCTTTAATTTCACCAATTCGTCCAAAGTATGAGTTGGTGTAACGTTATGCCGGATTTTTAAATTATTTTGTAAGATATTATAGAATTCATCAAATTTCTCAGATTCCCGCACTTCAACACCTTCTTTAATTGCTTTTCTCACTGCCCGCTTATGTGACGATTTAAATTTAGCAAGGTTTTGTTCAATAGTATTTTCAAGAAATAATATACTTGAAATTTCTCTTTTCAAATACCGGAACCCGTGTTGTAAAAGTGAAAAATCAATATAATTCGATAATCTACGATTATATATTGTTGGAGGAGGTGTTAATCTTATTCCGTGAAAATTTTGTGTTTTTGCATATTTTATTAATGATTCAACAATATCATACGACTCAGCAAATGACAGTTCAGCAGGCACAAGAAATGAACCATACGATGTACCGGGATGTGAAACTAAAAACCGTTTTCCTTCAATTTCTCTCTCGGCAGCTGGGAACAGAATGTAGGGCTTATCTTTTTTATAAATTATCAAACTATGATCTATGAATCGCCCAGGTGGATGATAGCTTAAGAATTTTCGGGTATGAAAAAGGGTTCCATTATTCGCTTCTTTTACAATTTTTTCCCAAAGATCTGATTGTTCTATTATAAATTTCTTAATTTCTATCATTAATTAATTCCTATATTAATTATAGATAATAATAATATGTTTAATGTTAGTTAAATATAGGGGTTTATTTCAAAAATATTATATGAGATTTTACTGGAGTATTTGTGAATAAAACAGAAATATCTAAGGTGTGGGCAAGGGAAATATTTGACTCACGCGGCAATCCAACTGTTGAAGTTGATGTTATTTTACAAGATGGAAGTTTTGGACGCGCCGCTGTTCCGTCAGGAGCATCAACAGGGGAACACGAGGCAGTTGAATTGCGCGATGGCGATAAAAGCAGATTTTTGGGTAAGGGTGTACTAAATGCCGTAAATAATGTTAATACTGATCTAGCTTCAACGGTTATCGGACTTGATGCATTACAACAAACAGTTGTTGACGATGCCATGATCCAGGCAGATGGAACACCTAATAAATCAAATTTGGGTGCTAACGCAATCTTAGGTGTATCTATGGCAACTGCCCGAGCCGCTGCTAATCATCTTAATATACCACTATTTCAGCACCTTGGAACTGCTGACTCCAATTTATTACCTGCTCCAATGATGAACATCATCAACGGCGGCAGTCACGCCGATAATAATGTGGACATTCAGGAATTTATGGTTTTCCCGCTTGGGGCAAAAACATTTTCCGAAGCATTAAGAATGGGAACTGAAACTTTTCATCAACTTAAAACAGTCTTGAAAGAACGCGGTCTCAATACCGCCGTAGGCGACGAGGGCGGTTTCGCTCCTGATCTAAAATCTAATGAAGAAGCTCTTGAAGTTATAATGGAAGCTATATCCCGTACACCATATGTTGCCGGTAAGGATATCTTTTTCGCACTCGACCCAGCTTCCAGTGAATTCTATATCGATGGTAAATACAATCTTGAATCAGAAAACAAAACACTATCATCAGAAGAAATGGTAGATTATTATTCGAAATTAGTAGATAAATATCCTATCGTTTCTATAGAAGATGGGCTTGCAGAAGATGATTGGGATGGATGGAAAACCATGAATGCTAAGTTAGGTGATCAAATTCAAATTGTCGGAGATGATCTAACGGTAACTAATATTACACGCCTTCAACGCGCTATTAATGAAAACTCGATGAATTCAATTTTGATTAAGTTAAATCAAATAGGTACAATTTCCGAAACTATACAGGCAGTAAACCTGGCTCGTGAAAATAATTATAGTGCTGTAATATCGCATCGTTCGGGCGAAACGGAAGATACGATTATTGCCGATTTCGCGGTAGCAATGGGTATGGGACAAATAAAAACCGGTTCCGCCTCCAGAACTGACCGTATTAGTAAATACAATCAACTATTGAGAATAGAAGAAATGCTCGGCGAAAAAGCACAATTCCCTGATAAAAATATATTAGGTCGTAATTGAGAAAACGACGAACATTAAATAAATCAAGAAGAAAGCAATTTATTGCCGAAGCACAACGCAAATTCTTTCGTGCAATAATTTTATTAGTAGTTTCGTTCTTGATAATTATATTTTTATTTGGCAACCATGGAATATATCAATTGTACAAAATAAAGGCACAAAGGAAGATAACGCAAAAACGTATTGAAGAACTGAAAACTGAAAGAGTACTGCTCGAGAATGAAAAAAATCGATTAGAAACCGATTTAGATTATATAGAACGGTTGGCTCGTGAAAAATACCGAATGGCAAAAAAGGGGGAAAAAGTGTTTAAGGTTATTCCAAGAGACAAGAAAAAGTAGCTTTTAAAATAGCTATTTATACTTCTTTAGAATTTTAATTTTTCGGTTTTTTAGAAACTAATTTTCTACTAGAAGACTGTAATTTATTCTGTTCTTCATCAGACAAACTTTCCCAACCACCAATATTAGCTTTATCCAGCAACATATCAACTTCTTGCTGAAGTTTTATATCTTGTTCTTTAACCTTATTCTTGCGGGCTGTTTTTGATTCAATAATCTTCTTACGGAAATTGAATGAAATATTTCGCCAATGATCGCTAAAGCGCAAGTATAAATACCCTATTAACATTCCTGAAAGATGTGTTAAATGACTAATGTTTGAACCGGTTCCCATAGAAGAAATAAACGCTATCGAACCGATAAATAATACAAACCATTTAACTTTTACGGGAAACAGGAAATAAACATAGACAGTGCGATTCGGGAATATAAGTCCATAGGCCATCAAAATACCGTAAACAGCACCACTTGCTCCAATTAATATTGCATTGGAACCTCCAATATTAAAAAATAACCAAAGAATACCTGCGCCCACACCTGTTACAAAATAATATTTAAGAAATTCATTTTTACCCCAAATTGTTTCCAGTTCCGAACCAAACATCCATAATACAAACATATTAATAGCAACATGCCAAACACCGCCATGCATAAACATATATGTGATTGGTTGCCATATCAATGGCCAAATTGTTTGTGTTGATAATCCAAAAATCCTTATCATATCTAATTGCGACCTCGTGATTATTTGCAATAAATACATAATCACATTGATAATAATAAGCACTTTTATGGCATCGGTAAATGTTCTTGGATTCCAAGTGAATTGAGTTTGTTGGGACTGGAATTGGTAGCGCATTATTTTTCGTACTTGAGTGTTTTTACACGGAACCAATTTTTAATATTAAACAAAAATGTCGCTTTGCTCGGTGGACATTCAGGAACAATTAATTGCGGCATATTATAAATTTTAACTTTAAGGGTTTGTTCTTTTTTAAGAGTATAGGCAGCATTTACAAAAAAATCGCGAGGGATAACTCCCTTTACTTTTTTAAATCCATACTTTCTCAATCCGTCCCTAACAATGCTCGTGCAGCTTCTTTTAATGGCATGAAAATCGGGATAATTTTTAGGATCTGTCAGCTTAGGAGGTGTATTATGAATAATATCAAGTTCTTCTTTTAAAATTTTAAATAACTTATCGGTTTCGATTCCTTCAATATGTATTACATGGACCCCACGCATAAAATTTCTGCCGAATTTGTCAAAATATGATTTTCCGTTAACCGATATTTCCTGTTTACCGGTATTGGGTGACGGTGCAAATTCGCCCAAGGCCGGGCGATAAAAATATTCTTCTTTTGTTAAAATTTCGTTTTCATTGATTTTTTTTGCAAAATTGAAGATTTTACCGTTCACGTTTATTGCTAAATGACCCATAGTAGAATCAAAATATTTAACAAGTCGTTCGTTATAATAAATATGAACGAATGGTTTTACAGGTTTTGGTTCGTCCGGCCACATAATAATGATTGGCTTATCATCTTCATAATCGAGCTGCGTTAATCTCCTGGCTTTTACAGAAGTATTGACCCAATGTTTTACATAGCCGTCCCATATCTTTTCATTTTCAAAGATTTTTTCTCCACTTGCCGTTTCAACATAGGAGGTTTTCCCTTTAACTCTTAAAATCCCGACATATATTGTATTGTCAATCATGTTATTTGCTTTAATACTGAAAATGATTTCAAACTTTCCAGTCCTTCAAAATGATAATTAATAAAGGTTGTCAAATACTCACTAATCACTTTGCGGTCTTTGCTGGTGGCCGTAATGTTCGTAATTGAATCAATTGTATTGTTATTTAAATCTTCTAAAATATTTTGACTATTAGGACCGGCAAAAGGATTCGGGAATTTTATATTTTGATGTTCCCGTTGGTGAAAGTCCGGTTTAAACCCTAATATTGTCAACAATTTAATTTGGTAATACCAAAAAATTAAATTAAATCTTAGATCTGATGAATTAAAGGCCTTCAATACTGAAACCAATTCATCAAAAAGTTCCGGGTGTGGATCGTTGTCGGTATTTGTTTTTTCAGTTAGTTCAATAACAGCTAAGCCGTGCGCAATTTTCTTTAAATCTTGATTTAAATCAGACCAAATTTCTGCAAATGATGCTTTTGATACTGATTGCAAATTACGCGTTTGGCGATAATAATATACAATATCCAAATAATTCATTGGTTGGAAATAAGCCGCCATTGGAGACTTTTTACGTCGAGCCCCTTTAACAATCAAACTGACTTTTCCATGATCTTTTGTATAACATCGGGCAATTATACTTGTTTCGCCGTAGGGAAAACTTCTTAGCACCACTGCCGATGTATTAATAATCATTTATTTCTAATAAGCCTTTGCAAAAATAACTTCATGTTTCGCAGGTTTACCTGTATATATACATTTTAGATCTTTTGGATCTTCGTCAAATGGTATTACACGAGTAGTGGCACCGGTTTCCGCTTTAATTTTCAGTTCGGTTTCCGATGTACCGTCCCAACCACAGCGAATAAATCCACCTTTAGCAATTATTTCTTTAAACTCATCATAAGAATCAACTTTATTTGTATTAGAATTCATGAAATCCTTTGCTTCGGCAAATAAATTGTCATGAATGTCATTTAACATTTTTGAAATCTTCTCGGCAATTTCATTAGTTTGAACCGAGGTCTTTTCGCCGGTATCTCGTCTGGCTAACACTACCTGATTATTTTCTATATCTCGTGGTCCAATTTCCATTCTGATCGGTACACCTTTCATTTCCCAATCATTAAATTTAAATCCGGGAGATTCCTCACGCCAATCAACATTAACTCTTACAGAATTATTCTTCAATTGATCTAATATCGGATCCAAATATTTTTCAATGACCTTCTTTTGCTCGGCGTTCCTGAAAATTGGTATCACAACTACTTGGTGTGGTGCCACTTTTGGTGGTAGACGTAATCCTTTATCATCGCCATGCGCCATGATTATTGCACCAATTATCCGTGTACTCACACCCCAACTTGTTGCGTAAACCATTTCTTCTTTGTTATTTTTGTTCTGAAATTTTACATTAAAGGCTTTGGCAAAATTCTGCCCAAGATTGTGCGATGTTCCTGATTGCAATGCGCGTTTATCTTTCATCATTGCTTCGATACTATACGTATGCTCTGCACCAGCAAATTTTTCAATTTCAGTTTTCCTACCCGTCAAAACAGGTATAGCTAATATTTCTTCGGCAAGTCTGCGGTAAATCTCGAGGATCGTTAAAGTTTCCTCTTCTGCTTCCTCTGCCGTAGCATGTGCTGTGTGACCTTCTTGCCATAAAAATTCCGTGGTACGCAAAAATAATCTTGTGCGCATTTCCCATCGCACAACATTGGCCCATTGATTTATTAATAATGGTAAATCACGATAAGATTGAATCCATTTTTTATACATCGCCCATATAACCGTTTCCGATGTTGGGCGGACAATTACTTCTTCTTCCAATTTTGATTCCGGATCAACA
>SDBT01010409.1_pt1 | contig 15018 bp, 29 predicted proteins | sample 2277101 | NCBI WGS metagenome assembly SDBT01 (sample SAMN10404973, study PRJNA504765) | marine sediment metagenome | isolation source: marine sediment core GS10_PC15, 103 cmbsf | place: Arctic Ocean: Southern Knipovich Ridge | collected 2010 | reverse complement strand
ACCCTGATCTCCAATACACTCCTGGCGGCACAGAACTATTAAAAATTGGCCTTGCCGTTAACGGGAGGCGCAAAGTTGATGACGAGTGGGTAGATGAGACGACCTGGGTGAATCTTACCGCCTTTGGCCGTGCTGCCGAAAATATAGCCCAGTACTCAAATAAGGGCGATATGCTCCTCATTGAAGCGCAGTATCAGAAGCGCAAGTATAACGACAATGACGGAAACGAGCGCACGGGGCATGACTTTATTGTCCGTGAGTGGCAAGTTGTTGCCCGAGTTGATCGTGGTGACGTTTCTGAGGAGACAGTAGCGGAAGAGGATGACGATCAAGAACTTCCGTTCTAGCCGTCAATGAACATCTATGGTGGAGCCGGGATCGAGGCTTTTGCCAATGCCATTCGGGAGGAGTTCACCCCTACGGGACCGAGGGATTGGTCCATGGAACTCGCCTATCATCTGGCAGGGGCTTTGATCGCTCTGCAACGAATAAGAGAGGAGAAAACACAGACAACCTATAGAAGAGGAAAGTTAATTGAACCCGCATTAGACAAAGCTTGGCGTGAATTGATCTTCATTCGGCAACGGTATGTATCCGAGAAATCCGTTCTAAATGACATATACCGTCGAGTAACTTTGTCCAAACTTGGAAGGATCACAATCGATGATTCAGAAGATCAAGACGACTCTGGCGGGAGTTCCGGTGATTCTGGAGCTACGTCTCAAACCCGACAAAGACTTTATCGCAGACGCAATCGGCCACGGTATCGACGTAGACGCACTACGAAACCATATGACTCAGGAGTTTCAGGAGATAGCGACTAAATTTCAGGAGCAGTTCGATGACCCCTCCTGAGAAAAAACCGACTCACCATAATCAACAACCTGTAGTTCGTATCTGGGTAGACGGGTCTGTGAGTCCAGAAAACCCCGGACCTGGGGGATGGGCGGCACTTCTAATTCACGGGGATAATGAAAAAATGATCGGCGGAAGTACACCCTGGACAAGTAATATCAGGATGGAACTGACTGCGGTTCTTCGTGGAATCCAGGCACTCAAACGAGCGTCTGTTGTTATCATCTACACCGACAGTCAATACATGGTTGACGGGTTTCGTAATATCCTGCATCGAGATAAGATACTTAAATCTCACCACGATCTGTGGGGACTATTATTACATCTATCTCAAATTCATAAAGTCAAAGTTAAGAAAGTCAAAGCCCATTCGGGAATTCCTGGTAACGAACGAGTAGATGAGCACGCAAAGTTGATGGCGAAAACACAGCCTGGAGATTCAAGGATGTGGCCTACTGAACGAGTATTGGAGAGAAAGAAACTTGAGGCAAAGAATGTCGAGAAAAACTCCTGGGAAAACTGAGGAACGTCACGAACAACGAGACGACCTTCGAGAGTATCGAAGAACACAAGCAGTTAAGGCCATCCATCGTGACGGAGGACTGTGCGTACACTGCTACTGGTTTCCCGGACGGGTAAAAGAGTTTGACCATATACATCATGTTCGGGGTCGAGGAACCTACGAAAGAGAACACTACACTTCCTTGCTTTGTCTGTGCGTGACGTGTCACGAGGCCGTGTCTGCAATGCGTTCCGAAGGTAAACCAAGACATAAGTTTCAGCTTTCGTTACTGAAAGTTGCCAACGAGCATCCGATTAATTCTGAGTTTCAACATGATATCGAGGAACAAGATTGAAGATGGGAAAGAGGAGATACCAATTACTGGCTGAGTTTACCGTGACTGGACAACCACCACGGAAAAGTAATCAACGAATGATCGTAAGTCGTGGAAGGAGTGGCCCTCCCATGGTTATTAAATCCAAAGAAGCACGAGAATATGTCAAACATTTTGTTGCCAGCGTCCCAGAAAAATATCGGGACCTGAATTTTGGAACACTCGAAGACGATCTTCGATTAGACATTATCGTTTGGTATACTAGCCGACGACCTGATCTATCTGTTGAACTTGTAAAAGATTGTATCGAAGCCGCAGGGGTAATCAAGAATGACCGTTATGTCAGGGAAGAACATCTCTATGGTTTCGTTGATAAACAAAACCCCCGAACTAAAATTCAGCTTTACCGTATTACCTCAGACCGCAAACTACCTTTTTAACTAAATAGGTACCTAGTACTGTGGAGAATAATCGATGTCCTGGTTTACGAACTCATTTGCTGAGGAAATTTGGCGCACTAAATACGCTGGAGAATTTGAAGACGTTAAACTTTATTACAAAGCACTTGCACAACGAATTGGACAAAATCTTAAAGAGGAACAAGAGTTCTTTTCTCTCTTATGGGAAAAACGCTTTTCGCCTGGGGGCAGAATTCTAGCTTTTAACGGACGGCCTAATGCCCGGATGAGTCTGATGAATTGCACAACCCATGCGATACAAGACGACTCACTTGAATCTATTTCAGACGCCGGGTATAAAATTATGCGAGCCAGTAGTCGGGGTCAAGGAATTGGCATTGACCTATCGATACTTAGACCTCGGGGAGCCCCCGTCAATAATGCAGCGATGACATCTACCGGGGCCATCAGCTTTATGGAGCTACTTAATCATATCGGAGCCACTATCGGGCAAGAAGGCCGACGAGCGGCTCTTTTATTTTCTTTGAGAGTAGACCATCCTGATATTTGGACCAATGACGGGTATGATTTTCTGAATATTAAGAAACAGGCAGGAAAAGTTGAGAATGCAAATATTTCTGTGCTTATCACAGATGAATTTATGCAAGCAGTTGAAGATGGTAACGAGTGGACCCCCAAATTTGTAGGTGACTCTGGGGAGGAAGAATTTAGTCTTGCTTCTAAGTTGACCGCCCCCGAGCTATTCGAAAAAATTGCTTATTCAGCATGGGAGTCTGCTGAGCCTGGACTTTTGATGTGGGACACCTCCCGAAAGTTTTCAAACAGCGATCTCCTTGGGTTTCCAATTGCCGGAGTCAACGCTTGTACCGAACAGATACTTGATCATGAAGGTGTTTGTAATCTTGGCTCGATCAACTTGATGGTGTACGTAACCGATCCATTTACTGATGACGCTGAATTTGATTTTTCCCAATTTGAATTTGATATCAATGTAGCTATCCGATTTTTGGATAATGTATTAGACGTTGAGCTAGAACAAGATGCTTCAATCAGTGAGACACAACGGGAATCCATTAGGATGCTTCGTCGGATAGGTCTAGGTGTGATGGGACTGGCAGATGCTCTTGCATCACTTGGGTTATCTTATGCGTGGGAAGAAGAAACTATTTCTTTCGTCAAAAAGATTTTTACTACTCTTCGAGATTCTTCTTACTGGGCTTCAATCTCTTTGGCGTACAAGAAAGGACCAGCACCAGTTTGGAAAGGTCAACCAGTTAGCGAAGTTGTAGAACAAGGATTTTTTAAGACACTCTCAGATGAAATTAAGCGGGCGATTATTTCAGCCGGGGGAATTCGAAATATCACGCTGCTAAGTGTGGCTCCCACAGGGTCAATTAGTAATCTCCTGGGAGTTTCCTCAGGAATCGAACCGTTATTTGCCCATGAATATACCCGACGAACTCGTATGAGCGGAGAATGGAAGTTTGTTGAGTACATTCATCCAGGGGTTATTCAAAGCCGACTGCTTGGACTGGATGACACTATTTGGCCGACAACCTATGAAATTGATCCGATGGACCATGTTCATCTTCAGGGTCTTGCTCAGCGTTATATCGATCAATCTATTTCCAAGACAGTCAATCTTTCCAAAGATGCAACAGTCGAAGACGTAATGGCTATTTATATGGAAGCCTGGAAATTTGGGCTCAAGGGAATTACAATCTACCGAGATACTAGTCGGGAAGAACAAGTTTTGTACCAGGGTAAGATCGAGGTCTGCCCCGAATGTGGAAATGGAATCATCTACCGAGATGGATGTAAAGAATGCTCCTCTTGTAGCTGGTCAATCTGCGAAATTTAAGACTTGACAGACTCCCTCAGATATGGTATAATCTAGCTATCTGTGGGAGTTTTGCTATATGGAACCCAATCTACTTGCTGTAGAGCAGGCCGAAATTGCTATGGGATACACCCATAGTCCTTATTCAGGGTATCCCGTTGGTGTGGCGTTGATAGCAATGGAAATTGGAAATCCAACAGCTAAAATTTTTCATGGGACCAATATTGAAAATTCGTCCTACGGATTAACGATCTGTGCGGAACGGGTGGCAATCTTCTCGGCCTTAACTGATGGGTACGACCAATTTGTAGAATTGGTCTGTATGACGGAGAAAGGAGAAACTTCTTGTGGTGCTTGCCGACAAGTGATGATTGAATTTTCCAAGAATATGTTCCTCTTTTTTGTGCAGGAAGATGGATATGTCACACTTAAAACTACACCGATAGAACTTTTACCTGCACCTTTCACATTGGAGAAATAAAATGGAACCGAAAGCGAATATTGAGGACTGGGCCGATCTTGCTACTGGACGCTCTGGGTGGATAGAGATCGAGTACTCGTGGCTTCGTAAGGCACAAGAAGTGTACGGGGTGTTTTGTGAGAAGCAGGCTGATTATGGACCCACGAATATCGGGGTCGGCGGAACCCAAGGAATCACTGTACGGCTAGGAGACAAGATTTCACGTCTCTTTGAATTGTTGGGACTTACTCAGCGTGAAAACCCCGGAAAACCGGCAAACGAGTCGATACGGGACACGATGGTAGACATCGGTGACTACGGAATTATAGGAATGATCGTTTTGGACGGTGAATGGCCTCTTGTTGATCCGGCAGAAGTATGGGGTGGAGCGTCCCTTGTAGACTTTATTCTAGCCTACGCAAAAGATAACCCCGAGTTTTATGAAGAGCTACTTGTCCGTATGTCTGAGTGGAGAGTAGCCGAGACTATCGCAGAAGACCTTGGAGGAGAAGTAGTTGATGCCTAGGGGTTTACAACCGATCAAGAAATATCAGAGGTACGTGAATTATAGTACCGGGCGGAAATTTTACCGACCAACGTACCGAAGGTATGATATTGTTCAGTCTCAGTTTCCTCCGGCATTCTGGGAGTACGCCCGAGCGAACGACGCACAAGAACATGCTGAACGACATGCGATTCGCAAGCAACTTCAGATAGCTCGATTTCAGGACGTGGACTACCGCACGGCTGTTTTAACTCGATATGCAGCACTTGCTTTGATAGCAGGTAAGCGGGAGGAAGAGAATGAGTGATATACTTGTTGGATATATACTCATAGGATTAGCTATTACTGCGCTCTTCTTACTATTCTCGAAAGAGACTTCTCGGGTACTTGAAGAGAAAAGTTTACTCTGGCGTTTTCTGTGGTCCGTTCTTGTTACAACCCTTTGGTTTCCAATAATTGTTCTTTCCATAATAGTCGTAATAATCAAAGCAAGCAAGGAGAGTGAAGAATGAGTCACCTAGTAACATTTGTATTAGACGAAACTGGATCGATGCAGTCCCGTAAGGATGTAACGATCAGCGGTTTCAATGAGTGGATGCAGGAAATGGAAAAGTTTCCTGGTGAGGTTCTCTTGAACCTTATAAAGTTCCACAGTGAGAAACACGAGATGCTTTTCAAGCAAGCAGTTCTTGGTCCGTCACAAATTCGTCTGAGCGACGAGAACTATCAGCCTTCGGCATTGACGCCGTTGTTTGATGCAGTGGGAAGGGCTATTCGTGAGACCGATGAACAACTTGAGAATCTTCCCGATGATACTGAGGTTATTCTCGTTATCTTGACGGACGGTGAGGAAAACAGCTCGACCGAATTTTCTTTGGAAGCGATCAAAGCACTTATTCAAGAGAAGCTCAACGCTGGTTGGGCAGTAACCTACCTGGGAGCTTCGGAAGAAGCATGGCAGGGTGGACAAGCTCTTGGTGTCCCTCTGGGATCGACAATGAATTTTGTGGGTACTCCAGATAGTGTCCAAGCAGCAATGCGAGGAAATTCGATGGCTCTCAGTAACTACATGGGCGGTGGAAGTTCGGCGGGTGGTATTTACAATGAAGTTGGACTGACTGATGATTCTGGGATGATGCTCACAGAAGAAAGCGAGGGGGATGATGGCGAAAGCGAAAACGATCTCAGCGAAGACTAAGGCCCATACCCGGTACAAGAACGACGAGGGCAAAGTTATCCCCAGTGTAACAACGATCATTGGGGGCAACCTGGGCTGGAACAAGGGAGCCCTGATCGGATGGTCTCGTAAGATGGCTCTTCAGGGGATCGACCCCAACAAGGAACGTGATGAGGCTGCTGACGTTGGTACATTGGCACACTCCTTGATCGAAGAGTACATCACTGAGAAAGCTCCTCACCTTGAAGTGGTTCCAGTAGATCGTGACCTATATGCGCCCGCCAATATGGAAATGGCGATGAATGCCTTTGACGCCTTTGTTGAGTGGGAAGAGCAATACAAGGTTGATCTAACTGATCCATCCGTCCAGGCGGAGGCTCGTCTACACAGCGAGTGGTTTCAATATGGAGGAACCCTTGACCTGATCGCTCCAATGGATGGAGTGCGTAGTCTTATTGACTTCAAATCCACAAATGATCTTTATGTCGAGCATCGTATTCAGTTAGCAGCCTATGAGTGGCTCTATGAAGAAAACTTTGGTGAGTCCGTTCCGACGCACCTACTTCAGGTGAGTAAGGATGCTGCGGACTTTCATCACCATTCGTTTGCCGATCTATCGGGCGAGATGGAAGCCTTCAGAATTTTGGTTCGCTTGCATCAGCTACATAAGACACTCAAGTAAGTTTCCTAAATAGGCCTAGTTGTCTTTCTTGTCAACTTGCCTAATTAAGGCAACTTGAATTTTATTTCAAGTCGAAGGATATAATCAAGTAAGCTTTATGTACTTGAGTTTACGTTTTTCTAAACTGGAGACCATACGTATGCGTCGAATACTTTTTTTGGATGATTCTGACACTCGGCTGAAACAAGCAGAAATTGCGCTTGGTGAGGAAGAACTATCCTTGGCTCGAACTGCTGATGAGGCTATCGAACTTCTTTCATCGTTAATTTCATGGGACCTTGTGATGCTTGATCATGATCTTGGACAGAAGTACATGCAGGAATCCGATGATCCAGGCAGTGGGATGGAGGTTGTCCGGTATATCGAACAGGCACTCCCGAAGATAGAAAAGATCATTATTCACTCGTGGAATGTGCCAGCAGCGAACGAGATGCGTTCTCGTCTAGCGAGGCAAGGGTATAATGTCGATTATAGACCTTTTAAGAGCTTGCGAGGAGTTTGAGATGAATAACTATCCAGGTTTGGACTTGTTCGGTTTAGGTGAGCAAATTATTGCGGGAAAAGATTTCGGAGTATTTATCCCATGGGATATCCTGGAGGATGCTTTTGGACCTTTGTTATGGGAACAATTCTCCCACTGGATGCGAGGACAGACATCTGTTCCCGGTGGGGTGTTTCCGTGGGATGTTGAACGATTTCTACAGGGACTTCCCATTATTGACTGATGGCAAAGATTACTCCCTATCAGGCTCGGGTGCTGCGGTTGATGCGAGATTACGCCATGGAAATCAGGCACGCAAGGCGTTTTCCTCACTTTCCTGGTACTCTCGACCTATCTGAAAAAACTGACTGGCGGGAAGCCGAACAAGTCCGTCATAAAATTAGGGAAGAAATCAAACGGTCTAAGATTCTTCCATCAACGATTAAGGTTCTCGTCCGGCAGGGTTGGATTAAATTAGAACGTGAAACTGAATGGAACATGCGGATTTACTGGTTGACTCCAGTAGGAACGAAAGCAATTGAAGGCCTTAAGGACGAGGATTTCGTTAGTACGTCACAAGCAAATAACTCGATTTCGACGGACTTTATCATTGATGCGTTGACGGTTAGACACCCGAGGGATCGAGGATGGATACCGTTTACAGAAGTTACTATGCAGGGTACACCGAAAGCTCGGCGGATTGATGTGCTCTTCTTTAACTTCTGGCATTCTAAGAAATATAAGCGCATCGCTTATGAGATCAAGCGGGCTCGTAGCAACTTTCTTCAGGAACTTCGTGAACCTGATAAACGAGCCGTGATCATGAAATATGTCAACGAGTTCTACTTTGTCACACCAAAGGGGCTAGTTAAAGTAAGTGAGATACCCGAGGATTGTGGGCTAGTAGAAGTTGATGACAACGGTCTTTGCCGGATGAAAAAGCGGGCTCCTTATCTAGGGGACCCGGAACCAAACTGGTACTTAGTCGGTACTCTGCTAAGGAGTTTTTATGATAAAACGCAGTCAACTACGTAAAAGATTCTCCAATCATATAAGAAGAATTTCCCAAGCTTCTTATCTGAAGAAACTACCAATGCGCCCGGTGGACTTCTTTATTATGAAGTTCATTATCTATATCAGCTATGTTCTTTACTACCCCTACTGGGTATGGCGCAACAAATCTGTCCGCAACGGCATCTTTTGGTTTGCTATCCTCTCGGTGATCGTTGCACAGTATTTCGGTGTAGCAGCACTGTTGAGTCTTCTAGGTATGGCAGGACAGTTTGCATTAGCGGCTGGATACATGGTCTTTCAGTTTGCGATTATGTTTATCTTTTTGTCAAGTACGAAAAATGTTGAAATGCTTCCCGGCGATACGGGCATGGTCACTTTTGAAGAGCACTTTTTTGGTCAGGGTCACGTCAAAGAAGCAGTACTTGGTACGCTTGATATGATGTCACAGAAAAACCAAGCAGCGATGAAAGCATTGGGCGCTGATCCACCAAGTGGTGCTATTCTTACTGGTCCACCCGGAACAGGTAAAACGTTAATCGCACAATGTACTGCTGGTGAAATTCAGATTCCGTATATCGGTTTGAATGGTTCCGATCTGAGTGCAATGTTTGTCGGTGTAGGAGAACTTAAAGTTAAGGCCCTTTATGCGAAAGCTCGTAAGTGGGCTAATCAGTACGGTGGTTGTGTTATTTTCATTGATGAAATTGATGCGGCCACGTCAAGTCGAGGTAATGTTGAAGGTGCGGAAGGGGAACAGGTCCAACGAGGGGGTGGCGGCGGAATGTTTGGCGGCGGAGGTATGGGTATTCGCTCACAGTTGCTCACAGCGATGGACGGAACGAAAAAACCGCATATTCGAACTGACCTCATCAACTTTTTCTTCCGGTTCTTCGGGTTTGAAGAACTCCGAGATGGTGTAGTATTTTGGCTCGGTGCGACAAATATGCTTAGCTCTGTAGACCCGGCATTCCTCCGACCTGGACGTATTGGGGATATGATAATTCAAGTGGACCCTCCTGATAAAGGTAGCCGACGCCAGATTATTCAGGGATATGTGGACCAAATTACAACCGATGATACAGTAGATGTGGAACGGTTGACTGAGGATACACAGGGTTACACACCGGCAGATATTTCCGCCGCAGTCAAACGAGTTTCGGCTCGTTCCGCTTTGCGAGAGGGACGTAAGGCTATTAGTCAAGCAGATATTGAGTCAGCGCTTATGGAGCAGATGTTTGGCATCGCTAACCCGATTGCTGAGTGGGATGTGGGCCAACAGGAACAGGTTGCTACACATGAAGCCGGACACGCATTAGAGACACATCTAATCTTGCTCGACAAACGAAGAATCACGAACCTCAGTATTGTCCGCCGAGGCAGAGGGATGTTAGGTTTCATGCGCAAGGTATCACCCGAAGAAATTTACGCAATGCCATTACCTGAGGTTTGTGCTCAAATTCAAGTCTCCTGGGCAGGGGATATTGCGTGTGAAATTTTGATGGGAGAGCGCTGGACTGGTGGACGAGGAGACTTTGATACGGTTGATCAGATGATGAGGACTCTTGCAGGTCACGGATATTTTAATGATCAACTTCCACTAGACCCGATGAATCCTTTTGCAGATAAGAAAATTGCAGATGCTGCTAATTCCTACGGCGAACGGGTAAAAGCAGTTGTTCGTGCACATACGATCAAATATCGAGATGTCATAGAGGCTCTGCGAGATGAACTATTGGATAAGGGTGAATTGAATTCAGCCGAAATTTACGATATTTTGGAAGGAGTCAAGCTATGAAATACACACTCAGAAAGTTAGCATTTTTGCTAGTTTTGGCTGTTTTGGTCGCCTCTCCATTTGCCGTACAAAAGTATAACTCAGTGACCACAACCGATCCATATATCTTGATGGCGAGAAAAATTGAAGCCTTCCCATCGGGTGGTGTAGATGTATTATTCGTACAGGATGATGAAAGGGAACAGATCGTAGATGGTGTAGTAGTGTTCCTTTCCATTGATGACTGGTTCCGTTGGTCCGAAAGAATTGTAGAGAATTTCAACCGGCATGTAATGAATGCTGTTATACCTTACGAATATGAAATGGTAACCATGGTTATTGGGTGGGATGCTCCTGCTGACACAACACTTATTCAACGGGAAGTTACCTGCACAAATATTCGTGTGTTAAGAGTAGATATGTGTGAAACTGTAACAGTTCCGGGAGTAAGATTACCATCAAACTTTATCAGGTGGCCCGGTATTGGTAAGCCGTAATGAAAAAGAACCAAGGGAATAAACCTAATTTGACAGGATGTACGTCTCCTAGACGAGCGAAACTACAGTTTTGTAAGACCCATCGGGTATATTTCATGAAGCAATACCCACATATCTGTGAGGGAGATGTGGTAGAAACAAAGGAAACTCTAAAGGGTCGAAAGAAGGGTCGGTCTTGACAAATACTCCTATTCGTGGTATAATTCTATAGAAAGGAACAACAGGTGATTTTTGCCGTAGTTGGGTCTCGTCATTTTTTTGGATACGAGCGAATCAGCAAAATCCTGGACAAGTATCGTCCCTTTATGACCGGGATTGTCTCAGGTGGTGCTCTAGGAGTTGATACGCTCGCTATTCGCTATGCGAAGGAACATGATATTTCTCCGATTGAACATTTGGCGGATTGGAGTAAGTACGGAAAGAGTGCTGGTTACCGGCGAAATAAGCTAATTGTGAGAGATGCCGATTTCATGATTGCTTTTCCCGCATCAGATTCGAAGGGAACGATAAACTCGATAAATCTTGCCCGAGAAAAGGGGATAGAAGTGAGGATAATAAATGTCTAACTGGAAACTAATTCTCGTCAGTCTTATTTTTGGTTTTGCTCTAATTTTTGCAGAAGTCTCAGCAACGGCGGCATCACAAACCTGCCCTGATGGGGGTGGATGGACCAAAATTGATAGTGGTGATTTAAGTCGATACCCCGTAGACGGGGCAACGGAATACTGTTTTAAGGCAGGAACAGAGGTGTATGATGATCGTGAAAGTTGGAAATCGAGTGGTAAGGACCTTAGTCATTGGAGCTATTTTATTCCTCAGCGTACCAGTACTCCGGTACCTACTACGGAGGCAACAAAAACTCCAACTTCTACACCGGAGCCGACAGGTACTCCCGATCCGACAAACACACCTGTACCACCAACTGAAACACCTAGACCCACAAATACGCCTGGGACCACTTCAACTCCAGAGTCTACAAATACGCCGCCTCCCGGCTCAACTCCGACGCATACAGCTACACCCGGACGAACTAATACGGGGACCCCAACTTCTACGCCGTGGACTCCGACACCAAGCTCGGACCCGAGAATACCTTGCCCGTGCATCGAAACTGTCATAATCCAGGGTGAAAGTACTGATCATGATCATATAGAACTATGGGCAGCTATTGCTCTGCTTGCCGGAACTAATGGTGCCTGGATGATCAAACGGCGTAAACTTGGAAAATAGCCCGGAAAGTTTGCATTTAACGGACAGAAAGGTCTATATTTCAATAGATGAATAGGGACTTGACAGTCCTCCGCAAATATGGTATAATCCTAGTTAGAGGATAAAAATGATGGCAGAGATCAGACCGACGAAGGATGAGTTGCGAATCTTTATGCAGGAGCTTTTAGAAAATTCTGGTTTTACCCCGACACAAATTAGTACAGTTGTGCTCGGAATGGACGCTATTGAAGAGTATTCTAATGACCTGGGAGAACTTTCCGATGCTGAACAAACACAGCTTTCTACGATTTCTTCTCCTATGATGGCAATGCTCACTCTGGAACTAGCTGAGCACTCTCCTCTGCGTTTCGAAGAGAGCTACGCTTTACTGGGAGACCTTCTTGGTGAAGTAGTGCGAGCGATCTATCAGGTAGGGAAACTGAAAGGACGCAGCAATGGCAGAACTGAAGACGCATAGCCCTGGCCCTTGGAGCGCTTGTCGTGATGGAGAATGTTCTTGTGGATTCATTTGGAGTACCACGGCAGATCATCCTGTGGCTAAGGTTGAGAGCGGAGAATGGGGTGATGACTATCCTGCGATTAAAGTAACTCCTACCGAACATGGATTAACTGGAACCAGTTTTGAAGTGAGCGCCTATATGGAACGGATCGGTTACGGTAGGGTGGACCCGGAGGTCGCTAAACAAAACGCAAAGCTAATTGCACTCTCTCCTGAAATGCTTGTGCTTCTACAGCAGGGTTTGGTTTTGGTCACTGTAGAAGAAGTCAACGAATGGAAAAAGGATGTTAGAGACCTCATCCTCTCTTAATTTAGTCCTTATACTCATTCTTTTTGGTTTCACAGGAGCCAGTGTTTTTTCAACCCTTTTCTTACTCTATCGATACATTTCATGGCTACGAGGACAAGACGACTGGGTAAAAGAACTTCAAGCTTGGCAAAACCAAGAAGACGGAAAGGACCTTCCCTAGTGAATGAGAGCCTATCATGAAAAAGAAACAGGTGAAGTGCAAGTACGCCGACAAGTATAAGGCGATTCGGCCCCCAAGCTGTGGTTGTGTTACCTGTGAGGAAAAATGGCTGAAACGGTCATCATAGAAACCGAGGAACAGTACGACCGAATAATCACGGGTCTTGGTATGGAGGGTTCTCCGGCCTCTGTCTCTGCTTTGGATGATTTGGTCCTGTTTTTACGAGAGGCGGTACAGGATCAATACGTGGAAGCTCAGTCAATGTACGATGAAATGTACGGTTGGGATACGAGCCCCGAGCCATTTGAAGAATGGCTAGATCATGAATTTCCGCAACTAGCGATGTTGCCAACGTGGATTTTTCGTCGGAAAGTAGGAGATGGCTCGTGACTGAAAAAGAGATCAGCATAACCCTGGCTCTCAGAGAATTCCCGGACTACGGAGACCTGATGCCTCGGGAGGACTTTAACATCTCCGTTGAGGTGGGAACGTTCATTGACTATGACGGTCATGGGTATCTCGCTACGGAAGAAGGTTATTTTCAGGTTTTTAAGGTTGTCCCTAGCGAGTGGCAGAGGATAGACCATTACGCTTCCGAGGTATTTACTCACGTGTTATGGTTCAATAGATAATGGCTCGTGACTGGTGGGAGGAGTACACCTGTGGATGTGTCAGCACAAAAGCGACCTCTGAGAAACGGCTACTCGGATACTGTCCTACACATGGTACTGACCGTCGTGCACTCTACCGTGGAATGGTTCCGGCTGATGATAAAACTCGTAAAATACATCGAGACACTTTAGCCGCTGTGAAACGAAAGGATCAAGAAGATGGACCCTGATGTTTGGTTTGATCTTCCGCTTAAAGCAGCCGCTGGTGGGGCTGTGGGTTGCGCCACGATCTTTGGGTATCTTCTGGGAATCGGGATGATTATCCTCCCAATTCTTATCGGTTGTCGGATTATGCTCTTCTTATTTGGGGTGTAAAAGGAGGTTAAGTATGATCGGAATTAGGTGGAAACACATCGCAGTTGCGTTTGGGTTCTTAGCCGCACTACTGCTTCTTTTAGCGGTGGGAGGAGCGATATGAGCCTCAAACAGAACGAAGACCTAGAAGAACTAATGATTTTAGCACGGGGAGCTGCTGAGGGTGTCGGTGATATGTACTGGCAGCTAATGACTGATGCGGCACTCGCAGTACAGGAACATATATGGGCACTTGAAAAAGCACAAGAGTTTCCTGAGATATCAATGGAAGCGCTTGAGCCCTATGTATGGCCTAATATGGATGACGACCCGGATCGTTTGGACATTGAGGTCATTGGTGAACACGGAAGATTCCTCCTGTGGTTTGATGAAGAAGGGGACGCCGGGTACACCTTTATCACGGATAGTCCGGTTGCATATTATGGTTATATGACACCCGAAAGCCTGGAGGCTCTAAGGGACCGTCTTAATCGAGGAAACCTGAGTCAACCCTCTAGGAGTACTGATGGAGGATAAACCCAAGCGAAACCCGGAAGTGAGTTACCTGGATGATCTTATTCTGGAAGGTCTGATGATCGATGGGGCACACCATAAGCAGTGGTATCTTGAACAGGTGCTTCTGCGCCTGGGCTTAAGTGAAAAGGACTTAGAAGATTTGGGTCACGAGCGAGGAGTGTCACCATAATGAGTTTTATCATACTGATCCGAATGAGTACTAGCGGTGATCTTTGGACTATTGAAGATATAGAGGAGAACCGGGTGGAGGAATTCGACACCCTGGAAGATGCCGAGACATGGCTGGCTAAATCCGCGCGTGCAACTCAGCTTTGGGAAATCATAGAGGTGAGTATCTGATGGATACTTTTGTCTATCGAATTCGAACAGACGGTAACCGTTTTATCTGTGAGGTTCAACGGGATAAGGAAGTGGTTTGGCAAAGAGTTTGTTTTCAGTCTGGTCGAGTACTTAGTGCAAGTAATAGTTCTGCCTCAATGGGAGAATATTATGAAACTGAGGAGGAACTCACTAAGGTAATAGAGAGTGTACTGGGAAGCTCGGCCCGAAGGGTCCGTGAATGGAGAACAGTTTGATCGGAACACTTATCAATGCGTTGCTCGCAGTGGGAATAACTTATTGGATTATAGACGGTGAGGAACTCACCATGACGGCTCCCTTGAGTTTTGTGCTGTTTCTCGTTTTGTTGAATAGCTTCGAGATCGGACGGCTTCTTCGTAAGGTTAACCAGCTTAAGAAGGAACGTTAGATGCCGCCTACTGAACATCCAGGACCACC
>SDBT01010408.1_pt1 | contig 15018 bp, 5 predicted proteins | sample 2277101 | NCBI WGS metagenome assembly SDBT01 (sample SAMN10404973, study PRJNA504765) | marine sediment metagenome | isolation source: marine sediment core GS10_PC15, 103 cmbsf | place: Arctic Ocean: Southern Knipovich Ridge | collected 2010 | reverse complement strand
GCCGAGGAGGTCAACGGTCTGTCCAAGGATATCGGAGCGCCGCTGCTGGCGTTGATATTCAACTTTGAAGGCGGCGGCGGTTGGACCGGGCCGAAGGGTTTCTTCCCCCCGCGCGAAGGCGACGAGGCATTCCGCCGCGCGATGGCCAAACTGCGTGCCGCAGGGAATTATGGTTTCATTTACATGCCGGGGGGCAACTGGTATATCGCCATCACGAGCTATTCGCCCCCGTTCGACAGTTGGGCCGAGTTCGAGGCCGAAGGCCGGGCCAGTGCGGTAATGAATGAGCAAGGTGAAGTGCCCATTCACAGTTGGTATGGAGGCTGGCACAGCACGCGGCTGTGTCCGGCTGCGGAGTATACGAAGGAACTCACGGCCGAGCTGTTGCTCGGCTCGCTCGAGCGCGGATGCACGGTTGTGCAGATTGACAACTTCCCCTGCGGCAGCCCGGAAGCCTGCTACGATCCCGCGCACGGCCATCCGCTGGGCCATGGCCCGTGGTATTCCGAGGCTTGGTGCGAAATCCTGGCTGAGGTCAGGAAGCGGGCCAAACAGTTGAATCCGGACTGCGCCATCAGCACCGAGGGGATAGCCGAGAACTACATCCCGTTTCTCGACCTGTTTGATCAACGCGCAGGCAACATGGAATACTTCGGCCACTGGTCCGCGAGCGATCCCATGGGCGGGGAGACCATACCGATCTTCTCCTACGTCTACAGCGGCTATATCGGGGCCTACTTGGCAGCCTACCCGGAATGCAATCGGCCCGAAGTGCTGTACTGGACCCGATGCCTTGGCAAGGCACTCGCTCAAGGTGTCGTGCCCAGCGCCGGCCGTTATTTCCCCGAACCGGCCCAATCAAACCCGGTCACTCTCGCTTTCTACAAGAAAATCATCCGGGCCGCGGCGCACGAATGCTGGCGCTATATCATGTTCGGCGAGATGCTGAAGCCGCCCAAGATCAATGTCCCGACGATTGAGGCGTCCTATCTGAAGCTCTCCGACGACGTGGATCACTTGGACCCCGACCGGCGACACGTGGTTGTGGACCGCGCGGTCCAGCACTCCGTCTGGCGCGCGAGCGACGGCACAATCGGCTATTTCTTCATCAACGTTTCCCAACAGGAACTCAGCTTCAAGGTCAAACTGTCGGCTTACAGCCGGAAACCACAGCTCTACAACGTGGACCGGATCAATGACGGCGAACGGTCAACCATTCTGCAGAATGTCCGCTTGCCGCAAGTGCAGCGGTTGACGTTGCCGCCCCTGTCCGTGACCGTCATCGAAGCCAAGCAGGGGCATCCGGAGCGCTGAAGGCGCGATAATACTCCAGTCGAGGGCAGGCGCGGCGTCGGCTTGGCCGGCGTCTGCGGTAAGCAGAGAACACGCAGACATAAAACACCTTATGAAAGGATAAATTATGGATGAGCGGATTATCCGGGCGAAATTGGCCGCGATCAAGGATTTGTTGGCGACGCCACTGGCGGAGTTGGGGCCGTGGCAGGGGCGGCAGGCCCGGCACCTCGCGCCCGGTGAATATGAGTACGTCACGGACTGGCAGGACGTCGAGAATCCATCCGCCTGGCCGGCGCTGGCCACGGTTTTTCTGCGCACGGCTTACGCGCCGCAGACGGTGCCTGCCGGCGACACTGCCTATCTCGAGTTCAGCCATAACGGCCTCGAGGGCCTGGCCGCGATTGACGGCCGACCGTACTGCGGCGTGGACGCGAACCACAGATTGGTCGCGGCCCCGGAAAAACCGGGTGAACTGAGCATTGAAGCCATCGCGATTCCCTCGGCCATGTGTTCTCCCGGCCTTAGCGGTACGAAAGCAGAATTCAACGGTGCGCGCATCGTGGCCATTAACCCTGACGAGCAGCGCGCCCAACTCGATCTCGAATACGCGCAGATGACCGTCAAGGCCATCGCGCCCGGCCGCCGGCGTTCACTCCTGGAACAAGCCGTCGAAGAAGCGCTTTTGATGATTGATCTGACGCGCTCCCGGGAAGAGATCCGCCGCCAACTCCTCGAGGCGGGAGAAGGTCTCCGGCAACGCCTGGGCGCCATCGGCCGTGACGCCGAGGGCGGCCGGCTCTTCCTTGTGGGCCACACGCACATTGACACGGCTTGGCTCTGGCCCGTGCGCGAGACCATCCGCAAGTGCGGCCGCACCTTCGCCACTGCCTGCCGCCTGATGCAGGCATATCCCGAGTTCCACTTCTCATGTTCACAGGCCCAGCTTTTCGCCTACACCAAAGAGCATTATCCCCAGCTTTTTGAAGAAATCAGGCACTGGGTGAAAGCGGGCCGATGGCACGCAACGGGCGCGATGTGGGTCGAAGCCGACTGCAACGTCACCTCCGGCGAGTCTCTGGTGCGCCAGCTTCTTTACGGCCTCGAGTTTTTCAAGCAAGAGTTCGGCGTACGGCCGCGCGTCTGCTGGCTGCCGGACGTTTTCGGCTATCCCGCCTCGCTGCCGCAAATATTCCAGCGCGCGGGCGTGCCGTACTTCTACACGTATAAGCTTCATTGGCAGGCGCGCAATCCGTTCCCGGATCATATCTTCCAATGGGAAGGCATTGACGGGAGCCGCGTTCTGGCGCACGTAACCTTGCTGCAAGGCGCCTACAACGGCAGCCCCGTGCCGGAGCAATTGCGTTTTGCCTGGGAACATTTTCTGCAGAAGGACAAGTACCCGGAGCTTCTGTTTCCCTATGGTCACGGTGACGGCGGCGGCGGGCCGACGGCTGAGATGCTCGAGCACTTTGACCGGGCCAAGGATTACCCCGGCCTGCCGCAGTGCCGGACCGGGAGCGAAGAGCAGTTCTTCGAGGAAGCGGCGCAAAGCAAGTCCGTGAGCGATGTCTGGGCGGGTGAACTGTATCTCGAGACGCATCGCGGCACATATACCACCCACGCGGATGCCAAGGCCGGCAATCGCCGCTGCGAACTGGCCCTGCGCGACGCGGAAATTCTCGGCGTCATGGCCGCCTGGAGCGGCGCCCCGGTCAACCTTTCGGAATTGAAAAAGGCTTGGGAGCTGACCTTGCTCAACCAGTTCCACGACATTCTCCCCGGCAGCTCCATCGGCATGGTCTATGAGGATACGCGCCGGGACCACGCGACGGTCCTCGAGACCGCCGGCCGGGTGATCGAGACGGCAACCAACGCGCTCACCAAAAAAGAGGACGGCCAAGACGTCTGCGTTTTCAACACCACGTCTTGGCCGCGGCGTGACCCGGTGAGCCTGCGGTTGGCAAAGCCGGCGGGGCCGGTCTGTGTCCTCGATAGCGATGGCCGGGAACTGCCGACCCAGCTTGTGGAGCTTTCGGACACTGAAGCCGAGATTATCTTTGAACCCAAGGCTATCGCGGCTTTCTCAGCCGCGGGCTTCCGGGTTGCCGGGCAATCTCCACAGATTGACAACGAGCTCTTGATTGAAGAACGCCGGCTTGAAAGCCCGTACTACCTTATCGAGCTTGCCGCGGACGGTTCCATCTGCCGCTTGTTCGACAAGGCGAATGCGCGCGAGGTGGTTCCCGAGGGCAGCCTTGCCAATGAACTGCAATTTTACCAGGACGGCCCGGAACACGAGGCGGCCTGGAATATTCACGCCAGCTACGAAAAACGCCGCTATGACGCTGAGCCGGAAGCCGATTTCGAGATTCTCGAGCGTGGCCCGGTCCGGGTCCGGCTGCGGGTAAAGCGCCGCTTCCGCGCCTCGACATTTGTCCAGGATCTGATTATTTATCGCCGCCTGGCGCGGCTTGATTTTGTCACCGAGGTGGATTGGCAGGAACGGCAAGTGCTGGTGAAGGCGGCGTTTGCGCTGGCCGTGCGCTCATCGCGGGCAACCTTCGAGATTCAGTTCGGCGCCTTCGAGCGCCCGACCCACCGTAATACATCCTGGGACCAGGAGAAATTCGAGGTCTGCGGCCAACGTTGGGCCGACATCTCCGAGCCGGGCTTCGGCGTCAGCCTGCTGAACGATGCCAAATACGGCCACGACGTGCTTGGCAGCCGGCTCCGACTAACTTTGCTGCGCGGCCCGGAATGGCCGGACCCGGAGGCTGACCTCGGGAGGCACCGGTTCACCTATTCACTCCTCCCGCACCAAGGCGACTGGGTGGCGGGTGAGACCGTTCGCCGGGCAGCAGAACTGAATATCCCCCTGCGCGTGCGCGCCAATTGCCGGCCGCTGGCGAGCGAGCCGTGGCTCAGCCTCGAGGCTTCGAACGTTATCGCCGACACACTCAAGCCCGCCGAAGACGGCGACGGCTGGATACTGCGCCTTTACGAAGCTCACGGCGCTCGCGGACAACTGACCATCAAGACCCGCGTGGCTTTGCTTGAGGTGCTCGAAACCAACCTGGTGGAAGAAAATGAGGGCAAAGTGGAAATGGCGGACGGCGCGTTCACCATCTCGATGCTGCCGTTCCAACTCCGCACCTTCCGACTGCGGGTCAAGACGTCGCAGGTTCACAGCCTATTGTCCTGACCATTTGCAACGCCCCGCCACGACGCTTGTTACGGGGTCTTTTGCCTTTTCCTCAAAAACACGTTGAGACACGTGCAAACAGGCAGAACACCTATGTGACACGATTACAAATACGCCCACTATACGCCCCCCTGTGTTGAGATGAGGGCGGCGGCGGTTTGAACCGACGGCGGGCATTTCGGCAGCGGCATTTTCTCGTGTCAGCCTTGGCCGCGTCGGCAGCGGGTGTTGTCGGCTACCGGCTGTGCCGACACGGGTTGGCGCCATTGCTCAACCTGGCGACGCCAAGAGCCGATGCCGGCGAGGCCACGGCCATTGACAACTGATCCCTGCCCGCCGGCCGCCTGACGCCAACCAACCGACCACGAGAGGCACCGCCAAGCGCCCGGGCCAGTGGGGTCGCTGAGACTGGGTTTATACCTGGTCAGCGTGCTTCACCGGCCCTTTTATGCCAACGTGAATGAAAGTTTGATACCGTGATGGTCCATGGGAGAAGCGAATTCTTTTGCTGCCGATCCCTTGGCATCCAGCAAGGTTCCGATCTCTCGTTAAGACTCGTTTCGGCTTATTGCCAGTTTGCGGCGGTCAGAATGACCGCGGTGCCATCGCCAGTCGACAGATAAATCCTTTTACCGTCCGGGGACCAGGCAACTGCATTGTTCCAGCTGCTGTCGCGGGTTAATGTCAGTATTTCCCGCCCCAGCGTCAATTCCCACAGCTTGGTCGACCGGTCCAGGCTTGCCGACAGCAGCCGCTTACCGTCCGCCCCAAACACCAGCCGCAGGACGCCCCCGCTGTGCCCGCGCAAGGACAACTGCTCCTTGCCGGTAGCGGCGTCCCAAATCTTGATCAGGCCATCCTTGCCGCCGGTAGCGATCCGACTGTTGTCGGGGGCAAAGGCCACGCCCAGGACCACCCGCTGATGGCCGACCAGTTTCATTACTTTTTTCCCGCTTGCCAAGTCGCAAATAGTCAGCGCGTTGTCCTCTGTACCAAAGGCAATTAGCTTGCCGTCGGGCGAGATTGCGATCATCGTCAGAAATTGGCGATGTCCCTGGTGGCGCCGGATCTCCCGGCCCTCCTCCAGGTCCCAAACGATGATCACCCCATCCTTGGTCCGGCTCGCCCCGCGCTTCCCGTCGGGCGAAATGGCCACGGTATTAAGAGAAGCTTCGCGGTGGCCCTTCAGGATGTGCGACCGACCATCCGGCAAGTGCCGAAATATCGCTGTCTTATTCCACCCGCCGAGAAGGACCGAGCGGCCGTCGGCGGCGAGAGCCATGGCGCCAACCGGCGTTCGTATAAGGGCTTCTTTGATGATTTTCCCCGAAGCCGCACTCCGCAGCCGCAATTGTGTTTGTCTTCCCGCGGCCTCGGAGATCAACAATCGGTCTTGTCCAGGCACAAACGCGGCGTTGATGAGGTCACCCTGAATATGCACGCGAGATCGGTCTCTGAGCGCGTCCCAGACCTTGACTTTGCCGTCCAGGCCGGCAGAATACACCCGCCGTCCGTCCGGCGAAAACGTTACCGAGGCCACCGCCCCGGAATGGCCCCGGAGGGTCAACAGCAATTTCCCCGTCTTGACATCCCGCACCTGGATCGTGTTGTCAACCAGCCCCACGGCAAAGCGGCGGCTGTCTGGCGAAAAAGCCGCGGCAATGCCAAACTGGGGCACCGGGTAACGGCCAACAGTCCGGCCATCGGTAAGCCTCCGGATATGGATGAAGCGGCTAATATCGGTGTTCAAGCAAAGTCGTGCGTCAGGCGACACCGCGACACTTTTGGTCCGATCCCCATGCCTCATGGAAAAGAACTGCTTTCCGGTCGCCGGATCGACAATCTCCAGGAGCCCGGGCGTTCCCTCTTTGCTGCTGAAAAGCAGTGCCCTCTGGCCGCCGCCAAGCGTGAGCATCCACGAGGACCCCATGGCTGAGGTGGCAAGTTTGCGTTCCAGCACCAAGCGTCCAGAGCCCCGGCGCCACACCCGGCAGCCACCGTTGCCGGAGGAAAAGATCCGCTTCCCGTCTGGAGTTATGGCAATATGTGCAACGCCATCGAAAGCGCCGTGCTCAGACATCGACAATCCCCCGGTAGCGTGCGCCTTCACTTGCGCAAGTCGGCGGCCCGTGTCTGCCTGCCAAACCGTCAGCATGCCATTGCTGGCGCCGCTGACAATCTCCCGACCGTCGGGCGAGAACGCCACACTATTGACTTCACCCGAGGCAGACAGGCTCAACAACTGTTTTCCGCTCTTCGTATCCCAAACGCAGATCTTACGGTCTGTGCCGCCGCTTAGCAGGCGCCGGCCGTCCGGTGACAGGGCCACGGACAGCGCCTCGCCGGCGTGGGCCGCAATGCTCATCAGTTCGGTTTCGCATGACCACTTGAGGTATCCCCATTCCCAGTTGCGGTAGCGTTCCTGGCATTCGGCGAGCAAGTTCCGTGCGTTCGCGAAATTGTGCTCATCAATTCTCGCTTTCGCCATAGCAATGTGACCAAGGTAGGCATCATAAGCGAACTTGTTCTTCAGTTCTACAGCTTTCTTTTCCGCGGCCACTGCCCGGCTCTTCTCTCGGTTCACCCCAATGAACGCGCCGACCACGATGGCGGCGAGTAACGCCAGGCTGGCGGCCAGCATGGCTGCTTCTTTGCGATGTCGTTTCAGCAGTAGACAAGCTTGACGTAACAGACCCGCACCTTCGGCGGACGTGGCGAAACCGGCCTGGTAGGCTTCGATTTCACCTTGCAGTTCCTTTACCGACTGGTAACGGTTCTTCTGCTCCAGGGCCAGAGCCTTCATAGCCACGGCCGCCAGGGATTCGGGGACGCGCTGGCCGGGACAATGGTGCAGGATGGTGAGGTCCTTTGTCAATAGGGCGCGGCCGGAAGGCGCCTTGCCTTTCGGATTATAGGTCGAGGGATCAGGAATTTCCCCTTGGACAACCTTGAGCAGGACTTCATTGGTAGTCTTGCCTTCGACGGCGGTGTGCAGGGTCAGGATGTTATACAGGATGCCGCCGAGGGCGTAGATATCCGTACGGGTATCCATTTCGTTGATCTTGCCATAGGCTTGTTCGGGCGCCATGTAGCACGGCGTGCCCATGATGGTGCCAACCATCGTTTTCAGGCTGTCATCATCCTGCCGGACAGATTCAATATCTTCGGTAAGCCAGGCCGGTCTGCCTTCTTCGTCAAGGGGTACTTCCTGGACTTCTTCCTGCATCCCGACAATCTTGGCCAAACCCCAGTCAAGGACCAGTACCTCACCGTAATCGCCGATCATAATGTTTTCGGGTTTCAGGTCCCGGTGGATAACGCCCTTCGCATTGCCAAAGGCGACCGCATCGCAGACTTTCAGGAAGATATTGAGCAGGCGGTTCAGCGGGTATTGTTTGATGGTTTCGGGCTTGCCCTTGCGAATGTCCTGAACAATCCTCTGCAAGGTGATGCCCTTGATCTTCTTCATGGTGTAAAAGGCGTTACCGCTGGCGTCTACACCAAGTTCGTGGACCGGTACGATGTTTGGATGCTCGAGCTGACCGGTGACTTGCGCCTCTTCGATAAAGCGAAGGATGTCGGTATTGTCAGCCTCCTCGTCGCTGAGCATGACCTTCATCGCCACGGTCCGCCGGACGTTCAGGTCTTTCGCATTGAGAATCGCGCCCATCCCGCCCTTGGCGAAAATGCCGCCGACTTCGTATTTCTTCCCCCGCTCAGTTTCCAATACTGCCGCCGGCACCGTCGAATCTTCTTTGTCGTTATCTTCGAGTTGCACCCCGCCCTCAACACCCTTGTCAGCCATGTATTGGCTGATGGTCATTCCCCGGTCAATATCCATCTCCAGGGTTTCCTTCAGGATCGCCCCGGTATCACGTTTCTGCTGCGGAGGTCCACCAGCCAGAGATTTTGCTTTCGGCACAGCCGGCCCCTCCGCCTCGCCGGCTGGAATCTCGTTCGTTTCCCCACACTCTGGACAAGTGAATTCCATCCCAACTACATCGCCATCGGCTTCCAGACTCACGCCGCAATTTGGGCACTTGAATTCGGACATACTGAATATTTCCCCTTACAGATGCTCACATGATTCTGAAAAAAGGTAGGGATAAGTATATCCCGAGACGAAATGGATTTCAAATCATATCAACAGATAGGGTTCGTGGGCAAACGTTCGTTCACGCGGATAATCCTTTTGATATTTTGCTTATAGCATCCTGAACAGCCTGTCAGCGTGATGCTGGCGCAAGGCCCGCCTGGCGCAGGGAGCAGGAGCAAAGGCGGTGAAGAATTTCAGAAGGGAATCCAACACTGCTGCAGTGGTGAATATGGATTCCCTTCACTTAGGTATTGGTTGACGAAAGTATGCGGCCCGGGGGCGGGCTGTCACGCAACCAGGAACGAGAGCACTCCTGCTGACCATCTGTCAACCGACTCTTCGCTCAGTGTGTCGCACAACTCGGCGATGTCATCGCCCGTGAGCTTCACAAAAGGGCAATCGGAGGTGGCCGTCGCCACGGTACGAGCACTGATCAACGGTTCCTCGGAGACCAGTACCACGATGTGTTCCCACCCCGGTGGACCAATCTCCACATAATCCAGGCCAAATTGCCTCATCCGGTCCCACGGCAGCATCTCCGGTCCCGGAACAGCGTAGGAACGCCCGGCGTCCACTATTGCCCGGTCAGGGGAGACATAGGCATTCGGCACGTGCACGTACACCATGCCGCTGGTGCCGATATTCAGCAGCGTCAGGTAGCCGGCCTTGCTGGTCGAGAACTCGAACTGAAGCGAGGCGTTGATCGGCAACCCCTTCACCTTCGCGGTGCCGACGTCACGCGTGATAAGCTCCGTCTTGCGAACAACCACCGGCTCCCCATCAGCCGCCGCCTTCTCGCGCAGGCTCTGCACTAGGTTCTGCCTCTCGACCCGAAAACCCAGTTCCGCCAGCGAGGAAGCCGAGACCCCAAACTCCGGCGAGACCACCCGCTCGGCGGCCGCGTTCGCTATCCCGGCATCTTGGTCGGCGAGCTGCGCCAGCAGGTTGTCCGGAAGCTCCACCAATGTGGCCAGGGCGGCCCTCAGATCGTCCAACTCTCTCATGACCGTCTCGTGGCAATCTTCCGCCTCGCGATCACGTTCCTCTGCGTGCTTGACGGCTTCCGCATCCTGCCGCAGGCGAGCTAAAGTCGCCTCATGTTCCAGGACCGCCTTCTCAGCTTCCCTCTGAGCGTTCTCGATCTGCGTGTCCGCTTCAATCAACTCCTTGCGATGACGCTTCTCCAGAAGTTGCAGTTGATGCGCTCGTTCTTGCTCGGACAGGCTGAGATCGCTCTCAATCTGTTTCTTGCGCGTCTCATATTCTGCCTTCGCAGTGGTCTCACTAAGCTCTGCCTCGCGCTCCCGTTGCCTTGCTTGGGCGACGCGCTCAAGGTCCCGCTGGCGGGCCGCCTCGGCCTGGGCAGCCTCCGCTTGAGCGCTTGACCAGGACACTTCGTCCACGCGCACGGCAACGCCAAACTCGCCAAGCCAGTCGGAAAGCTGCTTCTCCCACCGGGAGGGGGGAAGGACCTGACTATCCCGCAGGTCTTCCACGCTATGGCTGGCGACCGAATCACGGACCCGCGGCTTAATCTGGCCGGCGATCCAGGACGCCGCCGACTCCGGCGGAAGGGGCGCGTTGGGACAGGCGGCATTAGCGGCAAACGATGTCAGGAACTTCCGTGAGTCAGTAACGGACATTTGCCCGGCAATCCGGCAGTCCCATCCGTGTCCTTGTTTGTCCGTAAGAACTGCAGAAAGAGTTGAGGAGAACGGGTGCTCATTCAACGACACATGATAAAAGAGGACGCGGCCATCCGTGGCAGACGGGATTTCCTGGCCATCCTCCATGACTCGATGCAGCTCGCGCGAGCCGTCAACCTGCCGTGTGGACACATACAGGTGCATTTCAGGTCTGACTTTCGGCGCCCGGAGACGTGCTCGCCTAATGCCAAGGAACTTCTTTGCCTCCATTGGGGCTTCAACCAGCACCATGTGCTCGCCTGTCGTCATCTATTCCTCCGTCCTCTGATCATGCTTGTGTTATGGTCAATCCGGCGCATCCATGACTCAGATTGTTCATTCTCTCGGTTTCGCGCCGGCATGAGTGTATCGGAACTACCACTTTCCGGCCGCCCTGTCCAACCGTGTCACTCTCCCTTGCAAAGCTTCTTGATAGCCCACCCAGTCAGCTTCAGCCGCCGGCCTGCCTGCAGTGGCAGGAGCAGCGACTGTCTTGTCAACTGATTTTGCATCCACCATACTCGTTACTTGCGTGATCGCCAACCCATCATTCAATCTCTGGGGCGAGTGCGAGCCGGAACCCGTGGCCGGACAACTCCCTGTCCCTGAAGCGAATAGCGGAGCGGCAGTACCAGGCGTTGAGGCGCCAAGCGCCGCCGCGCAGGACACGGTACGAGCCCTCGGCAGGACCCACTGGGTCAGTCACCGCGCCGCGCGGGTAGTCCTTGGCGTACCAGTCATAGCACCATTCCCAGACATTGCCGTACATGTCGTACAAGCCCCAGGCATTCGGCTTCTTTTGACCAACTTCATGCGTTCTGTCCCTACTGTTTGAATGGTACCACGCGTACTGATCCAGCTTCCGTGCATTATTATCAAAACAGTACGCGGTCGTCGTGCCGGCGCGACAGCAGTATTCCCACTCAGCCTCCGTCGGCAGACGATAAACATAGCCGCAGCCGCGTGGCAAACGCCGGGCCCGCCGATCGCGCGTGGTCAGCTTCTTGCAAAATTCCACCGCATCGTCCCAACTGACCTCCTCGACCGGCCTGTTCGCGCCCTTGAAATGGCTGGGGTTCTCGCCCATGATCGCCTCGTACTCGGCCTGCATCACCTCGCACCTCCCCAGCCAGAACGGCTGGGTCAAAGTAACCTTATGTTGCATCTCCTTAATGTCCCGGCTTTTCTCATTCGGCGGCGACCCCATCATGAACGTCCCCGGCTTGATCGGCAGCAACACCATACCTAACTCTGGAATTTCCCAAGGCGTGTCTTTCTCCAGCTTTTTTCCAACCGGTTCAATTACTGCCGGTCTTGGTTGCTTCCGGGGGCGTACTTTAGGCTTCGCCGCGGTCTCAGGACGGACACGCTGTTTGGGAACGGGTTTAATTGCTGCCGGTTTTGGTTTAACTGGGGACCGAGGCGGCGCTCCTGCGGGCGTGGGCGCGGCGACGGTGACAGTCGAGGCATCCAGCAGTTCTCGGACCTCGGCGATAAGTTTGTGCCAGTCAGCGTGGCGTTCCGCAGGCTGTTTTTTCATCATTTTGCAGATGAGCGCCGAACACTCGGGCGAGAATTCCCCGTTGGGCACTTCCAGCGGTTCATGGATATGCTTATAGAGGATTTCCTCGGCGTTCTGGCCGTTGAAAGGAAATTCCCCGGTCAGCGCATGGTAGAGTGTGGCGCCAAGCGAATAGATGTCACAACGGCAGTCAAGTTTCGGTTCGCCCAAGGCTTGTTCCGGGCTCATATAGACCGGCGTGCCGCAGATCAAGTCGGACGCCCTCATCGTCACATTATCGGAAATACACTTGGAAATGCCCAGATCAAGGAGGCGGACGATGCCCTTTTTATCAATCATGATATGGGAGGGCTTGATATCACAGTGCAACATTCCGTGCTCGTCCCAGACATAGGCCAGCGCCTCGGCGACTTGCAGGACGATTTCCAGCGCTTTGCTCTCACTGATGGTCCCTTCGCGTTCCATCTTCGCCGCCAGACTCTCGCCATCCACGTAGGCCATCGCGAGGAAATAGACATTATTGTCAAAGCCGGCCTCGAAAGCGGGGACAATCCCCGGGTGATCCAGGTTGGCTTGAAGGTGCACCTCGGCGAGAAAGCGTTTGATATGATCGCGGCACTGGGCCATGGCCGAGTGCAGAACCTTCACCGCCACCATGCGGCCCATCGAAGTCTGCTTGGCCAGGTAGATCATACCCATGTGGCCGGTCTTGATTACGCGCGTGACCACAAAGGTACCCAGTTTGGCACCGGCCTGGAGTTCGCGTCCCTTCCCGGGTACTTGCAGGGAACTCTTGCGCTGGCCCTCCTTTGGCGCGGCCAAGGCCGTCCCGCAGGCCGGACAATCAATGCTGGCGCCAGCCTGATTCCGGGGAACCTTGATACGCTGCCCGCAAATATGGCAGTTAACGTATCTTTGTTTTGCTTTCCTGGTTTCTTCATCGGCCCCAATCGCTGGCGGTTCTCCTTTAGCTGGGACGGGTGGCGTCCTGCTTTTAACCGGTGAGCTTTCTTTCGGCGACCCAGTCCGGGATGCCGCGGATTTCCTGAAAAACACGAAGCTGCCTTGGCCGCCGTGAAGCAACCCAAACTGCGGAGTCTGGGGGTGGTGACGGTCCGCGCCGTCACGCGCCACGCGCTCGCGGACATGCACGCCGATGTGGTCCGCCGTGATGTACGGGTTGGCTTCGCGGAGGGCTTCGATCAGCCGGCCGGTGAAGACGCTGTGGCCGAACAGGCCGCCATCGAGAACCTTCTGGTCTTTCGTGCCGGCGGCGAGAACCTGGCGAACTTTGTGGTCGCGGCTGGTCAGTTCGGCCAGGACGCTGTCGTCAATCGTCTGCGGCCGTCCGATGGTCGCCACGTCCCGCAGGGCGAGGCCGCCATAGCAGGCGTCCACGATCAGGAAGACATGTTTGGCCGGGATGTTCGGCAAGTAGTCGTCGCGGATGGAGGCAAGAGAGATGTTTCTGTACCGTTCCTTCGGATCGCCATCGTGGGGCACGAGGAAGCCCCGGTCGTCGCCAATGGCCGAGGTAACGGTGATGCCGTGGCCGGCAAAGAAGATCAGCAGACCGTCATCTTCCTCGATGCGCTGAAGGTCCTGCTCAAAAAAACGGATGATGCTCTGCCGCGTGGCGTCGTTGTCGTAAAGCGTCCAGACCTGATCGAAGCCGAACTCATTGCCGAGCATCTCGGCCATCGCCTCCGCGTCGGACCGGGCGTAGCTGAGGTCATACTGCGGATCGGCATAGCAACCAACGCCAATTACTAGTGCCTTACAGGATGAGTAGATGCCCATTGCTACTCCTCCGCCAGCCGGAGGGCGAAGCTCATGATCCGCACGTTGTAAAAGAACGCGGCGGCAACGGCGGCAATGAATACCACCACCGGGAACCAGGAGTTCAGGGCCGCGCCGACCAGCAGCCAGGCCAGCAAGGCGTTGGCCAGCGTGTAGACGCTAAGGACGAAGGCGTTCACCTTATTAGACTTTTTACCTACCATCGTGCGGATGAAGCTGATGGTGAAGACCGGCAGCAGCAGCACCGCAATCAGCCAGCCGAAAAAGCGTTGGAACCAAGGGAAGGATTGCGTCGTCTCCGGCATCGTGCCACTGACGGACCCAGGCGGCGCTTCGGCGCCGTAGCGCTTGGTGAAGACGGACTGGCCGGTCGAGACGTCGATCAGGTGGACTTCGACATCGATCTTAGCCCCGCCGGGGTAGGATTCGAGAGCGTGAATCACCCCATAAAGCACACCCTGGGCGTCTAGTTCACGGCCCTCGGTCACGGCGGCGTCAGTCGTGGGATAGGCAAGATGACGCAGGTTCAAGGCGTTGCGAGCCTTCTCCGTGATCGTGCGGTCGCGGAGCTCGAGAACGCCGCCCTGTTCGATAACGCTGCGAAGCGTGTTGGTGAAGTAGTCGGTCGGGTCGTTGCTGAAATGAAGGAGAACGGCCTGGCGGATGTTTCCCCTGGAAGTGCGGATGTCTTCGACGATCTTGGGGATGACCTTGTCGGCCAGTTCCTGGCGAACCGATCCGATCTCAGGCTTATGCGGCCCGAGGCTTTCCCCGCTCAGCCAAGCGATGTAGCCGACCAGAGTGACAGCCCCAACCCTGGAAAGGATGGACAACGGCCATTTTAACATATATACGCTCCCGTGTTAGCACGGCCGTCAGTCGTCGTCCTCCCCTGCGCCAGGAGGTGTGAGTTTGGCGTCGCGCCAGGCCTCGAACTTCTTCAGCATTTCCGGCGTGATTGAGGGGTGGACCTTCTGAAGGGCCGCGGTGAAATCGTCCGATACGACGTTCTCTTCGCTGCCGCTGGCGAGTTGGCGGTTCAGAGCCGATCGCTTGGCCCGGTCGCACAACTCGGCTATGTCGGCGCCGCTGTAGCCGTCAGTCTTGGCGGCGATGTCCTGGAAAGATACGTCGTCAGCGACGGGTACTTCTTTCAGGTTAAAAGCGATAATAGCCTCACGTGCAGCCGCGTCCGGCGAGCCGACGTAGATGTGCGTGCCGAGCCGCCCCGGACGCATCACCGCGTCATCGAGCATCCAGGGCTTGTTCGTGGCCGCGAGGACCAGCATACAGTTGGTATTCTCGATCAGGCCGTCGGTCAGCGAGAGGAACTGAGCCACTGTGCCGACCTTGCGGTTGCCGCGCCGGGCCAGCAGGTGGTCCACCTCGTCCAGAAAGAGCACGGAGCGGTCGTGGG
>SDBT01010407.1_pt1 | contig 15019 bp, 11 predicted proteins | sample 2277101 | NCBI WGS metagenome assembly SDBT01 (sample SAMN10404973, study PRJNA504765) | marine sediment metagenome | isolation source: marine sediment core GS10_PC15, 103 cmbsf | place: Arctic Ocean: Southern Knipovich Ridge | collected 2010 | reverse complement strand
AGCCCACTCGCATGACGCAGAACCACATGTGCAAGATGACGAAGCCCACTCGCATGACGCAGAACCACATGTGCATGAGGCCGGAAGCGGATCGCTCCAACCTAAAGAATCTATGCCTGAAACAAAGGTTATTGTTGGAACTCCCGATGGCACCAGTTTCACAAAGGAGCAGGCCTGGAAATCTGACTTTGCAGTTGAATTGCTTAAGCTATCTTCTTTCTCGGGAATCATTAAGGCCGGCGGTGAGATCCTGGCAATGCCGGGCGAAAAATACTATATCCACGCGCATAATGCAGGCATTGTAAATTACAGTAAAAAAAACCTGGTTGCGGGCGGACAAATCATGAAAGCGGAGGAGATGATGAGGATTGAGGGACAGGGACTTGCCGACGGGAACATTTCGATTGTTTTTGCCGAAGCGGAAACCCGCTTCCTGCAGAGCCGCAGCGAATATGAAAGGCATCTCAGATTGTTCCGTGAAAATGCCATTTCCGAGAAGCAATTCATTGAAACCAGATCAGCCTATATCACAGACAGCATACGCTTTTATAACCTGAACAAATCCTATGCCGATGGGGGATTGAAAATCTCATCACCCATCACCGGGCATATTCATGAGCTGAAGGTTTCACAGGGAGAGTATGTTGAAGTGGGACAATTAATAGCAACTGTGTCTTCCGACAAGCGGCTTCTGCTCCGTGCAGATGTTTCGCAGCAATACTTTGCAAGGATAGCTGACATCGTCTCTGCCAATATAAGGACCAGCTACCATAAAAAGGTACTGGATATCGAGGAACTCGAGGGCAGGCTGCTGGCCATAGGAACCTCCGTGAAAGAGAATAACCAGTACCTGCCTGTCTATTTTGAGGCACAGAACAACGGTGAATTGCTCGAAGGGGCCTTTGCCGAGTTTTTCCTTAAAACCAGCACCAGGGAAAATTGCATCCTGGTACCGGTACCGGCTGTCCTCGAAGAACAGGGAAGGTATTTTGTGTTTGTTCAGGTTGCCGGTGAGACTTACCAGAAAACGGAGATCCGGCCGGGGGAGTCTGACGGGATAAATTACAGCGTGAATGGTGGACTATCTCCGGGTGACCGCGTAGTCACAAAGGGAAGCATGCTCCTGAAAGCAGCATCCATGTCAGCCACCCTTCCGGGCCATTCCCACTAGTACTAAACCGTATAATAAGATGTTAAATAAAATCATACAATATTCCCTGGATAACCGCCTGCTGATTGTCTTCCTGGCTTTTGCCACACTGCTTCTGGGAGCATATATCATACCGAAAATGGAGGTGGATGTATTCCCTGACCTTACGGCTCCCACAGTGGTTGTGCTTACCGATGCACATGGTTTCGCAACCGAGGAAGTGGAGCGCATGGTTACATTTCCCATTGAATCGGCCCTGTATGGCGCAACCGATGTACGAAGGGTGAGGTCAAGCAGTTCTGCCGGATTATCCCTGGTATGGGTCGAATTCAACTGGGGAACGGATATCTATATCGCCAGGCAGATCGTAAGTGAGAAGCTGGGCATGCTGACAAACCAGATGCCAGAAGGGGTATCAAGTCCCTTCCTCGCGCCCCAGACCTCAATCATGGGGGAGATCATGCTGGTAGCCCTGACCTCTGATTCGCTGACGATGATTGAATTAAGGAACCTTGCAGACTGGCAGGTTAAGCAACGCCTCCTGTCGGTTACGGGGGTATCCCAGGTCATTGTCATTGGAGGTGATCCCAAGGAATACCAGGTGCTGGCCGATCCTCTGAAAATGAAGTATTATGATGTTAGCCTGGAGGAACTCATCGCCGCCACACGCTCCCTGAACATTAATGTTTCGGGAGGGTTTATCAATGAATTCGGACAGGAGTATTTTATCCGTGCCGTCGGCAGGTCGCTGGATCCTGATGAAATCGGAAATTCAGCAGTAAAAATACGCCAGGGAAAACCTGTACTGATAAGCGATGTTGCAAAGGTCGCCATCGGGACCCCTCAGAAAATCGGCAGCGCCTTTATGGACGACCGGGAATCCGTCATCCTTACCATCCTGAAGCAGCCCAATACCAATACACTGGAACTGACCGAAAATATTGATGATGCACTGTTGGATCTCGAATCATACCTTCCGGAAACGATTGAAGTCAACAGCCATTTCTTCAGGCAGGCTGATTTCATCAGCACAGCGGTCAACAATGTGATGAAGGTTTTGATTGAAGGAGGGATTTTTGTTTGTATTGTCCTGTTCCTCTTCCTTTTTAACCTGCGCACAACAATGATCTCCCTGATTGCCATCCCCATTTCTCTGATTATAGCCATGACCACGCTCTACCTGATGGGCTATTCCATCAATACAATGTCTCTTGGAGGAATGGCCATCGCCGTTGGAGCCCTGGTGGATGATGCCATAATCGACGTTGAAAATGTGTTGAAAAGGCTGAAGCAGAATTACCATAAACCGGCAGGAGAGAAGGAGAATAACCTGAAAGTGATCTATAGCGCTTCCATCGAGATCAGATCCTCCATCGTACAGGCCACCCTGATCATCATCGTCGCATTTATCCCGCTGTTTTTCCTCTCGGGGATGGAAGGCAGGATGCTCAAACCCCTGGGAATTACCTTTATTGTTTCCCTGTTTGCCTCCATGCTGATCGCTATCACCCTGACCCCGGTACTTTCGAGTTATTTCCTTGTTACCCCCAAACAGCTCAGGAGGAACATCAGGGGTGGAAACCCGCTTATACAGAAATTGAATGAAGCCTACGAAAAAAGCCTTGGCCGCATGCTAAAGTTTCCACGGGCGATCATTGGATCCTCAGGAGTGCTTCTGATCATTTCTGTTGTTCTGATGAGTAATTTCGGCAGAAGTTTCCTTCCGGATTTTAATGAGGGAACCCTTACAATTACAACGACAAGCATTCCGGGGATCTCACTTGACGAAAGCAACCGTATTGCCCGCCTGGTAGACATCGAATTGTTGAGCATACCCGAGGTGCAGAATGTGAGCCGGCGCACCGGAAGGGCCGAGCTGAATGAACACAGCCACGGGGGAAGTAATGCCAGCGAAATAGATGTACCCTTTCTCCTTGAGGAACGATCAAGGGAAGAATTCCTGGAGGATGTGAGAAAACGACTGTCGGGATTTGCGGGATTGAACATAAATATCGGACAGCCCCTGAGCCACAGAATAGACCACCTGCTGTCAGGCACCAGGGCCAATATTGCAATTAAAATTTTCGGAGAAGACCAGGAAACCCTGTTCGGTATTGCAGAAAAGATCCAGACCACAATTACCGGCATCCCTGGTGTTGTAGACATTAACCGGGAACAAATGATCGAGATACCTCAGCTCCAGATTCGTCCCCGGAGGGAATTGTTGCAGAAATACGGGATCCCCATGAACAGGTTTACTGATTTTGTGGAGACGGCTATCGGGGGACTAAAAGTCTCGGAGGTTTATGAGAATAATATGAATTATGACCTTGTTCTAAGGTACGATGAACCATACAGGAACTCAGCGGTGGCTATCGAAAACACTTTGATTGATGCCTGGGATGGACTGAAGATCCCCCTGCGCTATGTTGCCGATGTTGTATCGGTTTCCGGTCCCAATGTCATAAACCGCGAAAATGTGCAGCGTAAAATGGTTGTTTCGGCAAATGTGGCAAACCGTGACCTGGGCAGCGTGGTCACCGATGTCAGAAAGGAATTGAACAGCTCCCTCGAATTGCCTGATAATTACAGGATCGAGATGGGGGGACAATTTGAATCTGCCCAACAGGCCCAGAAAATGCTTTTTTTAAGCTCCCTGGTTGCCTTTATAATCATTTTCATTATCCTGTTCCAGGAATTCAAAAATTTAAAAGTGGCCTCAATAGTCCTGGTAAACCTTCCCCTGGCCCTTATCGGCGGGGTATTCAGTATCTGGCTGACGTCCAGGACCATCAGCATTCCGGCCATTATCGGGTTTATTACCCTGTTCGGGATTGCCACCCGCAACGGGATACTGCTGGTCTCAAGGTACCGGCATATGCAGTCCGAAGGTATTTCCCTGATGAAGTCAATAGTTGAGGGATCGGCAGACCGGCTGAATCCCATCCTGATGACGGCCCTTGCATCAGCTCTTGCTCTGCTTCCTATGGCTATTGCTGGCAGTAAACCGGGAAACGAGATCCAGGCTCCTATGGCCATTGTGATTCTTGGCGGATTGATCACATCCACCCTGCTGAATCTATATGTGATACCGGCAGTGTATTTTATGATTTTTAAAAGCAAAACAAAATGAATTTAAGAAGATCTATTATCCTTCAGATCCTGATTTGCGGATCCCTGCCGGCCTGGTCACAGGCTTCACTTGATTCACTTTTAAGCAAGGTTCTTCAGAACAACCTGTCAATAATTGGAGCGGGACAGTATTATGAAAATACCAGGATTGCTTCGCGGACCAACCTCTACCCGAAAAACCCTGAACTGGAATATGCTTATCTATGGGGCTCACCGGCGGCACAGGGTAACAGAACAGATTTCGGACTCAGCCAGTCCTTTGATTTCCCGGGAGTCTACACCAAACGCTCGAAAATGGCTAAGGCGGGAATCGTGAAAGCTGGCAAGGTAGCAGAGAGCGTTCGTCAGAATACACTTCTCCAGGCCAAAAGATTATGGATTGAAAAAGTGTACCTGAACCGGAAACATCAATCCCTCGCAAACCGGATGGAAGAAGCCGGCCAGCTGAGCATGTATTTCGGAAAGCAGTTTGAGACAGGTGAGATCAGCAAACTGAGATATAACAAGGCTTTGCTGCAGCAGGCCAGCCTCCGTTCAGAAATGGACCTGTTGGAGGCAGAATCTTTAGCACTGGATGCCGGGATAACCAGAATTTCGGGCGATCCTGCATATGATATTGAAAACCTGGATTATTACCCCATCGATTATGCAATACTTGACTCTGTGCTTAAGTCATCCCTGACGGATCCACTCTACCTGGCCTTCCAGCAGGAGGTTGAGGTCCTGAGCCTGCAAAAACAACTGACCAGGGCTTCCGGCATGCCGAAATTCAAAACAGGATACTACTCTGAAACGTTATCCGGATTAAAGATGCAGGGTATCCGGCTGGGCATTACCATCCCCCTCTGGGAAAATGCCGGCAAGGTAAAAGCTGCCTCGGGCGAGATCATTTCTGCAGAGCTGGCAGTTGAAAGATTCCGCAGCGATGAAGTGACATCCATCCTGCAACTTCATGCAAGGTACAGAAGTTATCAAAAACAGACACGGGACTTGTCTCTCGCACTGGAAATTAGCAATGACCCGGGATTGCTTTCCATCGCGGTGGAATCTGGTGAGATCTCCATGGTGGAATACTTTTATGAAACAGACCTGTATTTCCGCGTGCTCAGCGAACTGCTGTATGCAGAAAAAGAGCTGCAGCTTGCAGAGGCAGAGCTCAGTAAATATGAACTTTAAATCTGAAAATCAACATCCACCATTGGATCGGTTTCTCTTAGTTTACCTTTTATTAATGATTCAGGAATATTATTCAAAAAGGTTTCCAAATTTATTCCTAATCTTTGACTTTCAAGTTTTAGCAAATCTTCAGGATTAATATCTCCAAGATTAACATTGGTTCCGAATTTGTTTATGAACCATATATATTGTTCCTGATGTGGGGCTTCCCATATTATATCATCAATACCCGAATAGTTTAATATATGTCTAACCAGGTTATCTTTTATATCAATTTCCCCGGTAATGATCTGAGATGTTCCGCCTTCTCCTCCTTCAATTATTATTTTTCGGGAACCTGCTTCCAGTTCAGCAACTATATATTCCTGCCATTTATCTTTTGGAAATAATGCTTTTTTTGATTTTGCCCCTATTTTTGATAATACATTAATTCTTTTTGATGTGTTCTTAATGAATTCAGCCTTCTCTGATGGCGGGATTTCAATAATTCCGTCCGATATTTCGATATAATCAAAGTGGTTTTCTTTTAGAAAATCCAAATACCCATTAATGTTCTTTCTGACGCAGGCTGCCTCAAACATAATTCCACTCAAAAACGGAGAGATACCGGCCTGCATATATGTATCTACACGATTTGTTAATTTCTCAGCCGAACATAGTGCAGCGGGTGAAAATCTTACAAAATCAATCAGATGCCCGGAGACAGAGATTAAATCCTCGATACTTTTCAAACTCAGGCCTTCATCCTGAATTACAGTTAAACCGGTGGTACGAGGTTTATCCGTTCTGTCAGGTATATTTGATAATTTTAATTTCATTATTTTATCCATAATTAATTCGGGATTTAGAATCGTTAAAGATGGTTTATTACTTTTTTAATTTTAGACAAGGTGTTTTCCAGGTCATCATATGAGTGAGCAGATGAAATAAAATTCGTTTCATATTGAGATGGAGATAAGTAAATTCCCATTTCAAGTAACATTTTATGAAATTTGGAAAACCGTTTAAAATCACAGCGGCTTACATCATTAAAGTTGTTTATCGGAAAATCAGTGAAGAACACCGTGAACATGGAATTAAAAAAATTTACCTGCACATCTTTTTTCACAAAGATCTTTTTAAGCTCTGATTCAAAGTCAGCAGCTTTCTTATTTAAGGCATTATAAAATCCATTTTGCCTGAGCACTTCTAAGGTGGCAATACCAGCAGTTACGGCAACCGGATTCCCGGACAGGGTTCCTGCCTGATACACTGGCCCATCCGGGGATATTAATGACATAATTTGCCGCTTACCGGCATATACGCCAACAGGAAAACCACCTCCGATAATTTTACCAAAAGTTGTCAGATCAGGTTCAATTCCGAAAATACTTTGCACTCCTCCAAATCCAAATCGAAATCCTGTTATCACTTCATCAAAAATTAATAATGCATCATTTTCTGTTGTAATTTTTCTTAAAAAACTTAAATAATTCTTTGCCGGTAATACCACTCCCATATTTGCAGGAACAGGTTCAACAATCACAGCCGCTATTTCACCATTATATCTGTCAAATGTGGTATTGACAACATTCTCATCATTAAAAGGTATACTAATGGTTTCATTTATGAATTCTTCGGGAACACCGTCTGATGAAGCTTTTTTAAAAGTGGCAAGACCTGAACCTGCGGAAACCAATAAATGATCGGCATGTCCGTGATAGCAGCCGTCAAATTTTATTATTTTCTTCTTTTTCGTGAAAGCTCTTGCCAACCGGATTGCACTCATTACGGCTTCAGTCCCGGAATTTACAAATCTCAGCTGTTCAATAGAGGAAACAGCATCAATGATCAATTTGGCCAATTGAGTTTCCTGGACTGTTGGTGTTCCGAAACTTGTGCCATTTTGAATTGCATTGCTCACAGATCTGGTTACAACCTGATCGGCATGTCCCAGTATTAATACTCCCCATGAAAGACAATAGTCAATGTACTCCCCGTTATCTATATCAATGATTTTTGAACCTTTCCCCTGCCTCATGAAAACCGGATTGCAATCGAGACTCTGAAAAGACCGGACCGGACTGTTTACCCCTCCAGGTAAATATTTTTTTGCTTTTTTAAATTCTTCTGTTGATTTATTAATTTTCATCGATAATGAGTTTAGTTGATAAGTATACCGGCAAGTTTCTTTGCATAATATGTGATTACTTTATCAGCCCCGGCTCTTTTAATGGCAGTGAGTGCTTCCATCATTGCCTTATCTCCGTCCAAATACCCTGAATCAGCTGCTGCTTCAATCATCATATACTCACCTGACACCTGGTATGCCACCAATTGAGTGGCTGGGAATTCCTGTTTTGCCCTCTGAATAATATCCAGATAAGTATGAGCAGGTTTAACCATCACCCAATCAGCTCCTTCTTCAATGTCTGTTTTAATTTCTTTCAGTGATTGATGAATCGTCCTGAAATCCATTTGATATGTCCTGCGATCTCCGAATGCCGGGGCAGATTGGGCAGCTTCCCGAAATGGTCCGTAGAAATTTGAAGCATATTTTGCCGAATAAGATAATATCCCTGTGTTTTTCAAACTATGTTGATCCAGGTATGTACGAATAGCATTTACCTGTCCGTCCATCATTGCTGAAGGAGCGACGAAGTCTGCTCCTGCATTAGCGTGGGTATATGCCATCCGGGATAAATATGGCAGCGTTTTGTCATTTACTATCTCATGACCGGTTACTAATCCACAATGTCCATGATCGGTGTATCCACATAAACAGACATCAGTAATTATTATAAGTTCCGGAAACTTTTGTTTAATGGCTTTAACAGCTCGTGAAACTAAATTGTCAGGAGCATATGCCATTTTCGCCATTTCATCCTTCAACGATTTTTCGATTACACCAAAAATCAATATCTTATTTATACCCAGATTATTAATTTCTTCAATGTCCGCCAGTAACATATCTATTGACAGATGGTATACCTCTTTCAGTGATGAAATTTCCTGTTTTACTGATCTGCCTTCAACAATAAAGTATGGATAAATAAGATCATCGGTCATTATAGAGACCTCTGAATATTTATCCCTGGTTTTTTGATCAGTCCTGTATTTTCTGAATCGTTCCATTTATTATCAGCCTTTCATATTCCGTACATTAACATTTCATTCTCAGTTTCATAACCTCTTGCAATATATTTCAGATGCCCTGGGATATTGTTATAGATTTTTCTGAAATTTCTCACACAGGACGGGGACGTAAAAACAACGGTATCCACTTCATACAGATCAATTTTATTAATTATTTCCGGCAATACGTTTCTGTAAATTATAACCGTAGTAACATCATTGCCTGCTTCTTTCAATTTACCGGGTAAAGTGTTTAAAGCTATGTCTGAACGTGGTATTAATATTTTTCTGCTTTTGATATTTTCATTTTTAATCAGTTGCACTATCCCGTTTGATGATTCATCCCGGGGTTGCAAGTCCGGGTGGATACCATATTCCAGTAGTTTTTCTGTTGTGCTGTTCCCGATTGATATTATTCTACAATTGGAAATATATCGTGTGTCTTTACACATCTTTTTTAAACGGTTAAAAAAATAGTACACAGAAAACCTGCTTGTAAAAATGATCCAGTCATAAGCTTTTACTTTTGACAAAATCTCATCAAATTCAGAATATGATTCAAGAGGCCTCAACTCAATTACTGGAAAATGAATCACCTTCCCTAAATGTTCGTATTTTTCAGTGTCGGTACCCGTGACCAATATTCTTGGTTTTATTGTGTTCCCAATGATTACGGTTAGGGGAGAATCCCATGTTTCATTGATATTCAGTATGTTTTCTAAAGTGCTGACATTAATCTTCTGATCCGGTTGGGAAGCATTATGTACCAATGCGATTGGTGTTTGTTCCGGCCATCCGTGGGAAATTACTTTCTTTACTATCTTTTTCAGGCTTGAAGCGCCCATATAATAAACCAGCGTACCAGATCCCGGTACAAATATTTTGTCTTCGGGGTGACCCGTACAAAAAGAGACAGATGATGATCTCCCTCTTTGAGTTAAAGGAATTAAAGCCCCGGCAGCAGCAGCAGTGGCAGATGTAATTCCGGGAATAACTTCAACATCAATCAGTCTTTGCCTGATATAATCGATTTCCTCGCCACCCCGGCCAAAAATCATTGGATCACCTCCTTTTAATCTGACAACCTGCTTCCCTTCCCGGGCCGCATGACAGACCATTTCATTTATTTCCTGTTGTTCCTTGCTATGATTCCCTTTCCTCTTACCGACATATACTTTCTCCGAATTGTAATTGTTAAGATGATCTCCGTGTACCAAATCGTCGTAAAAAATTATATCTGCATTATGAAGTATTTTGTCGGCTTTCAGGGTAAGAAGTTCAGGATTCCCCGGACCAAAACCTGTCAAATAAACTTTCCCGAATTTCTTTCTAATATCCACGTCACTGAATATTGCTTTGAGATCTTCTTTGTTTTCTCTCGCAACGACTGCAAGATTTCCCTGGAGCGGATGAGTCTCGAAAGGCAGGATCTCAGCAATCCGGTGTTCATTATTTAATCTCTTCAGAGCGCATGTGGCAACAATAAGAGCGTCAATTTCACCGGTATCAATCAGATCTAATCTTTCTTCAATGCTGCCACGTACACTTATGATCTCCAAATCAGGCCTGATCCTGTAAACCTGTTTTCTTCTCAGTTGAGAGCTTGTTCCAATCTTCGTATTATCAGGCAATTCATTTAGTTTTTTATTGTGCCTGCTCACCAGGGAATCTGTTTTATCAGAAGCTTCAAGCAATGCAATTACCTCTAATCCATAAGGTATCGGAATTGGCAGGTCTTTTGCTGAGTGTATTGCAACATCACCTGTGTTCTTCAATAATGCATTGTCCAGTTCCCGGGTGAAAATATCAGAGTCAGTATTTGTCAGCAGGGAAATATCTTTATGCTTATCGCCAAAACTGTCACACAGTATTATTTCGGAATTCAATTCAGGGAAATAGGATAAGACTTCCGATACCTGTTTCAGGGCCAGGTTACTCCGGCGGGTAATGATTCTGATTTTTTTCATCTCATGGCGGCAAATTTAATTTCTTTGCCAATTAAATAATCGCTCTGCCTCCTGGTTAACAATATGTTCTGCATTTTCAATTTCATTTTCCCGTTTGTCAATGTTTTGTTCCACTAATCGCTCCAACATCTCGATGTTATATAATTTTACATCTTTCAGAGAACCAATATTTTCATCGATATCCCTTGGCACGGCCAGATCTATAATGAACATTTTTTTATTTTTTGGGAACATGTCCTGTTTGATTATTAAATGGGAAGCTGATGTGGCAGAAATTAATATATCGGTCTGTACCAGTATCTTTTTCAGTTCATTAAATCTGAAGGCCCGGCAACCGTACTTTGTAGAAAGTGATTTTGCCTTATCAAATGTCCTGTTTCCGATAAATATAGTTCCGGCACCCTTTTTTGTTAAATATCTAATGATACTTTCATTTATGTTATGTACTCCTATAACAGTAATACGGGAATTACCGATCTCCTGAAAAGATTTGCATATAATATTTACTGCAGCCTGACCATGTGAGACGGCTCCTTGCGAGAGTGAAGTTTCACTTCTCACTTTTTTACCTACATACAATGCAGTTTGAAACAGTTTATGCAGGCTTTTATCCAGACGATTATTCATTGAGGCAGACAAATAAGCACCTTTGACCTGTCCCTGTATAGCAGTTTCACCCAACAGGCTTGATTCCAGACCTGAGACGACACGAAACAAATGGCATATTATGCTTTGCGGAATATGCCCTCCCCCTGAATAAAGTTCCACCCTGTTACAGGTTTGTAGAAATACACCTTCCTTCAGAGAATGAGTTTTTATATTTGTTATGTAAAACTCCCTTTCGGCTAATGAGAGCTTTTGGTCAATTGTTTGAAGACTCACCATTGCTATTTAAAAAATCTTTTATTTTATTTCTTAATTCAATTGATTTTATTACGTTCTGAGCATTCGATCCGACAGAAACCGTCATTTGGCCTTTCTTAATAATAGCAGGAGAAACGAAATCGGACTGAGCCGGATTATCAACTACATTGATTAATTTTCCCATTTCTTCACAATCCATTTTAATGCGTCTGTTTAACCTTTCATTATTTGTGCAGGCATAAATTATATGATAAGCTGTCAGATCTGATTTATGATATCTTTTTTCTCTGCAGTTTATTTTTCCAGTCTTTATTTCTTCGCAGATATTGGTTGCAGTTACTGTAATTTCATTGGTGAACTGTTCTAATATTTTAATTTTCTTAGCTGCGACTTTGCCTCCTCCAATAATCAGTATCTTCCTGTCAGTAATATTTAACGATACAGGCAAGAATTTTTTTTCCATGATAATACATTCAGATTCCCAGCAACTTATAGTAAAAACATTTATCTTTTCTCAATAATTACCGACCAGTAATTATCAATTTTATTTTGTCTGATAATCTTGTGCCCTTCCATTTTCACCGATCCGGGGACGTTCTCAACAGGTTCACCATCATCAAGCAGAACTTCAAGCTTATCACCTGATTTTAATGTTGCGAGATCAATCTTTGTTTTGACAAAATTCATCGGGCAGGCAACCCCCCTGTAGTCTTTTATGAGAACCGCTTCGAAAATTGGCTTTATTTTGCTGAACTCATTTTGTTTCAAATCCTTCTGGATATCAAATTGCAGAGAATCGTCCATCCCGTCATAAAGTTCAATAACATCTTTTGCCAGATTATATATAGTATCCTTTTCATTAATGAAATTGAACGGTTTCCCGTCTTTTGCGATTTCAATTATGATCAGATATTCATTACTTATTAAATTGGCTTCAATAAATTGCTCTGTAAAACCATTATATACCTCATTTGTATTTTTTGGTTCAACTCCTCTGGTCACTAAAAGCATTCTGGCAGCACAAAAAATTATGCCTTTTAACAATTCGTTAATCGTGGAAATATCTTTTGAATGTTTGATTTCATCCTGATATTTCCTGATGCTATTCATATCAACATCAATCATATCAATGATTCCGGCAGAACATTCACCAATTCCTTTACCGACAAGGGAAAAAATTTGATCAGAGCCCCAATCGAAATAATAGTTTTTATCATCTGCCCAGTCGGGTACAGTCCTGAATTTATCACAAAGCTCAGATATGTCGTTTCTTCCACGTAAATCAAGATATTCTGCAAAAGACTTGTATTTATGCATCCGGGTGCTATAAATTTTTAACAGATCCGAAGTGAACTCTGGAAGATCACGGGCATTGATCTCATCCACAGGCTGGGCCAGTTTAGACTCATTGTCTCCAACGACAGCACCTGCCACGATGATATACGACGGGTACATCCGGTCTTTACGACCCACTTTCCCGTAGAAACCAAGATCCGCTGCTTTATGCTGTCCGCAAGAATTGGGGCAACCGGAAATATTTATGTTCAGTTTGTTCAAATTATCCAATGGCAATTGATTATTGCCAAGTTCTTTACGAATCCTGCTCAAAGCGCCCTTAGCCAAGCAAATTCCCAATCTGCATGTATCAGAACCTGTACAGGAAACTAATGAATTAAGGAGAAAAGGTTCATGTACGCTAAGATCAAGTTTGTTTAAAAAATAATAGACATTCCCCAGGTATTGTGAAGGAATATTCCGAAGGTGGATATTTTGTCTCATCGAAAACCTGATTACATCATCTCCAAACTGCCCGATGAAGTCTGCAATCTCCATGAGCTGATTGCAATCAACATTACCATGTTCAATGGGAATTATGACTGAGAATAAATTATCCTGCCTTTGCCTGATAACGTAACGTTCTTTCCATGTCTCAAATTCCTGTGATGAGATTAACTCAGGCTTACGCTTATAAGCAAGTTCCGGGAATTCTTGTTTATTAATTTCAAGGGGAAGGCTCCTGGTTTGTTTTATCTCGTTGAATATTGTATAAAACAATTCGAAAACCTTTTCTTTTCCTGATTTGTAAAAGATATACCGTAACCTGGCTTTGTGTTTATTTCTTCTGTTTCCGTATCTTGAAAATAGCTGTTTAACGGCATCCGTGATACAATAGATGTCATCCACGGGGGCAAAATCGAACAATACATGTCCTACCATAGCTTTTGCTCCAAGCGATCCTCCGATATAAACTTTAAATCCTTTTTTACCTTTATTTGTCTTTGCAATAAATCCCAAATCATTAAAAGCAGCATAAGCATCATCCATATCAGATCCTGAAAAAGAGATTTTAAATTTACGGGGTAAAGTCCATGAATCCGGTTCAGCAATCAATTTGTTAGTAAGGGCAACAGCATAGGGTGTAACGTCAAACACTTCATCCCGGGCCACACCGGCATCAACCGAGGCCATAATATTACGAACTGTGTTTCCTCCACCTCCTCTGGAGGCAAGTCCTGCATCGTATAAATCATATAGAATAAGCCGGGTTTTATCTAATTCCACATTTTGTATCTGAAGTTCCTGCCTTGTGGTTAAATGAACAATCGAAGCATTATATTTCCTGGCAATCAATGCAACTTGTTTTAACTGCATTGGACTGATATACCCTGCCGTACACCTGATGCGCACCATATAGGTTTCATCTTTTCTCTGCTCATAGATGCCCATAGGAACCCTCACTGATTTAAATTTAACAGGGTCAATTTCACCAGCCCGGTATTCATCGATCAGGGTTCCGTATTGATCAATTTCAGCTTTTAAAGTTTCAGGAAGTTTATACATATGACTCTACTGTTACTGATCATTGATTATTTGTATTTCCTGAGCCTTTACTTCAGAATTTATTATGCTGAATGACCTGATGACTTCACTGTCCCCTTCCAGGGAAATTATCACATAACTAATATCAGGATCGTAAGCAAGGCCAATATCTTCCTGCGAGGGCCTGGCAGGAGAAAGCGGGTGACTGTGGTAGTTGGCAATGATTTCCAGACCTTCACTGCGAGCCTTCCTGAGAACATCAAATTGTTCTTTAGGATCAAAGGAAAAATGCTCCGGACTATTGTCAATATTTGTCATCCTGTAACTTTTGGTAACTATTCCATTTTTCCCGGCAAGATATCCACATGCCTCTACCGGGGCGTCATTTTTAGAATGTTCAATTATATCATCTGCTGCATCCCGGGCTATTCTGATCATTTCTTTATTATTACCTTATAAATATCCTTTTCAACATGGCTGATCTCAACAATTTCATAACCCTGTTCCTGTGAACTTTTCGGGACACTGTCAAGGGGCTCCCCTTCTTTTAATAAGACCTCCAGCAAATCGCCCTGTTGTATTTTTGCCAGTTCCAATTTTGTCTTGACAAATGTCATTGGGCAGTGTTCTTTCGTTATATCAAGCTTATATGTAGTCATATGTGTGTTAAATAAAAATCCTTTCCCCTCCTGCCGAATATTCCAGGAACCTTGGAACACCTAAAACTTCTTTTATTTCAGGAATGAAATCTTCCTTTTCTATTCCAAGTATGTTCATAGACATTTCACAGGAATAC
>SDBT01010406.1_pt1 | contig 15022 bp, 16 predicted proteins | sample 2277101 | NCBI WGS metagenome assembly SDBT01 (sample SAMN10404973, study PRJNA504765) | marine sediment metagenome | isolation source: marine sediment core GS10_PC15, 103 cmbsf | place: Arctic Ocean: Southern Knipovich Ridge | collected 2010 | reverse complement strand
GTTTTGTTTATCAACTGCACGGTAATAATAAACCCACTGACCTTTAACCTTTATATATGTCTCGTCCATACGCCAGCTTTTACCAATGGGTTTCTTTGTTTTACGAAAGTTAGCTTCAAGAGCGGGAGAATACTTAACGACCCAACGGTTCACTGTAGCGTGGTCTACCTGTATGCCTCTTTCATCGAATAACTCTTCAACATGGCGGTAGCTTAAGGGATAAGCAGTGTACCAACGAACTGCCATCAAAATAACACCCTTTGGAAAATGGCACCCTTTGAAACTAATCATGTCTTCTGATCCGATCATTGATACTGTGATCACCAACTGTATCAGTTTTGAAAAATATTTGCGACAGAACCGTTCTGTGGGCAGACGGGGGCGACAAGCCCCCTCTGACCCGATGCGCAAAATCCAGTTATCCGGGACCCAATTATTTTTTGTGACGTCCTATGGGGAATAAACATGCCCTCTTATCCAACCTTATGTTAGATAGCTAAACGATGCCCTACCCTAAAGCTGCCACAGTGAACTAATGGGCACCAACCAAAGATTTTCTTGATACTGTATCGTTTCTTGGCCTCCGTACAGAATCACGCCTTTGGCAAACTGATCTGGTGCCAGCTCCTGCAAGGTTTTTAGTCCTGTAAAATCTCGGCTAGTCACCCTGCTTTTGGATTTAATTTCAATTCCTACTAGTTTTCCACCAGGTGTTTCCAAAACACAATCCACCTCTTGACCTGCAGCGGTTCGAAAATGATACATCTCAACCCCTGATGAGCTCCAAGAAAGTTGCTTGCGCAATTCATTGATGACAAAATTTTCAAGTATATGGCCGCACAAACTTGGATCCGATTCAAGTATGTCCTGATCTAAATTCAACAGCTGCGTCAATAAACCAGTATCACTGATATAAATTTTTGGTGTTTTAATCAGGCGTTTGCCGCGATTTCTAAACCAAGCTGGCACAGTATGCACCACGAATAAAGCTTCTAGATAAGTAATGTAACGCTTCACTGTACTAACGGGCATTGAAAAATCACGGGCAATGTTTGCATAATTGATCAAACTTCCAACACGCGTTGCCAAAATTCGCATCAATTGTGGGATATCAGCCAAAGCAATAATATTTGCTAATTCTTGAATATCTTTCCGCAACACCGCAATCAAGTATGACTGAAACCAACTTTTCCGGCGTTCCAAGCTTGTGCGTCGCACCGCTTCAGGGTAACCACCTCGCAAGATTCTTTGCAGTAGATCTTGCCAGGACTGGCTCGGCACATGGGGGACTATTTTTTCGTTGAACAGGACGTGAATGAAATTATCTTTATGTCCTTCAATTTCCCCCTGCGACAAAGGCCAAAGATTGTGAATTTCCATCCTCCCTGCCAATGATTCTGATACTTTTGGCAGTAACAGAGGATTCACAGATCCCGTTAGTATGAATCGACCTGGTTGACGATTGCGATCCACCTCTTGCTTAAGTGCAGGAAAAAGCTCTGGAACGTGCTGTACTTCATCAAGAATTACTTGACCCTGCAGACCTTGTAAAAAGGCAGCAGGTGAACTTGCCACCAATTGAGCCTGGGTGACATCATCAAATGATATATACCGCCCTTCTGGATTCAAGTGCTGCGTTAGAGTCGTTTTACCAACCTGTCTTGCACCATTGATCATAACAATGGGCGAATCTTGCAGTGACGCCTCAATTGGCCGGGTGATATGACGCTCAAAATAAATCATGTGCTTCCTGTTTTGTTTGGCTGATAATCAACCACAGTTTGGTGGATAATCAACCATTCATGTAGATAAGCATCAATTTACATCAATTTTGGTGGATAATCAACCACACCATGGTGGATAATCAACCAAAAATTTTCCCTTGCTTAAGCCAAAGAAGCACATTAAGTTTGGAGCATAGGGGCACGTCACTACGCCTCAGCAACATTTTTTAAAGCGTATTAACAATCTAATGAAAGGATTATCAGCATGAAAAAATTTATGTCAACGGTTTCCGTACTAGCATTATTGAGTGTGCCTGCAGTGGCTTCTCAAGGTAGCACCGACAACCCATTTGCATTTCTGCAGCAAAAGACTGCAGGAAAACAACTGCAGGAGACCTTAAGCAAGACAAACAGTCTGCTAAATAATGCAGGTGTTAGACATACTTTGATGGGTGAATCATTGCTTGCACAAGTTGATGACAATCTTTACAAGAATAACCTTAGAATTCAGATGCAACTTGAAGCACACGAACAAACACAGACACAGGTAGAAGAACTAGAAAAACTATCTATAACGCTGGAAACTATGGTTTCAAAAGAAGAAAACTTCACACCAACTCATAATACTAGCAATAAACCCGAAACGACTGATTTTAATTTTTTAATTAAAAAGAATACTATTGAAGATAGATTTGACACTATTCAACAAGAAGTAGCGGCATTGCTTGCTAAACAAAGCATTCAGAATCTTTTGCTTAATGAAAGTAATTTACCAGCTTTGCAGGAGATGCTTCAAAAAAAGAGCATTAGTCTAAGTTTTGGTGTTCGTGTTTACCAACTTGGTGAAGATCAGATAAAAGCATTAAGTGATCTTAAGGATAACTTGGAAAAAATGCTTCAGGGCAACACTCAAGATCATGAGCCCGAGAAGCAATACTCTTATGCACCAATAAATATCAAACAATATAAATCTTCAAAAGGTGCAAGAGAAGAGCAGCTAACAAATATTGTGCAAGTTCTTAGCGTTTCAAATTTTACACCCCTAAATCCATCTTCTGATTACGATAATTGGGTTCTAGGCACAGGTACCGTAACAGGATTAAACGCACAAAATCAGAATACACAAGCTCCACTAAAACTAGAACACATGATACTTCAAACAACTCTTGTAAAGAATCATGTTCACTGTGTTCTAGAAGACCTAAAGAAAGGACAGCATCGTTACTACCACCAAGCAACCAAATGTACAAAGATAACCTCTCAAGGTCTATACCGCATACCTGGAGAACAAACAAACTTTTTCGTAGCCCCCGAAACAATTAGCATTGCTTCTCAAAAAGTCCAAGATCTTAATGTTCACCATAGCAATGCAGCAAATGGTTGCATACATAAACCAGGAACTGGTATAGCTGCACACACGCAACCCGCAAATTGCAAGACTATTTAAGTGGTTTGATAATGTAAATAGTCAAAATTACTAATGATTTAAAGAAAAAAAGGCGCCTCTAGAGGCGCCTTTTTTACATCTCGCGTATAGACGGAATTAAAACCGCAAATCGTCTTGCCAACCACCGTCATCAGTGAAGAACTCGTCGGTATCGTTAACAAATCCGGTGTCCTCACCACCGATCTCGCTGAACAATTGTGATTCAAAATCATGATTCAATTGAACGTCGGCGGCATTTTTACGAGTTGATATGCGACGTACTTTTGGAGGATTTCCATTTCCTAGTTTACGGGGTTTTGTAGCTTTATATTCCGTATCGCACTTTGGGCAAATAATTGGGTTTTGCTGCATATCATAATAGGTTGCCTCACAAGATCCACAATTCCTCTTTTCGCCCCATTCTGCTTTAATCATTATCTTTGTTCTCCCTGTATTTCGTTATAGACTTTGTTAAAAACTAAGGCCCATCGTGCCTTATGTTTGTTAACAGAAGATTAATGGAATGCAGAAATTACTCAAACAATGAAAAAAAGCAGATACGGTATTATTTATTCAGTGTATCCAGCGTCTTAAGCATATGCTCCGGCACAGGTGCTTCAAAGGTTTTAACCTCCCCGTTCTCATAAGGCACAACAATTTTGCATGCATGCAGGTGCAACGAACTCTTCTGTTCAAACGGATGAGCTAACGCTCCGCCATATTTGCCATCACCCAAAATTGGAAGACCAATGTGCGCGCAATGTACTCGCAGCTGGTGCGTACGCCCGGTCAAAGGTTGAAGTTCCAGTAAACTAAGCCCCTGTTGCTTGAAATTCTTTAGCAACTTATAACGGGTTTGGGCGGCCTTTGCCCCCTCACCTCCTATTTGCATTTTCTCACCCAATCGTCCAGGTTGCTTTGAGATGGGCTCATCAATCAACCCTTCAGCCGCATCAGGCTCTCCCACAACCACAGCTTGATAGGTCTTTTGGAATAGATGATCTTTAAATCCTTGCATTAACCAGCGAGCAGATTTTCGGCTGCATGCAATCAGCAATACTCCTGAGGTATCCTTGTCCAATCGGTGCACCAAGCGACAGCGTTCCTGTCCCTCTTCCACAAAGACATCCAAAAGTGCATCTACATGTCGGACGGTCTTACTGCCCCCTTGGGTTGCAAGCCCTGCGGGTTTATTCAAAACAATCAATAAATCATCCCGGTACAATACTGCCTGCTTAATTAATTCCTGATCTGCTCGAGTCACCCGAGGTTTAAGCGCCTGCTTTTGGTCAAACTCTGTGAGGTTAGCATCTGGAAATGCGGCAACTTGTCCCTCTTTCACTCTTGCAGACGGCTTGACTCGATTCCCATCCAACTGCAACAAACCCTTGCGCGCCCATTTTTCAATAATAGCCTGCGGCACGAACCCAAGGCGCTGCCGCAACCAACGGTCAAAACGCATATCGCTATCGGCTGCTTGAATAGTTTGTGTAGGCATCTATTGATCTCTCATCCATATTTATCCAACACTATCCACATTTTCACCAGGCCAGGTCAACCCTCTAACAACTGATTTTTGATCCCGAGCCCAAGCCCCATGACAAATTTCTAACTACAGTACAATGAATTCTGTTGACCTTGACCACATCTCCCATTACTCTAACGTCTAAATAAGATCGCAACAAATGCGGGCGCTTAGCTCAGTTGGTAGAGCATCTGACTTTTAATCAGAGGGTCGTGGGTTCGAACCCCGCAGCGCCCACCAAGCCCACAAAGGGTTTGGGGGATTTTCGGAAAATCAGTTTTTGATCTTTGTCATCAAACTGTCATCAACGTGAGTAGAATTGGACAGAGTTTTTTAATTCACCAGTGATGCTTATTCTTCCAGAGTTCGATCGATAATCCAGCCAGCAAACCGGTCATCAACCTCATCTAATGAATGTTCTATGGAATAGCGATAGACTTCTCGGGCAAGGAATAAAAATTTCTCGTAGCTCAGGGTTTTCTCTTTTTTCTGCGCCATGCACAAAACTGCTCCTGTGGCTTTGGAAAAAAGATCGACATCTTCGATAGGCAACTTATCATCCCCCTCTTTAAAGATTGCCTCGACTTGCCCCATTTTTTCTTGTCTTCTGGGGATTATTTTTTGTGCCTCTAACAGATCTTCCACCGTACACTCGAGGACTCTGGCAATGGCCACTAAACTTTCCGCACTGGGTTTCTTGGATTCACCTCTTAGGATATTTGTAATCGCATTTGCTTTTAATCCAGCCTCTCGCTCAAGTTGGCGCACAGGGATTCTCATATTCTGTATACGGGTATTCAGTTGTTTTTGTAAGGGCGTCATCATGGTGGCATTTACTCTTCTGTAAATATGTTTCGTAGAACTATATAGAATTTCATATAGGGTCTATATAACTTTACTACCACACCCTATAAGGTTTTTGCAAGCCTATATATACCCTATGTCTTTTTCTTTACAAACGTAGTGTGTGCTTATTGACTTTCTATGTCCGTTACATCAATATAAATATATTTACATGTGAGGAAATTTCACCAAAAAGGAGGCAGCTAATGATCAACAATCTTTTAACACCTGAAGCTTTAGCCCAACGTTGGGACTTAATGACCAGTACTCTGGACCAATGGCGCTGGACCGGTAGAGGGCCAGTTTTCATCAAACTTGGTGCCAAAGTCCTATACCGGATTGAAGATGTTGAGTATTTTGAAAAGAAGCGACGACACCGTCACACGGCTATGCCACTTGGTTTAGAAGATGTTGAGTAACGAGAAACAGTCTTTAGATTGATATAAATGTTTAGCGATTCTGCTCCTTTCCGTAAGGGATTATGAGCAAAAGGGATGAATGATGAGTACTGTCGGGGGAAACGGTCGGGAATATTACGTTAAATACCACCCGCAGTTGGCCAAGGCATTTGGCAATGGGAATGCCGCTCTCATCATTGATCGACTCGAATATTGGCTTGCGAAAAAACCAGACGGCTTTTACAAATTTTTTGAACCCTGTCAGCATCCTCTCTATCGTGAGGGTGATAGTTGGCTGGAAGAACTGGGGTTGAGTCGTAGATCTTTCTTGCATGCATTTCTTTCTATTGGGGTACGGTACAATAGCTTTACAGCCTTTCATGAGGTGCAAGATAAATTCCAGGGCAAACTTTATGCCAGCTACTACGCCAGACAAACGCATCAATCTTTTTTTGTTCGTAACCATCAAGTTGTCGATGAGTTTTTATCAACAGTTCATGGAGAATTGCCCAGGGTAGAGCAACCTGTTGATACAACTTCTCCCATAGCATCAAGTGATCAACAGGGTAAATCTTTGAAATCCCCTAAGGATAAAGTGTTTATAGGGCACCGGACACAACTGTCGTTCCCACCGGCAGAAAGTGCCGTTCCCACCGTCCATAACTGCCGTTCCCACCGGCAGAAAGTGTCGTTCCCACCGTCCATTATTGCCGTTCCCACCGGCAACAACTGCCGTTCGTATAACAAAGCATACTCAAAACAGACTACAAAACATAACTCATCCTCTCGGAAACAACGCGAAAATAATTCCAAGTTGGCAAATTTAGCTGAAGGTTCGAAATTAGGAGAAGAGATGAAAAAAATCTGGATTGAAGAAATTGGAGAGATTTCAAAAGCCCAGAATAAACCTGACTTGCTTCTGCAACTAGAAAAAGCTTTGAAAGCTAGTTTTAATAGGAACATCAGCCACTGGAGGTTTTATTGCAGAATTATCGCTTCTTCAAAGTTCCTTATGGGAGAAACCAACAGCAAGGTCTTCAGGAAGGCCTGGATTACCTGGGTCATTCATCCAGAAGTCGTTGAGCGAATTCGTTCTGGTGAGTTTACTCTAGGAGACAGAGACACCAAACTGGACCAACAACTAACCCAATGTCGAGAATCGATCCAGCATTTAAAACATGAGCTAAGCTGTCTAGAGTCTAGTTTGGCAGGTCTTAAATCAGATATTGAAAAACAGCACCGTGATGAGTTGTCGCAGAGGCTTTTGGAACTTGATGAACAAAAACGTCATCAGCTGAAGCAGGAGTTCGAAGATGCGACCAAACAGCGCAAAGATGCAATTGGCACAGAGTTTCTCGATAAAGGTTGGCAGGGCCAGTTTATCGAGACGGTATATGATATTTTCCTGCGGGAGAAGTTATCCAGGCAGATTTTTGGTCAATCCTTTGAATATAATGTTGCGCTAGCTCTAGAAGGCCATCAGAGATTTCAGTACCTGAAGCAGGAAAAGGCAGAAATAGAGGCTAAGATTGTTCAAGAGCAGTCCGTATTGCAACAACTGATTGATGAACGAGAGGCCACCATTGCTTTTGCCCCTGGTGGTTTTGATGCAGAGGCTCCGTAGCAAAATGCAGTTGTCCATTGACTTGACACACTTTTCCAAAAGCGTTCTAGTGGCACCACAGGGAAACGATAAAGTGACAGGATATGGCAAACATTTCAGTTTCAAACCAGACGACTGCAGTTAAGTCCTTTTCCCATAAGAACCTCAAACTATGGCTCAAGATGGGACTTGGTATTCTTCCAGTATGGATTGTTGCCTCTGTGATTTGCGTTGGTATTCTCTACCATTTTGCCTCTCAGGACTTTGAGCAACAGCAGCAGCAGCACCTACAAAATTTATCAGCCAATTTGGACAAACAGATCAGCGAGGTAGAAAATACGCTCAAGCTTACTTCTCATCGGCTACAAGCCTTATCACCTGAAGATATCAACCAGAGCAACGAAAAACTGCATCGTATTCTTTTTAGCGCCCATCAGCTGGCATCAGTTGTTGATGTACACAAAGAAAGCCAGTTTTTGTTTTCGCCTTTTCGAAACCCAAACAACCTCATAACGCGGTTTGGATCTACGACGGGGCACGATATTGAGATACCTTATGAAGACATCCTTTCCAATCAGAACAACCTAAATGTTGAACAACAAGGGCAAAAGCTTATTGTGTATCGCCCTGTTCTAGGTGAGAGCCAACAAGATGTGCTCGGCATGCTCATCGCTCATGTGCCCATGACTCCCATTCTAGATATCTCCTTCTGGAAGTTAATGCCTCTCAACAAGCCCATGCTGAAGCAACTTGGTAAAACCGTTCTAGAAGAGCTCAAGACCAAGCCATATGGCATCATCCCAACTCTCAGTGCAGAAAACTCCAACAGCGGTTTTATTCGGATCAAGGGTAGCGAGCAGATCGTTTATTTTGAGCTTCCACACCATTTAACCGTTAAAGCGTTCCTTGCAAGCAACGCTCAATCCATTCTGCTCTTTCTTATCTGCCTTCTACTCGCTTTGCTGGCATCCGTTCTGCTATTGCAGAGATTCCTCAAAACCCCAATGCAAGCGTGGTGTGCCTACACCGCATCTGTGGAAACAGATAACAAAGAGCTCCACGATGAGATCCTTAATGAAAGAAAACAGGTAGAAGCCGCAAAGCAACGAGAAGAACTTTTGCAAGAGAGTCAAAAAGTACGCAATCAATTACTCGCTGACATTCATACCAGGCGTTTGGCCATCGTTGACCAAGCTCGAGAGTCAGTAGTTATTATCACGCAAACCATTGCCGGCGAAAATGACTTAGCCCTTGCAGATAGCGATTTGATTCGTTTGGGAACAAATGCATGCCAGATATTGGATCACATGCCCAGCAGTGCTCTGCCAAACACACTCTCGTTTGAAAAAGTGAACCTGCTCGATATCATTGAAAAGATGAAGGTATATTTTGCACCAGAGGTTTGTGCTCAAGGGGTTAAGATTAAGCATGACACGCTTTCTGCTGGATCCATCAAAAGCGACTCCCTGCTTTTGGCGCTACTCATGCTCAATATGTTCAGAAACGCCTTACAGCGCTTACCAAATGATGGTGGCGTTATCGAAATAAATGTTGGTACGGACAATAGGATTGTAAAATTGAGCCTCATCGATAATGGCTATTCGATAGGTGACAGGATTGCTGCTTTTGATCAAGACAGAAGAAATCATCATGGCCTGTGGCTTGATAGCAAAGAGATGCAAAAAATCGTAGAGCAATTGGGCGGCAGCCTGGAAACGATTCTCGAAAACGGCCGGCATTATCAAAATATCCAGCTTCCTCTTGAACAAAAGGATGCAGAATCCAACTTACCAGAAAACGTTGTATCCTTGCATGGTCGCAAAGGAAAACAAAGGTGAGTAGACTTCTCAGACCAGATTGGCGCGCATTTATTCGATTGCCCACTCTGTGTTGTTTGATAATAGCCCTAAACGCACCAGCTCAGTCCAAGCCAACTGACAGGGAACGAAAAGCTGATATTCCAAAGCATAATCTTGTTCAATTGCCAACACGAAATCCAAGCTTTACAGGACGCAAAGAGCAGATGGCATCTATTGCCCAATTTTTCAATCAACCCAACGAAAAACCCTTGATCGCTCTAGTAGGCCTATCTGGAATTGGCAAAAGCCAAATGGCTAAAGAATATGCCCATCAAGCTCAGATGCAGTACCCAGTTCTATGGTGGTTCGATGCCGGTCATGACATGACCCAACAATTTATCGACTTCGCTCACGCTTGGAATAAATCACATCAAAACGCTCCAGAACTGCTAATACCTGAAAACTCTATTTCTCCCCAAGGTGTCGTCAAAGCCGTCAGGAAAGTTTTGGACAATACTCCCACCCCCTGGCTACTCATATTTGATAACTCTAAGGGTATGGCCGAGCTTAACAACTTTATTCCAGAGGTTTCATCTCCAAAGCAGCATCATGTTATAGTGACCTCAAAGCTTATACAAAACTGGCCTCAGAAAGTGACCATTCAACCTTTGCAGCGACATGAATCGATTGAGTTCATACAAAAAAGCCTCCCCAACCTTGGGCAGGAAGACAGCACTAATTTGGCGCAAACTTTAGGTGATTTCCCTCTGGCCCTTGCTCAAGCCGTTACCTACATCAAGCAAATTCCATCGATGAATGTTGAGAACTATCTCAATTTGTTGCAGCAACGAAGTCCAACCATTAAACACCTCGAGAGCAAATTAAAATTAGAGGCTGATGATTATCAACGCACTCTTTCAGCAACACTGACGCTAACCTTTGAGGAGCTTAAAAAAGAATCACCGATTTCATATGAGCTGCTTAAGCATCTGGCTTTTTTGAACAACAAAGGTATTTCAGAAATACTGATCAATAAGTGGTTTGAGCTCAACAATCACCCCCAGGAGCTTCTACATGAGATCACCTACTACCTAACCACCTTTGCTGTTTTTGAAAAATCAGAAAACAATGATCATACGGCAACAGGTAGAAAATCAACTCAGAAATCACAAGAATATGAAATGCATGAGCAAATCCAAAATGTGATGAGATCAAGTCTATCTCGAGAAACAAGCGAAAAGATACTGTCAGAGCTTACTCAGTTATTGTTATCATTTGTCTCAGGTGAAACGAGTGCCCTGGAGGAAACGCTAAACACATATCCAGCCATATATGAACATAGCAAGGTGCTATCCCAGCTTCAGCAAAGCTACAATTATGAGGACCCTGCTTCATTGGAGTTGAAAATCGATGTTGCCCATGCATCCCGTTTTTATCGCCATGATTTTGATTATGCGCAGCAGTTGGCTCAAAGCATAAATGACCTTTTGGATGCAGGCATTTCTGTCAGCCCCTTTAGTAGGGCCCGTCATCTCAATACATTTGGCAATATCATTGTGCACGAAAACCTTGAAGAAGGAATCAGGTTAACTCGTTCGGCATTAAAGATTCTGGAGGGCATGGAAAGCAAACAAGCCAAGGCGGAGCTTTTCATTGCTTCAGTAAATAACTTAGGCGACTACTATTTAATTCAGGGAAATATATCCCAAGCGATTGCGGCTTGCGAGCGAGCAAGAAGTACAGTCAAGCAGCTAGATAATCGAGCTTACGACACCATATTTCATTCCTTTATAGCCCTCGGACATATGTACAAGGGTCAGTACCCGAAGGCACTTGAAAACATTGAGCTTGCTATAAAGAGTAGAAATCTAGGTGGGCTTTCCAAGCAAACTTACTTTTTCGTGGAGGTCAATTTACTTGAAATTTTGGTTAGATCAGGACAATACGACGAGGCACTCGCATTGTCCCAACGCTTAGAAAAAGAAGCCCTAGAGATATTCCAGTCTCCGATTAACCACCTCCCTATTCGGATCAAGGTTCTTGTTGGCTATCTGAATGCAAAACACAATCAAATTGAACAAGCCACCAATACCCTCAACCTATCTTTACAGCAGTACGAAAAACTTAGTGGAAAACCAGATGGCGACCCTGTGCAAGCCTTTGCTCATTTGGTACTGGGCACAATACACAAAAGCCAGAAAGAATTCGAAACAGCATTGAGCGAATACAAGTACGCCGAAGCCATCTTTGATAAGCTCTCAGAAATCAAAGAGTTCGATGATATCAGTGATATTTACACCAAGCTCGCATTGCTTGGAATTAAGATGAATAGACAAGATTTGACCCACGAGTATTTACGCAAACACATCAAGCATTTCGGACTCGAACATCCTCGCACGGCCCAAATATTGAAAGAGCTGGATCATCAGGGATTGGAGATTCCATTATGAATCGGTGAGCGACAATTATCAATTTGGGGGACATGATTTGATTTTTTACTCTCAAAATCGTATTTTATGGAAATTACTTGATGCACCTTGCAATCAATAAGGCCAAGGCCACGATTCATAAATTTTAAGACCGGAGATCAAAGTATGACGCGCTTAGTGAAAGAGCTATCACTCGAGATGGCAAAAAAGATGGCGGATGCTGCTGAGTCCGCGGCTATTGAAAGAGAATTGAAGATTGTCATAGCCATCATGGATGCTCATGGAAACCTGAAATATTATCGCCGTATGGATGGCAATAACTTTGTAAGTGTCAGAATGGCCCAGCTTAAGGCTATGACGTCAGCGAGTATTCCAATTTCTACAAAGGACTTAGCAACAAGGAATGAAGGAATGGCCAATGGTCCCTACCTTGGGGTGCCAGGCATTGTCCTTTTAGAAGGAGGACTTCCAATTATTACAAAGGATAGACAGCATATCGGGTCCATCGGCATTAGTGGCGCCAATCCTGAACTTGATGGAATTTGTGCACAAGCGGGAGTAGATGCCGTTGTTGATGTGCTATAACACTTGAACGAGAACGACCCCAAGTTGATGAATGGGAGGAACCATAGATGAAGATCAAGACAAAATCAGACCGTACCCCCAAGGAATTGCAAGCCATTTATGAGGAAATTGTTGCGCAGACAGATGAATTCTGTGCCCACTCTCTCAATAAAGACTACGCCTCACTTGCACGCCAAGCTTTGGCAGCCATTGCACGCAAACGGCCTTCTCCTTTATTAGCTGGCAAACCCCGAGCATGGGCTTGTGGTGTTCTCTACGCTTTGGGAACAATCAACTTTTTGTATGACAAAAGCCAAACCCCACATATGAAAGCTACCGAACTCTGCAAGGGATTCGGCCTCAGCGCTAGCACAGGCCGATCTAAAGGTAAGAGGGTTATGGATCTGCTTGATACACATCAAATGGACCCAAATTGGTGCTTGCCAAGTATGATGGATGATAACCCCCTTATCTGGATGGTGAGTATCAATGGCTACATTCTTGACATTCGTAAAGCTCCAAGAGAGCTGCAAGAAGAGGCCTATGCGGAAGGTATTATTCCCTATATTCCTGCGGATAAAGAAGCAGCGTAACAATTTTCCCACGCAGTTTATCCATTGGGTGGGAAGGCTGCCACGCCTTTCTTTCTAGACTGCACAGACCGTGATAACAAATGCAGCAGCCCATGCGGCTCTGTAACAACAATCCATGTTTCTGAGTCTTTGGTCAGATGTTCCAATTGCCCTTCCACAAACACCAAATCCCCTGGCAATATAAACGAATGGGCGTATTCTATGAGTAAAGGCTCTTCAACGGCAATTTTATGTAGATGTTGGCGAAACGATTCTTGATCACAGTTTGCATCCAAAATTTCAGTGATAACATCCATAACCATGAGACGTTTATTCCCACCCACATCATAAATTTGCGGCTGTGCTACTGTGGTTCCAACAAGAGATACACGATTCATTCGATACATTTTGATTGCTCCTTAAATGTTAAAAAACGAAGACCATTCTCCGTTTTAAGTTCAAAGCGCAACCGATCTAAGGGAACGCAAGCTTGAGGCAGAAAAACCAAAAGCCAGCGCAACTGTAAGCCGCTATTAACAACTAAGATAATCTTAAACTTCAGACCTGATACAAATCCAAAATACACCAGTACGTTGGCAGATAACCCTGATACACGCCTGTTGCATATAGGCATAAGGTTATACAGCCGCAAGTTGCGGTGGTATTTATAGGACGGATATTGTACGGTGGTCGAAGCCATCGACTTTGATCTCCTTAACAGATCGAGTTGCGGGTCAGTGGCGATAGGGTGTTGCAAGCACCTTTTCGTCACGCTTTAAAAGGCTATCCGTTTTCTTCCGCAAATGCAACCCCCTTTGTAATTTACATACAACCACACATTTGGTCTATATACGTAAAATTTTACGTAACAATAATTTTCACAAAATTTCAATACCCTTAAATCATGCAAATGGTATGAGCCATTTGTGATTTGATCATTGATCTGAAATATATGTTGACGTCCTTACATAGATTTTGTATAAATATATTTATATATATGTAAAATTTCTGGGAGACACCACATGAATCGCGTTCTACTCATCGGCAATATCGGAACACTACCAGACATCAGAGAAACGGACGACAAATCCAAGTACGCTGTAATTTACCTGGCCACCAATGAGAAATGGATTGACTCCAAAGGTGTGCAGCAAGCACGTACAGATTGGCATCGTATTGTGGTTTTTCGGGAGAAACTGGTGGATTTCATTGCCAATCACTTACAAAAAGGTTCCCGCATTCTGATTGAGGGCAAACTACAAAACCGCAAATTTATGAATGATGATGGTACCGAGGGCAGCATTTGTGAAATTATCATCAGCCAAAAGGGACCAGGTTTTATCAGTTGGTTACAGTCGCCTCAAAGCAAGTCAGCCGGCACAAAGCCATTCAAAGTGATTTCCAATACGCAGGAGAGATCTAATGATTTCTCGGTTTGATCTTTCTCCATCCCATAAAAATTGTATGCGTTTTCTCTATCTGGCAAACCAGAGGGGATTTGCATCAAAGAGATCGTTGGCGGGAAGTAAGAAATATTGGTTTTCCCGTAACGACAGCCAGGGTTTTCGAGATGTTTAAGTGTTTAACCCGAATCCCTGGCGCTTTTGGCCATTGTTTAAAACGTACCTTTCTCCATAGTTGCGTCGAAAACAATGGTCGTTCCTTGCCCCCTACTCCTGGCCTCTCTGGACTACTTCATAAATCCAGAGAGGCATTTTTATCAACTCCATAGCCACTCATTCTTTCTTCAAATTAAGGAGATTTCATCCATGCCACTATTATCGATCACCGCCTTTGTCAGTTTCGCAGTCATTAGTTTGCTGATCGGTGCCGAACCCTGTCTCGCCAACTTCGCCCAGCCATTTGTCCAAAAAGCCCAAGCGGCTGAAGGGCAGTTGCTGCTAATAGGCAAAGCCTTGGTGGGTGTGGGAGCATTAGTAGCCATCATGCTGTTCATCAGTGGCCGGCCGCAATGGAAGTTCGCCATTATCGTCACCGGTGTAGGTGTGGCTTTGAGTGCATGGCCGCTTCTCAAATCTTTCATTGGTGGTTCTTGAGGAGAGATGAGATCTCATGCTGCTTTCCCAGATCATACTTCAATCGGTGACCGCCCCGGCGCAGCTGATCGCATCCTCAGTC
>SDBT01010405.1_pt1 | contig 15024 bp, 12 predicted proteins | sample 2277101 | NCBI WGS metagenome assembly SDBT01 (sample SAMN10404973, study PRJNA504765) | marine sediment metagenome | isolation source: marine sediment core GS10_PC15, 103 cmbsf | place: Arctic Ocean: Southern Knipovich Ridge | collected 2010 | reverse complement strand
GTAATTATTCAAAATTTTATATATAAAAAGGGTATATCGTATAAACCTAAAAAGCCAATCTCAATTAAAGAAATGTTAAAAATAACGGGAATAGCAAGAATCATATTTGAAAATGATATAGCAGTTCAGGTCCCACCAAATTTAATCAATGGATATGAAATTGATTTTATTAAGATGGGAGCGAATGATTTTGGAGGTATCTCACCCATTACATTAGATTATATTAATCCTGAAAAAAAATGGCCACAAATTGATAATTTAGCAAAAATTTGTGAGAAAAATGGGTTCCAGTTAAAAGAAAGACTCCCCATTTATAATAAATTTATAACGAAAGAATTTTGTCCAGAAAATATTAAAAAAAGACTTGATAATATAAATATAGATGTTAAGTACACAGATTTTTGAACATATTAATCCGGATATAAAGAAAATTCTAAACTCTGCTCTTAATTCTGAGGAGTTAAGTGTAAAAGATGGTATAAAGTTACTTAAAGTTACGGGAAAAGAGTTTATTGCATTACAGATCGTAGCAAATCAGATTTGTTTTGAAAAAAAAGAAAATATTGTTACCTTTGTTAAAAATAGAAACATTAATTTTACAAATATTTGTTATCAGAAATGTAAATTTTGTTCTTTTAGTGTCCCTAAAACTGACAAAAATGCTTTTTTATTAACTTTAGATGAAATTCGAGAAAAAATCATTGAAGCAAAAGAAAGAGGCTGTACTGAAGTTTGTATTCAAGGAGGGATTAATCCTGAATTAAAGTTCGAGTATTATATTGATATTTTAAAAGCGACTAAAGCTATTGATTCTAGACTCCATACTCATGCATTTTCACCTCAAGAAATATTCTACATATCAAAACTGAATAATGATACAATAGAAAACACATTAAAAGAACTGAAAAAAGCGGGATTAGACTCAATACCAGGAACCGCAGCTGAAATTCTTGTTGACAAGCTTAGAAAGATTATATGTCCAAATAAGGTTTCTGTTTCTCAATGGATAGATATTATTTCCACAGCTCACAAATTGGGGATACCTACAACCTCAACTATTATGTATGGACATATAGAAGATTTGCGTCAAAGAATTGAGCATTTAGAAGTTATAAGAAACATTCAAAAAGAAACACATGGCTTTACTGAATTTGTACCCCTCTCTTATGTAAAAGAAAGACCGAGTTTGTCAAAATTAGAGTCAAATCCCTTAAAGTCTAATTATGGAATGGCTGATTTGAAATTGTTTGCTGTTTCAAGGATATTTTTGAACAATTACATTGATAATATACAATGTTCTTGGGTCAAACTTGGACCAAAATTAGCTCAGGTTTCTCTAAATTATGGTGTAAATGATTTTTCTGGTACCATTATGGAAGAAAATATCTCTAAAAGCGCCGGTGCAGAATTTGGAGAATATTTACCCGAAGAAGAAATATTAAATATAATTAAAACTGCTGGTAAGCAACCTGCTCAAAGGGATACTATATACAACATTGTTAAATATTATTAAATTCTATGTTTTATTTAAATATAAATAGAATTTATCATTATACTTCTTAATTAAATTATAAGGTGAGACAAATAACTGTAACTTTAATAGCGGAAGTAAAGATAAAAGAAGGAAAAATGGAAGAAGCTAAGGAGATTCTGAAGGAAATTGCTAAATCAGTTCTGGCGAATGAGCCCGGAACTTTAGAATATACACCCCATACAGTAAGAAATGAAGAAAACACAATAATTTTTGTTGAAAAGTATAAAGATGTAGACGCCATGAAAGCACATATGAAAGGTTTAGGAAAAACTATGGCGAAAGCTATGCCCCTCATGGTTCCGGCTCCTCCAAATATAAAAAATTGTACTCCTCTTGAATAAAATAGTCAATTTTTTTTAATTTTTTTTTAAATTATAAAAACCTTATTATACAACATCATCATTAGTTAATTTTAAGAGGTGATGTTCTTATATGGTTATACAAATCGCTACTTTTAAAGTGAAAGAAGGTATGATGGAAAAAGCCATTGAGGCTTTAAAGGAAATAGTTCCAAAAGTGAGAGAATCTGAACCAGGTTGTTTACAATATGTTGCTCATACGGTTAAAGGTCGAAAAAATAAAAATACAATAATATTTTATGAAAATTATAAAGATGATGAGGCTGTATCAACGCATAATAAGAATGTTGGTACAACGTTAGCTAAACTACTCCCTCTCTGTGAACCGGGATTAGATCTTAAAACCTGTTTTGAGATTATTTAAGATAATTTCTAATTTTTCTTTTTTTTATTTGGGTAATTGAATACCAGAGATGATTATATTATTTTTCAAATGTAGATAATTTTTAAATCTCAAAAAATCATTGTAATAAGGGGTTTTTCAAATTGTTTCATCTTGTATATAAGGTTTTCCAGTATGCAAACAAATTTCTGCTTTTTTGAGTTCACGACCGATATAACTTATGTGATGAAGATTAGATGTTAACTCTAATTCAATTATTTTTTTGCTTAATGCCTCTGCACTTGTTCCAATTAGTGTCTTTAATACGTTATGTTCATTTGAGAAAAAAATGGAATAAATCTTCTTATGATAGTGATTCACATAGATTTTGAAATAACCTTTCTGGTCTGGGACATATTCAGCATTTAATTTATCTACTAAAATTGCATTTATTTTGTCTAAATTTGGTAAATCTTGATTGACCTTTCCTTTTGCCCGAAAAACTTGAATACCTTGATTAATAGGAGGTGATTTCTTATATTTTGATATGTAGTTTAATTTTACACATTCCTTTAGTTCCCTTACACCACCCATAAGTTTGATACTATGCTCAACGGTAAATAGAACACCCATATCCAGTTCAATCCCTATACTCGCTAGAAGCCCATTTATACCAACAGAATCTATATCCATTAACTCAACCACATTTGATATCCCAAAAAAAAGAGGTAATTCCATATTTCGATTATTTTCTTCTTTAACTTTTTTGCGATAAAGGAAATAAGCTTCTAATGAATTACTAATGCCTGGAGTTATGGGTGTTTCTAATAAAGGATCTGCAATTAATTTCTTAAAACCGTTATTTTGCAATTCTTGCGTTAATTTAAATAAATTATTAACCCGAGTTTCTGGCTCTTTTGGAAAATTTGCCTTTTTAATATTTGTTGGAAGTATAACGATTGGTATTGACTTAGGAATATGTAAAAAATCTTTATAATTCCCCAAATCTAAACTTAGAATCATATCAATATCTTCATCAACGGCAGCTAAGATTTCAGTTTTATCCATGGAGTCTATGCTTAGTAAAATTTTAAAATCTTTTCTTAATACACTTATTATCTCTTTTACCCTTTCGGAATTTGGTTTGTTAGCAACGCATCCAATATCAATGATATCAGCTCCAGATTCAATGAAATGTTTGGCTTTCTTTATTATGTTTTCATCACTCTTTCTTGTACAATTGACTATTTCTGCTATAATGGGTGGAGGAAGACCGCGGCCAATTATTATATCAGAACGTTTTTTATTAATATAAAAAGTATGATGTCCCAGATTGTTTTTAACTTTTTCAATTTGTTCCTTTACTATTCTTGTATATTCTTTTTCACCAGAAATTTCATATAGCTTGTTTGCTGGAATTATGGTAGATAAATGAATATTATTGATATTTCTAAGTATCGTAGGAAGTTCTGAAGCAAATTCAGGTCCTTTTCTGATGTCCACAGATAACTCCTTTTCAAGATTTTTTGTATCCCATTGAACGAATCCGGGAATTAATATTAAATCATAATTTGAAAAATTAATCGATTTCAAAATGGTTCTAGTCATATCTTCTGTTAAAAAAGCTGAGACCGATGTGGGGGCTTTTTCAATCTTGATCTCATGGATTATTATAGATTTTATGATTTCCTCTATAGTAGAATAGCTATTTTGACCTGTGATTATTATAATTTTAATCGAAATCACTTATTAATTTATCTTTATTAAAGGGAATAAATATATCATCCAAGATTGAACCAGATGCTTCCTTAATTTTTAAATTATCTATAATAGGTTGGAATTTTCCACCTAATAGTCCATTAGCTATAAAAGCTGCCCCTTGAGCTCCACGTTTCGCAATTTGACCATAGGATTTCATCAATCTTACGGGTGAAACATCTTTTAATCCTTTCACTATTCTTTCTCTTAAATATTTCAATTCAGCTCCTCTTCCTGCAAGTAAGATTTCTGTTATTTTCTCCTTTGATGAAAAGGAGGAGGAGATGCCAAAAACAGCTTTTTTAACACTTGATATATATGCTTTAAGGGCGGTTCTTACTTGGTCATCTTTATCAGCTAATAGAGTTATTTCCTTTAAGCTCATGTTAGAATAACCTGAAATGTAGGCTACTCCACCCCTATAAATATTTTTCTTCTTAATATTCTTTATTAGATAAGCTAATTCACCATCAAGGCTTCCACAGGCTCTAAATCCCATAATGTTTGAACCTCCAATTCCATCAATAATTTGGCCGTTTTCAATTGCTAAAACGGCAGTGAAACCATAACCAATTTCAACCATGATATAATTGGAGTTTTCAGGTCCTATATTATAACGTTCTATTTGGTCTCGAATTCCGGTAACAGCTGTACATAATTTATCAGCGGTCCCCATATCTATTTTATTAACTTTTCTATACTTTGGAACTGTTGGTAAATGTTTAACTCCAGGAACTATGACTCCTGGGATATTTTCAGCTTTGAATAATCTTAAAATTTTTCCAAGGCCAAGCAACTTGTTTTTTTCTTGTTGTTCAAACTTCAAAAGAGTGAAAAAAATATCTTTTTCGCTTAAATCTTTTAATTTTTTTAAGGGTAATCCAAACCCACTAGGAGCAGTTATTAAATCTATATTTTCTACAGATTTAATGACAGTTATAGCTTTTTGAGGTTCTTTAATTATTTCATTCGTCGGTATTGACGTATCTAGTATTATCGTATTATCCTCCAATCCAAAGAAATCCCACGACTTTGACCCCGGGTCAATTCCTATCACTCTCCTACCTAGATTTTTACTATTCATTTGAAACTATGTTATAAAGTCAAATCTAAAAAAAAAGGTTTTATAAAAAGGTATTATATAGATTCATAACCTAATATTAATGCCTTTAAATTTGCGTCAATTGCCTTTTCTGGAACTACTTGAGGGACAATTTTTTTTAATTGTTCAAGGGTTATAGGAAAACCATTGGTTTTTGCTAATGCTCCTAAAAGTACTACATTTGAAGTAAGTGGATTTCCCGCTTCATTTGCTAAATCTATTGCCTTAATGATATATATCTTATCGGTTATTTTCTTTAGTTGGGATAAAATTTCATTAGTAGAAACATACTTAATCTCTTGATTTTTAACTCGTTCGAAAGTACTTTGGACAGGATACCAAATGTAATCGTTTAATACGATTATTCCATCCCTTTTCAAGAACTCAATATTTCTGAGAGCTTCTATTGCTTCTAATGAAAGTAGAACATCGGCCTCACCATAGGGAATCAAGGGTGAGTAAATTGTCTCATCGGTGGATACCCGGATATGTGTATATGTAGAGCCAGACCTTTGAGCTAATCCATGTGTTTCGGCTGTGCGAATTTTAAATCCAAATTCAGCACACGCTAATCCTATAATATTAGATACGAGCATCAGTCCTTGTCCTCCAACACCACAAGTCATTATATTATAAGTCATGACGCACCTCCCTTTGTTTTGAATATGGTTTTATAACGTCTTTTTCTGATCTGGCTTCGTGATTGGTGTATGGGCATACAATAGAACAAACTCCACAACCATCGCATAACTCATTAGTGATATGGGACGAGAACCCAGTCCATGTTTTACCAGCATCGTCTGTATATTCTTTATATTCTGATTCCATTGATATTGCTGGACAGTAAAAATCTCTCATACAAGTATGACACTTCCTGCATACTGAAAAGTCTACATAAAAAGGTTGGATTTTTTCCCCTCTTCTTCGTTTATTTCGATCATTCCAGAGAGCACAAGGACCTCTTGATATAATGATAGTTGGACCAGGCTCATCTAAAGCCTTTTTCAATGGAGCAATTGCTTTCTTTGTATCAAAAGGATCTATAATAATTATATTTTGAAATCCCATACCTTCAAGTACATTCTCTATTACTATTTTATTTTTAGGTTTTCCACCCGGACCATAACCAGTTCCAGCATTCGGCTGTTGTCCTGTCATTGCAGTAACAGAATTATCAAGTACAAGAACTATTACATCCTCATTATTATTTGATATATTTATCATTCCTGGAAGTCCTGCATGAAAGAAAGTACTATCCCCTATTAGAGAAATTACTTTTTCTTCAGAACTTAAAGAAATCCCACTACTCACGCCTAGAGTTGCTCCCATAGCTAATAATAAATCATCGGGATGCATTTTGGAATATATATCTTTATTTAGGAGAAGCATAGAGTAACATCCGATATCATTCATTACTGCTAGTTTCTCTGATTTCCCTCCTATAGCTCTCTGAAGAGCCCAGAAAGTCGCTCTATGAGGACATCCTGGGCAAAAAACAGGAATACGGACTGGAAGTATTGATTTCAGGTTATTAGCATAAGATAAAATATCATCATATTCTAATTCGAGCTTTAATTCAAATGCATTTCGCAAAGCTTTCATAACTATTGGAACATTATATTCCCAAGCCTCACTAAAATCTCCACTTTCCTTTCCTATAATTTCTAACCCAGGATTTACCTCTTTCGCTAAAGCTTTGATGTTCAATTCTAGGTAAGGGGACAATTCTTCTACGACAACTAGTTTTTTCAAGTCTTTAATAAAATTCTTAATTTTTTTTTTTGGTAATGGGTATGTTGTTCCAAGTTTTAAGATAGATGGATTATTGTTTAATTTAAAAGCAGCTTCTTTAACATAATTATAAGAAATCCCCGATACAATTATTCCAATATCGTTGCTTCCTATTTCAATTGTATTTAAAGGTGACTCATTAAATTCCTCTTCAATTTTTTTGATCCTTTCCAGCATTAGAAGTTTCAATTCTCGGGCTTTTGAACCTACTGTAGAAAATTTCATATTAAAAGCCCTATAACTCTTTTTTTCGAAGGATGTCCGGTTCAGAGGTTCTAAAGGAACAATGGTAGATTGATGATTAATCCGCGTTGTAGTCCTTACAAGTACTAGTGATTTGTATTTTTCAGATATTTCAAAAGCCTCTTTTACCATTGCCTTCGCTTCAACAGGATTAGAAGGTTCTAACATAGGAATATAAGCATTGGACGCAAAAAACCTGCCATCTTCTTCACTTTGAGAGGAATGACAATAGGGATCGTCAGCAAAGACTAATACACACCCTTTATTAACTCCTGTATATCCTAGACTGAAGAATGTATCGGAAGCTACATTAAGTCCTACAGATTTCATTGCCGTAAGAGACCTTTGCCCTCCCATTGACGCTCCAGCAACGATTTCAAGGGCAACCTTCTCATTTGTGGCAACTTCCATTTTTATTCCAAAGGTTTCTGAAATCTGGAAAAAAGTATCTAAAACCTCTGAAATAGGGGAGCCGGGATAAAAAGCAACAACTTTAACATCAGATTCTAATGCTCCTCGAACTATAGCTTCATTACAAAATAAAAATGCTTGATCTTTTTTTTCAGTAATTACATCTGAAATCATAATATTTTCCTTGATTAGATTATTTACACTTAAAGTATATTATATGGAGAGAATAGTCAATACTGATTATTAATGATTGTATTATAGATTTTAAGTCGAAATTTTATAAAATTAAAAAAAATTTAAAATATAACAAAACCAATTAACATTTAGAACCAAAATAGTAAATCAATGTGATAAACATGGGAATAAAAGTTTGGGTATGTAAAATCTGTGGAGAAGCGTATATTAGTGATGGAAAACCAAGTCGTTGTCCTTTTTGTGGAGCGTATAATAGATATCTTTTAGAAGCAAAAGATTATGATGATACTGGAGATTGGGATGTAGATTTAAATGAAACTGATAAGGCAAATGCAGAAAAGGCTCTAGGTGTTGAGATTTCAAATACACTTTTTTATAAATGTTCCTCAAAAAAATTAAAGGAAATTGATGGTCAAAAGCTTTTTAAGATTTTATCAAAGGTTGAGAGTGAGCATGCTTCTGTATGGAAGAAGATCCTAAAATTAGATAAAATAGTATGGGAACCAGCTGAAACTTGTAAAGCAGATTATAGAACAGATTTAGAAGATTCACATGCAAGAGAAGATAGAGCTATTAAATTCTATGGTGAAGCAGCAGCAGCAGCGACCAGTCCCCGTGTAAAAGAAATTTTTAAGGCACTCCTGGAAGTAGAAACAGACCATCTTAAATTATCTGAAGTTAGACTTAAAAATATGTAATAATTTTTTTTCTTTTTTTTTCCCCTTTTGAAATAGTTTTTCTTCATTCGGAAATAATTCAAGAATCTTATAATTTCAAAAAATAACTTATAAATATTAATTGGTGTTTCTTGATCTTAGAATATAATAGAAAAATTGACTAGCGCGTAAAAATATGAGTAATTCAAGTAAAAAATCAGAAGTCTATAAAGAAAAAAGATTCCCTATTGCAGAACCCCACGATCTCTCTCCTCGTTCCAAATGGCTTAGAGATTATTATTTCAAGGGTGTAGATAGGGAATGGAATAACGAGTTTATGGCATTCACGACAGGAACTGATTGGGATATTGTTTGGTATGAAGGAGATTATTACATTGTCCCAGAAGTCCATGCATATATTCAAATTCTCGGAAAAAATGATAAAGGTGTCATGGCATCTTCTTATAGATCAATGGCTGCACCAGTTAAATTACCCGAAAATTTTTGGGAGTTATCTTTACCAGAACGTAGAATGCTTTTTTTAGAACAAGTAATGCTGGATTATATTCCTCAAGAAATTATCTCTGAAAACGATTTGATAGCAGGTGGAAGGTTTAATACGCAACTATCAAAATGCTTTAATGAAACAGAAGCAAAGAAGTATTGGAAAATGAATATAAGAAATAGAGAAGCTGCTTTTAAATATCATAAATCAGGTTTTGGGAATCTTGGTACCACTGGAGGTCATATCATTCCGGATTATGAAGGTATAGTCAAAAAGGGATTTAGGTATTTTCACGAGAAAGCAAATGAAAAATATACTCAGTTGAGTGAAGAAGAGAAAGAGGGACCAATAGGACAGGAACTGAGAGCAATGATAAGAGCTACTGAAATTCCGAGAAAGTTAGCATTAAAATATTCTGAGGAGTGTAGAAGACTAAAAAATGAAGCATCAACTCCTGAGAGAGTTGAAGAACTTGAACAGATGGCAAAAAATCTAGAACGTGTTCCATGGGAACCTGCCGAAACTTTTTGGCAAGCATTTCAAGCGATATGGCTTACACATATGCTTGTAATGGCTGAGGAATCTTACCCTGGACCAGGACTTTCATTTGGCCGAACAGATCAACATCTCTATGACCTTTATAAAAAAGATATTATTGAAGAGAAAAATATTACAAAAGAATTTGCAAAAGATATTCTGGGAAGTTTTTGGTTCCACTGTAATTCAGCATATGATGCTCTAATTCGAGTGGGAAATCAAGGAATTACCGCGGGATTTGGTCAACTGATGACATTATCTGGATGTGGTTCTAATGGAGAGGATTTGACAAATGAATTGACTTATACTATTTTAGAAGTGATTGATGAGTGGCATCCAATTTTAGAACCAAAACCAAATATAAGGCTGCACAGAAATTCCCCTGATAGATTGCTTGATGTAATAATAGATATGATATCCAGATCTCAAGGAGCGCCATTCTTAATCAATTTTGATGAAAGATCTATAGCGGGTATGTTACGAGAGGGAATTCCAAAAAAAGACGCGTGGAATTATGCATGTGTAGGATGTTTAGAAAATACTATGCAAGGAAACGACAGAAGTGGTACCGTTAATATTAATCTTAATTTAGTTAAGTCCATAGAACTTACTTTGTGGAATGGGAAGAACATGCCTGGAAATGATGCATTGAAACCTGGAGAACAAATTGGAGCAGAGACAGGAAATAGTGAAGAATTTAAAACCTGGGATCAATTATGGGACGCATGGACGAAACAAATCGAATATATTATAAAATATACAGCAGATGTTTATAACTTAACTGAAGAACTTCGCGGTGAATATGTTCCTACTCCCTACCTTTCAACCATTGTTCATAACTGTATAGAAAAAGGTCTAGATGTACGAAACGGTGGTCCACTATATAGATTCATAACTGTTGAAGGTGTTGGTTTTGCCACTACGGTTGATTCTTTATTAGCAATTAAAAAACTTGTCTATGAAGACAAAAAATACACGATTTCTCAAATCAAGGAAGCATTAATAGATGATTTCGAGGGACATGAAGTTATGCAAACATTTTTAAAGAATAAGGCTCCAAAGTACGGAAATGACGAGGATGATGCGGATGAATTGGCGAGATTGGTGATGAAAAGTTGGAGTGATGAATGTTGGAATTATAAAACTCCAACTGATTTTCAATTTCGACCAGGTATGTTATCATGGAATTATTGGGCCGGAGCAGATGCAGGATTAACAATAGCAACTCCAGATGGCCGAAAAAAAGGGACCTTTCTTTCAAATGCAATTTGTCCTGTTGATGGATCTGAGAAAAAAGGACCTACAGCTATTACTAATTCTGTTGGAATTGCCCTAGGTGGTAAAACAGATACAAATGAATATATAAATTGTTTACCGAATGGAGCAAGCCACACTATTACTTTCAATCCTAGTATATTGCGAGATCCTGAGCATAAAGAGAAATTTAAATCCTATTTAAGAAGCTATGTTGAAAATGGTGGAACCGCATTACAGATAAATATGATTGATAGTGAAATGCTGAAAGATGCCCAAAAACATCCGCAAAATTATACAAATTTACTGGTGCGAATTACAGGTTATAATGCATATTTTGTTTCAATCGGCCGGGAACTACAGAACGAGATAATTGCACGCGAGTCTCATAAAATGTGAATTTTTTTTTTATAAAAAAACTTTTAGATTCTTTATGCTAATTAATTCATAGAAATAAAACTTTTTTAGAGCAGATGTTTGTGTCAGATTCTGATAGTGCAACTATTTTCCAAATTCAGAAATTTTCGACTGAAGATGGCCCCGGAATTCGTACCACAGTTTTCTTTAAACAATGTCCATTAAAGTGTGTGTGGTGTCATAATCCAGAATCTATCACTAAGGAATCCCAGCTTGAATGGTTTAAGCACAAATGTATAGGTTGTAAAACTTGTATTGAAACTTGTTCAGAAGCGGCATTAATATTTTTAGAAGAAGGTTTAGAAATTGATAGAGAAAAGTGTACCGGATGTGGAGATTGCGCAGAAGAATGTCCCTCTGGTGCTTTACACTTATTGGGTGAAGAATGGGGTATAAATGATCTCTTTTATGAAATTGAAAAAGATAAGACTTATTATATTGAATCTAAAGGAGGCATAACGGTTTCAGGAGGAGAGCCAACGTCACAACCAAATTTTATATTAAATTTTCTAAAAAAATGTAAGGATAACGATATTTCCACGGCTCTTGATACTTGCGGGTATGCTAATCCTAATATATATGAAAAATTACTTCCCTTTATCGATCTAGTTCTCTTTGACATTAAAGAGATTGATTCTAATAAACATAAAGAATACACAGGAGCATCGAACGAAAAAATTTTGGAAAATGCTATTTTTATATCACAATACTTGAAGGAAAAAGGGAAAAAAATGTGGATTCGTACCCCTATTATTCCTAAATATACAGCGACTAAAGAAAATATTAAGGGTATAGGAGAGTTTATTGTAAATAAGTTAAGTAATTTTCCCGAAAGGTGGGATCTATTGTCCTTTAATAGTTTATGTGCTGATAAATATTCCAGACTGGGCATGGATTGGATTCTTAAAGATGAGTCATTAATGACAAAAGAAGAAATGGAATGCCTTCTAGATATTGCAAAAATGACTGGTGTAAAAAATGCAAAATGGTCGGGATTAACTAGAAAGGAAAAAAGTGATTAAGAGTTAAGCTGCTATCTAAATAGGAAAAAAAAAATATTTTTAAAATCAATTCATGGATTTAACCATTTTGGTTTTCGCTTCTCTGTAAATGCTCTAGGACCTTCAATATAATCTTCAGATTGATAGAATTTTAAAAATAATGGAAATTTCCGAGGATTATTCGCCTCTCTTAAAGGCATTTCTAAGCCATCTAAAGCCATTTCTTTAATCGACATTATACCTAATGGTGAACATTCCATTATATTTTGAGCAACTTTCTCGGCCTCTTGCATTAATTGGTCATGAGGAACTACTCTGCTTACAACACCGTAGTGGAGGGCTTCCTGAGCTGAGAGTCTCCTAGCACTTAATAGAACGTCCATTGCTACATGAAATGGCATTTGTCGGACAATTCGAACCACACCACCACCAGCAGGAATTCGCCCAACTAAGGGTTCTGGTAAGCGAAACGTTGCTTTATCTGAGGCAATAATAATATCACATGCAAGAGCCATTTCAAACCCTCCACCAAAAGCAAATCCATTTACGGCAGCGATTATTGGTTTCTTAATCCCATAGTTATGTGTTAATCCGCCCATACCCCATTTAACTTTACTACGGGCTTTTCTTGCTTCCTCTGGAGGTGTTAGCGCATCATATTTTAAATCATTCCCAGCGCTAAACGCTTTATCCCCGGTTCCTGTAAGAATTGCCACCCAAGCATTTGGATCATTATTAAATTCCTCAAAAGCGTCTTGCATTTCAATACTAGTAGGTGGATTAACTGCGTTTCTCACATCAGGTCTATTAATTTGCACTATTGTTAAATGCCCTTTTTTTTCAACTTTTATTAGTTTATAGTCCATTATACATCACTTTATTATAGAATTATTTCATTTAAAAAAAATCTATTTTTTTTATGCTAAAAAGAAAAATCCTTGATGACTAACAAAGAATTATATTAAATAAAATGTTAATAATAAAATTAGGTGATTAGAAGATGGAAAAAAAAGATGAATTACCTCTGTGGTCATCCAAAATCTCAGATGAAATTATTAAATTTACCCAACCTACAGTTATGGTAAAATTAATATCGACTATAGATCCACGAAATTGGCCCCATTTAACATTGATTTCGAGTAATCGAGCTATAAGTGAAGAACTGATAGTTTGGGGCGAATTTTCAAAAGGATTGAGTAAAGAATATGTACAAAAGAATCCTAAGCAAGGATTATTTTACATGACTGCGGAAACTCCATTTAAATTCATCCAAGTTAAAGCAGACTTTAGCCATACAGAAATTGAAGGAGAGGATCTAGAGTATTTCAATAAATCGGATTTTATGAGATATTTTACCTATGTAAGTATTTATAAGGTTTACTATAATAACATTATTGCAGCTACTCCTTTAAGGGAATTACCCTTTGGTGGAATCTCGAGGAAAATTGCTAAAGAGATAATAAAATCAGCTAAGACGGGATTAGATGAGAAAAAATTAAAGATTATAGGTTACAAGCTTTTCACAAATCCAATAGGAATTAGAGCTCTTTCTTATATCGATCCTTCAGATGGATATCCGATAGTTATACCTCATTTACAGCTTCAGGCTGTTGATCATAATAGACTTTATTTTCCGCTTACCGCTTTGAAGGAGGATTTATTGGATATTCCTGTTAATTCTAAAGTTGCTGTCTTCGCAGCGAATTTTGATATGGCTAGCCAAGTGGTAAAAGGAACTTTTACAGGATTTCATGAAGTTGGAGAGATTGAATATGGTTTGATTGATATTGATGAGATTTACAATAGTTCTCCGCCTCTTACGGGTGTAATATATCCACCAGGGCACAAAACTAGACCGAAAGTAACTAAATTCACATTATAAGATTATAAAAAAAATTTAAGAGAAAAGTTTTTTAACAAATTTTTGCATATTAGAAATCGCCTCTTTTGACTCAGGGAAGGGAAATGCTTGGAATACGTGGATCATGTCATCCCATGTTTCTAGAGTTACATTCACACCTGCTGCTTTAGCTTTGCTAGCAAATCGTGTTGAATGATCGTATAGCATCTCAGTTGTACTCGCTTGAATTAGAAGTGGAGGTAATCCTTTTAAATCTGCCAATAAAGGTGATGCATATGGATCATTAGGATCTACGCCTTCTAAGCGTGCCTCACCCCACCAAAATTCTCCAATATCACCCAAAAATGGATCTGTTTCAGCATTTTTAAAAAAGGTTTCGCTGGTTCCCGAATTATCCGTATGCGGAGAGAAACAAACTGCTCCTGCTGGCAATGATATTCCATCATCTCGTAGCTTTATTAAAGTTGCAAGGGTTAAATTGCCTCCTGCAGAATCTCCAGATAGAATAATATTCTTGGGGTCAAATCCCTCTTTTAAAAGCCACTTATATGCACTTGTCGAATCTTCCAATGGCGCAGGATGTGGATATTCTGGAGAAAGACGATAATCCACACTAAGTACTCGCATATTTAAAACCCTTCCAAGCATAACTGTGAATAATCTATGATCATTTATCGACCCCATAATAAAACCTCCACCATGAAAATACAATAATATTTTGTCAGGGCTCGCGTTAGGAACAATTTGCCACTCTACAGGAACTCCATTAGCAATAAGTGGTTCTAATATCACATCTTTTGAAATAGGATTTTTCTTCTGTAAGTAAGTTGCTCCAGTTTCTGCAGAATATCGATGATATTTTGCTAAAAAATATTGTTCTTCTTTAGATATATAACCACGCATATCTTCTCCCTTAAAATGCCGATCATTGGCATCCATCAATTTTTCCCAAAGAGCATCAAACTCAGCCCTTTGTTTTCCTTCTTTTTTAAGAAACCCATCAACTATGTAATCCCTCACTTTCAAGTATGAATCCATAATTTTTAGTACATCTGGACGGATTTTAGATCTATTGAGA
>SDBT01010403.1_pt1 | contig 15025 bp, 16 predicted proteins | sample 2277101 | NCBI WGS metagenome assembly SDBT01 (sample SAMN10404973, study PRJNA504765) | marine sediment metagenome | isolation source: marine sediment core GS10_PC15, 103 cmbsf | place: Arctic Ocean: Southern Knipovich Ridge | collected 2010 | reverse complement strand
GGTATGAGGAGGATGATGCCGGTAAACGACGAGGTTATGTCTAGTAGGCGCGTCATTTTCCAGGTTTCTCGATCATGGCGACGTAGTGGGCTTTTCTAGAGGGAATATTCTCTATAAGTTCCGCCAGCGCGGTTGAAAGAGGTACCACCGGACGAGCGATTAGCGGGTTGAGGGTCAGCGAAACGAACCGGATGCGGTGGCCCGCGAAAATCCGCTTCATCTTGCGCCGGGTGATAATCATCACGTCTTTGTTATAGGGCGGTTGGATGCTGAGTTCGTAGACGATGGTCAGCCCGCCCGGCTTGCATACCCGGACGCATTCGTCGGCGAAGCGGCGCAGCATATCGAAGTCGAAGATGGAGAACATTACGAGATTCGCGGTAATGATATCGAAGTGGCCGTCGGGGAAAGGGAGATGCGCACCGTCGGCGAAGCAGACGTGGAACGCTCGTTTTTTTGCTGTGGGTAGCGACACCTCGTTGATATCCACGCCATAGATGTTCTGCGGCTCGAAACCCAGGTGCGCTTGCAGAAACAGGTCGCTGCCGTCGCCGCAGCCCACGTCGAGGAGCTGCGCCCCCGGGGGTATTCCCCCGTCGAATTTCTTGCGGTATATCTGCGCCCAACGGCGCACCCGGTCCTGAACGATGTATAGCAGCCAGGGTTGGGTCGGGCTGTAAACTTTACCCTCGGCGCAACGGCGCTTATAGACCTCCTGTATGCGGTGCACTTCGCTGTCGGAAGCCTCGCGCGCTTGCCAGAACGGGAGAGACAGAAAGCCGATTATCATCCCCAGCCCGTAAGAAATATGCAGAATAAAGAAAGCTACGGCGACTATCGGCGCGCGGCGCCAGTCGGCGCGAACGGAGTAGAACAACGATAGCAGCGCATAGACCGCGATGGGGATTAGGAACAACCACCAGGGCAGGGCGAACAGAGCGAACACCGGCGCGGCGACTGCTGCTATAAACAGATAGATTAAAAAAAGCGCGGGTATTAGATGCCGGGGGAGTATGTAACCCTTGAACATCTGCGAGGCGACGCGTGCTTTCCACAATCCGTAATGGTAATACTGGCCGAAGAGCGCCCCCAGTTTGCCGCGCGGGTAGTAGCGATAGGTAATTTCGGGTGACATCATTATCTTGCCGCCGGAACGGCGTAGGCGAGCGTTGAACTCATCGTCCTGGTTGCGTATCAAGCGTTCGTCGAAGTTGCCGATGCGCTGAAACACCTCGCGGCGGTAAGCGCCGAAGGCCAGGGTATCCACCAGGCGTTTCTTACGGGATACCCGAAAATAGCTGTTGCCTACCCCGAACATCGAGGTCATCGCGGCGGCGATAGCTTTGCCGACCAGCCCCCGCCCGATATGTTCCCCGTAGCCGCCCACGCAGTCCACTTCGGGATGTTCCATCAGTAGTTTGACCAGTTTGGAGATGAAGTCGGGCGGGACGTCGGTATGCCCGTCGACTCGGACGATGATGTCGCCTTGCGCCCGTTCCAAGCCCAGGTTTAGCCCGGAGGATGCTATACGACGCGGATTATGCAGCAGGGTGAACTTGTCGCCGCCCCCGGTGATTTGCTCGATTTTGGCGACGGTCCCGTCGTCGCTGTCGCCGTCTATAACGATAAGCTCCAGGCCGGGATAGTCCTGGGCCAGCAGGCAGTTCAGGGTGTTCTCGATGTGCCGTTCCTCGTTGCGCACCGGAACCAGAACCGAGACCGGGGGAAATATCGATTCTTCATTCACGGGTAGAGTATAGTAGGGAGAGGGGCGGATGTCAAGACGGGAGGTGATGTAGCTCTCCGATGATAGCGGAACGTTTTCAACCTTGCATCCCGCCTCTTTTTGCGCTATTATCTGCACTCGATTTTCCGAATAGCATTATTCGCGAATATATAGATAGAGAATGGTAGAACGACTCAACGACATAGCGATGGACCGGCCGGATTCGCCCATCCAGATAAACAAGGTGGGCGTGCAACGGGTTCGTTTGCCTATCAGGGTACTCGATAGGGCCGAGGGCTGGCAGAACACCATCGCCACGGTGGATATGTTCGTGGACCTACCGTCGCACTATCGCGGCACTCATATGAGCCGCTTCGTCGAGATACTGTATAAATATCGGGACAACGTAAACTACGCCCAACTCGCCCGTCTGCTCTCGGAGATGCGCCGCCGCTTCGAGGCGAAGAGTACCCACATAACGCTGGAGTTCCCCTACTTCATAGAAAAAAAGGCTCCGGTTTCGGAGGCAGTATCGCTTATGGAATATCGGGCGCGCTTTATAGGCGACCTCAACGACAGCTACAAGTTTCACCTGGGGGTCTCGGTTCCCGTGATGAACCTTTGCCCCTGCTCTAAAGAGATAAGCGAACGCGGCGCGCATAATCAGAGAGGCGTTATAGACATAACTATCGGAGGACGGAGGTTGGTCTGGATAGAGGAGATAGTCGAATGGGCCGAGGCGGCGGCTTCGTCTCCGCTGTACGCTCTACTCAAGCGCGATGACGAGAAGGCCGTCACCGAGAGCGCTTACGACAACCCCCGCTTCGTCGAAGACGCGGTACGCAACCTGGCCGAAACGCTGCTGGCCGAGGAACGGATTAACGAATTCCGGGTGGAATGCACCAACTACGAATCCATTCATCAACATAACGCTTACGCGATGATAGAACATAAGAAATAAACCCCAAACAGAAAGAGGAGGTTCGGGGATGCGATATGCAATCATTAGCGCCGTGCTCATAGCCGTAATAGTTTTAATCGGCTGTACTAAAGAAGAACAACCTTACGCCAGCCCGGAGACGACCGTCAATACCTTCGCCGCGAAGATGGCGGAGGGAGATTACGAGGGTGCGATGGCCTGTTACAACGAGGAGTCGACGATTTCAATCGGCGACGATATTTCCGGATTGACCGAGGATGAAATTCGGAACCTATTCCTTAAAAGCCTGGAGAACTCGGCCGAGCCTTATACCGAGGACGAACCGGAAAACGTACGTATGACAGCGGCTATTATTACTTATGAGTTGAGCGGAGTACCCCATACCCACCACCTCGTAGTCGAGGAAGGCGAATGGAAGATAAACATAGCGGGGGGCGCTCCACTACCCGCCGGCGGGTTCACCCACGAGGGAAGCAGCGAATAACGTGCTAATCCGCGTCGTTACATTCTTCTTCTTGCTGATTACTTGCGCTCCGGTATCCGGCGAAGTGCCCGAAGATGCCAACGTCCTCAAGGGGTATATTGACCCGGAGGACGGCCGTCTCGTCCTGCCCGATAACGAGCAGGGGCGGGAGCTGACGACAGCCGATACGTTTCGGGGGATAAGTTTCGTGTTCCCCGTCGCCGGGCGCACCTTTCACGGGATAGAGTATACCGAAAATACCGGCCTGACCGACTACCGCAATCGGTGGCGGCGCAATCACTTCGGGACCGATATATTCGCCCCCCGGGGAACGCCGGTGCTGGCCGCGGCCGACGGCGTCGTTATTATATCTACGTTTACTCCTTCTCCGGGCCCCGGCTGGAAAGTGGCGATATTGCACGGCGAAGGGGTATATACATATTACCTGCATATGGACGAGGTCTTCGTGTCCTCCGGTGATAAGGTTATTGCCGGCGATACTATAGCCGGAGTCGGCGCGAAGGGTAACGCGGAAGGCACGCCGGCCCACCTTCACTTCGAGATGGACTTCGGGGTGGAGGTACAGGGTAAGCCGGATTGGTTTGTCGAGTACGTTAATTTCAAGCCGGGGGTAGCCTCGCTCTGTGGTGTCGAGCCGCTGGCGTACCTGTGTAAACACGATATACTGCTGCGGGATTTCCGCGGTATTATTCTTCTTCAAAAGCTATGATACGGATAACTATAATCTTAATACTGACGTTAGCGACGGCGGCGGGGGTTCTCGCCGTCGATGATTTACCTGCTGATGTCCGATACGAGTGGGTGAACATACCGGCGCGGCGCGACGTCGCCGATTTACTACCATCAAGCGACGGGTATTGGGTAACTTATCGCGGGGGCGGGGCGGCGTTTTACGACATCGGCGATGGGAGCTATCGTCTGTTCGGGTTGGAGCAGGGGCTTACCCATCTTTGTGTCAACGGAGTGGCCGAGGACGATGGTTATCTGTATTTCGGTACGCGCAACGGTTTAACGAAGCTGGATAAGGAGATGGGGATATCGGAACGGACTATGCGGATGTGGGGCAACGCCTATAACGACTGCACCGGAGTCGCCGTAACCGACAGGTATCTGTACGTCAGCACAACCGAGGGGGCGCGCCGTTTCGATAAGCAGTTCGGGCCGCCGGTCAAGGTGATGGAGCTGAAACCGGGGGATAGGCCACTATCCAAGCAGATCGATGACGGTTGGGAGGTATACTACAATCCCGACGGCGTAGTAACCGAGGATTTGTACAGTGTCCTTGCACACGACGACGGCACAGTTTACTGGGGCGGGTTTGACCGGTTACCGGTGCAGCATCCCGACGATAGCTGGTCGCTTGTAGAGCCGGACATAGACGTAGGGAATATAACCAGGATGCGCTTCATCGGCGGCCGCCTGGTTATTTTCGGGGCGGGCGGCGGATATTATTGCGATGAAAGCACCGGGCGGTGTGAACCGATAGTAACAGAATTGGTAGATACGCCGTTGAACGACGCTTTAATTCGCGGCGGTTATATTTACCTTGGTGGGCCGGCCGGGTTGTATATAGCCAAAACCGATAATAAGAAATTCAAATTAACCTTCGGTATACCCGTCGAATCGATTGGGAAGAAGAAAAAAAAGAAGAAATCCACCGTGTGGTTGATAAAGGACGAACTCGGCGACGCCGGTGTCAACAGGATTATTGAAACCGACGATTCAATAGTTATCGGCACTACCGACGGCATTTACCATTACGACCCGGAAGAAGAGGAATTTACCCGGCCGGGTATCCCGGCGGGGCTTAGCGGCCCGGCGGTTTATTCGATGTTTATGGGGGGAGACGTAATTTTCGCTACGGGGAGCGGAGGATTGGATATTATTTTCCCCGAAGGCCCTGATCCCGCGGAATTCGTTAAGCATACTTTACCCGTGACGGAAGCGCTCCGAGATGCCGCGAAATATAGCGGCGATATAATCATATTGGGATTAAGATCGTTATTCCGTGTTAAAGGGAAAAACTTTGTACCTGTACTTAAATTCGACGACGCCGGTATCGTCGGGGCGGGCCGATGCTTGGAGGTATTCAACGACAATGGTATTGACCGTTTATTTATAGGGACATCCGGAGGGCTTTTCGAGTTGGATACCGGGTTTCTTGTTATAGAGGATTCCCCGCGTTTACGCGGCTGCGATGTAGTCGGTCTAACTATTATCGAAGATGTATTATACGCTGCAACCTGCTTTGACGGGGTTTATGGGTTTGCACCCGGTTCCGCCGGCGAAATGCAGTATCACGTAGATGATTACAACGGCCTTTCCGGCGAGGAAATTATCTCGCTCAATAGCGATGGGGAGCGTCTGTTCGTCGGTTTTTATGATAAGGGTCTGGATATCCTAACCCCGCATCTGGAGTTTGTGGATAACATAACCTGGAGCGACGGGCTATCCCACACTGACATCTTCGCCGCGGCGTACGACGCGCCCTACTTATGGATATCTATTCGCGGCGTCGGTATTAACGCCTACAACCTGGAGACCGGGGAGCGTGGGGACATCCGCAAATATTACGCCCGCTACGGGTTGGGCGATGAGTACTGCCGTGATATAGAGGTATTAGGGCCGGGCTCGGGATACGATCATCGTATCGCTTTCGCCACAGCCTCCGGGGTCTCTATCCTCTGCTACGACGGCGATACCCCGCCCGATTTGACGGTAGGCGACCCGGATAAAGGGTATCGGTAATTCCGGGGGATCACGTATTGAAAAAACCGTTGTTTAGTTGCATAATCGCTTCTCTTCTGCTAGTATTTTGTTGGGCGGAAATGGAGTGACCGGATAAATTGAGTATTAAATGCGTAATCTTCGATCTCGACGACACCCTGCTGGATACGTTTACGCAGGTTAAAGAGGCGTATCAAACGGCGTTCGATTACCTGGTTGCTGAGTATTCTTTACGACCTGCGCAGTTATGGGACAACGGCGAAGAATTTCTTAGGTTGGCCCGTAAAATGGGTTCTATCAACCCCGGCGAAACCCTTTCGGCGCTAATGGTTCAGCGGGGGATAGGGCTAGGGGTTATTGACGGGAATATCGATAAAGCTGTGGAGCTTTTCGCGGAGACGATGAAACGGATAAAACCGTTCGACGGCGTCGCGGGGGCGATAGAATGGCTTTCGGAACGCGATATCGGTCTGGGGATTATCAGCGACGGCCCGTCCGAGCGCCAATGGTATAAAATAGACAATTTACCGTTCCGCGCCTATTTCGGCGATAACGTTTGGGTTTCGGGCGATTTTCCCCAGTATAACGAGAAACCTAAACGGACGATGTTTCGCGCCGCGATTGACCGTTTCGCGTTGAACGCCCGGGAGATAGCCTACGTCGGCGACCGGGACAAGGACCAAATCGGAGCCAACCTGGCCGGGATGATCGCCGTACGTGTGTTGCAGGGATATTCCAATGGGGTACTGTACCGCCCGGAGTTCGCGGTAGAGACTCCCGATTTCGTTATTGAGAAGTTACCGCAAATAGTCGAAGTAGTTGAAGGGGATTGGCCGCGCTTTGAGCGTGATGAGTAAATAACCGTTTCGATTTCTCCACACCGGCGTTACATACAATGCGCCGGGCGTTTCCGGACGATATTTCCGGGAAGGAGCAAGTTATGAAGAAGAGACGCCGTTTGCGTTTTCCCCTTTCGTTTCTGTTCGACCCGGCTACGGTTCCGCTTCTGCTCGTCGGCACGTTCATCATAATAACCCTGGGTTCCTCGAAGAAGTCCATTATGATGGAGGACCGGTATTTCGGGGCTATCGGCGGCGATTATCAGGAATATAACTACCCGGTCCACTCCTATGGGCGCGTTTACCCCCTCCGCATAAAATATTTCGATAACCCAAATTATAAAGGGCCGCCGGTTATTTTCGTGCACGGTATGGGTTCCTCCGATGCCTATTTCTGGCGAATGGAGGGTGAGATAGAGGTATTCCAGGGATTCATCTATTCCGACAAACGGATGGTCGAGGGAATAGGGCTAGGGCAGGGGTTGGTAGATATGGGTTACGACGTTGTTACCTACTCCTATCCCGATTCGCGCCACCGTCCGATGGAGTATCAGGCGTATGACCTGCTGCGGGTTATCGAATGGTCTAAACGAACGTTCGTGAAGAAGAAGGTCCATCTGGTCGGGCATAGCTCGGGCGGTTTGATAATCCAGTACTATCTGGCGGCCGGGCAGCGGCGCGGCGATAACTTGATGTTTGAGCGGCCGGAGGGGGAGGATTTCCGCTGGGACCGGCGGTACGACCTCTATGATTACGTAGTTAAACGGATGAAATACGGCGAAGATGTGGAGAAGGTGGTACTGGTCGCGACCCCGAGTATGGGAATACTCAAGGAAGGCGGGAAGCATTATGGTAGTCCGGCGTTATATCAGATGATAGAGGAGAGCGAATTTCTCGAATGGATCGCCGAGGGCCGCGAGGAAGCCTTCCGCCGCCACCGCCAGTTCCCGGAGATGTACGTTTTCGCGGGCAATGCCTTCGAGGACTATATGGGGGAATCGCCGCTCGATTTCGGCGACGGGATGGTGTCGGTGCGTTCCGCGGTGGGCGACTTCGCCGATGATGACAGGTTCAAGGATAACATATACTACTTCAAGAAGGACCATTTCGAGATAGTAATGGACGGCGGCGTAATTAGCGGCCTGGACAAGGTGCTCGACAATAGAGCGCGGTTGGAGTAATTTAGTAGGGGCGGCATTACCTTGCCGCCCGTTATAACAAACGTACCGGAGCTTTCCAAAGCTCCGTCGGTAACAGTTCCGCATCCTATGATGCGAATGGAGGTCGGGAGACCTCCGCTACGGATTATATCAATGAAAAACCGGCCTAATAGGCCGGTTTAATTTATTCAAGGGTGGCTTAGATATTGCCGTCTATCATCTCGACGAACTTTTTTTTGCCGACTGCGCCTACCACTTTTCCGGCTACCTCGCCGTTTTTGAGCAATAGAACGGTGGGGATACTACGGATGCCGTACTTGGCGGCGGTCATCGGGTTTTCGTCCACGTTGAGCTTACCGACTTTGATCTTGCCGTCGTAATCGCCCGCCAGTTCCTCGACGATAGGCGCTACCGCGTGACAGGGCATGCACCAGGTCGCCCAGAAGTCGGCCAGAACCGGAATATCGGAACCTTCGACTTCGGCTGCCCAGTCGCCGTCGGTGAATTGTTGTAAATCGGCCATATCGGATCTCCTTTTCAATATATCCTAATATACTTTGGATTATTTCCAGTGTTTAGCTTGGCGTAATTTAAGGTTATTTACCAGAAATGTCAAGGGAAATCAATGACGGAGCGCATATTGGGGGAGGAGATAGGCGCATGGCCGTGAGTTTTCCCCGGTAATTAGTTAAAAATATCCGGGAGTTATGCTATAATCTCTATGGAGCTGGCCGGGCGGCCGCGGAACGTAAGTTCTGAGGAAAGTCCGGGCTTCACAGGGCAGGATGCCGGATAACGTCCGGGCGGGGCGATCCGACGGAAAGTGCCGCAGAGAATAGACCGCCGATGGCCCTCGGGCACAGGCAAGGGTGAAACGGTGCGGTAAGAGCGCACCGCGGTTCCGGGTAACCGGGCCGGCACGGCAAACCCCATCCGAAGCAAGGCCGAATAGGATAGGCAGGCGCGGCCCGCGCCGCGCCCGCAAGGGCAGCCTATCGGGTAGGCCGCTAGAGGCCGGTGGCAACATCGGTCCCAGAGGAATGGCCGTCACGGGGTATTTTACAACCTCCTTTGGAAAAGCTCATATCCCGTACAGAACCCGGCTTACAGGCCGGCTCCGTTTCGTAAAAGATATCGGTTCTTTGGCGGCGGGCTTTTATGTCCGCCGTCAGCGAATAATTAATCCCGATTAATAATCGCGTTATTCATCGAATATAACGAAACTATAAGGGAAATACTTGCAAGAGTTGCTCTGGGAATTATTAGAGACGTTTGCCGAACGCCTTCATATAAAAACCGCGTCGGCGAAATGGACGCGGATGGCCGAAATTCTGGCGAAGAAGTCTTTGAAGCAGGGATTACCGAGAGCGTATTAGAAAGCGAAGAAGCGGCCCGCGATTACGCACAGAGCACTGTATTCACAATGAACGAAGACGCGGCGCTGGATTACATCGAGTTCTTTTACCGTTATTCGCCGTACATATTCGGCCTCGACGAGGATAGTTTTACCGGCGAGATGGGTTGGTTCGCCAGTTCGCTCAACGAGTTGTTTGTGGAGAATGATTTTCCGTATCGCTTTATCGGGGGAGGAGTGTTACCGGTTTGAAACGACCCTAATCCGTAAGTTAGTTTCTTATCGAAAACGATAATATATTGTACGTAAGGAGTTATTAAATTGTATAATCGCACTTGATTGGTGAATGCTTATCCAGATTTTTTCGTAGCAGTACATATCTCTCTTCGCAGGGCATGACCTTGCACGTCTGGCCACAATCAGTACTTAATAATACGAATTCGCATTATTCGATTTATGGCGGTCGCACCTGAAGGTACGACCCTACGAGGGTAGTAAATGTACTAATTGCGGTTAATCGACGGATTAGGAACGATATCGTCCTTGACCCCGCCCCTTCTTTTTGTTATATATCCGCCATCTTTAATATAGATATCAATCAACCGAGGTAAAATATAATGGATAAGGGATTCACGCTCTGGTTCACCGGGCTTTCCGGCGCCGGAAAGACCACCGTTTCGGAGATAATCGCCGAGAAGCTGCGAAATCGCGGCCATAAAGTCGAAATTCTCGACGGCGACGTAATTCGCACCAACCTGTCAAAGGGCCTGGGGTTTTCCCAGGAAGACCGCGATACCAATATCCGCCGTATCGGGTTTGTTTGCGACCTGTTAAGCCGGAATGGTGTAGTGGCTATCGCCGCCGCTATCAGCCCTTACGAAGCGATACGCCGCGAAAATCGCGAGATGATAAACAACTACGTCGAGGTCTTCGTAGACTGTGACCTGGACACGCTAATTGAGCGCGATGTCAAAGGGTTATATAAGAAGGCCCTCGCCGGCGAAATCAAGAATTTCACAGGTATAGACGACCCGTACGAAGCCCCCGGAGATGCCGAAATCAACATTCATTCCAACAACGAGTCCGTTGACGAGAGTGTCAAAGTGGTCCTGCGTCGGCTCGAAGAACTCGGGTTTACCAATTCGCAGCCGGACGACGGCTACAGCGAAGACGAGGAAGCCAAAGTAGCCGAAAGGCTCGAGGCGCTGGGTTATATAGACTAACGATAGGCGTTAAATATTACGGGGAATAAGCGTTATCATTCCCCGTTTATCATATCCGGTGATGATAATCCTATGAGTAATATAGACCTCCATATTCATACCACTTCTTCCGACGGCAGCTTCCCGCCGCGTGTGATAGTCGAGATGGCGCTGGACGCTGGTTTAGGCGCTATTGCAATTACGGACCACGATACGACTTCCGCTTATCGCGAAGCGTTAGCCGCCGGGGCGCAACTCGGCCTCGAGGTCGTCTCCGGCATAGAACTCTCCGTAAATTATGCCGAGAGGTCTTTTCATATGCTAGGGTATTTTATTGACCCCGACGATGTACCGCTCAACGCGCGTTTAAAAGAAGTCAGGCGTTTCCGGGAAGAGCGTAACCCGCGCATCATCGCCAAACTCAACGAACTGGGGATGGAGATAACTATCGAGGAGGCGCTGGCGAAAACGTCTGGCGATACCCTGGGGCGGCCCCATATCGCGGTGGTGCTGCTTGAGAAGGGATATGTGAAGAATAATCAGGAGGCGTTCGATAAATACCTGGCGAATGGCGCTGCCGCCTATGTCGAACGCGAACGGATAACTTCGTTGGAAGCGATAGAACTGGTTAAAGGCGCGGGCGGAATTGCGGTATTGGCCCATCCCGGGATATACCGTTTATCCGATACGGAACTCGATGAAGCCGTGTCGGGGCTTGCCGACACCGGGCTTCAGGGTATAGAGGTTATCTATCCGGAGCATACCCGCGAGATGGAAGGTAAATATTATGAAATCGCCGAAAGGTATGGCCTGGCGGTTACCGGCGGAACGGACTTTCACGGCGAATTGAAACCGGATATCAAATTGGGCTCCGGTTTCGGCCCGACCCGGGTGCCGTACGAGATACTAGACAAGTTAAAAGAGCGGTTAGGATAGCATAAAGAAAAAACGGGGCTTTAAGTTCCGCAATTTAGTATTTCATATCCAGTAGTTCTTCTATCTCGCGCAGGGCGTGCGACGGTTCGATGAAGCGGGCCGTGGGCGAGAGGGTACCCAGGCGTTTTTTTAGGCCGAGGATTTCCTCGGCCGGTATCATAAGCAGCACCGGGATTTTCAGTTTAGTACAGGCCGATAATACCTCTTCTGCAGTTATATTCTCACCTTCGTTGGTCATTGCTTTATGCAAATAACCGACCACTGCGTCTATCCCATCCTTCTTCGAGATGTCGTGTACGTACAGTCCATAATTGTCCACCCCGTTACCGAGGGGAAGGGTATCGTGCCCTCTTGCTACCAACCTGGTCAGTAGTTGCGAGTCCGTTCCCTCGAAATATCCTATGAGCGCCATAACTCCCCCGAGTTTAAAGTTCGTTCACCTCTATTAATATTATATACCGGATATGCGAAATTTGCAAGTGTTACCTAGCTATTGGCGAGTATATTAACGAACGGTGGGGATAAACCCCACCGCTAAGTCAGTTCAGTTTTTTCGATTATCTGCTTGGACGTACGCTTTTATTATATCTCCACTCCGAATACGCCCTTCAGGGCGAAACCGGCGATTACCGATATTATGAAAAACGTGATCATCCAGTGGATGGGGATGCCGAATAACCCCATCTCGGAGGCGGGGTAGTTCACGACAATCTCGTCCACCTTCGCCGTTCCCGGAATCGGCTTCTCCCCGGGCCAGGAGATGTGGTCCCAGAAAGTCCGTACCCGCCGCTCCGATATCCGTACCGTTTTGCCGGGGGCGACCACCAGCGACTTGCTTACCTCGCCGCCGGGGGCGGAAACGACCAGATTATGCTCGCCCGGTTCGGTCACTCTCACCCGCCAGGCGACCTCGCCTTCACGCTTGATATGTACCGGCGGGGTTTCGACCTTATAACCTTCGCCCGGCTTCAGCTCGACGCCCTCCGGTATCGCTCCGTCGAAGTAGGCTTTGACCACGACGCTGTCGCCGGCCTCTAACGGCTCGGGGCCATAGCGTAAGTTGAGCTGTATCATTATCAGGATTACCGGAATCAGGATGAAGAGCAGCGGGACGATGGCGTATTTCAGATAATGCAGATTGTGCTTGAGGACGTTCCCCTGGGCGTCGCCCAGTAGCGAAAGGTCGTCCTTGAAGATACGCATCTGCAGCATATATCCCTTGATGTAGTTCTTCTGGCGTTTAATCTTGTCCTGCTTCGAGGTGTACTTAAAAATCGCCAGCATTATTATCCCGGTTATCGCCGAAATGACTATCAGCCCTACCCAGGGAGTTATCCGGGCGAACGGCCAGAGGATTATGTCGAAGAAGCCCGTTATTATCGCGTTAATTATCCACATATATTACCTGCTGAAACTTTTACAAATAGGGGAAAAGTAGTACTCATCTTTCGCCGACTAAAGTCGGCGTTCGCGGCTCCGCGGGTTAAGCACCGCCGGTTGAAACCGGCGGTATTGATTTTTCTACGGAGGATTCTTGTAATCTATACATAACCTAGCATTTTCAGTTTTGTACGAATATCGTCTTCGTTGTCGCAGTCTTCCTCGATTGCCTTTACGACCCGTTTTAACATATACGGTACGAACTCCTCGGCGGAGGCCAGGCCGGAGAACTCGGCCACCTGTCGGCAATAGTTGTAAAGCTCGTCGCTTATCTCTATTTTCTTCGGCATCGCAATTCCCTATTCGTATAGCCCGAACGTTTCCAGTATCGAGCGCGTTCGTCGCGTCAACACCTCTTCGATAAACGCTTCGGCGGTCTCGTACTCGGCGATTTTCGCGATATGGGCTACGTCCTCGTAAACTGCTTCGTCAATCTCGATTTCTTTGGGCATACGATACCTCATTATCGGACGGCGAAGAAACGCCGCCTCCACATTAGCTGATATAACCGAGCCCCTGTAACCTTTTCTGGATTTCCTCTTCGCTTTCGCCGCCCTCTTCCAGCGATAGCAGTTCGCGCTCGAGTATGTGCAGTATGAATTCCTCGGGGGAGGAGTATCCGCCGGCTTCGGCAACATTCTTGATGCGCGCGAATAAATCGTCTTCGATTTTAATTTTCTTGGCCATCATTTGCTCCAGTTATCTATATTTAATTTGCCCGTAGCGGCTATCTCCAGATAGCCGTTTCTTAAGATTTAATAATTGACCTAATTCGTTGGTCGCCGACTGAAGTCGGCGTTCGCGGCCTTCGGCGTATTATGCACCGGCGGTTGAAACCGCCGGTATCTGACCTATAAATAAAACGCCGTACCAGCGAACTCAAGTTCGCCGCACCTTATTTAATCAACGGCTTGCCCGTCATTCGTTTGTCCGGTTCCAGGCCGAATATCTTCATTATGGTGGGCGCCAGGTCGTACAGCTTCGGCGCTTTATTCCCGATTTCGCGGTTGACCATCAGTGTTCCCGGAACCGTCGCCGGGTCCACACAGTGGTCGGCGGCCCAGGGATCCTCGCGCTGCTTAAGATGCTCCTCAGGGAACTCGCCCAGCGCGGATTCGTCCGAGATGCGGTATACCAGGTTGAAGCCGCGAACGATATCGGGGGCTTTGTCGGGGTGTTCCCGCTTGTACTCGTCATTGGATACGTACGCTTTGCTGAAAACCTTCTTGCCGGTCTCCGGGTCAACTATCGTCTCCAGCTTCGCGGCTATCTCCTCCGCCAGCGGCTGAACGCTGGATTGGGAGACCACGCCGTCGCCTTCACGGCCCCTGACGTTAAGGTACATGCTGTTGAGCCCCACGTTATAAGCCTGGGTCAATGACCAGTCAATCCCGCCGAAATATTCTTCGTTGCGCATTTCAGGGTCTTTGAGCGTCATATATCCGTTGTCCAGCAGCCAGGAGTTGAGGTTGAACTCCTTGTAGAACGGGGCGAAACCGTGGTCGGACATTATCATAACCGTGGTCTTGTCGTCTATCCGCTCAATTACCCGTTCCAGTGCTTGGTTCATCGCTTCGTAATAATGCCGGACTCCGTTCTTGACGCTCGGCGCGGCGTTTGGGTCATATTGCGGATGATTGGTGTCCATAGTCCGCCATAGCATATGCGTGTTTTGGTCTACGCTGCCGAAGTAGAAAAAGAACAGCCCCTCTTTGTAGCGGGCGAACTCGCTCTCGAACATCAGCATCCGCTCTTCAAGCACGAGGTCGGCCTGGGCCATATATTCTTCGTCGCTGAATATTTTGTTGGACAGAGTCTTGGTATCTTCCGGGAAGCCCTGAGTATAGAAGCCGCCGGTTCCCATCCTCTCCGATACCTTTCGTGCATAGCTGTTGGGTGTGCTTATCGCCATCGCCGGGTTCTCCGGGTCTATCTGTATCGGGGTCAGGTACAACGCGAAGTTGGGGTGAACCTGTTGCAGGTACATCCTGAAGATACCCGATGCCCCGGCGGCGAAACCGAGCAGGTCGAACTTCACGCGAATCCAGGGGCTCCATTCGCCCTGCTTCATAACGTATTCCTGGCCATCCACCACGATTTTGGCGACTTTAGCGTTGGGGTCGCGGTATATTGTCATATCAACCGAAGCGGGGCGTTCGTCGGCGCGGAAGCTGTTGGCCGGGCCGTAAACCTTCGACGATATGATGTTGCCGAAGG
>SDBT01010402.1_pt1 | contig 15025 bp, 12 predicted proteins | sample 2277101 | NCBI WGS metagenome assembly SDBT01 (sample SAMN10404973, study PRJNA504765) | marine sediment metagenome | isolation source: marine sediment core GS10_PC15, 103 cmbsf | place: Arctic Ocean: Southern Knipovich Ridge | collected 2010 | reverse complement strand
ACGATCGTCAGCATATGGGCCGTCATACCAGTTGAACGAGCCTTGAAGGCCGAGATCGGAGATTCGGCTCTCGGGCGGTTCGTAGTTGCAGACAGAGAGTGTACCGCCCAGCACGACGGCAGGAAGCAAGATCAACAGAAGAGTCATCGCGATTGTTAGGCGTATCATTCGGTCCATCTGTCCTCCGATTGTACGATAGCGTCGAGGAAACCGTACAGCGGAACGCCAACCCGGTCAAGCAACTTGGACTTTCAACGCCGATCAGGCCCGATTCCTTGGGATCCTTCGTGAAGCTACCAAGAGACACGGCCGGATCTGCCATGCATATTGTCTGATGCCGTGGTGCGGGGGTTAGATTCTGTCTGTTGACATTGCCGGCTCAGCCTCTCGAATACCCCCGAGAGGACTGTTTTCGAACTCCACTGAGTAGTTGACGACTTGCGCGCCGCAATTGGGGCATTTCAGAGGAGAAGATCAATTACCGTCGCTCCCAATGATTACGGAAGCGATTCGCACGCTATGCCATCACGATCTTCGTCCAATCCGTGAATGTCGCCAAAGTCTTTGCTCTTGCAGTAGTCGAAGCATGCTTGGGCATCCGCTTGAGTCGCGAAGTCCTCGCAATCAAGGTCAGGCCCAAGGCAATCACATGGTCCGGGCTGGGTTCCAACGCAGTAGGGGCATAGCGCCCGACCCGATTCCTCCGCATGTCTCGTATCGCAGAAGTAAAGGCGCGCTTCTTTAGCAATTTGGCATGTTTTGTAACACCATGACTGGTGAAAGGATGCCTCGTTTCTACTCGCAACGAAATAGCGAGCTCTGTCAAATTGCGCCGCTTCTCCACTCCACGGGTAAAGCGGTTTAACCAGAATCTCAAACTCTGCTTCGGTAACTCGGGCGAAATTATCTTCTACGACCACGCGAATTGTCGCAGTCTGTGCGGGGAAAGCCACTCCGTAGAACACGTTGCGTTGCTGAGATGTATCATATATGTAGCCTTCTTCAGCTGCGGGAGAGTAGGGTAGACCGTTTGGGGCAATCTCATACGTGGTTGTGGGATAGACGATACAGGCGTTCTCAATGACGTAGCCATTGACCAAGGCGCGATAGACGCTATCGGGGATGGATTGCTGGCAAAGCAACTTCTTCGAGCATTCAACCTGAATCTCCCTAATTTCCCAAGCTCCGTCATAGTCAACTCCCGTTCGTGAAGCGGTCAGGGTCGCGGGACGAAATGAAAAGTCAATTAACGTTCTCTCTCGTGGCTCAAGATACCAGAGGGTCGAGATTCCATTGATGAGCGGTCGATTGATCGTTGGGCGGGAATTAACGCCATAGGCGGTCACGACGGCGCTCTTTACAGCTTCGCCATCAGTCCATGTGACGGTTGCCATCCAGTTAAGACAATCAACCAAAACCTCAAGCGACCCCTCATCTTGTTCAATAGTAAAGTTGGGCAATTCGAACGTGAACGTTCCCGGAGGCGCAGTGGCAACGATCTGTGCAGCATAAGGAACGATGCCTTGTTCAGGGGCGATGACGACATTCAAGACTGGTTCTGTGTCGAATTGAAAGCACCCCACTAATCCAATCAAGATTGCTAAAACGAGGCTTGCTACTACTCTCGTTGCTTTCACGATATCACCAGCTCCGAGTATACCACGCCTTCTCATGTGTACGTTGTAGCGAAACCCCATCATGCAACGTTTGATTAGTCAATAGAACGAGGCGCTTTCTTGACTGGGGAGGCAGAATGCAACACCTTGGTTGCGCGGTCATTGACAGGTGCGAATTGGCGAAAACGTCCTAGCTAGACCCCTGAGTGGACGAATTTGGAACTTACACCTGTTCAACTCGGGAGGAGATTGAGTCCCTTTTAGTCGTGTCGTAATAGAAACGTGCGACTCCCAGCCCTATTTCTGGACCTATTTCAGGGAGGGCGCGTCAACCTCCCCTCATGCGATTGGCAGGGGTATTTTCCACGAGGATGTGCCTTGTCACTTGCCCTGCCACGCAGGATAAATATCAGGCAACTTGATACTGGTGGTGCCGGTACACCGCTCCAGAAGGCCACTTGAAAGTCCTCGGCGATCCACGGACAATGCAAGTGGAGTCGCCGAAGGTCACGAAGTGGTGAATCACCCCGACAGACGCGACATAGAAGAGTTCGAGCTCATGGGCATTCCCCAGACAGCGGAACAGGTGGCAATAGGCTCGATCGACATCTCTCGCATCGCCCTCCGACATGATTGCGGAGAACTGGAAGGAGTTCGATGTCCTTGGGATGATGCAACATCTGTCAACTACCTCCTCGCCGGTGTAGGCGAGGTATCTCATTCACGACGATGGATGCCGCGCGCGGCTCTTGAGGCAGAAGGGAGTAGACGTGAACAACCCATTCCTTGTGGTAACAGCAGTACTGGTGGCACTGACGGTAGCTTTCTTCGTCATCACTCCGGGCGAGAGAGGCCCTGATGTGGCCCTTGCTCCGGAAGAAGTATCTGGATTCGGCAAATATCAGGGGGACACAGAAGATGTGTACGACGGCTGGAAAAGGACATCCGAATACCTGGCGATGGCCGACGGAACGCGGGTGGCCTATGATCTGTTCATCCCCACGAAGGATGGGGTTCCTGCCGACGGGCCGTTTCCAACACTGTTCAAGTACACTCCATATAACCGAACGTGGACCATATTCGATGAGAACGGAGATTTCCTCCTTGACTTGCCGGGCGCGCCCTGGTACTTCGAGCTCATGATGCGCGTTCGAAAGGTGATTCTTCCCCTGGTTGTGCCCGGTGGGAACGGCAATCTTCGGGATGCCACCGCGAATGAGGAATGGCTTGTTGACATGCTGAAATCGGGCTACGCCGTGGTCGTGGTGGACCGGCCCGGGACCGGTGCGTCTTTTGGGAAACTGGCCGATGATCCTGATGCCATAGCGAATGAGGCGGACGAGCTCCTCAACTGGATCGCTGCCCAGACGTGGTGCGATGGCAATATCGGGATGTTCGGTGACTCGATCCAGGCGCAAATTCAGTTCCAGGCAGCCAGCACCGGCAACCCGCATCTTAAAGCAATCCTGCCCGCCACGACCTGGATGGACAACTACAGTGCGGTGATGTTCCCGGGCGGCGTTCCGAACAACGCGTTCGCGAATGCCAACGTCTGGGTCAACTCAACGTTCCACAAGATGGCAACGCCGGTCGATAGTGACACGGATGGGGTTTTGCTTGCCCAGGCCTATGCAGAGCGTCAGGACACGTCGGCGCTTGCGGACGCAGCCGGGAGCGCCCATGAAGCTGCATTCCGGGACGTAATGACTTGGGACGAACAGAACCTGTGGATCGACCACCAGACGCTCTATCCGCTGCTCGACCAGATCAACCGCGCGGGTATCCCGGCCTACGTGATTAACGGCTGGTACGATATCTACGCGCGGGACAATTTCATGATCTACGCTAACCTGACCGTGCCCAAGCGCCTACTTGTCCGACCCACTGACCATAGCGGGATCGAGGCTCCCGGATCAGACGTCGACTACGCGGCGGAAGCGCACCGTTGGTTCGATTACTGGCTCAAGGGCATTGACAATGGCATCATGGATGAACCACCCATTCACTATTACTTGCAGGGTGTGGAGGAACGACAGGCCATGCAGAGCACGGACGTGTGGCCCTTGGAAGACCAGGTTATGACTCGCTACTACTTCGGGCCAGGCGAAGCCAAGGGCAAGGTCTCCATCAATGATGGCGGCCTTGACCCATCGACGCCCACGGATGCCCAGGCATTCGATTCCTACACAGTGGACTATTCGCCATCGACCGGCACGACTTCGCACTGGATGGGCATCGGCAATACACACGAGTATCCAAACATGCGCTCCCACGACGCCAAAGCCCTCACATATACCACGCTGCCGTTGGAGACAGCGACCAACATCACGGGACATCCGGTTATTCACCTGTGGTTGAGCACAGAAGCGCCCGATCTCGATGTCTTCGCCTACCTGGAAGAGGTGGACAGGAGGGGGAATTCGACCTACATCTCTCAGGGTACTCTGCGGGCTTCACATCGGACGCCGAGTCAGGCTCCGTTCGAAAACTTTGACCTGCCTTGGTACAACCACTTCGAGAGCGATCTGCAGCCGATCCCAGCAGGCGAGCCAGTTGAGTTGGTGTTTGACCTGTTGCCCACCGCATACCAGTTCTCAGAAGGCAATCGCATTCGTATCACCATTGCCTTCGCCGATGACGGCAACTTCGATACGCCTATCCTGAATCCAGCACCTGCGCTCAACCTGCTGCGAAATACCACTTATCCGACGTATGTGGAATTGCCCGTGGTTCCCACACAAGAGCCTGGCAGCAGCAACATGAAGAACCAGATTGATGAGTGTCATTCTTGCGGGATTGTCCGCTGAACCCCTCTGCCTGAAATTCGTCTGGGCGCTATCGGCTAGGATGTGGATTGCGAAAGGCAGATGAGGCGTCTGCCACAGTTGGGGTGGGGGAGCCGAGTGAGTGCAAACAGAGCATGCGTTTTACAGTCTGGAAGGCTGGAAACCGACCTCCAGTATCCAAGGCACTACCTAGGTCACCTTCTTTGACATGTGCATCGGGGCCGTCTAGACTAGCTCCAAAAGAGGACTGATTGCCCGGGAGCGGCCAAAGAGGCTCAAGGGTACAACTCTCGTATCTAGCGAAGAAGGGAATCTCTCTTGCCAGATCTTCTCTCCAGGTTGTCCAATCTGCCAAGACCGATTGCCGTGGGAATCATTGGGGCCGGCACGATGGGGCGCGGGCTCTACTATCAGACCACCCTCACCCCCGGAATGACCTGCGTGGCTCTCGCGGACATTGATTTGCAGCGAGCAGTTTCCTGCGTGAAGGCGGCGGGGCAGCGCTTCGAAGTTGTGGAGACCCCTGAGCAGATTGCCCACGCAATCGAACATCAGGTCGTCTGCATCTGTTCGGACGGGGCATTGATCGCTGCTTCCCCGGGCGTAGATGTGGTTGTTGAGGCGTCGAGCGCGATCGAGGAGGCGGGCCGATTCGCAGAGCAGGCGCTTCTTCACCGGAAGCATCTCGTGCTGATGAATGCCGAAGTCGACCTGATCTTCGGCCCGTATTTTGCTGCGCTGGCAGAAGAAAACGGTGTAATCTGCACGAGCTGCGATGGGGATCAGTACGGAGTGATAAAGCGCCTGTGGGACGAGGCAACGCTATGGGGGATCGAGCCGGTGCTGGCGGGGAATATCAAGGGATTCCTCGATCGACACGCAAACCCGACGACGATCATTCCCGAAGCGGACAAGCGGCATCTCGACTATCGGATGGCCACCGCGTTCACGGACGGGACCAAGCTCGGTATCGAGATGGCGCTTATCGCCAATGCGCTCGGCCTGCGGACGGATGTCCCGGGAATGCACGGTCCGAAGGCTGCGCACGTGCGTGAGGCCCTTGACCTTTTCGATCTCGAAGCTTGCAGAGACAGCGGTGGTATGGTTGATTACCTCCTCGGTGCCGAACCCGGCGGTGGCGTGTTTGTGGTCGGTCGCTGCGAAGAGGCGTTCCAGAGGCGGATGCTCGCCTACTACAAGATGGGGAGCGGGCCGTTCTACGTCTTCTATCGACCCTATCATCTCTGTCACATCGAGGCGATGCGATCGATTGCAGAGGCATCCCTGGACGGTGTTTCCCTTCTCAAGCCAAGCTTTGGCTTCCGGACCAACGTGTACGCTTACGCCAAGCGCGACCTCTGCGAGGGAGAAGGGCTCGACGGCATTGGTGGCTATACGTGCTACGGATTGATCGAGAACGCGCGAGACCCGGTCCCAAACCGCGGACTCCCGATTTGCCTCGCCGGTGGCGCTCTGCTTCAGCGTGGCGTTTCGAGAGACGAGAAGATCTTCCTCAAAGACGTGGAGCTGTCCCGGAGCAGTGATGCGTGGAGGCTCTACGATCTTGCTTTAGATCACGAGGGAGCGATTGCGGAATGAGGCTGGGGATTGTCGTTGTGTACATGGTGCTTCCCGGCAATGAGGAGCTTGTAGACCTTCATCTGCGCCAAATCGAGCGCTGTACGCGCGTGCCGTTCACTCTATATGCTGCGGCCAATCGCCTGCCCGCAGATCTACGGGACCGGCTCGCCGCGAAGCCTTACGTTCGGGTATGCTCCATCCCGGCGACCGATCTTCGGTCGACCTACGAACACGCATACTACCTGGAACGATTGATCGCCGCGGCGATCGAGGACGACGTTACTCACGTGGTGACGCTACACGTAGATTCGTTTCCGATCCGATCCGGGTGGGCAACTGACCTCGCTGCGAAGCTCTCATCACGCTATTCCTTCGCAGCTATTGTCCGGGATGAAGCCCGCGATCCAAAGCCGATCACGGCCTGCCTTTTCTTCCCACGCGAGTTCTACGTTCGCCATCAGCCGAAGCTCCTCCTCCCAAGAGCGGCAATGCGTTCCGCTGTGGGGCGGGAGTACGTTCGCCGCCTTGTGTCTCCCAAGGAATCCGGAACCGGATATGGGCTATTGGCTCTCAAGGAGGGCTTACAATGGTTCCCGCTGCGACGGACCAACCTCAGAGAGGACCACTACTACTTCGGTAGCATCCACGAAGATCTTGTCTTCCATCTCGGATCGGCAGCGTCTGAACTGAGCGGATTCTCAGGTGCGCGGGAATACGTATGGATGCGGCGCGTCCGGCGGAAAGTGTCGGTTCTGTTGCCCCGCGTGATAAAGAAGTTACTCAAGGCTCTGATCCCGCAACGGCTCTTGTTTCCGGAATCCCCTGCTCATCAACGCGCCTATTCAACTGTCAGAGAAGCCCTGATTGCAGACCCCGAAGGTTATCTTCGGTACCTGCGAACGGGACGCCGCTAGTCACGTCCCGAACGTCGGCGCCAGCGGTGGTACAGAATTTGGCTGACCGGCCAGCGCGTTCGGCCATATAGATAGGTGGCACGGACCAGGAGCCTTCGCAGAGTGCGATAGGTCGACCTTCGGTCATTGTCGCACGTCATGGCTTGGTGCGAGAGACAGACCCCGAAGTCAATCATTATCTGATCTAGCAGACGCTGCGGATCGCAACGCATCGCCTCGACGTAGGCAGTCTGCGGGTAGTCCTCTCGAAGAGCGTACATCCGCCACAGTACCGAGGGGAACTTGACCACGCTGCACTGCCGGGAGAACGACATCGGAACTCCCGATGTCCATACACGATCGATGAACTCGCGATCGTCCCCAGCTTTGACGTGGCTTGCCCAGGGACCGACGATTTCGAGCAGATCCCGCCGATGCATCCAATTGCTCGGGGAGAGGCCCGCCCCAACGCGATTCTTGTGCGCCGGAAGAGAGAATGCGCCAAGGCTACCGCAAGGGCCAATGAGGGCTCCCAGCGAATGCGCGAACGAAGCGCCAGTCTGTTCGATACACGCAGTCAGTGACGACAGATGCCAAGGAAACCAAAGATCGTCGTGCCCAAGGTAGGCGATGTATTGCCCACGCGTCCGTTGGAGCGCTACATTCCGCGGACGGCTTGGGCTACCAGAGTTTTGATGGAGATTCACCCAGTGAAGGCGGGAATCTCCAAAGGAGGCGACGACTTCCGCACTATCGTCGGTGCACCCGTCGCCGATTACCCATACCTCGAAGTCCTCGAGATCCTGCCATAGGACAGTCTCTAGGGCCAGTCGCAATGGACCGCTGCAGTTGTACGTAGGGATGATTACACTGACAGTTGGTCTGCGTGGGGGCACCTCTCCCTCCTCAAAGGATGTGGGGATACAAGTACGACGTCTCCCCTGCTCGTTCGTCGTCAAACGACGTTGTCCCACAATTGAGCAACTCCTGGATTACATGGTTGTACAGAACCCCACGGTGTCGGCTTCCAATGGCGGGATACGTGTCGCTACGAACAGCAGCGATCCGGGCTAGTCTCTCCTCATGCCAGAGGAAGTTCTCATCCCATCTCCGCCCCAGATCAGCAAGAACCTGCTGTCGCTGATACTTCACTTCCGCGCCCAGATAGTTCATCCCGTCAGCGCCAACAACGAGCAGGAAGTGGGCGGCGTGATAACCATCGAATCGTATCTCGCGCTCTACGTAGCGATCGGGGGAAGTGAAGACACCAAATCCATCCGCAGTGGTGTTGCGGAAGTCGGCAATTGCCTCCAGAACCCCGTGTTGGCCGATGCGCTGCGGAGCACCTTCTTCCCAGCAGATGCAGAACGGATGGAAGTAGATCCAGTGCGCACCGGCCGAGGCAACGGCACGGCCCACCTCGTCAATCGTAGGGGCATTCTCCGTGGTGGTCAGCGCGCTGACGCCGATTTGGAGCGGACTCTTCGTCTTCTCGATTCGCGCACGAAGGCGTTCGATCCGGTGGAGGGTGCTACGAAGATCTGCCTCAGAAGTGTGGGTCCAGTCATAGAGCGAGACGCGGATTGCCGTGGCGTGGGCGCACAGTGCCTCTGCGATAACATCTTCGGAAAGGAAGTCCCCATTGGTCACAACTGCTATCTCGAGGAACCCTTGTTCCCGCGCAATCCTTAGCGTATCGGGAAAGGTCACAGCCATCGTTGGCTCCCCTCCGGAAAGAAGCAAGCCACGCGTCTCACCACCGAGATGGCCGAGCAGTCGCTCGATGAATCCCAATTCGACGCGGCTTGCGCTCTTACCCGTCGCGCTAGGGCAAAGCGGGCAGTGCCGGTTGCACTCCGTGGAGAGATCGAGTTCGAGGCACGCCGGGAAGATTCGTTCCCGGTCAAGGTACTCCTCAAGCTTCCTCTTGTGATAAGTCACCTTGTAGGGCGACGCCATCTCCACCATCTCGACTCCTCTTCAACCCGGGCGAACCCTATCTGCTGCGATATTGACATCAGAGTCCACGTTCGCGACCAAGCTACTCGTATGCACAATTCACTCTCAGTCTACCGCACCGACGGGGGGAATCAATTGCCTTGCGACAGCTCGTCTGGTGTCGCGATTATCCAAGAGAGTGAAGACAGGTTTGCGAGACGGGGTATCTATGGCACAATCTACACCGAATACGAACGTTGCGACGGTCCGGTTCGACACTGTGGCACAGGTGGCGAACGGGGCTCTCTGGAGGAAGGAATATGAAGGTTGCCGTCATTGGAGCAGCGGGCCTACTTGGCCGTGCGTTGTGTCGCGTGTTCTCGGCTGATTGGTCGGTGATCGCAGTCACTCATGCTGACGTCGACATCTGCGATCTTCCACACACCAAGGAACTCATTGGCTGCGCTCACCCCGATGTTGTGATTAATGCAGCTGCGCACACGGATGTTGACAGGTGTGAGTCGGACCCGGAACGGGCGTACAGGGTGAATGCCTTCGGCGCGCGCAATGTGGCCATCGCCTCTCGCGCCGTCACAGCGAGCCATGTCTATGTGAGCACCGATTATGTCTTCGACGGCGAGAAGGGAGCCCCGTACGTCGAGTCCGATCCGACCGATCCGGTGAACGTCTACGGCTGTTCAAAGCTTGCCGGGGAGAGAGCGGTGCAACGGAACAACCCCCGCTCGTTCATCGTACGGACATCTTGGTTGTACGGAGCTGGCGGAGGAGACTACGTTCATGCGATCCTCGCCGCTGCGCAGGCCGGACAAGACCTCGCAGTAGCGAGCGACCAGCACGGAACGCCGACCTGGGTCGACGACCTTGCACACCAGATCCGGGTCCTCGTGCTCTCTGAGGCGTTCGGCCTCTATCACGCCAGCTCCGAAGGCAGTTGCACGCGCCACGCGTTTACCCTGGAGATCCTGCGCCACGCAGGTTATGCGGGACATCCTGCCGACAAGTGTGCGACGCGATTCGTATCGAAATCGGATTCCACAAGCACGTTTATCGTTCGCCCGACGCGAAGCGAGGGGTTGAGCAGACCAGCAAGAAGACCGAAAGGCGCGGTCCTCGAGAATCTGTCCCTCAAGGCTCAAGACCTGAATGTGTTGCCACACTGGCGGGATTCGCTGCAGACATTCGCAGGTTGCTGCAACGCCTTCGTAGGGGGCAACATATGAAGGGGCTCATCCTTGCGGGCGGACGGGGCACGCGGCTTCGACCGCTGACACGAACATTGGCAAAGCAGCTCATACCGGTGGCAAACCGCCCGATTCTACACTACGTTGTCGACCAAATCGCCAAGGTTGGAATCACGCAAATCGGCGTGATTATCTCCCCTGAAACGGGGTTGCAGATCCAACAGGCTCTTGCAGACACAGCGAGGACCGTTGAATTTCACTATATTCTACAAGAAGAACCTCTCGGTCTTGCACATGCGGTGCTTACTGCCAGGGACTTCCTGGACGAAGATCCATTTCTGATGTACCTCGGAGATAACCTCATCGGAGGCGATCTCCGAGAGTTCGTCGACCTTTTCCGCCGGTCGAATCCTGACGCACTCATTCTCCTCAAGAAGGTCGACGACCCTCGGCTATTCGGCGTCGCCACACTTGATGGATCGGGTCGCGTGATCGATCTTGTTGAGAAGCCCAAACGGCCTCAGTCGAACCTCGCTCTCGTTGGAATCTATGCGTTCTCTCCCAGCGTACATCAAGCAATCACCAAGCTGCAGCCTTCCTGGCGCGGAGAGCTTGAGATCACAGACGCACTTCAGCTCCTCATCGATGGGGAACGGGATGTGCGAAGCATTCTGCTCCATCAGTGGTGGCTTGACACGGGGAAGTCGGATGATCTGCTGGCGGCAAATCGCGTGGTTCTCAGTGAGACGATTTCTCTCGATCTCCATGGGAACATCGACTGCGATAGTACGGTGATCGGAAACGTTCGACTGGAAGAAGGGGCTTGCATCGAGAAGAGTACAATCCACGGACCGGTTGCGATCGGTTCGGGAACCACGATTCTCTCTTCTTCGATTGGGCCGCACACGAGCATCGGAAGCGACTGTACCATCGTACGCTCAATTGTTGCGGAGTCGGTGATCCTCAACGGTACAAAGGTGGTGGATGCATTCCTGACGGCCAGCCTGGTCGGAGCGAACGCAGAGGTCATCGGCTGCGGCTGTGAGGAGCACGGCCGGCAGGTTGTGGTCGAGGAAGAAGGGAGGATCCGCCTCTGATGGCATTCCGATTCCGCCACCTTGAGATCCCGGATGTCATCCTCATCGAGTCCGAGGCGTTTGGTGACCAGCGTGGCTTCCTCATGGAGGTCTACAAGCACTCGGCGTTCCACGAAGCAACGATTCGCGAACCATTCGTCCAGATGAATCACACACACTCCACTCGCGGAGCCCTGCGAGGTATGCATTACCAGCACCCGCCGTTTGCACAGGGTAAACTCGTCTACGTTGCTCGCGGCGAGATCTTCGATGTAGCCGTGGATCTTCGAGTAGGTTCCCTGACCTACGCGAAGTGGGTCGGCTGTTTGCTGTCGGACCGGAATCCACAGTTGATGTACATTCCACCTGGTTTCGCGCACGGCTTCTGCACTCTCAGCAGAGAGGCGGACATCGTCTACTTGGCAACGGCTGAGTATTCACCAGCCTACGAGGCAGGATTTCTGTGGAATGATACTGATATAGACATTTGTTGGCCGATTCAACATCCGACTGTCTCCGAACGAGACGCAGGACTGCCTCCGTTCCGGAAAGCGGATATCCGATTCGTTCATCCGTCGAAAGGCGCCTGAAGAGGGGTTGGGAGGAGAGGTGACAATGACCGACGCACGCCAGTTCTCTACTGTTCTCGTCACGGGCGGCTGTGGCTTCATCGGAAGCCACTTCATTCGTCACATCCTTCGCGTTCGCCCCAATTGGACGGTGATCAATCTGGACAAGCTTACGTATGCCGGGGATCCGACGAACCTCGCGGATGTTGCGGAAGCGCAAGGCCGTGTGCGGAGCGATTCCTTTTCGGCGAAATATCACTTCGTACGAGGAGATATCTGCGACCGCAAGCTTGTCCAGGATATCCTCCAAAGAGGGGATCCCTCGCCAGTTGACGCTATCGTCCACTTTGCTGCCGAAACACATGTGGATCGAAGCATCGAGGATGCGAGCCCTTTCATTGAGACGAACGTTCTTGGAACGCAAGTTCTCCTAGAAGCGGCACGCTCAAGCTGGAGCGAACGAATCGGCCGCTACGAACCAGGACGAGCGGAAGTGCTCTTTCTCTACGTCTCGACTGACGAGGTATACGGGCCCCTAGGACATCAAGGCACCTTCACGGAGTCGAGCCCCCTCCGGCCCACATCCCCGTATGCAGTCAGCAAAGCTTCAGCAGATTTGCTCTGCCAGTCCTACAGCAACACCTACGGGCTTCCTGTGCTCATTGCTCGCTCTTCCAATCAGTATGGGCCGAACCAACTGCCAGAGAAACTCGTTTCCAAAACAATCTGCAACCTCCTGCGCAGGGAGCCTATCCCAGTCTACGGCCGCGGAGAGGAGAGACGAAACTGGCTGTACGTCGAGGATGCATGCCTAGGACTTGAACGAGTGCTCTGTCAGGGAAGGATCGGGGAGGTCTACAACCTTTCCGGAGTTTGTGAACGTCGAAACATCGATCTTATCCATGCGATGTGTGAGCTTTTCGACGAATCGTCACTTGAAGATCTCCAAACCTCGATGGCGGGTCTGTCCCACAAGCGGATCCACTTTGTGCCCGATCCTCGGGGTGCGGTTCACGACTTCCGATACGCTACGGACGGCAGCAAGGCGAAAGCCGAACTCGCGTGGAGCCCGCAGACCTCTCTTGAAGAAGGGTTGCGCCGGACAATCAGGTGGTATACAGAGCACGAGGAATGGATCGATCGCGCAATGCTCCGTCTTCCCAAATAGCCTTTCCTTAATTGGGCTCAGAGAAGAGACTGAGGAGAGCGGTCGACATCCAGTAGTCGTGGGGCCCGGTGAGAGAGTGGATGCCCGACGAACTGTTCCGAGAGGGTTGTCTGATGCTGCCAGCGTGTTTGGTGTTCGAAACTTGCTCATCACTCCTGGGGCTGGAGGACGCTCTTGCTTCTCTTGCATCTCGAATCATGGGCTAGATTATTTTGCTCCCATGGCCGGAACAGGCAGCCTGTGGCGCGCTACGTGTGTAATCTGGTACCGCTCAGAGTATGTGTTTGGAGCCTCTCGCTGGCCGCCAAGAGATCAGCTTGAAAAACTGCTCGTCTCTGCTGGTTGGCCTGAATATGGCTTCCCTCGTCTGGACGGTTTTCGGGGCGAAGGTCAAACCCCGCAAGCGACTACGCAGGACTTGGACCGATTTCAGGGGGGAACATCAGTCGCCCCAACGCTTCTCAGCACCTTCTCCCTTGCTCTCCTGCCTTCTGGCTGCGCGCCCCAGCATCCCATCCCATGTACCTTTCAACCACCACCTGAAATCTCCTACTTGTCCTGCCCCGCGGAGAAGTCGCAGGAGCGTATAGGGTCCGTGCAGAAATACACGAGAGCAAAGACCCACAACCAGCAAGACGTGGCGGAAGTGCTTTCTCAAAATGAGGGTGTTACTGCGCCCCTGGTGGTACAACGCTGGACGAGTGAGCTCCCTCTGTACACGGACGGGCAATTTGTGCATGGCTTGCGCTCGGGGAACATAGAAAAGACGGACACCCGCCTTCCGTGCTCGAAAGCAGAAATCGGTATCCTCGGCGTACATGAAGAAGTCTTCATCGAAGAGGCCTATCTCCTCAAACACGCGGGTTCTGATAAGCAGGACACAGCCGGCGAGGAATGTGAGTTCTCTGTTCTCATCTGAGCACTCCGTCACCCACTTCTTCTTCTCGTATCCGATGGCGGCTGCCTTGATTATTGAGTAGTGCCCTGCACCCGTACAGATGAGCTTCGGTTCGTCGTAGTACAGAATGCGGGGACCGAACAGGCCAAAGTTGTCTTCTTCTCGCACAACTTCTAAGAGGATCTCAAGGGCGTCCTTGGCCAGAACAGCATCGTTGTTGATGAGAAGGACCGTATCAGCAGCGTGATCCAATGCATGCTGGATACCAATGTTGGCGCCCCTTGTGTAGCCATAGTTGGCGTTGTTCTCAATCAGAGCAACCTTTGCCTTGCCTTCGCAGAACTGCCTGAGCTGGGTGATGAAGCGGTCCTCGGAGCCGTTGTCCACCACGACGATCTGATCAGGAGCTCGAGTGCCATCCAGCAGACTCTCGATGCATGCAACTGTGTCTTCCATCTTGTTCCACGTGACGACAATCGCGTGAACTGTTATCTCGTCAATGTTTGTCAAGGGGGCCTCGCTTCTCTCTTGCGGCAGTCGTGCAACTACAATAGACACCAGCCAGCTATCAATGCGCTGTAGGCCGCATTGTACCTCGCACCGATGTTGTCGGTCAGATTGCTGGTGTCTCAGCGAGGCTCCAGACAGAACTTACCGTGTTGTCGTCCCTTTGGCGTGTGCCGTCGCGGTAGGGTTCGACTTCCGTGTACGCGGTGTGCTCTGCAATTCAGACTATGGGGATTCGAACTACCGCCACCGAAGAAGGCCTCTGGTGCGTGTTTGGCGCTCAGACACCCCAAAGGATTGGAACCCGAGATCACACAAGGGAATTGCGATTCCCTTCGTGGTACCCCGATGTGAGTATGTGGCAACGGGAACTCCAGGCCTTCGAGGAGTTCCTACGTGTTGCTTTAAGTTTGCGCTCGTAGATTGCCTACGAGTTCCGCGATGCGAAACTCGGACAGGTTTGAATCGTTTTGGCCCCGATCAGGTGATGGCAGCTGCTCTGCGAACGCTGGGCGTTCGGCGAGCGGCTTGCGAGTCTGCACGCAGACTCGTGAAGACCCGTGCTAAGGAGCTTGCGAGTTTCACTCCCTGAAACTCGGTCCTACGATGTTGTTCGAATCTTCCCAGACAGACGGAAGGAGCGAGATACTCTCGCTCCTTCATGCATTTACCCCCGACAGGATTCGTGGAACCTGGGGAACTCAATGCGATGCATTGAGTTCCTTGGGAGTATTCGCTACGCGAAACTCGGCAGCCTCGAAGCGTCCGGAAGTACAACCGGGACGGACACT
>SDBT01010401.1_pt1 | contig 15025 bp, 17 predicted proteins | sample 2277101 | NCBI WGS metagenome assembly SDBT01 (sample SAMN10404973, study PRJNA504765) | marine sediment metagenome | isolation source: marine sediment core GS10_PC15, 103 cmbsf | place: Arctic Ocean: Southern Knipovich Ridge | collected 2010 | reverse complement strand
GTGGCGCCAGCTACTCTCAACGCTCTCTGGATCTTTTAGGTATTGAGAGTAAAGCTCTTCAATAAATGTTAAATTCGCAAGATTTGCGAACTCATCGCGCCCACTCATATGCCTCTTCCTCCCTAATCTCTCATTACCAAATCTCCCTCTTTCGGACAATGCAAAATCATTTTTCTTTCCAAGAAAAGAAAATAGGGGTATATAAAGCAAATTCAAGAGAGGAATTGTTCCAAACCTAGTAGATAAAAAAGTTGAATCATCATGAAAAGTGAAAGACTAAAGAAACTCGAGCTCGAACTGCAAGATCTAGAACAGTGGCTAAACTTGGGCCTTGTTCCTAAGAAAGATATTGAAAAGCATACTGTTGAGATTAACGCACTTGGGAAGAAAATCGAAGTTGAGAAGAATCGCCTGCGATCGCTTAAAGAGAGTGGTGAGACAGATGAATATACTGCTCCTAAGAGAAATCCCCAAGCTAGACCCGCCTATCAAGAGCCCCATACGATGCCAGGCGTAGAGATGGAAGGAGGTGGCATGACAGATTCGGGTCTTGAAGTCGAGTCGGAGACGACCTTCACCACAGAGACCACGACAGTTTCGGATGATGAGTCCTCCGAAGAGACCCCAACCGTTTTTGAGGAGGAGGATGACCCATTCAGCGATAAAAACCGCTGGCGCCGAGGCATCCTTGAAGACCCTGACGCTGACTCTTGGTGAGCTCCCACTCTGAAATCTCTCTCTATTTTCACTTCCCCTTCTGTACCCATAAGTGCCCCTACTGCCACTTTTTTGTGTTGCCAAATCGCGCCGCATATAGAGAGAGCTTCCTGCCTGCACTCCTCAAAGAGTGGGAGCTGCGTCTACCGTTGATCGAAGGGCGCAAGATCGTCTCACTCTACTTTGGCGGTGGGACTCCCACTCTCTTTATCGAAGGGATCGAAGCAATTTTAGAGCGCATCCGGCCGAACTGTGAGATCACCGTAGAGGCCAACCCTGAAGATGTTACCCATGATCTGATCTCTCATCTAAAAAATCTGGGAGTAAATCGGCTCAGTATTGGTGTGCAATCGCTCGATAACACTCTCCTCAAACATTTGGGGCGGAATCATAGCGCTGCTGACGCCCATCTTGCTGCTCATACCGCCCACAGGGCTGGCATTGAGAATATCACTATCGATCTGATGTATGAGCTTCCACATCAGACGCTGGAGAGTTGGAAGGAGACGGTAGAGCGCGCTTGCAGACTCCCCATTACCCATCTATCCCTCTACAACCTCGTCTTCGAGCCCCATACCCTCTTCCATAAGAAGCAGAGTAGCTACGCCCCCCATCTCCCCTCACCTGAAGAGAGCACTGAGATGCTTCACTACGCTTGTGACCACTTTGAAAAGGTTGGACTCTGTCGCTATGAAATTTCCGCTTTTGGACGCCCCTCTATCCACAATAGCGGCTACTGGAGGGGACGGGAGTTCCTAGGCTATGGACCTTCTGCTTTTAGTTATATGGAGGGGAAGCGTTTTCGCAATGTCCGTAACCTGAATAAGTATATTAAGAGGGTGGAAGAGGGCGCGCCTCCTGTCGACTTTGAAGAGAGACTCTCCCCCCTAGCCAGCCTTCATGAGCGCCTTGCGATCGGCTTGCGCCTTTTAGAGGGCATTGAGATGGAGGAGCTGCCACCTTCAACAGAGAAGCTCCTATATGAGATTGAAGAAGAGGGGCTCATCATCTATAAAAAACCGCATATCTCCCTAACGGAAAGGGGGCTCCTCTTCTATGACACCGTCGCTGAGATGCTCGTTCTACTCGACTAATGCGTGGGAGGGTGTACCATCCCCGCTGTTATGGAGAGAAGTTTGAGAGCGATCGAGTTCATGCAGTAGCGCATATTAGTGGGGGGCGGCCCGTCGGCAAAGGCGTGGCCTAGGTGGGAGCCGCAGCGGCTGCACAAGACCTCGGTTCGCCTCTTAAAGAGAGAACGATCCTCCTGAATCTCGATGGCATGGGGAGAGATAGGCATCCAGAAGCTCGGCCACCCAGTCCCCGAATCAAACTTGTACTCTGAAGTAAAGAGAGGCTGTGCACAGGCGACACAGACGTAGGTGCCCTGGTCGTGGCAGTCGTGATACTCTCCTGAGAAGGGCTTTTCGGTTCCTCGCTTACGCAAGATCCGGTACTGCTCCTTCGTCAGTTTTTCTTTCCATTCATTATCGCTTAGAATAAGTTTTTTCATCGTCACCTCGAAAGATAAATACAGCGGGAACTTTCCCTAAGTTTGGACTCTCTTTTCTCCAGGCAGAGACCTTTTCCGTGCGCACGCCTTGCGAAGGAAGAGTGAGATCCCACGCCACGGATAGTTGAGTGTTGTGTGGCAGATGGGTGATAAGTGATTGAAGAAGTCTATCGGTCCGATAGGGCGCTTCGATGGCGATGTGCGTATGTCTCTTCGGCAGGGTGCGTAGGAACGCTTCGATTTCGTGGGGTTTACGGGGGAGGTAGCCGTGGAAGGTGAAGGATTGGGCTGAGAGACCTGAGAGTTGCAGCGCATAGATGATTGCAGAGGGCCCTGGAAAGGTGTGTACAGGGATTTTCAGTCCATGGAGTCGACGGATGAGTCGAGCGCCAGGATCGGCTAAAACTGGGAGACCAGCATCAGAGAGGAGCCCCCACCTCTCCCCCCTCTGTAAAGGGGCAGCTAATAGATCGACCTCCTCAGCAGTCGTATGTTCATTTAGGACGCTAACGGGAATCCCCTGAATCTCTTTAATAAACCTCTTTATGAATCTGCGGCCTGGCTTCTCACTCTCAACGATAAATCCATCTAATTCGCGCACAATCTCTCCGACAGATGGAGGTAGAAAGGGGTCGTGGTCTAAACTATCATCGAGAAGGTTAGGAAGAAGATAGAGAGCCATAACTCCTCCCTCTAAGTTTTGCGTGAAAATGGTCGAGTAGGAGCAGCTGGTTGGTGATGCCGGAGCGCATCTTAAGTTCTAATTCGAAAAGATCCTTCAAACCCTCTGCAAAATAGGAGGTGCGCAGGGAGGTCGCAAGGGATTGTAGTTTTTCTCTGCGTTTAGGCGGAAGTTTTGGAGCCTCCCTTCCGCTTGCTAGCGTTATCCCCAGATTGAGTTGGTAGCGGATCTGCCCGACTATAGAGTAGAGGTCGCAGAGCTCTCTCATCGACCTACGATTTAAGGTGCCTCCCCAGACGAGGGCTTCTGAGAGCTGCCATCCCGTTTGGATAGGAGATAGGGTGCCAACTGCTTTGACCATTTCTAAAGAGATCTGCTTCTCGTTGCCTGCGTAGAGAGCTGCTTTTTCGAGCTCTTGAAGGAGTGAGGCAAAATCAGCATGACCCAATTCTAATAGATGGGCGGCAGCGTCCGTAGCAAGTGTTTTTCCTCTGGCCTGCGCGCTCTCTAAGAGCCAGCGCTGCACGCGGCTCTTTCTCTCCCATGGTTTCTCCTTTGAGAGATCGAGCGTGACAGCCTCCTTCTTGATAGCGTCAAAGAAGTTAGGCTCAGCTTTACCCATCAAGATCAGAACAAGGTCGTCTGGTAGAAGCAGCTTTTTAGCCTTTAGCTTCTCTATCTCATCACAGATCAGGATGCGTTTTTTAGAGAAGAGGGAGGGTGATTCGATCTCATCTAGTAGCGTCTCAACATCGAGAGTGTGACGCTCAAAATCGAGGGCGCTCATGATTCTTTTTGCTAAAAAATTCCGCTCGAAAGGATCGGGCATAATCAGTAGATAGAGCGATGAGGGGTGGTCGGGAAGAGAGTCCCCTATATGTTTTTCAAATGGTTCCGCTTTTAGAAATTTCAACGACGTCTCCTGCGTATTGACTGAGTTTAATAAATCGACAGAAGAGATGCAAGAGCAAAGTATTAATTTTAATAAGATTAACCACTTGTATTTAATCCTAATTATAAATATTATAAACACAATTAACATGAGAATAACTTTTGATTATGGTTTTAAAAAAACTCTTTAGACGCAAGACAGCAGCTCCCAAGCGCCCCTCTTCTTCTAAGAAGAAGAAGGCTCCAGCTCGCAAAAAAGTCGCCAGCAAGAAGAGAAGTGTCAAAAAAAAGATTGTCACTCCCCGCAAGAGGGCTGCGCCCAAGAAGAGAGCAGCTCCTAAGAAGCGCGCTGCTCCGAAGAAGAGGGTAGCACCTAAAAAGGCTGTACCTAAGAAAAAGGTCTCTCCCAGAAAGGCTGCACCGAAGAAAAAAGTAGCACCCAAGAAGGCACTGCCGAAGAGAAGGGTAGCTCCTAAAAAGATAGCTCCCAAAAGGGCCGTATCCAAGAAGAGAGCAGCTCCTAAGAAGAGAATCCCTCCAAAGAAGGAAGCTCCCACTAAGAAGAAGGCTCCAATCGTAAAGAAAAAAGTTGTTCCTGTTCAGAAGGTGAAGCGCGTCAAACTATCTATCCCTGCTGGGAGAGTTCTAACTGCAGAAGGCTGGAAGCGCCGCGCCTGAGACTCTCTTCTAAATTCAACTCTTTAAGTTGTCATTTTTTTTCCAAATATGTTATTTTTGATCGCCTATGGATATGAAAGGTAAAAAAGCTTTTATTGCCGGGATCGGAGACGATCAAGGATATGGCTGGGCCATTGCCAAGGCATTAGCAGAGGCTGGGTGCGAGATCATCATCGGCACGTGGGCTCCTATAGTAAGAATCTTTACTAACTCTTGGGATAATGGAAAGTTTGACGAGTCTAGAAAACTTTCTGATGGCTCCCTAATGAACTACTTAAAACTCTATCCTATCGACGCCTCTTTCGACACGCCCGAGGAGGTCCCAGAGGAGATCCGAGAGAACAAGCGCTACAAGCAATATGAAGGGTATACTGTCTCTGAAGTTGCGGCGCAAGTTGAGAAGGATTTTGGCAAGATCGACTTCATCGTCCACTCGCTTGCAAACGCTCCTGAGGTGAAAAAACCCCTTCTAGAGACAAGCAGAGGGGGCTATCTCGCTGCGATCAGCGCTTCAGCCTACTCTTTTGTCAGTATGGTAAAGTATTTCGGACCGATCATGCATGAGGGCTCTGCAGCGATCAACCTCACCTATCTGGCATCTGAGCGTGCCGTCCCAGGATATGGCGGAGGTATGAGCTCAGCAAAGGCCGCGCTTGAGAGTGATACGCGCACCTTGGCATGGGAAGCTGGCCGCAAGTGGAAGATCCGCATCAATGCAATTTCTGCTGGAGCACTGGGTAGCCGCGCCGCCCGCGCCATTGGATTTATCGGAGCGATGATCGACTACGCGCGCTCTAATGCTCCCCTTCAAAAAGATCTCAAAGCAGAAGAAGTCGGCAGCGCCGCACTCTTTCTTCTCTCCCCAGCCGCCTCTGCAATTACGGGTGTGGTTCTCTATGTCGACAATGGCATGCATGCGATGGGAGTCGCCGTTGATAGCCCCACTCTTATAGAACAAGAAGAGCCAGCCTTAACTTAGATCAGCGCTCTCTGCTACCTGAAGAACCAGCTTTAACTTAGCTGTGCGGTGGATCGTGCGGATGGAGATCTTCCAATCGTAAGCTTCTCTGCCCTTGGAAAGGATCTGCGCCGGGCGATTGCCGCGGCTGATATGCCCCATAAACCTCCCCTCTCCTTCTAGAATCTTGAAAGATAGGGTCAATCTCTTTTTTGGAGTTTCGATCGTCACTGAGTCATCTAGATGAAAGATTGTCGCCTGTTCTCCATTGACACGGATTGCCAGATCGGGATGGTGGTCGCAGTAGAAGGAGAGCTCACTGCTCTTACGCTCATCGGGAAGCTCTTCTGTGTAGGTGAAGATCCCAGCATCGGTAAAATAGTGCTCTTTCTCTTGGCAGACGAAGGTGTGGAGATGGTCATCATTCCCCTCCCAGATCATGCGAAAGAGATGGAACCCTCTATGCTGCTCACTTGGCGAGTAGGGAGAGAGGAAAATTTCTGGCTTTGGCTCGCACTGAGAGGGGAAGACTAGAGCGGCGTGCATGTGGACGGGGTGGGGCTTTAGGAGGCGCTTTGAAAAGTGGCCGATGCTTGCTGCCATAAAGAGATCAAAGAGGGTGGTTTCAGGAGCGTTTTTGCGCTGCCTCTCCTCAATGAGGGGGCCGCAGTAGATGGCAAGATTGGGATCCCAGTAGGGGGAGAGTGGCTCTAGGGATTTTCCTTCCAGTTGAAGATGGAGCGCAAGAGAGGCGGCCTCTTTGCTGCTGCGGATGGTTATGGGCTTTTTGAAGGGCTCGATCTCTCTTAGAACCTCACTCAACCGGGTGCGAAGGGGCTCTTCAATCACGGAGCGGTAGAGCTTAAGAATCCAGTAGAGTGGAAAGTAGAGGCGATAGGTCATCCCTCTCTTGGGATAGTCGTGCAGATAGGTCGGCAAGGAGTCGAAAGCGAGTAGATGAGTAAGCTTCTCCTTCGCCTCGACGATATTATCCCCAATACAGGTGCGAAAGAGGGCTAGACAGAAGCAGATATTCTCATAGAGGGGGATGAGATCTCTTGCATCTTCATCATCGTAGCAGAAGTGAATAAGCCCGGTGCGTGGGCTCTCGCGGCGGCGCCCTTCGACGAGTGCCAATTCTATCAGCTGCTTTCTGAGATCGATTGCGGTGGTCAGAGTAACCTCCTAATGGCCTCTTGAACCCCATCGATAATTCCCATCTGATCGGCAGGTGGGGCGACGATATCTGCCAAGTCTAGCAAGGGATCGGGAGAACCATCCATAGCGATACGCAGATCGCCTTCTTTTAGGAGTGGAAGATCATTATTATCGTTTCCCCCGGTAATCAGAGGACGCTTTAGTTGATAGAGATCGAAGAGTTTTTTTACGGCTTTTCCTTTGTCAGCATCTTCATGTGTGATGAGAATTAGGTAGAACTCTTGGGAGATCGGATCGAGGATGATGGTGGTGATTATTCCTTTGAGAGCTTTGAGCTTCTTGTTAAGTAGCTCTAGCCTCTCCTTGGATCCGATACATTTGATGAGGGGAAAGGTGCTCTGGCCACACCTTTCGAATGAGTCCACAGCTCTCCATGGTTCTGGAGAGAGTTTTTCTAGATCCTTAAGATAGGCGAGCATCTCAGGAGTGAAACGACTGGCTCGAAAGTAGCCTCGGTCGCCCTTTTCATAGCCTGAGTAGAGGACAAAATCGTTCTCCTCTCCCGAGATGAGAGCGTCCACCTCTAAGACGACGTCGAGTGTCAGGTAGGAGCGATGGACGCGCTTTTTTTGTGGCATCTCTAGGAGATCTGCACCATTTTGGAGCACCAGGAGAAAGGGGAAATCGAGCTTGTTGAGGGACATAAGGGCAAAGGAGAGGAAACGCCCGGTCACAAAGATAAACTGCCACCCCTCTTTATGTAGGGTATTGAAGTAGTGAGCAACGCCATCGGGGATCAAATGGTCACTTCTAGTGATCGTCCCATCGATGTCTAATGCAATTGTTCCTCTATCCATAATGATTATACTATAGACAAAAAAAGGGTTTGCTTACAGAATAATATCTATTACTAAGTAGGATTTTATCGATGCGCTACTTGAAACTTTTTTTATTACTCTGCTGCCTCCCTCTATTGGCGGATGTCGAAAGCTCTCCTGTCAAAAAGGTTGAAGAGCAGAAGATCGAAGATATGAGGGATGAAACTCCCCCTGTTGATGTCAATAAGGCTACAGAATCCTACGAGACGGCTTTTATCAAGACTATCGTCGTTCTTGTAGCATTTTTACTCCTGATTCTACTCACTATCTGGATGTTTAAGAAGATCTCCCGTGGGAGGATGCGTACTTTCAACTATCACAAGACGGTTAAAATCTTAGAAAAGCGGCCGCTTAGCCCCAAGTCTATGCTCTACTTAATTGAAGTTGGTGGGAAGCAGGTTTTGATTGCGGAGTCTCAATTCGAAGTGCGGACGGTGGTCACATTAGATGATCTAACCATCGGTAAGGATCTCTAAGTTTTCTGCGCTATTGGCATTTGCAGCAAAAAGCTCTCCAGCTCTCTTTATCGCCTCTCGAAATTCAATGTGGCTGGTAAATTTCTCCCCATTCGGTTTGATTCTCTCCCAATGGCGCGGTTGGAAGAATTGCATGATGTAGAGAGCGGGCTTTACGTCCTTAAGATCTAATGATCCTATTTTCATTTTCCACAAGTCTATTTGGTTGATGACCTCAGCTGTGTTTTCCGAATCATTTTCGTTGGTGACCTCAGCTTTTTTGTTATAGATTCTTTTAAAGTGTGAAATTGGGGTATCTGAGTAATCGACATTATTATTCCACTTCTTTTCTAGTTCAGCAAAGATTATCTTCATCTTGCAGACAGTGTATGCGTCATTTGAGTAGATAAAACCATAAAGAGCAGCCACTTCAAGAGCTGGTGCATAGGTAACAGAGTTCTTGAATTTTTCCCAAAGACGTCGGAACTTCGGTTCTTCCTCAGATAGATGTTCTTTAAATTTCTCCAGAACGAGCGGCGCAATTTTTCCTTCATCGATGTTGGGATAGACGTCGCTAAAGGTCCTGTATGCGATCCTGATGAAGGCTGTAACTAAGTCGATTAGATTAAACACGGTTGTTGCCGCAAATAGAACTGGGGTAGTTACAGCCGCAAAAAAGAAGTTCGAGCCCATCCTCATGGGGTCATGGGCAATATACCACTTCCCTGTGGCGGCATCAAACATATATGGAAAGTCGAGTTTTTTCCCATCGGTTCCTTTACGTGCTTCCAAAGTGCCTCCGCGCCACTGGATGCGATCGGGAAAATTGTCTACAAATTCGGGATCGATTAAGAGTTTAAAATAACCATCGCATTTTGTAACCATCAGCCTACTCCTTTAAAAAAGAATATTTTGTCTTTTCTTCTCTTTATATTCAACTAAAATTTGTCATAAGGCTTGAGAATTTCTGAGATTAGAATAAGATCTTTTTTCGAGTGAAGTCTGCCGACGACCTGCTGTATGCGTGTGCCTCTTGATCGCACTGGTTCCATGGGAGGAGTGGGAGGGATCTCTTCAACTTTTTTGATAGTAGAGACTTTCATGGGCTCAGGCAGAGGAGGAGGAGGAAGGGGTTGAAAAACTGGCTCGGGCTTTGACGCCGCAGAGCGCCTTCTCTTCGCAGCTTCTTCCATCTTCTGTTTTCTTTTGCGCAGGTTCGTGATGAGATAGATGGCGATGATGATGATAAAGGGGAAGAAGCCTTCAAAATCATTTTTTTCCATGGCCCTCTCCCTCATCGGAGGCCAGGGAGTCTCTCATCTTAGTATCGGATTGAAGGTTTTTCAAACGGTAATAGTCCATAACCCCGAGATTGCCAGCAACAAAGGCTGTAGCAATAGCTTTAGGGATTTGAGCCTCAGCTTCGACCACGAGCGCTCTATTCTCTTGTTCAGAAGCAACCGCCATAGCGCGCCGCTCTTCGGCTTTAGCTTGTGCCACCTGTTTGTCAGCTTCAGCTTGGTGTGTTCTAAGCTCTGCACCGATGTTTTTTCCGACAGAGATATCAGCAATGTCGATGGAGATAATTTCAAAGGCCGTTCCAGCATCTAGCCCTCTCTCCAAGACCAGTTCGCTGATTCTTTGGGGAGCTTCTAACACATCAGCATGGGTTGCAGAGGCGCCGATAGCGTTGACAATCCCCTCGCCGACACGGGCGATGATCGTCTCTTCGGTTGCTCCTCCCACAAGCTGTTTGATATTTGTGCGCACTGTCACACGAGCACGGCAGAGGAGCTGTACACCGTTTTTAGCAACAGCAGTGATATATTGACCGGGCTCGGGGCTAGGACAGTCGATCACCTTCGGATTGACAGAGGTACGGACGGCATCGAGAATATCGCGACCAGCAAGGTCGATGGCTGTCGCTTGGCGCCAATCTAGAGGAATATTCGCTTTGTCAGCTGCAATCATAGCGCGGACAACTTCGAGAACCCGCCCTCCAGCCAAGTAGTGGGTTTCAAGATCGGGGACCGAGATGCCCTGGAGACCAGCTTTATAGGAATTGATGCGTGCGTTGACAATAACGATGGGAGGGATTTTACGCAGGCTCATCCCAATGATATTGAAGAAGGCTATGGGCGTTCCTGAGACAAAAGCTTGAAACCAGAGTTTTACATACTTTCCGACAACGATGAAGAAGATCAGAAGTATGATTGCAAACAAGATTATTAGTGCATAAAGTCCAATGTCAGTCATGATCTATCCTTACTTTGTATTGAGCGCCTTCGCCGCCGATAACCTTAACGGATTCCCCTTTTTTTATGTAAGAACTTTCGGATAGGGCTTGATATTGTTTTCCATCAATTTCGATATGTCCTGAAGGCTTCAGATTACTGAGCGCCTTGCCACTCTTACCGATTAATTTTTCGTCATAGGTCGATGCTACATATCCTGACTGCTCATCGGAGGCAAAAAATGAGGGCTTCTGTTTTAACTTCCAGAGTGCAAATCGGATGGTGAAGACCAGTAGAAATGCGAAGACTAAGAAATAGATGAAGATCATATAGATATGGGTCTGCTCCCAGATGAAAAGTCCTAAACCGGTGAGTAGCAAAATGCCACCGAGAATACCGAGTATCCCACCTGGCACAAAGAACTCAAAGTAGATGAGAAGAAGTCCAATTATACCAAGGCCAATCGCAACGATCATGAATCACTCTCCTCTTTTTCTATCGGCTCTACGACCACTTTATTTCCTTCTATTCGGAGCACCTCAACTGCAACATTTGCCTTCAAAAAACTCCCCTGAGTGATGGCGTCGAAGAGCTCCTCTCCGATCTGCACCTTTCCAGAGGGGCGAAGAGGGGTAACGGTCTCACCATGAGCCCCCTCTTTTGGCATCATTGAGAGGGGAATCCCTGAGACATATCCCTCGCTTCTATCCTGTTCTCCCCTCAAGACAAGTTTCGAGAATCTGAAGTAGCGATGGGAGAAGAACTTCGCAAGAATGATGATCACAAGGATGGCAAAGATGAGCGCTCCAGAGAGCCAAGCTAATCTCTCAACAAAAGCTTCACCAACAAGTCGAAAGGTCTCTGGATCAAAAATGTTGAATGAGCCGAGTCCTGGAAGCATTAGGGCGAAGAGACCGACGATCATAAAGATGATTCCCAGGATGCCAGCCACACCAAATCCCGGAATGACAAAGAGTTCTAATGCTAAGAGAAGGAGTCCCACTGCGAGGATGATGACTTCAATCCAATTGATCGCTTGGCTGGCAAAACTGGAGAGCAAAATGAGAAATAGACAGGCGAGTCCGATCGCCCCGGGAATTCCAAATCCCGGAGTGTTGATCTCAATATAGAGACCGAGAACAAGGCCGATAAAGAGGAGCGAAGCGACGACTGGGTGAGAGAGAATCGAAAAGAATCCAACGCGCCAATCTTTAAAATCGACAATAACGGCGTTAGGTATCTTTGCAAGATAGGGCTGCTGAAAGAGCAGCATTTTTTCCGCCGGCCAAGCGCCCGCCTCTCTCTCTGCCTCGGTAATTGGAGGGAGTGAGCGCTGCTCCACCTCAAAGTCGGCAACTCCATAGTCGATCAACTGCCTGGCATTGAGGGTGAGCAGCTTCCCTTTTCCTGTGATCAGACTATCTGAATTACGCATTTCATCCTCATCGCGCAGTTTAACCACTTGGTGGTTGCGGATCACTAGGATGATATCCTTATCGACCATCGCCTCTGCAATCAGAGGGTCTCTTCCGTAAAATGTGGCGAGGTTGGCAAACTCCGCGCGCAGGGCTGAATTAACTTTCTCCGAAGCGGTGACGGCTTGCCCTCCCTGCGCCGCTATGACGGGTTCCGCCGCTCCCATGATCGAGTTGGGCTCAATAGCGATAAAACGGCAGGAGTAGGCGAGCATCGCTCCAGCTGAAACGGCCCAATCATGAATGAAGGCTACCACGGGAATATTGTATTGAATGTCGAGCTTCTGCAAAAGATCTACAATCTTTAATGCTGCAAAAACTTCTCCCCCAGGAGTGTTGAGATCGAGCACTACGAAGCGTACTTTCCGCTCTACAAACTCTTTGAGGGCAAACTTTAGATAGATATAGGTCGATTGATCGATCGATCGATCACTTCCGACGTGAAGATAGCCAACGAGATTCTCTTCGCTCTCGCTATAGGAGATATATTTCTGAAGTTGCTGGGTGAGATTCTCCTTCGTCATGATCTGGCTGACGACTACATCTTCATCTGCTATGACGCTATCGACCAATCCGAGTGATTGGATCCCATTTAGATTGAGGATGACTGGATCGAAGCGTCCCGCCTGACTCTCCCGCTCGATCTTTGCATCGCCATCGCCAAAGAGGAGCTTATAGTGGGGGTCTGTCATCGCATTGGCGAGCTGGTTTAAGGTCGCTGCTTGCCTCGTCTTCTGGTTGATCAGCGATTTGACGGCGCTTTGAATCCCGCTAGACTCCATATGCTCTTCCACGCCATAGGGGATATCTCCCCATGCGACGAGAGGTGTGACAATGAGTTTATCTGCTAAAAACGGGAAGATTGCCGCAGGCCCCACCGCTTTTCCTTGGATATAGACGATGATAGAGTGCTCACCCTTCGCTTTCAGGTCATAGATCTGCTTTGATAGGGCTAATACTTCATGGATATCACCAGATGAGGAGTTGACCTGAATGACAATCTTCTCCTCCGCCTCTCTCATCTGCTCCTCTGCAGAGGCGATCACTTCGCTTCCAAGATAGCCCTTCAGTGAGATGTAGCTATCCTGCGCAAAGAGGGCAAACGAAAGAAAAATGGGAAGTAGCTGTTTTAACATTGCTCTATAAATTCCAAAATCAACTCTCTTGTCCGCTCCAAGTTTTCCTCTGTATGGACAGAAGAGATGAAGCACGCTTCGTACGGTGAGGGTGAGAGATAGACTCCCCGCTCAAACATAAATCGAAAATACACCTTAAAGCGCTCCTTGTCCAGCTCCAATAGATCTTCAGAGGAGGAGACGCTCTTTGGCCCCCAGAAAAGGGTGAACATTCCACCCACCTCTTGCAGGCACGCGGAGAGATCTTTTTCAAGGAGCGCACGCTTTACAGGCTCTGTAATTATCTCGCTCTTCTTTCGTAGCCTCTCATAAAAACCCGGCTGCTCTGCTAATTCAAGAGCGGTGAGCCCCGCTTGCATCGCCACTGGATTTCCTGATAGAGTTCCCGCCTGGTAGACCCCCCCTATTGGCGCTAGCTTCTGCATAATCTCCCGCCTTCCACCAAAAGCGGCGGCAGGGAAGCCTCCACCGATAATCTTTCCAAAGCAGATCAGATCGGGCGTAATCCCTACGATCTCTTCTGCCCCTCCATATCCCACGCGAAACCCAGAGATCACCTCATCAAAGATAAGGAGCGCCCCGACTCTCTCCGTCTCCTCTCTCACTCTCTCCAGAAATGCTGGCGATGCGGGGACGACCCCCATATTCGCTGCTATCGGCTCTACAATCACAGCAGCAATCTGCTGAGAGGTGACGGGGTCGCGCATCACTTCGGTGAACTTGAGAAGGTCGTTATAAGGAAGAGTTAGAGTGCTTTTTAGGACAGCATCAGGGATGCCTTCAGGAGAGCTCTCTGCGAGGAGGGCATCAGAGTGGCCGTGATAATTCCCCTCGAATTTGATGATGAGCGGGCGAGAGGTGTAGCCCCGTGCTAGACGCACTGCTGACATCGTCGCTTCGGTCCCAGAAGAGACAAAACGGAGCTGCTCAGCTGAGGTAGCAGTGCAGATCTTTCTAGCCAGCTTCTCCTCGATCTCAGTGGCACTTCCGAAGGAGCTCCCCGCTCTTACCCTCTCGCACGCCTTTCTAACGATCTCAGGATGGGCATGGCCATGCAGTAGCGCCCCCCAGCTCATGCAATAGTCGATGAAGCAGCGGCCATCCACATCGGTGATCGTATCTCCTCGGCCACTCTGAGCGACAAGAGGGCCGACTCCTAGCCCCCCAAAGGCTCGGACTGGCGAATTGACTCCTCCGCTGATCACTTCCTTCGATTTTTCAAATATTTCCTGACCTTTTAATCGGTTTAAAACAGCCATTGTTCGCTCCTTTTTCCAACACTATTAAGAAAAAAAACATTTTTTGAAAGAAAATTTCAGAGCGTTACTATTCAATATTTTAGAGTGCATCTTAGTTAAAATCATAATTTTAATTGAGTGCACTTTGTTATTTACTAGGCAAATAATAGCTATTATCGTTATATTCATAAGTGCAGGTAGAGATCGTGATAATAAAATCTGACTAATAAATGCGGCTCACTGAAATGTTATAAGATAAAATTTGAGAGGTTGTTTTATGAGTGCTTATTGTGGTTCTATAGCTGCGCGGCTACAAGATGGAATAGATAGGAAGCATAGTGCTGAGCTTGGAGGTCATGGTGATACGATCAAAAAGGTCAACTATCAACTCCGTCACATCATTCAAGAGCTAAAAGTCGATTTTACCAAAAAGTTACATGAGAGGGACGAGTCGGGCAAAGAGCTCAAAACTTTCGATCTCACGGAATATGTTGAAAAATTTAATGAACTTCGAGAGATCTACCATGAGTATATGGTATCAAGTAGTGAGAATCTCGATGGTAAAGATATCAAAATCCCAGAACTCTTTTCTGGTGATCTAGGCGAGGTTTCCAAAGCAGATCTAGAGAAAATTCTACAAAAGATTGGAAATGTCGAGACAGGCCACAAGGATACAGTGACCGATATCACTCAAAAGCTCTATCTAATCGGCCAGCTCTTCATCACCATCACAGACATTCTGCGTAAGATGGATGAGGGACATCGTCGAGGTATGGAGAGAATCGCTGAGAGAACGGGGTCACGATAATGGTCACTACTAAAGAAGGATCAATGGCTGTTGATCGGCCTTCATATCCAATAAGCGAGACTCTTCGCAAGGTTAATCAATCTCAGGATCGACGGTTAGTTAACCTAAGAGAGCTCGATCGAGATGAACCAGTGCGCGACTTTGGGAGACGCACGAAGGAGCTCTTTCCCCAGATTGAGGCGTCAGAGACGCTTCCTGAGACGG
>SDBT01010400.1_pt1 | contig 15026 bp, 16 predicted proteins | sample 2277101 | NCBI WGS metagenome assembly SDBT01 (sample SAMN10404973, study PRJNA504765) | marine sediment metagenome | isolation source: marine sediment core GS10_PC15, 103 cmbsf | place: Arctic Ocean: Southern Knipovich Ridge | collected 2010 | reverse complement strand
ACTATGCCAGAAGATACAGAAAAAATAAATAAAGAGTTGGGTCAGGAAAAGGAAATCTCGCCGGGGGAAGTTATTGAACGGGGAAAATTGCCTGAAGAAGAGAGAGAAAAGGTAGCCGAAGTGCCGGAAGCTGAAAAAAGGCCAGAAGTGGAGATCTCCGAAGAAAAGCCAGGGCCAGCGCCGGTAACACCGCCTGCTGAAGAAGAGGTGAAACAGCAGGTAGAAAGCCTCAAAACTCTTGATAAAGAGCATCAGGTAAAAGTTTTAACTGATCTTGCTTTTCAAAAGGGACTTGCTTTTTCCATTAAGGTGGCTCGTTCTTTGGACAGCGACTACGTATTGGACAAATTCCACGGCAGCTTGGTTGATGAGTTATATAAAGAGTTGGTGGAGAGTGGAAAACTAAAGAAACTTTAAACACGAAATAATATGGATTTTAATCTTATCATCCCTATTGTTATAACCTTTGTTATCTTTATTGTTCTTTGGATAATTTTTCAAATACTTCGTGGTAAGGGCCGTGTTGTTCGTTCTTTGAATATGGCTCTTTTTTTAGTTAGCGTTCCTCAAGAAGAAAGGAAGGAAGTAGAGGATACCAGAAAGACCGAAAAAGAGTTTATCTCGGTGATGGAACAGCTTTACAGTGTATTAAGTAACGTAAAAGGAGGCGGGCTTGCTAATCTTTTTTATGGCCCACCGCACATCTCACTGGAGATTGCCATTGAGTCTTTAGCCGAAGAAGTCTGCTTTTATATTGCTGTACCGCGGGGTTATGGAGAAGTGGTAGAAAAGCAGATTCACGGGGTTTATCCAAAGGCAAGTGTAGAAAGAGTAAAAGATTATAATATTTTTAACCCGGAAGGAAAAACTGCTTGCTGTCGATTGGCCCTGGCAAAGTCGGCAATTCTACCCATAAAAACTTATCGCGATCTCGAAGTAGACCCTTTAGGGTCTTTAGCCAGCGCTTTAAGTAAGATTGAGGCAAAAGGGGAGGGGGCAGCTATTCAGATACTAATAAAACCGGCAAAACCTGGTTGGCAGAGACTGGCCGCAAAGGTGGTAAAGAAAATAGGTGAGGGAAAGAGTTTTCGTCAGGCCTTGGGTCTTCCCGATATTTCAAAAGCTCCTGGGGAATTAGCAAAAATAACCAGTCAAACCATAAGAGCCAAGTCGAGAAAAGAAACCGGTATCTCAGAAGAAAAGCCTTATGAGCCAGTGAGACTTTCTCCTATTCAAGAAGAGACTATCAAGGCCATAGAGACAAAAGCCAGCAAAGTTGGTTTTGTGACCAATATTCGACTAGTAACCTCAGCTGCCACCAAAGAAAGAGCTGAGGAGCTCCTAAGACACCTTAAGGGTTCTTTTACTCAATTTACTTCACCGTTTTCCAATCAATTTAAAATCTCCAGAGTCTATTTTCCAAAAAAACTGGTTTTTGATTTCATCTTTAGAAACCTTATTCTCCATCACGCCTTTATTCTAAACACAGAAGAATTAACCAGTATTTATCATTTTCCAACACCTTTTATTGAATTAGGAAAAGTAAAATTTGTTAAAGCTAAAGCCGCTCCAATACCGGCCATTATGCCTAAAGAAGGTTTAGTTTTAGGCAAGAACTTATATCGGGGAGAGGAAAAACAAGTTAGGATGCTTAAGGACGATCGTCGTCGCCATCTTTATGTTGTTGGGCAGACCGGTACCGGAAAATCCGCTTTTTTAGGAGAATTAATCAGACAGGACATTGAGGCCGGCGAGGGGGTGGGAGTAGTTGATCCCCATGGAGACTTAGTTGAACAAGTATTGGCCAATATTCCTGAAAGTAGAGCTGAAGATGTAATTTTATTTGAGCCTTTTGATGTCGCTCGTCCGATTGGACTTAATATGCTTGAGTTCAAAAACGATGAACAGAAGGATTTTGCTGTAAGTGAGATGATTAATATTTTCCATAAGCTTTTTCCGCCGGAATATGTCGGTCCAATGTGTGAACACTATATGAGGAATGCGATGCTGACACTAATGGCTGACAAAGTCAGTCCCGGCACTCTTTGTGAAATTCCACGGGTTCTTACTGACGAAGCATTTACTAAATATAAAGTGGCTAAGGTGACAGACCCTATGGTTAGAGCTTTTTGGGAGAAGGAGTGGGCCAAGACCTCTGAATTTCATAAATCTGAAATGCTTGGTTATTTAATTAGTAAAATAGGCGCTTTTGTGGAGAACGAAATGATGAGGAATATTATTGGTCAGCCAGAATCCAGCTTTGATTTCCGTGAAGTAATGGACAAACAGAAAATTTTACTGGTTAATCTTTCTAAGGGTAGGTTAGGGGAGTTAAATAGCGCTTTATTGGGACTGATTATTGTTTCTAAACTCCAGATGGCGGCCATGAGCCGGGTGGATATTCCCCAAGAAGAAAGGAAGGATTTTTACCTTTATATGGATGAGTTTCAAAGCTTTACCACCGACACGGTGGCGACTATTTTAGCCGAAGCGCGAAAGTATAGGTTGTGCCTTATTCTTGCCCACCAATTTGTTGGTCAGCTTGATGAAAAAATAAAAAGCGCCGTATTTGGCAATGTCGGCAGTATGATTTCTTTTAGGATTGGTCCGGAAGATGCCGAGTTTATAGTGAAGGAATTTGAACCGGTTTTTAATACAGATGATTTAATCAATATTGATAATTTTAGCGCTTATGTGAAGTTAATGATTGGCGGTCAGACTTCACGCGCTTTTAGTGTGCAAACTTATCCTCCAAAGGAAGGTAGTCTAGAAATAGCTCGGGCTATTAGAGAACTCTCGCGCCTGAAATTTGGCCATGATAAATCAGTGGTTGAGAAAGAAATCCTAGAGCGTTCAAAATTGGGAAGTTCCACCAACCCCGAAAGCAGTTTTATGGCTGGTGAGAAGAAGTTGTAATGTTGATTTTATTCCTTATCTTTCTTGTTGTTTTTGTTCTTTTAATAATTTCTCTCTTATTAAGCTTGCTGTTGTTTGTAGCGCCGATTTCTACACCAAGGAAAGTAATAAAAAGAATTTTAAGAGAAGCAGGACTTAAGTCGGGAGAATTTTTTTATGATTTAGGATGCGGTGACGGAAAGGTACTTTTTCAAGCTTCTAAAAATTATGGATGTAAAGCCGTTGGATATGAACTGAATCTTCCGGTTTTTCTTTTAGCAAAATTTAAAACTCTCTTTTTTGGAAAATCTCGGGACATAAAGGTTTATTTTAGAAATTTTCTAAACCAAGATTTAAGTGGGGCTGATGTAATTTTTTGTTATCTCAGTCCTAGATTAATGAGGAAACTCAAGCAGAAACTAGCCAAAGAACCCCCTAAAAAAGAAACAAGAATTATCTCTTATGCTTTCTCCATCAAAGGTTGGCAACCCAAAAAAGTTATAAAAATAGACCCCAAGACTCCACGAATATATATTTATCAAGTTTAGAATAATTTATATCTTATGACTATCGAACAAGAATTATCAAAAGAAAAATGTGCCGAGGGGAAGCCGGAGGGGAAAGAGGAGGTAGGAGAAAATATTGAAAGAGTTTCAAAAACTCTAGAGAAAGTAGGAGGTATTTTAAATAAAAATAAAGTAGAATATTACATTGGAGGAGGAACAGCAGTCTATCTAATAGCGGGTAAAGAACTTGATAGAGAACATCACGATATAGACATTTTTATTCCACAAAAAGGAATCTCTAAACTTAAACAAGCGCTTGAAAAAAATGAATTTGATTTTTGGTCAAGAAAGACACACCCAGAGGAGACAGGACGTCATCTTTATGGTGCTTATGATCCAGAAAATATGGTAACGATTGAAATCACTTCTCATGAAATGAATAAATTTCCACCAGAAATTCATCAAGAAGATTTTTTTGATAAACACAAACATAGATTTAAAAATATAGAACTTAGTACTATCACCCCAGAATATCTTTATTGGAATAAATCCCGTTCCTCAAAAGAAAAACATAGAGAAGAAAAAGATAAAAAGGACATGGAACTACTGAAACCCTATGTAGATCAGGGGAAATTTCAGAAATTAGAAAATTTATTAGAAGAATTAAAGCAGCGATTTAGTAAAAAGAAAAGATAAATTAACTAATATGCTGGTAGAGACTTTAGAATCAATAAAAATTGAAAGAGGACCCAAGAAAGAATTTGATGAGCTGGCAAAAGAAATTAAGGAAACCGGAGAAGACGAAGAGGTTAAATTAGAAAAATCGGAATAATAATATGACCATTGAACAAGAATTATCAAAAGAAAAATGTGCCGAGTGGAAGCCGGGGGTGGAAGGGGATAAAGATAAAGATAAAGAGTATACAGAAGAACAGCAAGAAAAAGCTTTCGACCTTCTTTCGAAAAAGCTAAAAGCCGAAAAAGGGATTATTGTTGATAGGGATTTGGTTGGATTAACAAGGCAAGCAGCCCAAGAGGCGGGAGTAAAGGGAAACATTTTTAACAGCCCAAAAAAGAGGCCCTTGATTTTCTATCGAGCCCTTAAGTCTACAGAGGCGGTAGAAAAATTGCTTAAAAAAGACGAGGATACACAAAGGCCTTTTAGTTATTCACTTCCTGGTACCGAAGGCGATCTTCCTTTGTCTTATGGGGGAGAAAACCCAACACTAATAAGGATCATTGATACTAGTGGGAAGTGGGAAGACACAGCTCCTTATTGGGGATTTGGTCCTAAAGGAACATGGCGTGAAGCTATGAATTTAGATAAGGTTGTTTTGCGGAAAATAAACCAAAGAAGCATTAAGGCTAACGATGCTTATAGACAAGTAGGGGCTGAGGTAGATGTAGGAAAAAAAGAAATAACACAGATAACCTTTATTGTAGATAAATTTAAAACAGAAAAAACCAAAGAGAATAAAGACCTTGAAATATTTGCTGGTGACATAGGGTTTTGGAGAGAAGTGGCAGAAAGAGCAAAACATTTCGGACCGCAAAAGAGTGAGTATGGCAAAAAATTAAACGGGAAGTATTTAGAGTATTTTGAACAAACAATACGTTTAAGCGAAAACAAAACAGAAACAGAAGAAGCTAAGGCAATGATAAAAATGGCGAAAATTGAAATCTGTAAATTAATCAAGAAAGCCACGGATGCCAAAAAAGATGATTCTAATTGGACCCCCGAGCTATGTAAAAAGGTGCTTGGAAGTTTTTCTGAAGAAGCTTGGCAGAGTTATTTCGATATCCTAACACCTTTGAGATTAGGAGAAAACCCTACTAAAGAGGGAAAAGAGAGGCTTTTTGAAGAGAGAGCTGGAAAGATAAAAGAGAAGACAGGGGATAGGCTTAATCGAGAAGATTATAAGTTATAATAGACTAATATGTCAGTAGAGAGTTTTAAATCTATAAAAATTGAAAGAGGACCCAAGAAAGAATTTGATGAGCTGGCAGAGGAAATGGCTGGGGAGTTTTTAGAAAAGAAGTTTGATTGCATTGAGCGTGTTTGGAAAGCCTCCGATTATGATGACGAGAATCATTGTACTGATTTAATAGCCGAATTTAAAGACGGTAAACGCATGGCTGTTCAATTTTCTGTTACTACTGATTCCGAAGAACAAGTCGCAAAAGTAAATGAAGTTTTGGGGCAGGGGACAGTTGAACTACACGATGAATATGGAAAGGTAATAGACCAGAGAAAAGCTCCTCTAGTAATGATACACCAGGACAAAATAGAGTGGGGTAAAGCTTACAACCGGTATCTTGAAGAGAAAGGGGAGAACCCCCTTGATTATTTACCAAATGAGGCCAAGACTAAAGAAAAATTTCTAGAAGATATTATAAAGTCTTTAAAAGCTCAAGCAATGAGGCATCCTGGCGATAGGCAGGTTTTTCTTTCAAGAAAAGAAATTTTAGAAAAAGAGCTAGAAGAGCATGAAAAATTAGAAGGATAAGGAGTGTTGTGGTATAATAAAAAAGTAACATCCATGCTAAAGAAGGTATTCCACAAGATAATAAGAAGTAAATATAAGCTACTTTTTATAGTGGTAGTTTGTTTTTTACTTGCTTTTTTTCTCCCTGGCGGAGGAGCAAGTGAAATGGTAAATATTACTTTAGGGGTAGTAGGACTACTCTTTGCTATTATTGTTGGTTTTTTCATTAACGACCTTTGGAGCAGATACCAAACTATAAGAGAAAATGTTGCTATAGAAGTAAGTGGGCTTCAAACTTTTTACTTGTTTGTTAAAATTATGAGCCATTACCCAGGTCATAAAGAATGGGCCAAGAAGGAACAGGAACTTATTGATGAGTATGTTAGAAAGTTTTTTGATGTAGAATGGAATAATTATGGCGAAATCGACCCTTACTTTAATAGAATTATAGAGTCTCTAAAAAATGTGGGAGAGTTGAAAACAAACAACGAGACAGAAACATATACCAATATGCTTCCTCTATTAAATGGGGTGACAACGGCAAGAGAAAAATTATTTATATACGGAAAAGATAGATTGTCTAAGCCAGAATGGGCAGTGATTTATTTCTTGGGAGCCATACTTTTATTTTGCTTATTCTTTATAAAAACCCCAATTCTTTCTTCTACTTTCTTAGTCGGAACATTATCATCAGCAGTAGTTATGCTGATATTTATCTTGCATGATTTAAATATTCTAAGCTATGGAGAAGAAATAGTTTCTTTCGAACCATATGAGACAATATTTGATGTTATAGGAAAGCCAAGATTCTACAGAAAAAGAGACATAGAGAAGGGGAGGGTTAAACTTCCTAAAAATAAAAAATATAGATTAGTTGAATAAATAATATGGGATTTTTTATTAAAACAAAAAAATACTGGAAGCCGCAAGAAATCAAGGAAAAATTAAGAAAAATTCCTTCTTTAGATTGGAAAGAGAGGAAAGTTATTGAAAAAAACCTTGAAAGTGCTGGGGATTTAGTTTCTAAAAAAGAGTTTAGGAATGTCCTTAGGGGGCTTCGTCAAAAGAAAATCTTAGAGAAAAGGGATAAGGGAAAACTCAAAAAAACATTTGGTCTAACTTGGTGGCGTTAAATATGAGTGCGAGTTTAATTATTGAAAATATCCAGGGGGCGTTTAGGGAGATTTTTGAGGCAACGTTTACGGATCCTAGCGTTTGGTGGTTGATTGCGCCGCTTATTGTTCTTTGGGTTGTTTTAGAGATTTACCTTGGTGAACACCCCAAAGAGAAGTTGGGCTGGAACACTCTTCTTGCTAACGGTATCTCTCTTTGCTGGATATCTATTGAGTCAATCAGGTTTTTATTTTCTGAAACAACCCTTACTTCATTTAACGAAAGATTTATAATTTTATTAGTAATTCTTGGTTATGGCGCCTTTGTTATTATCGGTTCTTTTCTTCACCGGCTGCCGATAAGAGTGATGAGTTTTTTAGCTGGTCCTTCCTTGGTTTATTTTTTGGCTATTATTACTATTCTTTGGGGGCATGGACTTTTAGTTATTACTAGTTGGGTATTACTTGCCCTTTTTATTCTTTTTGTTATCTTGGCTGGCACCTTTGCGGTTTTAAAAATAATGCTGGCTCAAGATATTATTGGTTTTATTCCCTCACCTTCTCGTCCGGGTATTCCTAAAGAAGACCTTGAACGAGGAGAAAAAGAGGATGAAGAAGAAAAATGGAGGAAGAATCTAAAAAAGGAACTTTAATCCAGATAATCAAATTCGCTGTAGTTGGAGCAGGGAATACTCTTGTTGACTGGGTGGTGCTTTTTGGTCTAATGAGACTCACTGGTATTACTAGCGGATTTGGTTATAGTGCTGAAAAGGGTGGATCGTTTCTTGTGGCGGTGATAAACAGTTATGTCTGGAATAAGTACTGGACTTTTAAGGCAAAAGGAACAAAGGTGGCTACTGAGTTTAGTCAATTCTTTTTAGTAAGTGTGGTTGGTATGGTAATTAACGTTGGCGTGGCTTCATTAGTTGTTAGATTTATAAAGCCGATGGACTTCGTAATAAGTTTAGCTGGATACATTCCTTTTATTGAATTAGCGCCGGGAGAAATCTGGGGTATATTTGGAGCGGCGGTGGCTACTATTGTTGCCTTGGCCTGGAACTTCTTGGGCTATAAATTCATAGTCTTTAAAAAATAGTTTAATTGTTACATTTTAGCAATTGACCTAAAGGGTCTTTTAATTTTGGAAATATTGTGCTACAATACCTTTACTATGAGTCAAGAAAACCTAGTCTTATATCGTAAATATCGGCCAAAAACTTTTAAAGAAATGGTTGGGCAGGAGCATATTATAAGAACTTTGATTAATGCTATTTCTTCAGATCGAGTGGCCCACGCTTATTTACTTGCTGGTCCGCGAGGCACTGGCAAAACTACAATAGCCCGTCTTTTAGCCAAAGCAATGAATTGTCAGGAAGACCCAGTAGCTAACTATGAACCTTGCAATAAATGTGTTTCTTGCCAAGGAATAAATGAGGCAAAATCGCTGGATTTAATTGAGATTGATGCCGCTTCAAATAGAGGTATTGATGAAATGAGGGAATTAAGAGATAAAATCAGGTTTGCTCCAACCAGCTCGAAATATAAGGTCTACATTATTGATGAGGTTCATATGCTTACTAAAGAGGCCTTTAATGCTTTACTTAAGACCCTGGAGGAACCGCCGGCTCATGCCATGTTTGTTTTAGCCACTACTGAAATTCACCGGGTTCCGGCTACCATACTTTCACGCTGCCAAAGGTTTGATTTTAAAAAATTAACCTTAAGCCAAATTGTTGGGCGTTTGAAAGAGCTTGCTCAAAAAGAAAAAGTAAAGGTGGACGAAGAAGCTTTGGAGCTTATTGGACTTAATGCCGATGGTTCAATGCGTGACGGGGAGTCACTTCTTAGCCAGATAATTACCCTAGAAGATAAAACTGTTACTTTGGGGGAAGTTCAGGATATTTTAGGGGCAACTGCTCCTGTAGTTATTGAGGATTTTTCTAAATTTTTAGCCAAAAGAGATGTTCCTGGCGCGCTTAAGTTTATAAATAAACTTACTCAAGATGGATACGATCCCCACCAATTTACCAAGTCACTGGTTGGTTATTTAAGAAAAATTCTTATCCTAAAGATTGATGCCAGCTTGGCAAAAGTGGTGGCTTCTGAAATGACCGAGGAACAGATAAAATCTGCTCTAAATTTAGCTACTCAATTTGAGCTGTCGGAACTTCTTAAGATGACTAAGCTCTTTATCAGGGCCCAAAACGAAATTAAAACCTCTCTGATACCACAATTACCTTTAGAGCTAGCAGTAGTGGAGACTGACACAAAGTCACAACCTTAAACCTTAAATCTTAAACTCGATAATGCCGGGTCGTCTAACGGTAGGACGTCAGGTTTTGGTCCTGAAAATCGGGGTCCGATTCCCTGCCCGGCAGCCACAAAAAAATCGCCTTTTTTGGCGGTTTTTTGTTTTGGGATTTGCTTGACTTTTCTTTTGAGATTTTGTAGGATAAAAGATAAATAAAGATCTTTGACAACAAAAAGGAGGAATTTGAATGGGGAAGTTGGATGAAGGCAACCTTAAGGTTGTAGAAGTTACAGAAAAGGATATTAAGAGAGTTGTAAAGGAGTACGTAGAACGGATATTTAAATCACTTGAAACGCGCCAGTTCAGTGGCGACGATGAGATGATTGACTGTCCCCAGTGTGGAAGTTATCGCAGTATTGAGTGCAAAGAAAGGGGATGGACTTGTCTTTGGGAAAATTGTCCATTTAGATTTCCTGAAGAACTTATGCCCCCAACTCCTGGACAGTTAAGAGGGTTTTACCAGAGAGAGAAAATTAGAGAGATGGTTGACAAATGTCTAAATAGCTAATGTCAATAATAATTAAAAGGAAGTTTTAACAAAAACTTCCTTTTTTTATTCTTCAAAAACTTTAATAGGCGTGCTCTTGGAAAGAAGCTGGAAAAGTTGTATAATGCTTTATATAAGGTCGAACTAATATAATCGCTAATTATTCAAAAATAAAATGCCATTAAGACCAAAGAGTAAAATTTACGAAGACGCAGTGGAATTAGCAGAAAATCTTTTTAGAAGTGGAGCGATAGGGGAGAAAGCCTCACTTGATCAGCTCATTGAATTAATTTTTAAGGGGCTGAAGAAAATAAACGAAGAAGAAGAGTATCCTAGATATAAATAGCATGGCTGAATCAATTCAAATAAGATTAATAAAAGAGAGCGACTTGGAGCGTTTGGCCGAGATTTATACCGAGGTGTATACGGTATTTGATGTTGGAGAGAAGTGGGACAAAAAATCTGCCTATAAACTGTTGGAATACTTATTCAAGCATCAGCCTGATTTAGCATTTATTGCTGAATATAATGGCCAGATTGTTGGAGGCTTTCTTGCTTTATTAAAACCCTGGTGGGATGGGGACCATTTAGTGGAAGGAGAAATCTTTGTCCACCCAGATTATCAAAGAAAAGGCATCGGTACTAAATTGACAAAGGCAATGTTTGAAACAGCTAAAGAAAAATTTGGAGCAGTTGCTTGTGATGGTGTTACTTTCAAGGGCTTTAAACATCCTTTAAATTGGTATAAGAAATTAGGCTTTGAAGAGATAAAAGTGTGGGCATTAATAACTTGTGATATAGAAAAAGTCCTTAAAAAATTAAAATAACAATAATTCTTTTTTAAAATTTAAAAGCGCCTGTTTGTTTAGGCGCTTTGTTTTGTTTGATAAACATTCTAAACTACGAGTAGTAAAAGTTTCATCAAATATTTAGTAAACGCTTTTCCTGTTGCTCCACTTGATCGGCCGGTAACAACTGGTGCTTTTTTACCCCAACCGCAGATATCAAGGGCTTTTTCTAATTTTTTAGCTTTTTCTTCGTAACCAATATGCCTTAAGAGCATTGCTCCGGCTCGGATTACACTGGAGGGGTCAGCATACTGTGCTCGTCCTTCTTCAACCATTCTTGGGGCGCTGCCATGAATTGCTTCAAACATGGCGTAACGTTTGCCAATATTGGCGCTTCCAGCCGTACCAACTCCACCCTGAAATTCAGCCGCTTCGTCAGTGATGATGTCACCGTAAAGGTTAGGCAGAGCTACTACCTCAAATTGAGCTCTTCGTTTAGGGTCAACCAGCTTAGCAGCAAAAATATCAACGAACCAATCATCACATTCAATTCCAGGATACTCTTTAGCAATCTCTCGGCCAATACTGAGGAATTTTCCGTCAGTGGCTTTAACCACATTAGCCTTAGTAATCAAACTGACTCTCTTTTTTCCGTTTTTCTTAGCGTATTCAAAAGCTAATCGTATTAGTCGTTCAGAACCTTGATTGGTTACTGCCTTAAAATCAATGGCTAGATCTTTGGTTACATTAATGCCATGAGAACCAAGAATATAGGCGCCTTCGGTATTTTCCCGGAAGAAGGTCCAGTCAATTCCTTGTTTCGGAACTTTTACCGGTCGGACATTAGCAAAAAGATCGAGCTCACGCCGCATTGAAACATTAGCGCTTTCCAGATTGGGCCACTTATCTCCCTTTTTAGGAGTAGTTGTTGGGCCCTTAAGAAGTATGTGACACTTTTTAATTTCTGCTAAAACTTTATCGGGGATAGATTTCATCTGCTTGGCGCGATTTTCAATAGTTAATCCTTTAATTGTTCTAAACTTAACTTTTCCAGAATCCAGCTCATTTTTCAATAAGAATTCAAGAACACGTTGGGCTTGCTCGGTAATGGATGGTCCAATACCATCACCGCCAATTACACCGATTATTATAGGTCTAAGTTTCTGATAGTTTAGCCAATTCTTTTCTTTTTTTAACCGTTCCACTCGTTCTAGTTGCTGTATAACGATTTCACTGAAATCTTCTACCACTTTACTAATAATAGTTATTTGTTCTCTGTTTTGGATATGTTCTTTTGCTGCTATTTCTCCTAACCTTTCGCGACTAAAGATGATTTTGAAGCTGTCCCTAATCGTAATCAAAAGATTTGGAGTCAAAATATCTTTTGATTCTTTCTTCTTTTTCATTACTGCCTCCCTTTTTTTAGTATATCAATAAGGACAATCTTTCAAATAAGGACTGTCCTTATTTGGTTTTTTTACTTCTTAGTCTTTTTCATCCAGTTAAGATATCCGCCAGCCTGAACAATTTCAACTTGTCTGGGGCTGGAAAGACAATGCTTTACTTCAAACTCAAAGCCTTTACTAACGTTCTTAGCCTTAAGGACCTCAGTTTTACCAATCAACTTTCGGACATCAGAAATTTCTATTTTATTCCCAGTTTCAATCCGGTCATAGTCGGCTTTATCAACAAACTCTAAAGGCAAGATTCCGAAATTAATCAGATTTGCCAGATGAATTCGAGCAAAGCTCTTAACCAGGACTGCATCTATACCGAGGTATCGAGGAGCTAGAGCTGCATGTTCTCTCGAAGAACCCTCTCCGTAATTTTCACCACCGACAACAATTCCTCGCAACCCCTTTTTCTTTTTATTCTTGATTGCTCTTTGATAAAAATCAGGGTCTTTGTGAAAGGTATGTTTTGCAATTTCTGGAAGATCAGATCTTAGTGCCATAATATCAGTTCCGGATGGTGAAATATGACCGGTAGTAGTTTTGTCGCCCAGCTTAATCAATACCTTTGTTTTTAGCTCTTGGGGCATTTCAGGAAATTCGGGCAACTCAACAATTGTCGGACCACGAATAATTTTTACTTTTTCCGAGTTCTTCGGGGGCTTCAGAATCCTGCTGTCATCAATATGGAATTTCTCTGGTAGGAAAACCTTGATTCCTTTACTCCATATTCTTTTTAGTCGACGTGGATCAACTAATTTCCCTGCGATTGCGCTAGCCGCGGCTGTTTCAGGGCTAACCAGATAAATTTCTGCATCAGCGGTACCACTTCTCTTTTCAAAATTCCGGTTTGTAGTTCTGAGAGTTACACCCTTAGAACCGGGGGCTTGACCGATACCAACACAAGGCCCGCAAGTGCACTCCAGGATTCTGGCTCCGGCCTTAATAAAGACTTCTAATTCTCCTCCGCGAGTCAAATGCAAGAGAACTTGCTTTGAACCAGGGGCAATAACTAAATCCACATCAGGATGGACTTTCCTGCCCTGAAGAATAAGAGCTGCCTTTTTCATATCTAAGAGTGAAGAATTAGTACATGAACCGAGCATTACCTGCTCAATTTTTAGGCCTTCTAATTCTGAAACTTTCTTGATGTTGCCGGGAGAATGAGGGCAGGCGACTAGTGGCTCAAGTTTGTTTAGAAAGATAGTGATTGTTTTATCATAACGGGCATCTTGATCGGGTTTTAATTCCTGCCAATCACTGGCACGATCTTGGGCAGTTAGAAACTTCAATGTTTCTTCATCAGACGGAAAAATAGACATAGTTGCTCCAGTCTCAGTACCCATATTAGTAATAGTTGCTCTTTCAGTAACTGTTAGATGTTTAATTCCTTCTCCGGTATATTCCAGGGCTTTTCCTGTCCCACCTTTAGTACCAAGGATTTCTAAGACTTTCAAAACTATATCCTTGGCTGAAACAAAAGCTGGAAGTTCTCCTAGAAGCTGAACTTGAACTACTTCAGGCATAGTTACATAGTAAGGTTCTCCTGCTAGGGCTCTAGCTACATCTAAGCCGCCAGCTCCTATAGATAGTTCTCCAACTCCACCAGCAGTTGGTGTGTGGCTATCAGAGCCAAGTAGGGTTTTTCCTGGCTTGGCAAATCTTTCCATAAAAACTTGATGGCAGATACCATTACCAGCTCTGGAAAGCATCATTCCATGCTTTGCCGCTATTGACTGTAGATATTTGTGGTCATTACGATTTCTTTCGTTTGTCTGCAAAGTGTTGTGATCAATAAAGACCACTGTTCTTTCTGTTTTTACTGGCGACACATTCATTTTTTCAAATACCAGACAAACGGTAGTGCCAGTTGCGTCTTGCAAAAGTGCATCATCAACCTTGATGGCAATTTCTTTACCAGCAACCAGCCTTCCTTTAACTAAGTGCTCATCTAGAACTTTCTGGACAATATTTTTATCCATTCTTTCCCCCTTTTATTTGCAAATCTTATTTTTTTCAAAGACCTATTCTTCTTAGCTTATTACAACATACCCCCTTTTGTCAAGAGGAAAAATAGGATATAATAGAAAAGTATGAATCCTAAGGTTATAAGAAAATTAGCGTTTCCTAAAGGGTTTCTTTGGGGGACAGCTACTTCTGCTTATCAGGTGGAAGGGGGGATTAAGAATAATGATTGGGTGGCTGCTGGATATGACGCGGGCAAGGCTTGTGACCATTATCATCAATTTGAAGAAGATTTTGATTTGGCTAAAAGTCTAAACAATAATGCTCATCGGCTTTCTATTGAATGGTCAAGAGTTGAGCCGGAAGAAGGTAAGTTTGACCAAAAAGAGATTGAGCACTATCAGAAAGTCATTGATGCTCTAAAGAAAAGAAATTTAGAGCCCTTTGTAACACTTCATCACTTCACTAATCCTCTTTGGTTTTCTAAAAAAGGTGAATGGGTTAAAAAAGAGTCAGTTAGGTATTTTACAAGATATATTGAAACTATAGTCAGGAGCTTAAGAGGAGTTCGTTTTTGGATAACTATTAATGAACCGATAATTTATGCTAGCTTTGCTTATATTATAGCCGATTGGCCACCTCAACTATTTATAGATAAATATGGTGAAGTAGCTCGTAAAAAAAATCTTATTTCGACAATAAAAGTAACGAGAAATCTAATTCGAGCGCACCAAAGAGCTTATAAAATCATTCATAAGATTTCTCCGAGCTCTCAAGTAGGGATTGCAAAAAATAACAATTATTTTGAAGCTTACCGGCATAAATTCTTAAATGTTATATTAGCTAAGACGGCTCGCTGGCTTTGGAATAGTTATTTTTTAGGCAAAATTAGAAATTGCCAAGATTTTATCGGGCTCAATTATTATTTCCACAATCGTGTTAAAATGAATTGGAAAAGTCCGACAAGGTCTTTTAACTACTGCGGAGGAAATATTCGAAATGACCTTGGTTGGGAAATCTATCCT
>SDBT01010399.1_pt1 | contig 15027 bp, 13 predicted proteins | sample 2277101 | NCBI WGS metagenome assembly SDBT01 (sample SAMN10404973, study PRJNA504765) | marine sediment metagenome | isolation source: marine sediment core GS10_PC15, 103 cmbsf | place: Arctic Ocean: Southern Knipovich Ridge | collected 2010 | reverse complement strand
TGAGCCAACCGATGCCACCCCTGTATGGGTAATGCGTCAAGCCGGGCGTTATTTGCCTGAGTATCGTGAACTACGCAAAAAAGTCCCCGACTTTATGACCCTCTGTAAATCTCCAGATTTAGCCTGCGAAGTGACCCTGATGCCAATCAATCGCTTTGATTTAGATGCGGCGATTATATTTTCTGATATTTTAACCATACCCGATGCGATGGATTTGGGTTTAAGTTTTGAAAAAGGTGAAGGGCCAAGATTTTCTAGACCCGTGCAAGATATAAAAGCAATTGAAAAACTCAGAGTTCCTAATGTTGAAGAAAAATTAAACTATGTCGCAGAAGCAATAAAACTAACGTCGGCAGAATTAAATGGAAAAGTGCCATTAATTGGTTTTTCCGGCAGCCCTTGGACAATTGCAACCTATATGGTTGAAGGTGGATCCAGCAAAGATTTTCGCACAATTAAGCGTTTAATGTATGCCGAGCCACAAGCCCTACATTTGTTATTGGAAAAATTAACCCAAGCAATTATCGCCTATTTAACCATGCAAATTAAAGCTGGCGCAAATGCGGTCATGATTTTTGACACGTGGGGCGGGGTGCTAACCGAAGCTTGTTATCAAGAATTCTCATTGGCTTATATGCAAAAAATCATTTCTGCTATCCCAAAAGAAATCAATGGCGTGAAAATCCCCACTATTTTATTTACAAAAAATGCAGGACATTGGTTAGAAACTATCGCAGATTCAGGCTGTCACGGTGTCGGCTTGGATTGGACCATTGATATTCAAGATGCAAGGCGTCGTGTGGGTGACAAGGTTGCGCTTCAAGGTAATTTAGACCCTGCGGTTTTGTATGGTTCACCTGAACAAATCGAAAAATCGGTTAAAAGCATTTTAGAAAAATACGGCGCAGGCCCAGGTCATATTTTTAATTTAGGTCACGGTATTGCGTTAGATGTGCCACCTGAAAATGTGGCTGTGCTGGTAGATGCTGTGCATCAATATAGCATGACATGAGCGCCGATCGGCTGAAATATGGGTGTCAAGTTTTGACGTTAGACATGTGTTGATCTGTCCGATGTCCAGACTTGACACCTTAGATCTGGCTCCCGAGTTGCACTTATCAAAGCCGGTAAGGGTCTCCCTGGAACTCAAGGTAATCTTGGTAATCTTGAAGGACAAGTCTGTAATGCCGATCATCTATCTGTCTTTGTAATTGCAACAAGTATTTCTGCTGCAGGTGCTGTTGGTTTACCAGTTAAAGAACAGCTTAATACTTTTGCAGATTGTGATATTAATGTATCACTTGACGGTGAGCCTTTAGACTTAAAAAGTACTATTAAAAGCATCCCTAAGCCTATTCTAGAAGCTTTTGGATTATTTGATACAAAAGAAATGAACTTTATGAATTACAGGACTTGGAGACCATTTGAACTTTCAGCAGGGGTACATGACGTTGAATATGATGCGGTATGCCCTGCAGTAAGCTTAATTGAGACTATTCAAGTAAAAATTGTAAATCCAGATAATGATCCTGATGGAATTTGTGATTGTGATGAATAGGACCGTTAAACGGAGCCGATAAGCCAGCAAACATTGCTCAACGGGATGTTTGCTGGCGATTTTAATTGATAAATTCCTCTAATCTATGAGCTATCTGGAATTGAACTTTTGTCCACCCCGGCAAACGTATGGGAAAGTGAACGCTGAGTTTTGGCGGTGAAAGTCAAGAAACTCATCCGTAAATCAACGTGGGCATTGGTAGGGGTAGAGATGAGTTCCCGGACGCTTTTTAACCAATATTTACAAGCTGGTCATCAACAAATAAGATTGATCGCGTGATGTAACATTTCTATTTTCACTTCTTTGGTGTTTTCTAAAACTTCACCATCATAGTGAATGGGCAACACCTTTTCTGCAGAAATTCTGATGCTTGTTGCAAGTTGATGAGTAACTTCTGGAATGTCATTTATATGGCCTTGTTGCATACGCCTAAATTGGCTTATTACGCGGTAACGTGAGGTTTTTGCAACTTGAACAATATTGAACTGTCCATCATCGAGCTCAGCTTCTGGTGCAATGGGTAAATCATCACCAACAAATTTTCCATTTGCGATGCTGAGCATTAATAATGTGTTATTGCTGCAGTGGTTGTCTATGTCGATCTTCACTTTTATAAATGAATAAAAGAGTAGGGCAATAGGAATGGAAATAAGATACTTTAATTTTCCTTTAATAAATCCTAAATGTTTCGCAATATTATTTGCATAACCATCAAAGCCGATACCCACGGCATTAATAAAACGTATGCCATTTATCTCACCAAGATCAATTTTTTTTACTCGACATGTTGTTAGAACATTAATGGCTTGTGCTATTGAATCAATGGGGATTTGACAGCTTCTGGCAAAGTCATTGCCAGTGCCGATTGGCACAATGCCCAGCAAAGTTGACTGATTTTTCAACCCATTAACAATTTCATTGACAGTTCCATCGCCGCCGACTGCAACAATGGCATCATAATCTGTTGCTTTATTTTCCGTGATTTCTTTTGCATGACCGGGGTGCTTTGTAAAAACAAAATCATATTTTAGACTGTGATCGCCTAAGGCATTCTTGAGATTGTTAAGAATGCTTTTTTCAGAGCCTGCTCTGGGGTTGATAACAAACAAAACATTTTGTAGCATAATTAATTCCTACTCAATCGTTTCCTAAAGAGTATAATGTTCCCTCGTTGATTTACAAGAGAGTTCTGCTATGAGCAAAACCGTTTTAATAATGGCAGGTGGTACTGGGGGACATGTGATCCCTGCGTTGACTGTTGCCAAAGCATTTACGGAGAAAAATTATCAGGTTCACTGGCTGGGCACACCGCGTGGAATCGAAAATACCTTAGTGCCAGCAGCGGGCTACCCTTTGCATCATATTCAAATGACAGGCTTGCGTGGTAAAAGCAAATTGAGCCTTTTGTTTGCACCGTTCAAAATAATCAAAGCCATTTGGCAAGCGCGTAAAATCATTCGCAAACTCAAGCCTGATGTGGTGATCGGCATGGGGGGTTATGCCAGCGCGCCAGGTGGTGTGGCAGCTAAATTACTGGGGATTAAGCTGGTTATCCATGATCAAAACTCCGTTGCGGGGATGACAAATCGATTATTAGCCCGATTCGCCGATAACGTGTTGCAAGCATTTCCGGGTACGTTTTCTGCAAAGTTCACGCCAATTACTGTGGGAAATCCGGTGCGAGCTGACATTGCAAAATTACCTAATTATGCAGAGCGAGTGAATGGCTATAGCGGTCAATTACGTTTATTAATTATGGGTGGTAGTCAAGGCGCGCAAGTTTTCAATCAAGCTATTCCACAGGCATTGGCGCAAATTGATGAAACGTTGCGTCCGGAGATTTGGCATATTGCTGGTGAGAAAAAGCTCGCTGAAGCAAAAGCGGCTTATCAGCAAGCTGGCATAAAAGCGCGAGTGGATGGGTTTGTTAATGATATGGCAAGCGCTTATGCCTGGGCTGATTTAATGATAGCGCGTGCCGGCGCATTAACGGTGGCGGAGATAACTGCGGCGGGCATACCCAGTATTTTGGTGCCATACCCTTATGCTGCAGATGACCATCAACGCAAAAACGCTGAGCAATTGCAAAAAGCTGGCGCAGCGGTGATGTTGGCACAAACCAAACTAGATTCGAAAACCTTGGTCGATATACTGGTGCCGCTGGCGCAAGATCGCACACAACTGCTGCATATGGCAGCGGGTGCGGCGAGCTTTGCCAAAGCAGATGCTGCACAAGAAATTTTTATTATCTCAACACAGTGAATGCTGTGTCGGTGTACCTTGCGGCCACGTCGTGATACTCTACGCGCCATGAAATTGACATCTGGACAGCATATACACTTTCTTGGCATTGGTGGTATCGGCATGAGCGGTATTGCCGAGATTTTGCATGCGCGTGGGTTTACCGTAACCGGAACTGATGTGGTTAACAACAAGATCGCTCAGCGCTTGGCTAAGCTAGGTGTACAGATTCACATTGGCCATACTGACTTGGATGCTGTGCAGCAGTCTGACATTGTGGTTACATCTAGCGCAATTCATGCGGATAACCCAGAATTGATAGCGGCCAAGCAGGCTGAAAAGAAAATTATTTGTCGCGCTGAAATGTTAGCAGCAATTATGCAATCACAGCGTGGAGTGGCCATTGCAGGTACTCACGGAAAAACGACAACAACAAGTTTAGTTGCAAGTGTATTTATTGCTGCAGAACAAGATCCCAGTTTTGTGATTGGTGGTGTACTGCATGAAGCGGGCAGCAATGCTAAGCTAGGTGAGGGTGAATTTTTTATCGCTGAAGCGGATGAAAGTGATGCGTCATTTTTATATTTGCAACCTGAAATCGCGGTGGTCACCAATATTGGCGCTGACCATATGGGTACATACGATGATGATTTTGCCCAATTAGAAAAAACCTTTATTAAGTTTTTGGATAAACTCCCAGCGGATGGTCACGCTATATTATGCTGTGATGATAAGGTGGTAGTAAAACTGATGCCGCAAATTAAAAAGCCGATTTTAACTTATGGTTTTTCCAATGACGCTGATATGCAGTTAAGTGATTTCCAACAAGATGTCACAAAAAGCCTATTTGTTTTACATGATAAACAGGCGGGTAAAAAAATTCCTATTACAGTTAATTTGCCTGGCCAGCATAACGCATTAAATGCAGCCGCATCGTATATTGTGGCAAAACTTGCGGGTATTGATATAGCAGATATTCAGCGTGGTTTGGCAGAATTTTCAGGTGTTGGGCGACGTTTTCAAATGTGCCCAAACTTGAGCACGCCGGCAGGTCAGGCAACATTAATTGATGATTATGGTCATCACCCCGAAGAAATTTCTGCCACATTAAAAGCTATCCGCCTGGCGTGGCCAGAGCGCCGTTTAGTTTTAGCCTTTCAGCCACACCGTTATTCACGCACCAAAGCGTTGTTGCAAGAGTTTGCCAAAGTGTTGGCAGCTGTGGATGTGTTGTTATTGTTGGACGTGTATTCGGCCGGTGAGGCAGTTATAGAAGGTGCTGATGGACCAAGTTTATGTCGTGCAATTAGTAAGCACGGTAAAAAGCCTATTTATATAGAGCAGTTACAAGATTTACCCAAAATGCTGTCACAAGTGACCGAAGATAATGATATTTTATTGTTGCAAGGTGCGGGGAGTATTGGAAGCATTGCCGCAGAATTAGCCGAAAAAGGGATGCTTTATGCAGCATGAGCAAAAATTACGGGTCGGCGTATTGTGCGGCGGTCAATCACCTGAGCATGAAATTTCACTGATGTCTGCACATAATGTGTTAGAGGCGCTAAGCAAAGATCGTTACGATGTTTCAGTTATTTTTATCGACAAGCAAGGGCGTTGGTTTTATTTTTCTGATCTAGCACAATTTTTTAAAGATGCGTCTTCCGGTGAGCGTGTTGCAATTAATGTGGGTGGTGAAGATTTTTCATTAATTTCTGTGAATGGCTCGCGAGCGACATTTAATTTGGATGTGCTGTTCCCTATTTTACATGGCGCTAATGGTGAAGATGGTACAATTCAAGGTTTATTTGAAATTGCCAATGTGCCATTTGTTGGTGCGGGTGTGTTAGGTTCTGCTATCGCTATGGATAAAGATGTGACGAAATGCTTGCTCGAAGAGGCGGGCGTCAAAACAGTGCCGTGGTTAACGTTTACTAAACGTCATGCTAATGCAATAAACTGTGACAATATCATCGCAGAATTAGGTCTACCGTTGTTTGTCAAACCAGCTAATGCAGGATCTTCGGTGGGCATTACCAAAGTAAAATCACGCGACGAATTAATGCCAGCAGTTGAGATCGCTTTTCGGATCCATAAAAAAATCCTTATTGAAAAAGGTGTAGCAGCGCGAGAAATTGAATGTGCGGTGTTGGGTAATGAGGATCCGCGTGCATCTAAGTTAGGCGAGATTGTGCCCAACGCTGAATTTTATACTTATGACGCTAAATATTTTGATCCGAATGGCGCAAGCTTGCATACGCCAGCTGACTTAAATCCTGCCGTAGCAACTGAAATTCAGACGATTGCGAAACAAGCATTTGAGGTGATTGGTTGTGAAGGGATGGCGCGCATTGATTTTTTGCTGTGTGAGAAGGGTGAGATTTATTTAAATGAAGTGAATCCCATTCCCGGTTTTACTGAAATTAGTATGTACCCGAAGCTGTGGTCGATTACGGGAGTCCATTATCCCGAATTAATGGATCAATTAATTGAATATGCGTTGGCGCGCTTCAAGCGCGATGCAACTTACAAAAAAGTGTCTTATGCCAAGAGCCAAACCAGCAAAACAAGCTAGACGTGAAGATGTCTCTGCAGAGATGCGGCGTCTAACACGGTCTTTATCATGGTTTATCCGTGGTTTGTTATTATTTGTTCTATTGGGCCTGGTTTATTGGGCATGGACTGTTTCACAGAATCCGCAATTATTTCCCATTAAAAACGTACGTGTTCAGGCGAGCTATCAACATTTATCTAAAGCCATGTTGCGAGAAAAAATGCTGCCTTTTGTGCAAAAAAGTTTTTTTAATCTTCATTTGTCTGATTTGAGAACGTCGTTGCTGCAAAATCCTTGGGTTTCTAAGGTGATGATCAAGCGCGTTTGGCCGTCAAGGGTTGACGTCAAGATTACTGAAATGAAGCCGGTAGCTAAATGGAATGGCGCTACGCTGATTACGGCGAATGGCACCATATTTGCGCCGCCGATTTCCACTCAACCACATAATTTACCCAACCTATGGGGGCCGCCAGATCAGCAGCAGGTGGTGTGGGAAAACTTTGATCAAATGGCAGCCATTATTCAGCCCTTGAAGTTACATATTGTGTCAATCGATTATTCAGCGCGTCATGCTTGGTCTGTGCAATTGTCGAATGGGATCGAAGTGTTGTTAGGGCGACAAGATATATTGTTACGCCTCAAACGCATGGCCTTGGTTTATGAAAAAGCACTGAGCAGTCGTGCGATGAATATAAAGCGAATTGATTTGCGCTATACCAACGGGTTAGCTGTGGCCTGGCGGGATGGGGGTGGGGTCAAGTTTTGAATTTACAATTAAGCCCAAGAGTGTATATGTTCACACTCTTGGGCTTAATTGTAAATTCAAGACTTGACCCCATGCCATTGATTAAAAAAAGAGTTCTAAAGCGAGAATCATTTCCCCTTAAAAAAAGTTTAAATTTCTTATAGAGCTCTCCTTGGCAATCCCTTATACTGCGTACTTATTCGCCTGATGGCATATTTTTTCGTCGAAGGAGCAGCTAGAAAGCATGTCAAAAACACCTGATAAGAGTTTGATTGTTGGACTAGATATAGGCACAACTAAAATTGTCGCCCTAGTTGGCGAGGTGGGTGAAGATGAAAAAGTTGAAGTCATCGGCATTGGCGCGCACCCATCTCGTGGGTTAAAGCGTGGGATCGTGGTCAATATTGAAGCAACTGTCCAATCGATCCAGCGCGCTATTGAAGAGGCGGAGTTAATGGCCGGCTGTGATGTGTTTTCAGTCTATACGGGCATTGCTGGTAGCCATATCCGCAGTCTTAATTCACATGGCATTGTTGCAATCCGTGATAGTGAAATTAAACGCACTGATGTTGATCGGGTGATCGATGCCGCAAAAGCCGTTGCTATTCCAGCTGATCAGAAAATTTTACATATTCTTCCACAAGAGTTTGCAATCGATAGCCAAGAGGGCATACGCGAGCCAGTTGGGATGTCGGGCGTCAGGCTTGAGTCAAAAGTCCATATTGTGACTGGCTCGGTGAGTGCTGCACAAAATATCATCAAATGTGTTGAGCGCTGTCAGCTGAATGTTGCGGACATCATTTTAGAACAACTTGCCTCAAGTCATGCGGTGCTCACCGAAGATGAAAAAGAACTAGGTGTTTGCATGGTGGATATTGGTGGTGGCACAACCGATATCGCTATTTTTATTGATGGTGCAATTCGCCATACCGCTGTGATTCCAATTGCTGGCGATCAGGTAACTAATGATATTGCCGTGGCGCTGAGAACACCGACTAATCATGCCGAGTCAATTAAAGTAAAGCATGCTTGTGCAATTCCAGATTTAGTTGATGTTAAAGAAACCATTGAAGTGGCAAGTGTTGCACGAAGTAAAGCGCGTGAATTATCAAAAAGAGCATTGGCTGAAGTGGTCGGCGCACGTTATGAAGAGCTATTTGCGCTCATACAAGCAGAATTAAGACGTAGTGGCTTTGAAGATTTAATCGCTTCAGGCATCGTATTAAGTGGCGGAGCGTCACAAGTAACAGGTGGTGTCAGGTTGGCTGAAGACATTTTTAAGATGCCGGTCCGCATTGGTACACCGCAAAATATTAAAGGTTTAACTGACGTGTTAGATAGCCCGGTTTATGCAACCAGTGTTGGGTTGTTATTGTATGGGTTTAAGCAGCAGTTTGAAGGTGGACCCGAAATGATTGTTCGTGACGGTGTGAAAGGCGTTTGGTCGCGGATGCGCTCATGGTTTCAAGGGTCATTTTAAGTCATTTTTTTTATAATTAAGATTATAGCGTGGAAAATTAAGGAGAGCGTTAATGTTTGAGCTAACAGAAAGCATGTCACACAATGCAATAATAAAAGTCATAGGCATTGGCGGTGGCGGTGGTAACGCTATTGAACACATGATGTCAGAAAACATCGAAGGCGTTGAATTTATTTGTGCTAATACCGATGCACAGGCATTACGCAAATCGAATGCACGCAACTTACTGCAATTAGGCGATGAGATTACCAAAGGGTTGGGCGCAGGTGCAGATCCTGAAGTTGGTCGTAAAGCAGCCGAAGAAAATCGTGAACGCATTCACGAAATTTTAGAAGGTTCCGACATGGTGTTTTTAACTGCCGGAATGGGCGGTGGAACAGGCACAGGTGCGGCACCCGTATTTGCTGAAATAGCCAAAGAAATGGGCATTTTATGTGTTGCCGTTGTGACCAAGCCTTTCGCATTTGAAGGTAAAAAGAGAATGATAGCCGCTGATGATGGCATTAAGGCCTTAGCGCAAAATGTTGATTCATTAATCACGATCCCAAACAATAAATTGCTCAGCGTATTGGGCAAAAGCATTACGTTATTAAATGCATTTAAAGCGGCAAACAATGTACTTTTAGGTGCCGTTCAAGGTATTGCCGAATTAATTACTCGCCCAGGTTTAATTAACGTCGACTTTGCAGACGTACGCACTGTCATGTCAGAAATGGGCATGGCGATGATGGGAACCGGTGTTAGCACGGGTGATAATCGTGCTGCAGAAGCTGCAGAAGCTGCAATTTCAAGTCCTTTATTGGAAGACATCGACCTTACCGGTGCGCGTGGTGTGTTGGTTAACATTACCGCGGGTCTTGATATGTCCATAGGTGAATTTGAAGCGGTCGGTGATGTGATTAAAGCCTTTACCTCAGAAGGTGCGACTGTTGTGGTTGGTACCGTAATTGATCCTGAAATGTCAGATGAGCTAAGAGTCACGGTTGTTGTCACCGGTCTTGGTGCATCAGACACGGCTATTACGCCACAAATTAAATTAGTCGAAAGTACTAAAAGCGATGGCACAGTCGACTATCAACAGCTAGAGCGCCCAACGGTAATGCGCAATCAAGCCACACAAAAACCAGTGCCAGAGTTAGACACTAAAGATATCGATTATTTAGATATACCCGCATTTCTGCGCCGCCAGGAAGATTAAGCGCAATAGAAATCGCAATGGAAGGTGATTAATGAAACAGAGGTTGGCGCTTTTAGGGATTAGTCTACTCGCGTTTACTGTCTATCTCGACTTCACTATCGTCAGTACGGCGCTTCCGTCTATTCAGAAAGATTTGTCTGCCAATGTTATCCAATTGCAGTGGATGATGAACATTTTATTTTTAGGTTTGTGTGTTTTCATGACGGCCATGGGCCGTGTTGCTGATATTTATGGGCGGCGTAAACTGCTTTTTATTGGTGTTATTGTTTTTGGTTTAGCTTCTTTGGGTGCTGGTTTAAGTGTGTCACCCCTCATGTTGATTTTTTTCCGTGGTTTGCAAGGAATTTCTGCAGCAATTACGTTGCCTGTTGCGGCGGCATTAATCCCGACACTTGTTCCTGAGGGTGAGCAGAGTAGAGCATTTGGTTTTTATGGCATGATCACTGGTGCGGGCTTGGCGGCTGGACCTTTCTTAGGGGGGGTGATTATCAGCGTAGTCAGTTGGCGCTGGATTTTTCTGATCAATGTGCCCATCGTGATTATGGGTATTTTGCTTTGTATAGGGCGCGTAGCGGAATCGCGCAGCGCTGAGCAGGGTGCCAAAATTGATTGGTGGGGTGTGTTGTTTTTAGGTTTGAGCGTCTGCGGTATTGTCTTAGGTGTGATACAAGGTGAAAACGCCGGTTGGTTAGCGCTATCAACGATTGCCAGTTTTATTATTGGTGTTATATCGCTGGTCACGCTCATCATAGTTGAACGTAAAGTTCGCATGCCGATTATTGACTTTCAATTTTTTAAAAATCCTGCTTTTCTTGGTTCACTGATTGCGATGTTTGCAGCTGGCTGGTTTATGGCCGTTATCTTTTTTATTAACCCACTTTATTTAGGTAATATTCTTAATGAAACACCTTTTATGGTGGGTATGATGTTGTTCGCAATCACCGTGATGGAAATTTTAGCGACGTTTGTTACTGGACGCTTATTAGCGAATCATTCAGCAAAACGAGCCATATTGGCAAGTTTAATCTGTTTAATCATAGCTGCTATTGTACATAGCTTCTTTGGTGTAGATAGTATGAAATGGTTAATTATTTTAGCCTTTATTCCTTATGGGCTAGCCTGGGGAATGATGAACGTTGCGCCAATGGTGGCAGTAAGCCAGGCTATAAAGCCAGAAAAGGTCGGGCTTGCATTTGGAACCTTATTCCCACTTTATAATTTAGGTGCATCTATTGGCCTGGCGATCGGTGTCGTGATGTTTCGTTCGAGTGAAAAATCCGATTTAATGCGCAATTTAGCTACGCAGAATATTGAGCTAACAAAAAAACAGACTGATTTGATTCAAAGTTTGTTAGCTAACCCTGACCATGCCAAGCAGATTTTAAGCCAATTTACTGGCACACTTGGAGATCAGATAATGCCTTTATTTAAACATGCGTTTATGCAAGGGTTTCATAGCGCGGTTGGTTTGTTGTTTTGGCTATCATTGGCGGCAATAATCAGCGTATTTTTTGTTTTTCGAAGGCAGGGCACGCAATGAGTAGTCGCGCAGAGAAATTTATTCGACACCTCACTGACATGGCGGATATCAAAATCAATGGTTCCAAGCCTTGGGACATTCAAATTCATGACGCCAAATTCTTTGAACGCGTTTTTCATCAAGGTGTGTTAGGGCTTGGTGAGTCATATATGGATGGATGGTGGGATTGTGAGAATTTGGATGAGTTTTTTTTCCACGTGTTAAATGCAAAGTTAGATACAAAAATACGAGAAGAAGGTCACCATCTTCTGTCGGTGTTTTTAGCTAAGTTGAACTTCTTTAAGCGACTGTTGGTTAATATTCAGAGCCATCGACGTGCAAATATTATTGGTGAACACCACTACGATTTAGGTAATGATTTATACCAAATCATGCTTGATAAAGGGATGAGTTACACCTGCGGTTATTGGGAAAATGCACAAAATCTTGATGATGCGCAAAATGCCAAATTAAAATTAGTTTGCGATAAGCTGTATTTGCAGCCGGGTATGCATGTGTTAGACATTGGCTGTGGCTGGGGTGCATTAGCAAAATATGCAGCGGAAAACTATGGTGTGAGCGTTGTTGGCATAACCGTATCAAAGCAGCAGCTCCAATTGGGTAAACAAATGTGTGCAGGATTGCCGATAGAATTACGATTTCAAGATTATCGTGACGTTGCGGAGACATTTGACCGAGTGGTGTCATTGGGTATGCTTGAGCATGTTGGTTATCAAAATTATAAAACTTATATGCAATGTGTTGATCGGTGTTTAATCGATAATGGCCTGTTTTTGTTGCATACCATTGGTTCTAATGAATCAATGCGTAATGTCAATCCATGGATAGGGAAATATATTTTTCCAAATAGTCAGTTGCCCAGTGTTGCACAAATTTCGGCTAGCGTTGAGCCATGTTTCGTGATGGAAGACTGGCACAATTTTGCAGTGAATTATGATAAAACATTGATGTGTTGGCATGAAAATTTCAATCGTGGTTGGGATAAACTGAGTGCCAATTATGATGAGCGATTCCGGCGCATGTGGAATTATTATTTATTATCGAGCGCGGGTGCTTTTCGTGCACGTCATATTCAGCTTTGGCAAGCAGTTTTTAGTAAAGGTTTGTTGGATGGATACACATCAATTCGTTGATTGTGACGGCAAACCCCAAGCTATTTTTAATTTTGCGTAAGCACTTTTGGGTAATTGCACTAGCACTGGATGATCTTGTGGATTTAACCAAGCATTAATTGCTTCAATTTTAGGCTTAGGCATAGCCGTGCAGCCTGCTGTACCTTCAGGCTCATTGTCCCAAACATGCATAAAGATACAAGAACCCGCACCTTTAACCGGATTTTTGGCATTGTAGTTAACGATCACGCCATGCACGTAATTAGAAATAGTATGCATTTGCTCACCGCTCTCCCAGCTGGATTTTGCATGGTCGGCGCTGTTAATAATGTCGTTATAAAAGGTTGATTGAGGATTATCAACGCACACGGTGGTCTTTTTTATCTGCATATACGCTGCTTTTTGGTCTTCAGGCGCCATTTTCGCAAAACCAAATGTGCTGCCTAAAGGAAAAACGCCGGCAGGAGCTTTGTTGTCACCCTCTTTTTTATAGGGTCCAGGTAGCTGAAATGTATGCATGTTTGCACCCCAGCCAAGTCCATTTTTTCCAACGACAACAGCAAACGATTGGCTTGCAGCTTGCCAGCTAGACTGTAAGTTTTTGCGATGAAAGCGTTGTAGTATGCCCCTATGCGCATGCCAAGAATCAGTGATGACCATGATTAGCTGTTGGCTTTTTTTCAAAATTTGAGGTGGTTTCTTCGCAGTCATTGCCTGGCTAGTAAGGGTTAATACGATAAGAAAAATGAATATGATGCGGATCATGGTAGGAAGTCTCCAGCTAAAGTCTGCTAACACAATTATCGCGCAAAATTAATGGTTACACAAGAATGGCCTGCGCAGAGTAGTCGTGCTAAAGTTGCCACTCGGCGCATTTATCAGGGATCTGATTTATCATGTTTGAAAATGTTTATGAAGTTGATCATCCTTTGTTGAAGCATAAGCTGAGTTTGCTGCGTGATAAAAACACTCAGCGCCAACAGTTTCGTGCACTGATCTCCGAGATTTCAGCAATTATCGCTTTTGATGCTACACGTGATTTGAAGTTAAAAGAGCGTCAGATTGAGACGCCACTGGAAACCATGCAAGCCCCCGTTCTGGCTGAAGAACCACCGGTAGTGGTGCCTATCCTGCGTGCAGGCTTAGGCATGGTCGATGGTATTTTAAGTTTATTGCCTATGTCGCGTATCGGGCATATTGGTTTGTATCGTGATGAAACCACTAAAATTCCGCATCGTTATTATTTTAAAATTCCGAAGAATTGTGAAAATCGACGCTTTTTTGTCTGCGATCCAATGTTGGCAACTGGCGGTTCAGCCAGTGATGCTATTACACAATTAAAAGAACAGGGTGTTAAAAATCTATTCTTCTTGTGTATTGTTGCAGTGCCTGAGGGCATTAAAGCATTGCAAGCGGCTCACCCGGGTATGCCAATTTATACCGCCAGTATTGATCGCCAATTAAATGACAATGATTTTATTGTGCCAGGGCTCGGTGATGCGGGTGATCGTTTGTTTGGGACCTTGTAGTCTTGCCCCCAGCTTCACAACCCCAGCCAGCGAATAAATTTTTCCGTTGATTGCAATGTAATTTTGGATTTTTTGGTTATTATTTCAGGCTTGCCATTTGATAAGTCAATAGTCTTGGGTTTGCCAAAAGCTGCATCATGAAATTCGGTGGCGTTGAATCCGCGCACATTTTTAACTTTGGCATATACAAAGCGTATAACGTTTAAACTATCTTTGTCTTGTTGGGTTATTTTGCCATCTTTGTTGCTGTCAAAATACTTTAATTCTTGTTGGTTGAGGGCAATATATTCTTGTTTATTTATTTGTCGCCTTAGCATTCGATTTAATGGTGCGGGTTTTTTGAAAATGCGTTGGTAATTATCAGCGCTGATGACCACGACAGATTCAAGTAGATTAAATTTGTTGTTATTGTTTTTGTCGACAAAAAGCACAGGTCCGCGTGGTTGGCTTATTATTTCTTTTGGAGTCATGTCTAAGTTATGAATTTTGCTTGCTAGCGCGATTTTATCGCAGGTTAAAAATTTAGATTTAGTTAGCCATTTTGTTTCAGGGTAATAAATGACTAATAACGACTTATCTTTAATCTTTTCTACAACGGGTTCAATGATATCTTCAGGAATGGCAGGGCATCCCCAGGTGCGACCTATGCGTCCATATTTTTTGATAAAATCTTCGTTCACATACCAGGCAGGGTGCATCACAATAAAACGACGATAGGCATTGTCATTAAAGTTTTTTTCCAGGCCTTTTAATTTTAGTGCACGACCATAGCGACCAATATAGCTGAAGTCAGTTATATATACACCTAGGCTATTCGCTTTACTATTATTAATGTTAGAAAAGTAATCCGACTCAAGCTGGCCAGTATTAATGCCATGTGCGACATATGTGTGGTGTAGCAACTTTTTTTCTTTCAGGTCAAATACCCAAAAGCGTTTTTTTGTTGATGGTAGTGAGTAATCAATTATAGTTAAAGCGGGGTTAAATTGAAGCCCTGATTTTATTGTGCAATTTAATGTCGCCATGGTTGTTTTAATAACATCTGGGCTTAGTGTGTTGGTATGTTGATTAAG
>SDBT01010398.1_pt1 | contig 15027 bp, 35 predicted proteins | sample 2277101 | NCBI WGS metagenome assembly SDBT01 (sample SAMN10404973, study PRJNA504765) | marine sediment metagenome | isolation source: marine sediment core GS10_PC15, 103 cmbsf | place: Arctic Ocean: Southern Knipovich Ridge | collected 2010 | reverse complement strand
CGTTATAAAATATCTAGTCATTTAGTTTCCTTTAATTTACCTTGGAGTGCAACCTGCTCTCATGCAATTACAAAATAGCTGTAGGACTAGTTTTGGAGAACAATTTTAACCACTCCAAGGTAATTGGTTAGTTTAAAAAACAATATCACCTCTTAATGAACGAAGACGCCTGTGCATTACTCTATCAAAAGTCTCTTCCACGAAGAGGCGATCTTCTTCTCAGCTTGCCAAATACTTAGCTACAGTGTTAGCTTCTGGATATTCATCCTTGGCTTTCTTGTACCCAAGTATTATGTTACACTCCAAGTTGATCAAGTCATCTGTCCAACTAAATGGACGTGAGTAGTCAAGACCAATAGCTGCAGCGAAGATCTGAAAATCACTAATGGCTCTAGCAGCTTGTTTGTCCGATAACTTGTCTCTGTCTTCAAGAGCCCAGAAGAAGTCATTGAACTCAAATACCAGAGGATCGTCAGGTATATCAAATATAGGCTGATACCAGGTAGCATCGTTCTTTCCACTAATTCCAGTACGAACTTGAATGATCCTTGCTCTTACCTGAGCACCTCGAGGTAAAACTTTGAGTTCAGGAGCATCTTTAATTTCCTGTTCCATGTCTGAATAGTCAGTTAATCCAGCTGTCATTTTGTTGCCTCCGTTTAGTTAAGGGTTAGTTGTCAAAGTTAATGTCTCGAACACCAGTAATAAAATTGTACCCTTGTGCATATCATTTCAAGCCAACAGTTTCAAGACAATTTATTATCTTCTTGTCAAGAGCCTCATCAATCTTTTTGTGTGTTTTATAAGTAACAGTAATTGTCATTGTCCTTTCTCTAATTGTTCAGCCTCTGGTTCACTACATAAAGAATCAATAATGTCTGCGAAGGCTTCTGCCAACTCAATGTCCATTTCTTTATGTTCTGTTGATGGAGTACACCATGCCTGAGCTGCATGTTCTAGTGCCCACTTACTGGCCATCTTGACCTCCGTTTAGTTAAGGGTTAGAGTTCTACTCCTTGCATAAAAGCTCTAATTCGTGCCATCTGAGATTCTACATTTCTAGAAGCATTACAAATTTGATGGCAGATAGAAGAATTTCCTGGGTCTTCAGTATCTACCATAGTTGATTTTTCAGATGGTGGAGCAGTAGCTATTACAGGTTCTATGCGACTTCCAATCTGTGTAATAACTTCCCCTAGTTCATCTAGATTCTTATTCAGCATATCTATTGCTGAATAAATAGGTGCTTGGGCTTTCATTGATTGTCCATCACTCATAGTTTCTCACCTCCTTTCATAGTTAGTAATATTATATTACTAGCTTAGTTCCAACTTTGGTTTGTCTTCCCAACTCATTCCAGCTTTCTTAAGTAATTTCTTAATGTCAGGCTCCTCCTTTGCATCTAATTTCCCATCTCTTTTCAATCTAGAACGAGCTATGTATTTGCCTAATGAGTCAACTAACATCTCACGTCTAGGTGGGATGCCATCTCCTATTATTACATAGAGTTCGTCAAAAAGTAATGGGATTGTAACTACTGCTTGACCTGTAGTATTTAAGCGGTACTTAATTATAGTAGACCTAATTCCAGTACTTGTATCTATCCTTAACAACTCCTCATGTTCACGTAGATGAGCTGTGACTATAAAGTCACAAGAAAGGTTCATTAACTTACGCATGTAGTTAACCACTTGAACTTTCTGTGGCATGTAATCTATGCGACTTTTAGGTGCTTCTCCAGCGACTTTACGCTTGGCTAGTTGGTTGTTCATCACTGCATCTTGGAAGGTGGAAAGTGAATCAATGCAGTAAGTTCCAAACATATTATAGTAACCAGTCTGCAAGCGGATGTTAGTAGTCTTCATCCACTCAGCAAATACAGTAGGTTCAAAAGGGTCCTCAGTTTCCCAAGTAGTGTCGACTACTATATCACCTTTCTTAATCCAAGGTTCTAGACACTTGCTACCACCTGGGTCGAAGGAGTCTATATGAACTGGAAAGCGAGCTGTTGAGAGAATGAAAGTCTTTCCAGCGTTAGTTTCTCCGGTGATCAGGGCAGAGAAACGCTTTTGTAAAGGATCACCGGAGTAGTATTTTTGGACTCGAGCTAGTTCGGTCTTTGCATCATAAGGCATTTCCTACCTCCACTCTAAATTCTTCTTATTTGTTGTCTCCATTTTACTAGGGTCCCAGAAGTCTAACTTAAACCCTAGCGGTGGTTCGTGACATTCTCTTAAAGGATTTTCCCAAGCTATACAAAAGTCATGGTAAGCACATACCTTTCCAAAGTCAGTACAAGATGTCCCATTCATAGGAAAGGCCATTAAGATTGCATCGCCTTCTTCACATTCATCAAGCATATCCATGTTTCTTTCATATTCATCATAGAGGAAGTTGACTAGCCAAAGCCAGTTGTTCATCTGGTCAGCTGTTTTGTAAGCAGGGATTCGCTTTAGCTCTATGCGGTATTCTTGGCTTCGCTTGAGGTATTGGAAACCTGTACCACAGAACTCAATCCCGGCTACTTCTTCAACAGGATACTGACAATAAAGACAGTGAGTGTAAGTTCCATTTTGCAAGCCAAGTTGAAACTGATACTCCCACATCCAGTAAAAAGGTGCCTTGGTTGACTTGTGGTCCATAGACCAGATTAGCCCTGTCTGAATGTTACGTAAGATAGAGTCCATTCGATAGTGGAGGACTCTACCTTGGTGGTTGATAGGGACTGTACCGGAAGTTTCCGTACCCAAGAGATCATTGTCTTCGAGGTCCCTGGAATAAGGATGTTCATCGGCAAACTTGGCTAAGGCTGTGGATACAGCAAGTGGATCTTTTGGAGTATAAATTGCATCAGTTTCTTGCGGAAACTCTTTTCTGTAATAAGTGATGAAGGCAAGATAGGCATCTGGTACCTTGTCGTAGCCATTAAGGAGTTGGTATTCTCTACCTACATGCCAACTCTGGCCGAAGTAAAGGTCATGGTTAGGTTTGTCAAGACGCCAGCCGAGGAGGTATTCGTAGAAAAACTTACGCCAACAGCGCTCAGCGGTGTCTAGTTTTGAGGAATCAAGGATTTCGTGGGAAGAGTGAGAAGGGATTAGCATGGTAAGATCTCCAAATTCTCTATTGGCTCATGGTTGCAAAGTATTAACCTTTGATATTGATCACCAGGAGTTCTAGCTTTCTTAGCTTCTAAGACACTTCCTACTATAACTGTTTCTTGTCCTATGGAGAAGACTATGTCTCCTTTATCATCCATATCTTTTATTATTTCTTTAAGTTCTTTAATATTCATCACTTCTTCCTCAACAAATTCTGGTCTAGAAGTTCTTGGGTTAGGGCTAAGATGCGAGTTGCTTGGATAGTCATTTTGTCAATTCCACTACCGTTATATATATTTCCTTTTAACATTTCTGCATCCTCCAACGCTTCCTTCCTCCACTTGTTCAGCAATCTACTTGATATGCTCATAGCAATAACTCCCTTCCATACACTCTAGCCCTTATAGCCCCTTTAGATCTATTGTGATTTTTAGCTATTTGAGATACTGCAGTTTTTATTTCCTGAATTAAAATATCATCTTCTTCATCAGACCAAGGCGCACCAGCTTTTTCAAGAGTAGTTTGAATTTTCTCTAGAAAATCACTTGCATCAATGACCTTATTTCTCATTATGTTTCTTTCAATTAAGCTATTGATTCTTCCTTCTATATAACTAAACCTCTTATCAATTTCTTCATTAGCCACTGTTTTAACTAAGTGTGTAATGCTGCTTGATTTGTCTCTCATTTTATTTTTCTCCTTATTTTTAAGCTAGTAATATAATAATATTAGCTTTCATCCAGAAATACTAAATTCCTTTCCAGATAAATCCCTTTACCTCTTTCTCCACTTTCCCACCTCCCTTTCTTAAACAGTAAAACATTAAGTGTACTATGCCTCTTAATAAATATACCACAAGCTATTATGTTTAGTATGTTAAGAGAACAAGGTACTATGTAATCTCCAGGATTAGAATGCTTTAGCGATTCACTCAACTTCCTATGCATGTCAACTACGTTAAAGCGATTCACAGACCCTTCAGTCAGAAATTCTAAAGTGCCCCATTCTCTTGCTTCATCAAAGTCATGAGCACCTTTGTTTATTATGTAGACAGTTGTCATAGATCACCTAAGTCACCTTTTGGTTCACTTGTATTAGATTCATCTTTAATCATCTGCTTTGCAATTGGAGGAGCACTTGAGGTTTGAGGCACATTTGCAGATGGGTGGAGGTCTTTTTTGTCTCTTTTATCTCCTGTCCCTAAGTCAAATTTATTGAAAGCATTATCTACAATGTTTTCTTCTTTATCTAAATCCTCTGGAGCTGTTCTAGCAGTCCTTCTCGTAGGCTTTTCAGAATCTGTTATGTTATGTAGATTGTCTTCATCACACTCATGAAGGGCTATGAGGTTTACTATCTCACCTCGGTTTTTCAAGCCCTTGCGAGTGTGGGTTAAAGATGTGCCACAGGTTAAGCAGAAGTATGTTTTAGACACTTATCTTCACCTTTATTTGTTCCCAAGGTTTAGCACTTGGAGTTAGTTCTATGATTTCACACTTGACGTTGTCTTCTACTTCCATGAAAGCTGCAATGTCAGCAGATAGTTTACCTTTAACAAAGCCAAGCATTGTGTTTCCTTCCTCTGGTGTAGAATGTATAAGACGAATTGCATTAGGATCAAACTTGTTAGTTGGTTCAGGAATCATATATAAAAGGTCACCAACTTTAAGGTTATTGATTACTGTTTTAGCTTCATGATGTTGAACTCCAGCGATGTAGAATTCCCAAGATTGTTCAGCCATTTTGTTCTCCTTTACATATCCTTGATTATAGTTAATCCCATGCAGAGCCTTTTTTCTTAATGTTCTACAACCTTCTCTTTTAAAGTGTTCTGGATTAAATTCAGTTCCGTCAAATTCCATCTTCAATCACCTTCATAAACACAGGAAATCTAGGAACTTTCTTCCCTGAGGTTAAATGTTGGTATTGGACTTTGATTTTTTTACTTTGAAGGTGATATGGATAGAGCCATAAACTCTTTCTTTGTTCGTCACTAAACCCAGACCCAACTCCAAAGTATCCATCAGGTGGTTTAGTGCGTGCTGGATAGTGACCTAACCAAGATACATCAATATCTCCTGAAGCGCAGATTATTCTACCAAGAGTATCTTTTAAATCTCCTTCAATAGACAGTTCTTCACTAAACCCCTTTATTTCATAGATATCCTCCTTCTTCGGCTTGAATTTCATCACCCAGACGCTTCGCTTTCTTTCATACAAAGCATTTATATGGCGGACTATGATTCCTTCATAGCCGTTGTTTAGTAGTTCGTCATAGACTTTCATGATGTCTTCTAGTGAATTACAAATCCAAAAAGGTGTAATTTTTAGTGGTTCTGTAGATAGGATATCATACTCAAAAGTTTTTAATTTAAGAGTACGTTCACTTTGTTGTGTATCTTCTATAATGTCAAAGATATGAAACTGAATAGCTTCATGTTCAGGATGGATGTTCTTAGTTCTAGAAGTAACTGAAACAATCTGTTCAAAGTTCCAGTTATGGCGATAAAGTTCACCATCTAGTTCTATGTCTAGGTTGGATTTCTCAAGAGCTAAGTTAATGTGAGGAACTGAAAAGATCACATTCTCTTCACTAGACAGCAACATATAGCCTCCAGTTTCAAGTGGAATTGCTCTACAGCGAACTCCATCGTACTTTGGCTGTATAATATAGGGAGGTTCCCACTTGGCTAAGCGCTTCTCCTCGAAGGGAACAGCCTTCATTATGTTTTTCCATCTTTGCCAGTTGGTCATTTCTTCATCAACTCAAAGTATTTATCTTGGCATTCTTTCCAAGAAAGGTCTGTATAATGATGCTTGGAATCACTAATAGCAAGTAGATATTTTATCTCTTCTCTATAACTATAAAATACCCATGCCATTGCTTGAACTGTAGCACTTTTATTAAACTCTATACTTAAATTCCTAGCCATGATAAGCATTTGCCTAACAGACTGTCCTCCTGGGTACTCATGTTTCTCTATTATTATATTCAATGATGAAAGATCAAGATGCCCTTTTTCTATCATTTCTATAACTGAATTAAATAATTCTGTATACATAGCTATAAATGCATCTGTATCCATGTATCCACTATCAGTTATATCTATACTTGTCATACAGATTAAGTAAAGATCTGTATTGTCAGCATCTATTATTGTCAATCCTACATCAAATTCTGCATTTACTAATCTTGCATTTCCTTCTTTTAGTACTAAATTAGTATATGTAAATTCTTTGTTTACTAAATGACTATAATCTTTATTTTCCATTATTTCTCCTTTTTATTTAGCTAGTAATATAATATTACTAGCTTATTTAACACTACAATTTCGTACATGTTAAAGGTTTTTAAAGCCCTCCTGGAAACAGCACGTAAACAGGAGGGCTTCCTGATGTCTTGAGCGGGCTAACTACTAACCAGCCAGGTCAAGCAAAGCACCAGCTTGCTACTTCTTCGCTCCAGCACGGAGCTCTTCTAACATTTTGGCCTGCTCCTTAGGATCGGCCGCCTGGAACATAGCTTTGTAGGCTGCCTGTGGATCAACTTTCCCACCAGTAGCCGCTATGCCCATCTTGCGGTCCAAGGCAGCTTTTTGGATTGCCTCGTCTGAGTCGCCGGCAATCTTCCTGACACGAATCCAGGACTGAATAATTACCTTCCAATTGGAGAAGGCGTTAGTGTTCATAGGCTCTCCACCGAACATCTTGATAGATTCTTCAACTGTGTCACCATAGGGAATTGCTATGGTAGTAGCGCCAAGGGCTACCTGAACAATTTTACCTTCCTTGTCTTTCTTCTCTGGAACTTTCGCAGTTACTTCTTTCTGAACCATTCTTCTTGCCTCCATTGGTTGAAAGTTAATATTTAATGAGCCTGATATAATTATAATATATCAGAAGATGGCTGGGTTGTCAACCCATTTTTTTGTGTATTTGTTGTACCTTAACCATCTCTCCAAACGTGATAGGTACCATCTAATCCCATTCCAGTTACAAAACTTTTATCTTTAATAGGATCAAAAGCTGGATTCTTTGACTTTCTAGATGATTGGAGAACTGTGTGTACTTGTCTACTATGATGAAAGTTGTCTAATGAAGCAGATGTATCAACTTCCATTTCGTCAAGAAACTTGACTAAATCTAATGTTGCAAAGGAGATGTTACCTTTTCCTTTACGCCTTACTTTTGTTTTGTCCATCTTTGGAGAGTTGTATTGTTTAAAGGCTTTAGTTTTCTTTTCCTGATTCATCTTACCACTTCCTCCTTTGTTTAAAGTTATTCCATTGATCTAAGCATATAGATTCTATGACAAGTAATCCAGCTACTATCACAAATAAGTCAGCTACAAATGACATTCCTTTCATCTAAAATCACCTCCCTTAAAACAAACGAAGTACTTCTTTATGATGATAGTAACAATAAGCACCATAAAGTGACAGTTGAAAGACAGTTCCAGTGAACTTTTCCATTTCCCTTTTAGTGCTAAGAACCTTGATAATAGGTTTAGATTCATCTTTTATTAAAAGGGAAGACCTTGGATAACGACAGTTTGGCATTTTACACCTTTCAAGCATTGTCTTTCTCTGGGAGCCTGGAGATTAGTCTGGCGATGGAGGTGCGGAGGTTTAGGCTTTTTGTGGTTTCTGTTGGCTCATTATGCCACATTTGCCATAGACCTAAACTATCAGGAAGTGTACAACAACCACCTGGCCATTTAAAGAGACATTTAGTTCCACAGGTTTCTGGGTCAGGCTCACCCATATAGTCTATTGTCTCACCTTCTATATATCTTGTAAACTCACAGAGATAACATTCCAATTTAGGTGCAGGTATACGATTTTCCTTGAAATAATTTCTCTTGTCTTTCTTAGGATTCAAAGCTAACCACTCCCACTGTTTTCTAGTCTTAGTTATTGCCTCTTCACGGGTTAGTTTGGGATATTTCATGACCTTTGCAGGATCTATTCCCATTGCAACAACTCTATTTTCCATAACTCCAAAGTCAGTAGTAAATAAGGCACTTTCTTCCCTCTCCGGCAGGTCCCTAATTTGCCTGGCGAGTTCGGAGCGACGTTGGAGATTGATTTCATTAGCCCAAGGTTTAAAAAGCCCATTTTCACCTATACAATCTCCACTAGGCCAGACTAATATACAGGTATTTTCACAGAAGATCTTATCAGTATTACTATTATATTGACAAAGGAAACAATCACTGTCAAGTTGAGGATTTGTACCATAGATTTTTAGATAATCATGCTTACTTCTTTCTGGATTCTCACTCAACCAGTTCCACATGTGTCTATGGTTGATTATTGCTGTTTCTTTGTCCATCTTTTTCTCCTCTTTAAATTTATGAAGGTGACAGGCTGGAACATTTATATACCCTCCACCTGGACTATCGTTACATTTTATTCGATTCTCTGAAATTCTATCACCACCAAACTTGCAGTTTGTACATTTCTTTTCCACTTTAGGTTCGTGACGTTCTATTTCATACTGAGAACAGGTTGAATAAAGACGACCATCACAGAATACCCATATATGACAACTGTGTTCTGTTACTGCAGTAGGCCAAAAACAATTTTCTTTATCTCGGCCAAGACCAGTTAAATGTACACACTTGCTTTCCATTTACATTCCTCCTTTTAATCAATTAGCTAGTAATATTATATTACCAAGTTAAGCATACCACTTTTCTATCTTCTCATATTCATCAACTACATCATTGTATCCAAGAAACCTTAGTAATAAACAAATAGCATGGTCTGCTTCAGCATGTTCTGCTTCAGGATCAGATCCTTCTTGTAGAAGATTTAATTTTTTAATAGTTGCTTCTTTTATATTTGGCATCTAATCTTCCTCCACATCATTTCCATAATCTTCTTTTAGTTCATCTATTAACTTCTGAATTGCTTCTTTACCAAGGCTAAGTATTGCTTTAGCTGTTTCTTTCTCTGATTTTAGTTTCTTTTTAGTTTCCTTAGATTCAACCACTTGATGACGACCGTCTTCCATTGCAAGTTTGCGGTCAATAGATTCAAAGTTACCTCTGACTTTGTTATACAACCTTTCTTTAGAATGAAATCTCCTTCTAGCCTTCTCCATTTCTGGAAAGAGATATTCAAGTTGATGGTTGAGACTTACTTTGCGTTCATTCAGGTTTGCTATTTCCTTCTTGTTCATCTTCCTCTCCTTTCTGTGCTAAGGTTGTAATATGCACTTTGAGAGACACTTCTACATTATGAATGACATCTATTTTATTTAATCTTCTATGTATTTGTAAAGCTTCTAAAAGACTGTCTATAGATGAATTTATGTGATTTTCTATTTTATCCATCTTTAACCTCCTTAATACTAAAGTTATCTACATCTCCATTAAAGTACCATCTCATCTTACTCACTGTAGCATCTGTCAAAGGTTTGAGTTGATTTATGAAGTTAGCAAATGCCCTAAGTTTAGTTTTAGCTGTAGTATGAAGTTCAAAGACTTGTTGGTAATAGTTAAAGGTTCCTTTGTATTTAGGCATCAGAGTCTTCCTCAAAGATATCAAACCCAAAAGATTTATACAGATTTTTCTCTGTCTCCCAGACTTTATCTTTTGCTATGTTAAAATCTTGTTGGTGTTGAGGCTTAAAGGTTACCTCATTTACTGTAGCTTTGATAAATTCTATAATTGTTATTAGTTGTTTTTTAGTCATCACTTCCACTCCTTCACCACCACTCTAACACACTCCTTCCACCTTTTGAGGAAAGAAGGAGGTTGCCAGTGGTAGTTAAGTTCATGTCTGGACATTTTAACTTGGTTTCGCGCTAGAAAGCGGCGAGCAGTTTTAGGTTTCATCAGTTTAACATCCCTTTAGTTGGAGTTATTATTATAGGTTCTTCTTTCTCTTTAATCCTCTCCATATCTGCCCTTATGCTATCATATCTCATAGATAAGAATTTGGCTTTGTTGCCGTCTGTTCCACAATCTTCCTTGATAGGACAATCTTTACAAGTATCTAACTGCGCCTCTTTCATAGTATCTACTATGGAGTTGACTAATTTCTTGGTCATTTCCTCAGGAAGACTTCCTTTAATGTTTGTTAATATTATAGCCTTCAATGTTAGCTCAAGATCATCAAATATAGCGTGGAGGTTTCCTTCTAAAACTACTTGTTTAATATTGCTGTTCATCTCTTTCTCCTCTTAATTTAAAAGTTAAAGTTTAAAACCACAACAGGTTAGGTTTGTAGAGTTGGAAAGATACTCTGGCTAACACGAAGTGTGTTCTAACCTGTTGTGGAGTGTGGGAACTTTATGCTATACCTGTAAAGATTTTGTCTGTATGGATAGCTAACATTTGAACAGTTGGATTTAGAGGATTGCTGATAGTTACTCTCGACACTAATTCAGGGAACTTGAACTTCCTCTTAATCGGCGTGTGAGTAGGGCAAGAATCATCAGACATTAATTTAATCTTTCCAGGGCGACAGTCAGTTGTGCAAGAATTACATTGTTTCATTAGAAATCCTCCATAGTTACTTCATTGGATGTAAGGTCTAAACGTAGAAAACCATTCTTTCTTCGTTCTTTATTAGCCACAAAGTTTTCCATATTAAGTTTAGTTATTTTCTGTAAAGGAGTCAAACTATCATAAACAGCCTGACGAACCTCCGCCTCTCGTGCCTTTTGTTCTTTAGACTTCATAGGTCTCACCTCCCTTCCATTTAAACTTTCCAGTAAGTCTAAACACAATGGCTAGCCGAACTTGTAGTGTGTTTAGACAAACTGCAGAGTTTAAACTGCAATGCATTAGTTTCTCCTTTCACTATTATTTAGTAGTTTATTTTATTCTCTCAAACTTTCTAAGTGGTCCATTAGAATTTCTTTAGCTTCATCATTTCTATGATACTTATGGTCAAAGTCTGTATAGCCATGAATCCAACCTTCTAACCATGCTACACCACTGTTTCTGTCAATACTTTCATTGAATTGATCTGTAATGTAAAGTTTTGCTTTTTCTAAATCTAACATTTTTTAGTTCTCCCATTTTAGATGTGATTGATTAGTTCATTCATTTCTACTGTTACCCATATCATACCACAGCCAAACCAAAGAGTCAAGCAAATACCACATGCAGTTTAAATGTCCAGTACAACCCAACTATGTTTGGCCTGATTTTAAAAGACTTATTAACTCTTCCCACTGTTTTCTTGCTTTAGGGCTTAGTCCTTCCCAGAACTCTTTTCCCCACTTTCTCATGTTTGTCTTATTATAGATAGCTTTGAATTCTTCTATATCCTCTTTCTCTCTCCTTAAACCTATAAAACCATGTTTAATCATCACTTAGCCTCCTTAGCTAGTAATATTATATTACCACCTTGTCCATTAATCTATCTATTTCCTTCTTAACGTCTTCCTCAAATTGCCTAACTTGTTCCTCTGTAGGTGCTAGATACTTTACTTTCTTATCTGGATTAAGTATCACAAATACAGCTGTATTTGTCACTTCTTGTCTGTGGCTTACTCTAGGTCTCGGTCTTTGCATAAACTTAACCATTACCACTCACCCTCAGCCAACTCCTTATCCCTAGCCTTTCTTTCCTCTTCATCCTTATCCAACTCAGCTTTCGTCTTTTTCTTTAGAGTGTCACCTTTGGCTTTGCTTTCAGGCTTATCTACTTCAAGCAACTCCTTCATCTCCTCAGATGTTTGCTCACTTTGTTCTGCTTCTTCATCCTGCTCCTTTCTTGTCTCCTCAACGGTAGGCATTATCTCTGAGGTGTCTTTGTCAGGTTCTTTTCCAGCATACAGCGCCTCATAACCTATTGGTTTAGCATGAGGAAAGTTCCAATCTTTAGGCATTTTATCTTCTTCTACACTATCTATTCTTTCCAAAGCTGCATGATCATCTAAAGCCCTCTGAACATCTTTATCTATCTCGACTTCATTCATAGGACTGTCTACATCTTTCACTCCAGCTATTTTATTAGCTATCCTTCTTTTCTTAACCTTTTCAGCAGTCTCTCTCCTTCTCTCAGATAGCATTCTATTATGAGCTAGGTTTCTTTCTCCTCTACCTTTGACATTTAAGTTAATACGATACTTATTACTCAACATAAACCTAGCTTTGTCTGTATCATCTACTAACAACTCTGGATCATCAAAGGTGACAATGTCTACTAATATCTCCATTGATTCTCTAATAACATCACTTAAAAACCTAGTGATCATGTCATCTTTATCTAACCACTTGCTCAGCGTGGCTAACATCCTACTATCCAACCACACTTGAGTCATTACATCACCTTTGTACCTCTCTGGGTTAGGTACACTATTTCCCTTAGTATTATAGTCTACCTCAAACCCTCTCTTATCTTTAACCATCTTTATCCCTCCACTGATACAGTAGGTATTCTTTTATCTTTGAGTAAAATTTTTAGAGTGAATCTATTCTCTACTTGCTCATTGTAGATATCTTCACCTAACTCTTCACGTGTCAATCTTCTTTCTACACCTAGTCTAAACCTCAATTTCCATAGACGCTCAAAGTATCCAACAACAACTTCATATTCCCATATCTTACCAGTATCAAACTTCTTCCAAATAGCATACCATGGAACTAACATTTTAAAGTTTGCATATTCTACATCTTTCACTCCAATCTTATATACTATAAAGTTTGATGCTTTATCTTCTTCTAACAACAGTCTCTTAAGCATATACTGCTTGAACCCTTCATCTTCTGCATTATCTGCATCACTTCCCATGACTAAGTGCATAGGATTAATACAGTGATTTATACTACAAAGATGTCTTCCAACCTTACCAACTCCAGCTGCAAATTGTCTATGGATATACTTGTTGTCTATCTTAGGGTACTTTACATCAGTTACCCAGCAACTACAGTCTTCATGATTCTTCTCCATTACAACTACTTTCATTACTAACTCCTTTAATTAAATTGTCGTTAGTGGCCTTATTGGCGTTATTAAATGAAGTGTCGTTAACCAATAAAGAATCTCTTTCTTTATTTTTTTTTTTAATTAGTTCTGCTGTGAAACAACAATTCAAATAATTACAACAATAACCACAATTATAACAATAACACATCTACACTCCATTGTCAATGTATTTCTCTGTACATTTAACCTACCTTAAACAACAAAGAAAAGGCCATAGTTATCCCTAACTACAGCCCTTTACCTTAGCAATTCTACCTCACCTAAGTTAATCTTAGTTACTTACTCTACCTTGTAACATCTCTATAATTTCTTTCTTTCCTTCAACACTTGCCGAATCATAGTTGGCCTTCATCTCAGCCCTTACTTCAGCCTCTGACTTCACTTTCATCCCTATAGTGCTTGCCAACAAGGTCTTTCCATTCACTTTCTCCTCAAACTCAGTCTTGGACATCTTTCTCCATTGTTTCTGACCATCTATGATCCTCTGTCTAGCATCACCTTGAGCTACATCTTTAATCGTTGATCCAGTATAATCTATAGTCATGTTAGCTGTAACCACTTCCCCTGAATTCAAGGTGGTCTTGACACTACGTTGTACTTTAATTCCATCTAGTTTATCGCTCATGCTTATCATCTTTTAAAACTCCCTTGTGTTTCTAAGCGATGAGCTAGAATTGCATCTTGATAACATAGCCTAGTTCATAGCACCTTTGTTAGATGTTAACTATATTTTATCTATGAGTACCGACACTTCAGTAATTGCTTTGGTTTCTCTATCTATATCCATTATATAGACAGTTCCGCACTCACACCAAACTAACATTTTAGTGTCTGTCGATAATGCTATTGTATCAATACTATCGCACTTTGGACAACTAACACCTTCTACTATTTCTGGTTTCATCCTAGCACCTTATCCTTCCAGGTGCCATGAACTAGACCATGTTATCTAATCCGGTAATCACTAGCAAACATGGCTTGTTAGATGTTAAATTACTTTGTCTATATCAAAGGTATATATTTGATTACTATGTTTATCATTAGTCATTACGGCTAGATGGTTCTCGTTTACATAGAGATAGACCATAAAAAATTCTATGTTATCTAATTCGTCTACTCTCTTTATCCGTTTGATTAATTCATTGACTAGTTCTTTAGTGGTTTTATCCATATCTAATCCTCATTTCTAGCCATGTCCACTAGTGATCACCAGACGTTACAAATATGTACGAGTGTTTCCCTAATTAAACCCGATTGTCAATGAACAGTTCTAGTTGCTCATTCCAACTAGCCGACGTGTTTGGTGTGCGTCGAGGTGATGTTCGTGACCGTGGAATCATGTCCAGGTCGGTTACCGTGTTATCATCTAGATACATAATACCACAATGACCTAGGGTGTCAATGTTTATTTTCAAAAGGTCGATGGGGGTAAACTAGGGTGAAGAACCGGGGGTTAGCTCCTCTACAAAATGGTTCAAGTTTTATAAAAGCACATTTTTGTACAATTATGACTTCGTACAGCTACGCTGTTGGGAAAGCTAGTAATATAATATTACTAAGAGGTGGTAAATACACAGAATATTACGTTGACATTGGAGGGCTCCAATGATATAATTGTATTAACAATGGAGGAGTAGGGAAAGATGACTGATTCACTTTATGGCTTTGAGTTTAGAGATGTAGACCACAGACGCAGTGATAGGTCTGGGACGCATGATATTAAGCAGCTATGGTCAAGGAGTCATGAGATTTTAAACTTGGATTCTAGAGGTATGAGTCAAGTAGACATTGCCAAACATCTTGGTATAACACCTGCCACAGTTTCCAATACTTTAAACTCAACCCTGGGACGTGAGAAGAAATCTGAGATTAGAAAGACCAAAGATGAGCGATATGAAGAAATTAACAAGGAAGTCTTAACCTTGACTGAAAAGGCTTTAAAAGTTTATAATGAGATATTTGGTGAGGAAGGTGA
>SDBT01010397.1_pt1 | contig 15027 bp, 7 predicted proteins | sample 2277101 | NCBI WGS metagenome assembly SDBT01 (sample SAMN10404973, study PRJNA504765) | marine sediment metagenome | isolation source: marine sediment core GS10_PC15, 103 cmbsf | place: Arctic Ocean: Southern Knipovich Ridge | collected 2010 | reverse complement strand
AATGCCCGCTATGATCGCCAATTGCGTTCTCCTTGCCTCCTGGCCGGTGCGATTATACGCCAGCAGGGCCCCGTGCGAAATCGCAAAACCGCTGCGACCTCGCCCGGCCGTGCGATATCGAACTGAAACGCTCCCAAGCGTGCGAGTGTGTACCAGAGTGTACGAGAACGTACCAAACCGTACGAAATCGTGCGAACCTGTGTAGAAACGGACAAGCCTCGATGTCGACAAGTCGTATGTTTTCATGGAGTTAGTGTTTAGAGTGGACGGTATCGGCATTGTCTTGCTCAAAACCCAGGCTCCCAAGTGCCCGATGACCAGACTAACAGCCCGGTTCACCGGTTCCTTGGTTAACTGGTTAATCGGTTGATTGGATATTTGGTTCCTTGTCGAATAAGCAACATTCCGCGAGCAACAAGTAGCTCGCCCTACGTCTGGCTGCCATCTGCGATATCTGAGGTTCAAGACGTCGGGTGGCACGGCTTGCTTGCAAGCCGTGTTGTTTCGATTAGACATTAAGCCTTTCGCAGCTACATGGCTTGCAAGCAAGCCATGCCACCCGTCCCCGCTGCTTTTGCTGTTTCTGTCGTTCAATCTGTTTCTTCTTCTCATCCGAATTCCAAAAATTCTGAAATCCAACTTCGGAAAATCCCAAATCGAGAGGTTAGCGCGTAGCGCGATCCCTCTACCCTTACTGACGAGGTACCTGTTTTGCGCGCGCAAACGGCACCGCGCGCGGTTTTGGAAATTTCCAACCACCGGCCGGGCCGTGGAATAGTTTTTTTGAGAATTCCCCGTGTCTTGTGTGAAAAGTGGCCAAAGTGCGCGCGCATTATTGGACCTTAGAAGTGGGTGCCATGCTTCTCTAAGCGAAGCGGAGAAGCATTTATGCTGAGCGTCGTCGAAGCGTGTTCTTCTTGCCCCTTCCGTTGACGCAATTGGTTTTGTGGGGTATAGTACGGCCATGGGTTGTAAAGGGGATGCAGCAGCATCCCGCCGGTAAAACCATATTCCGCGAGCAACGTATTTGTCCTCTGTAGCTTTGGCTTTGGAGGAAGATATTCGCCCTGCATTTGGGTTAAGAAGGGAAAACGACCATGGTCGATGAAGCGGTATTAAACGAATTCAAAGAGCGTTTCTGGAAAGCCCGCACGCTGGGTTTATCCCAGTTGACGAAAGATCAGGGCAAGGAGGAGTTTCGCCTACTGGCCGAGTTTGCCCGCGAGAACCGATTAGAGGCCGAAGCTCTCATCGCCAATGCGGCACTGCACGAACTGAATGAGGAGTATTACGAGGCGGCCAGACTCGCAAGCACTGCCGTTGAGCAGCCCGAGATAATCCTCAAGGGGCTGGCGTTTCACCTGCTGGGTTCTGTTGCGTATGAGAAGGGTGAGCATGGCGAAGCGATCGAGTTCTGTAAACAGGCCTTGGCTGAACCTTCCTACGACACGCCCGGCAATGCATGGCACAACATGGGGAATGCGTATATTGGAAAGGGCGACCACGACAAGGCGATCGATTGTTTTCAAAAGGCCGTGGACGAACCCTCCTACGACACCCCCGGCAGTGCTTGGTACAATATGGGGTTTGTCTATGTGGAAAAGGGCGATCACGACAAGGCGATCGAGTGTTATCAAAAGGCCTTGGACGAGCCCTCCTACGACGCCTCCGGCAAGGCGTGGAACAACATTGGGGTTACTTATTATATAAAGGGTGACTATGACAAGGCGATCGAATATTACGAAAAGGCCTTGGCAGAGCCCTCCTTCGACACCCCCGGCCAGGCTTTGAACAACATGGGGAATGCGTATTATCTGATGGGCGAGCAGGACAAAGCGATCGAGCATTACCAAAAGGCCTTGGACGAAAATGCCTACGACACGCCTAGCGATGCATGGAACAACCTGGGGCTTGCGTACTCCAAGAAAGGCGAGTCCGGAAAGGCGATCGAAGCTTGGGAGAAGGCCGTTGACGCATATGGTGAAATGGGCAATGAGGAAAAGGTATCCTACCTGAAGGCAAAAATCGCCGCTCTGAAAGTCCCGGCCGAGGATCGAAGCGAACAGGACCAGGCCTTAGTGGAGTCGCAACCTGAGAAATCGATCACGGGCGGAGGCACCACGGTAGAAGCCATTGAACAGCGGATGAAAATAAAACAGGCAACCGAAAAACGGAGTAAGTGGGAGAACTATAAGGAAAAGGGAAAGAAGCCATCGGAGCACACAGACGTGCTTGCGATCTTAAAAGGATGGGGTTCTTCCATCCCATTGATTGAAGGGGGCGAGGCTGCCTGCCGTGGGGGCGGTTACTTTCTGAAATGGCAGGGACGCGGAATGGTCGTCGATCCGGGCTTCGGATTCGTGAAAAACTTCCACGACGAAGGATTCCACGCATCGGAAATCAACGCCGTCGTGGTCAGCCATAACCATTCGGACCACAATTACGATCTAAAGGCGATTGACGACATTGCGTATGAACTGCGCAACTTAGACGAAAGAGATGATGTCCGTGGTTATGCGCTTCTCTGCGATCAGGACACCAAGGGGGCGCACAATTGGATTAGCGAAATTAAAAGGCATCGACAGCGCATGCCGTGCTTCGATCTTGACCGACGCGAATTGGATATGGAAAAGCACATCGACCTACATGGGGCGTCAAACATCCCCTTCAGGGTCGGATATTTGAGGGCGATACACGGACAGGACGTCCCCAATGCCGTTTCGCTCCGTGTGAAATGCCTCGATTCGGATGATGAAACCGATGTTACTATCGGTTTCTCCTGCGACACGGAATATCATGACGGCTTGTGCGACCAAGAGGCTCTGGGCGGTTGCACAATTCTTGTCGCACACGTCAGCGAGCCGGATAAGGCGGAATTCGACAACGTGGATCATGTCAAGCAGGGGCACCTGGGTTACCGGGGTGTTCAGCAACTGGTCGACAAGTGCAAACCCGAACTGACGATCGTATGCGAGTTCTGGGCGGGTCTGGCTGACCTGCGTATTGACTTGGTCCAGGCACTGCGAAAGCGTTGCAATACGAAGGCTATTCTTCCGGGTGGGGTAGGGTTGTATGTGAAACCAAAGACACAGGAAGTCCGATGCTCAACGTGCAAAGAATGGGTTCCTCACAACGATATTTCTGTCGCCGGACCAAGCGAACCGTTCGGGCCGTTGAATTATCTCTGCCCGGAGTGTTGTCTGTGATGGGCTTATCGACCGCCCGGGAATAATCGGCCGGTATCAGTCTTTCATTTTTTCGACGATCTTGTCGATCGGTGCGACGGCTATATTGATGACGTCGCCCACGGTCGTGGTGTACACAACGTAGGTTCCGCGGGGTGAGATCTGCGGGTGGGGGTGCAGGTGGTACCACTGGGCGGGGGTCGTCGGGCGGGGCAGGCCAGACGCAATATTGATCTGCTTTTGGGTCTTGCGGTCGAAAAATTGGATCTGGCACGGCTTGCGTCGCCACAGGTAGGGCGTCTCGTCGGCGGTGAAGAACCGGTCGTTCGGCCCGGAGTTTGCGTGGCATTTCGAGCCCGGCCAGACCAGCTTAGCCTTGCGGACCTTGTCGTAGACCATCACCTCGTAGACGCCCCGGTTGTAGTCCACGTAGTAAATCCGCGAGCCGTCCTTGCCCCACCACTCGTGGCAGGGTCGGTCGAGTTCGCCTGTGTTCGGGTCGACGTGACGATTCCACATGCCGGGCACGAGCGGCTCGAATTTCGTCTGCGAGACGTTCATCAGCCAGGTGCGATGGTCGTAGAAAAGGCCTCGCCCCGAGATCGGATCGTTCCGCCAGTCCTGTGCGAGTAGGAACAGGTCCGGGTCGGTCGGTGAGAACTGGGCGTGCTCGTACCGCCGGCCGAATTCGTGCAGAATTTTCACCTCGCCGGTTTCCCGGTCGGCCAGGCCAGCGAACCAGTGATTTCCCACTTCGCCGTCCAGCAGGAAGTATTTTCCGTCGGCCGAGAGAGTCAGGTGCGATGCCAGCTTGCCCAAGCGGCGCTTGTTGATGTACTTGGCTGGCAACGTGGCGATGGCCTTGCTCTCGCCGCCGATCGTCTTGTGTCGGATCTGCGCGCGCGAGCAGTAGTAGACGCCCTTGCCGGTCTCGTCTACCATCGGGCTGCCGGACGAGAAGGAGGCGTCGAGCATGAGGTGGATCTCGGGATTGTTGGGGTCCATCGACACGGCCCCCAGCACGCGGTAGGCCGCCGGCGGGAAGGCCGCGTAGAACCACAGCCACTCCTCGTCGGCAGAAAAGCTCGAAGCCGTGAAGTAGAACGACTGCTGAAGGGGCGCGACGCGTTTGGTGAGGATGAAACTCTCCACGCCGGTGTTCGGATCGATCCACGACTCGAAGTACGGGTGCTTGGACAAGTCGTACTTCGGCGAGGTCACCGGGCCGAAGGCGTCTTTGGTGGCTTCCGCGACCGGCGCTGGTTTGACGGCCGGGGCGATTGTCGCAGCCGGTGCAGCATTGTCGGCCGAGGCTTTTTGTTGTGACAACGCCGGGACTGTTAAGATTCCGATTGCGATACCGATAAGAAGCGTTCTACGAATCAAACTCATCTCACTGCCTTTCATTGGTTTTCGACTTGTTGCGATACCAGGCCTCTATTCGATCAGAAGACTATGGGCAGCACTATAGCACATCATGCAGTGGTTTCGAAAGGGCGTGTGGGTCGGATGCGTCATTCCCATTCGATCGTGGCGGGGGGCTTGGACGAGATGTCGTACACCACGCGATTGACGCCGCGGACTTCGTTGATGATGCGGTTGGAGATCGTAGCCAGCACGTCGTACGGAATTCGCGACCAGTCGGCCGTCATGAAGTCGGACGTGTCGACCGAGCGGACGGCGATGACGTTTTCGTACGTTCGCCCGTCGCCCATCACGCCTACCGATTGGACCGGCAGCAGCACGGCGAAGGTCTGGGCCGTCTTGCGGTACAGATCGTTGGCGGTGATCTCTTCGAGCAGGATGTGGTCGGCCTTTCGCAGCACGGCCAGCCGCTCGCGGGTGACTTCGCCGATGCAACGCACGGCCAGGCCCGGGCCGGGGAACGGATGACGCCACACGAGCGCCTCGCCCAGGCCGAGCAGTTCGCCCACCTGGCGGACCTCGTCCTTGAACAGGTCGCGGAGCGGCTCGATAAGCTCGAAGCCCAGTTCGGTTGGCAGCCCGCCCACGTTGTGGTGCAGCTTGATGTTGGCGGCCTGGCCGGCCAGCGAATGGCCCGACTCGATAACGTCCGGATACAGCGTGCCTTGTGCGAGGAAGTGTGCGTTGGGGATATCCTTCGCGGCGTCCTTGAACATTTCGATGAACGCGTGGCCGATGATTCGCCGCTTCTCCTGCGGCTCGGTGACGCCGACCAGCCGATCGAGGAACATGTCGGCCCCGTCGATGACGGTCAGGTCCACATGGAAATTTTCGCGGAAGATATTGGTGACCCATTCGACCTCGTTGAGTCGCAGCAGGCCGTTATCGACGAGGATGCACGCCAGCCTGTCGCCGATGGCCTTGTGCAGCATTGCAGCGACGACCGACGAGTCTACCCCGCCGGACAAGCCGCAGATCACGCGGTCGTTTTCGCCGACGGTCGCGCGGACGTTTTCGACCACGGCGTCGACGAACGAGCCCATTTTCCACAGACCCTGGCACTTGCAAATGCCGTAAAGGAAGTTCGAGATGATCTCCCCACCGTGCGGCGTGTGGGTGACCTCGGGGTGGAACTGCACGCCGTAAAATTCGCGAGTCTTGTGACGGATGGCGGCGAAGGGGCAGGTAGGCGTGGTGGCCAGTGCGACGAAATCGCCGCTCACCGAGCGGAGTTGATCGCCGTGGCTCATCCAGACGCTGGTGTCGGTGGGGATGTTGCGAAGCAGCTCGCCGCTCTCGACGATGTTCAGCGACGCCCGTCCGTACTCGCGTGATTTTGCCGGCTGGATCTCGGCGCCGAGCATCTGGCCGGCCATCTGCATGCCGTAGCAGATCCCCAGAATCGGCACGCCGAGTTCGAGCAGCTCTTCGCGGCAGCGGGGGGCGTTGTCTTCGTAGACGCTCGCCGGGCCGCCGGAAAATATCAGCCCCTTGGGGTTGAGCTCGCGCAGTTCGTCGGCGGTCACGTCTGGTCGGGCCAGCACGCTGAACACGCCGCTATCTCGCACGCGCCGCGCGATTAGCTGGGCGTACTGGCTGCCAAAATCAAGGATGACGATGGATTCGGATTGTCCGACAGGTACGGCCATGTTTTGCTCCGCTTGTTGTTGCCCGCGAGGGCTATTGCTGCTCGCCGTCCAGGCCGTTGACTGCCAGCGATTCCATTTGATCGGCGATCCAGTTTTCGATGACCGCGAAATCAAGCAGTGGCTTGTCGATCAGTCGCTTTGGCCCGGAGGCGGCGTTGTAGATCATAATCCCGTGTGCACTGGGGACTGTCAGGTCGAAAATGCCGTAGACCAGCAGCAGCGGGGTGTTTTCGAGTTTCGTAGCGGCCCTTCGTGCCGAGGCATCGGCCGGGTCGAAGTCGGCGATCTTGCCGGCGCGTTCGAGTGCGGCTTTGAACTTTTCCAGCGGGAGCAATCTCAGCTGCAAGCGAGCGACGGCGCGGATGTCGGTGAAGGCTGTCATCGCCATCACGCCTTTGCATCGCGGGTCGATCGCGGCATATTGGATGGCCGTCGATCCGCCGTGCTCGACGCCGAAGGCGTAGATCGGCGTGTGAATCAATCCCTCGCCAGCCAGCGCATCGACGACGGCCTTGACGTCCAGTTTTTCCTTCGCGCCGTAGGTGATGTACTTGCCTTCGCTGCGGCCGTGGGCGCGCAGGTCGATCAGCACGACGTCGAAGCCTTTGGCGGCCAGCTTTTCGCCCGCGCCGAAGTAGGGGAACAGCGCCTTATGCTCGTACATGCGATGCAGGATGATGACCGTTCCACGCGATTCTTTGCTCGCGTCGCGGTGGGCGTTGAGAACCCACACGTCGATTTCGGTTTTGTCGGCGCCGTCGATGCGGCGGTGGGCGTCGATCCGGCCGGATTTGACCATCTGTTCGCCCGAGCCGAACAGGCTCTGCAAGAGTTGCCCGCCGTCGATCTTGTGCTCGACGATCTGGCGAGCGTGGAAGTCATCGCCGCAGCCAGCCACCAAGCCGACCGTCAGCAACGTCATGAGGCACCCAAACAATACATTCCGTTTCATGGCATGTCTCCAAATCCAGGTTACCTGGCAATCCTTGCCAGGCCAGACGCTCACGAGTTTACCCATCCGGGCGGGCCGCTGCAATGGCTTCAAGATTCCTGCCTGCCGAATCAGATGCGTTTGAACTGCTTGGCCAGGTCCTTGAGTGTCAGTTTCAGCGTGGTCGGGCGGCCGTGCGGGCAGGACGAGGCCTTGTCCACCGATTCGCTCTGCCGCAGCAGCGAGTCGATTTCCGCCTGCGTCAGCGGGTCGCCTGCTTTGACGGCTGCCTTGCACGCCATCATCTCCAGCAGGTCTTCCATCAGCCGCTCTGGATCGGTGGTTTCGTCTTCGGCGAGCTTGTCGAGCATTTCCCGCAGGAACGGCCCGGCCTCTACGCCTCGCTCGGCCAGCAGCGATGGAAACTGTTGGACCGCCATCGAATTCGGCCCGAACGGCGCGACTTCGACGCCCAGGCGTTCGAGCAGGTGGGAGTGATTGTCCAGGGTGGCCATCTCGGCTGGCGTCACATCCACCGTTTCGGGGATGAGCATTCGCTGCGCGGTCAGCCGGCCTGCGTCGCCGGCGAGACGGGCGCGGAATTCGTTGTAGAGAATCCGCTCGTGCAGTGCGTGCTGATCTATGATGACCAGTCCGTCCTCGGCCGCGGCGATGAGGTAGGCGTTGTGGATTTGGATCGCAGCCGGGCTTTGTGCGGGCGCCGGGCGAGGCAGGGGCGGGGCGGGGGTTACTGTCCTGCCCATGGCCGGTGCGGACGCCAGCTGGGGCTGCGGCTGGGGCGTATACTGGCCGGCAAAGGCAGGGGCTGAAGCATTCGCAGAGTGCGGTGCTGGCGATTGGCCTTCGGGAAAGCTGAATCGCGGCTGCGTGGGCGGGGCTTTTTTGAAGAAGTCGGCCATCGCTTCGCGCAGCGATTGTCGGCGCTGTTCGTCGTCGCCGGCCGGCTCGCCCATGTCATTGCTCTCGGCGAAACTAACGCGCGGCGACAGGTCGGCCTTGTTGAGCGTTTCCTTCATCGCAGCCAGCAGCTCGCCGTGGACCAACTGGCCGTTGCGGAAGCGGACCTCGATCTTCGTCGGATGAACGTTGACGTCTACTTCGCCCGGGTCGATCTCCAGAAACACGAAGGCGACCGGGAACTGGCGGGGCTCCAGCAGGCCTCGATACGCCTCGCGAAGTGCGTGGCTGAGCAGCCGATCGCGCACATACCGTCCATTGAGGAACACGTACTGCCATTTGCCCGACCCGCGTGCGGCAGACGGCGTGCCGATCAGCCCTGCTACTCGAACGTCATGGCCGCGCGGGCTCAGCGGCAGGAGGGCTTCGGCCAGGTCCACGCTAAACAGGTCGCGCACGCGTTGTGCGGTGGTCTCGGCCGACGGAAGATTCTGCGTTTGTCGCCCGTTGTTGGTCAGCGTGAAGGCCACGTTCGGGTGCGGCAGCGACAGCCGCGTCAGTTGCTCGGTGATGTGGCCCATTTCGGTGTTGACGGTCCGCATGAACTTTCGGCGGGCGGGCGTGTTGAAAAACAGGTCGCGCACGGTAACGGTCGTGCCGGGGCTGGCCGGACAGGGGCGAACATCTTCGGCCGTCTCTCCGGATGCCTTGGCTTCGAACCCGCCGTCATTGGCCCGCTGGCGGGTGCGGATGTGGGCGTGCGAAATCGACGCGATCGACGCCAGCGCCTCGCCGCGAAAACCCAGCGTCGAAATGGCGAACAGGTCTTCTTCATACGCCAGTTTGCTGGTGGCGTGCGGCGCGAACGCCAGGGCCAAGTCCTCGGCCGACATCCCGCCGCCGTTGTCTGCCACGGAGATCAGCTTTCGCCCGCCGTCCTCGATCATCACGTCGATGCGAGTTGCGCCTGCGTCGAGTGCGTTTTCGATGAGTTCCTTTACGACACTTGCCGGCCGCTCGACTACCTCGCCGGCGGCGATTTTGTTCACCAGATGTGTCGAAAGAATCCGAATGGCCATGGGCGACAGGATATCAGGAAACGCCGGATACGAGAACGATTTTCCGTGTGTTTATCGCCGCCGAGACCGAGGAGCAATAATGTCCACGAATTACACGAATGAAACGAATAAAACTACAACAACATTAACCGCAAAGGACGCAGTGGGTAGGGCGTGCAACTCGTTGCACGCGGAATGCTTCTTTTGAAAAACCGTTCAATAGGCACTCATTTGAAAAACCGTTAGCTTGGGCGCAAATGAAAACTGTTAGATGACGGGTGGCACGGCTTGCTTGTCAAGCCGTGTTCTGTCCTGCTGTCGAAGCTACACAGCTTGCGAGCAAGCCGTGCCACCCCCGTTCGGGAGATTATATACAGCATAAACATTTCCGGCCGATTTGCTGCGCTCATCAACCGGCTTTTTTAAAGCAATCGTCTATTCGCCACGCAGGTGCTTCTGCAATGCTTCGCGCACAGTCGTGCGGAGGATCTGCAAATTGTCTGCATAATGGCCGGTCTGCTTATGGAAGAGACGAACGTCCATCAGCGGGATGGCTACGCGGTACTTGCTGGCCGGGTCGATGTTATCGTCCGGCAGGATTCGCACGCTGTAGGCCGATCTCTTTATCGTCTTTTTGTTGCACGCCAGAATAGCGCTGCCTGGAAGTTCCATCGTCGCCATGTAGCCGAAATATTCCCACCCCAGCACGTCGGCAACGCGAGTCTCGCCTGCGGCGTATGCGGGGGCGCCCTTGGTTTTTCTCAGCCGACCTGCGCCCAGTTCAGCCCCGGTATGCTTGCGAACTGCGTCGGCGAAGGTTTCGGCCATCCCGGCCGGCGTGCATTGGGCTTCGCTCAGCAGGGGCGAATCGAAATAGCCTGCCTCCTCCCAGTTCCACCGACTGTCGAATCGCCTGGCCGCGACGATAGTTGGCTTGCCATAACCCATGATGACCAAATCCGGCGGCGACCACTGCTGGGCCTGGAGGTACGTCAGCGGCGACTTCGGCCGATAGTATCGCGACGACTGCGAGGCGGTCCAGTAGATCAGACGTTTGGGCGCCAGCGGATTGTAGTACAGCAGCCCGATGGCCCGATCATCGGCCGACCAGGACTCACCGTCGTTGCTGACGAATTTTCCGTCTTCGAGACGCACCGGAAGCTTGTCGGCGAGCTTAGCCACGACGCTGTTTTGCTCGGCCGTGCCGATCAGTACAAGGTTGTACTTGTGCATGTCCTTGTCGGTCACGTCGGTGTCTGCCTTGCCGGGGAGCCGGCCGAACATGGTGGTCGCCAAGGCCTTGGGCGTCGGCCAACTTGGCTTCGCCGAACGCCTCGCTGCGTTGGCGGCTGTGAGCATGGCCCGGTTGGTGGCGTCGTCGCCGCCCGTGCCCCATACGATCATGATCGGCTCGCCGTGATACAGCGCCATCGCGCCGCCAGGAAAGTGCAGCCGCTCTGCGGGCAGCTTGGGCGCGTTTGCATCGGCGGACCAGCCGGTTTCGCTGCGGCTGACGAAAAGCGCTTTCGCCAGTGGCGCATCACTCGTCGAGACATATTCGCCGTCCACGAAAACCCGCAGATCGCGCTGCATGTCGATCGGCGAGTTACGCAGGTCGACCCTTGCGACTTTGACGTTGTCCAGCGAGAGGTAAAGCGAGTTGTCCGGGGCGATGCGTGCTTCGAGCTTGGCCGGGATGCCGAGCGGACCCCACTCGACGACTTCGATCCAATAGCCTCGCCTGGCCGACTCGTCGAGCGCTTCGTAGCGGACGTGACGTACCTGCTTGGGGCGACGCTGAGCCTGGGCCCATTTGCGCGCCTGCCGCATTCCCTTTTTCCAACTGCCGACGCCGTGGCCGAAACCGTCGGTCTCCAGCATGAACGTGGGGTAGCCCTGGCCGGCCAGGAAGCGAACCACCGCCCGCGACGCCATTGCAGGCACCAGCGGGTCGTCGCGGCTGTGCAGCGTCACAATCGGCAGGTTGTTCAGGTTTCCGATCGGTACGTGGATGCCCGGCCCGCACAACGCCCGCGCCGAGGCGAACAGGTGCGGATACCGCGTCGACATCGAGAACGTTCCGTACCCGCCCATGCTATTGCCCCACAGGTGCACGCGGTCGGGGTCGATGTTCCAGCGAGCCTTGACGTATTCTATTGCTTCGATGATATCCGCCTCGGCCAGGGCGCCGTAGCCGGCCGAGCGGGCTCGACCCATCACGCGGATCTGGAAATTGTCGGATGGGTGCTTGTGCTGCTTGAGCGGGTCGAAAACCTGATGCGTATTGGTCGCGCCGTGCAGGTTCACGCCCAGCGGGTAGGGACGCCCCGGGTCGTAGTCGTCCGGAATCCAGATGGTGAAAGGCTGGCCCGTGCCGTCGGCCTTGGCGAGATAAGCCCACTCGTGCCCGCCGCGAAGATCCCGCCAGGCTTCGGGGTTCTTGTCGAGGCGCGAAAGCCACTTGTCGAGTCGATACGCGATTGTCAGTAGCGGCGCGACCTGGGTTTTGCCCGGCTGGATGACTTCAGTTTCGACGCGCGTTGCGAGGTAGTCCAACCAGCCTGCCGTTGCGGCGCGGGTAGGCTCGTCGCTCATTTTTCTGGCGCGGGCGACGAGTTCGACCAGCAGGGCGGCCGGGTCGGCGCCGGCTGCACAAGCGCCGCTGGCCCGGAGGTGATGGCCAAAAAAGTCCGGCACGTCGGCTTCGATGCGATAGACGCCGGGGGAAAGTTTCAGTTTCGCAACTTCGCCCATTAGGAACTCGGCGGACTCGACAAGGTTGCCGTCGGCGCTGAACGCTCTCAACGTTACGGCTGTGGGTGCGGTGATCGTGTCCGGCGAGAGCACGCGAACCGTTATGGGCATAGCTCGGTCGGCGTCGGTGGGCATGGGGAACAGGCCGAGCTTGGGCGGGCCTACTTTCGGCAGCGAAAGCGTGGCTGCGTGCTTGCCATCGACCTGAACGGCCAGGCCGGTGTAGGCGGTGTCGGCCGGCGAGTAGGGCAGCCGAAGCTCGACCATCGCCCGCCCGTCGTCTTCGCCCAGCACGCCCGATGCGAGCAACTCGCCGTCGCGGAGCACTTGCACTTTCTGCCCGACAAGTTCGACCGGCCCGGTCGCGCGCACTCTCGCCAGCCAGCCAGCCCTGGCGCCGCCTGCAACGGCGAGCTTAGTTGGCGAGGGCTTGTCCGCCAGGCGAACGCGGTGCATTTTGCTGGGGTCTTTGCCCGTTTCCAGGCTCGGATACCATAGTGCGTAGTGTCTTCTGGGCGGCGTGCGGTCGACGTCGCCGGCGAATATCTGCACGCCGATTTCCAGCCCTGGCTCGGGCAAGACGCCCAAATTGCTCCACGGCAGCAGGATCTCCAGGATGAACCCGCCGTCGGTTTTCGTTCGTGCGATGGAGTAACTGACCTTGCCGTTCGGAGCGGGCGAGGCGATTCGTTCGTCGTACACGAAGCCGGTCGGTTTGGTCAAAAATCGCGTCATCCCGCCTGCGAAAACCACCTGATAGCGGTTGTCGCTTCCGACGGATTCGCCGACGTAGACTCCCATCATATCGTCGGCCCAGATCAAATACGGCTGCCCGTCTTCTTCGAAAACGTCGTCGCTGACCTTCACCAGCAGCAGCAGGCCTCGTGAGTCCCAAGCGATGCGGAAGCGGAAATCGTAGTCGGCTGCGGCGCGGATGTGCCCGTTCTCGTTGGGCATCATATCAACGCGGAACCCGCCGGCGGACCAGTCTTCAGCCTGGCCGTCGATGACGATGTCGGCTAACTGCGGAATGTCGATTACATCAGCCTGGTCGCCATACGCGGCCGACGCGATCAGCAAAATCACAACCAGATAGCGGGAAATGTTCGTAGCGTTCACAAGTTTGCCTCCCTGGCAAATTGGCAGCCTGCGGGGCGCTAGCAACCGGCAGCTCAGCCGTTCAGGCCGTATTCCTTGATTTTGCGGTACAGGGTGCGTTCGCCGATGCCGAGCATGCTGGCGGCCTGTTCGCGATTGCCGTCGACCATCTTCAGCGTGTTGGCGATGAGTTGTTTCTCGGCCTCTTCGATACTGATGCCCGCAAGCTGATCGAGGGGCTTGTTCGACAGCTCGTCCGGCGGGCGGTGGATCTCGGCCGGCAGATCGGCAACGGTGAGCTTGTCGCCCTCGCTGAGCACGACCATGTTCTCGATTGTGTTGCGAAGCTGGCGGATATTGCCCGGCCAGGGGTGCGACATCAGCACGCGGCGGGCGTCGGCGGCGAGAGACTTGATCTTCGTGCCGTGCGTTTTATTTGCCCGCCGGATGAAGTGGTCGATCAGCAGCGGGATGTCCTCTCGCCGCTGGCGAAGCGGCGGAATTTCGATCGTCGCCCCGGTGATACGGAAGTACAGATCCTCGCGGAACGATTTGGCTTTTACGCGGGCGGCAAGGTCGGAGTTGGTTGCGCTGACGATGCGGACGTTGACCTTTTGCGGCTCGTTCGATCCGACGCGGATCACCTCGCCGTCTTCCAGCACGCGCAGCAGCTTGGCCTGCATCGCTAAGGGCATGTCGCCAACTTCGTCCAGGAACAGCGTCCCGCCGTCGGCGTGCTCGAAGCGGCCTGGCCGGTCGGTAGCCGCACCGGTGTAGGCGCCCTTGACGTGCCCGAACAGTTCGTCTTCCAGCAGTGTCTCGCTGAGCCCGGCACAGTTGATAGGCACGAAGCGTTTCTCGTTGCGGTGCGAGTTCTGGTGGATTGCGTTGGCGAGCAGTTCCTTGCCCGAGCCCGACTCGCCAAGGATCAGCACCGGCAGATCAGATACCGCCAGTCGCCGGATGGATTCGAGAATTTTCAATATCTGCGGACTCTGGCCGATGATGTTTTCGAACCCGTACTTGTCGTCCAGACGGGCCTTGAGCTCGCCTATCACTCGCCGCTGTGCGGTGGCCTCGGCCGCCCGCGCCACGACCGCGCGAAGCTCGTCGAGGTCGAGCGGTTTTTCGATGTAATCGAACGCGCCCTGCTGAAGCGCCGTGCGACATGTGTCGACCGACGAATGGGCGGTGATGAGGATCAGTTTCGTGCCCGGCGAGTATTCGTTGACGGCCCGCAGCACGGCCAGTCCATCTTCAGGCCCGCCCAGGCACAGATCGCTTATCACAATGTCGAACTGACGCCCGCGGAGCTTGGCAATGCCAGTCGCTCCGTCGTTGGCGATCGCACAGCGATGGCCCAGACGCGACAGGCCTTCGTCGATGGCCTCGGCGTGCGCCACTTCGTCTTCAACGATCAGGATTTCCGCAGATACGGCTAGGTCGGCTTTCATGGTCACACCAGCCTATCCGCCGGCAGGGTGGGTGTCAATTCCGCCGCCACGCGGATAGGGCTTTGCATAATTGGCCGATCCGGCTACATTAACTCTATAGCGATTAAATCATTCGTCAACTCCCGCAGATAAGTGTAAAGGATAGATAAATGCCAGACATGAAAGACGGCCCAGTCACATCGCTGTTCAAACCACTGACACTCCGAGGCAATGTGGATTTCGCGCGAATGCGACGCATGGCCTTGTCCGATCAACTCAAGGACAACATCGATCACGCCCAACGCGGAAACTGCGTATCGTGGGGCATCCCGTTCAAGATAGGCCGGCCCGTGCTGCTGCGCGACAAGGCGGTGACAGTCAAGCTCGCCGCGACCAAAGCACAGTGGCTGGTGTTTTCGCATACGTCTGACTGCAACCCGCTCGAGACCAACGAGCATGGATTCATCTCTCCGATGCGGGGCTCGGGACGCCTGGGCGAACATGCGGCCGACTATGTAATGATCTACGCCGACGGCTCCGAGCAGCGAGCAAGCATTCGGCGACGCTTCCAGATCA
>SDBT01010396.1_pt1 | contig 15028 bp, 11 predicted proteins | sample 2277101 | NCBI WGS metagenome assembly SDBT01 (sample SAMN10404973, study PRJNA504765) | marine sediment metagenome | isolation source: marine sediment core GS10_PC15, 103 cmbsf | place: Arctic Ocean: Southern Knipovich Ridge | collected 2010 | reverse complement strand
ATCAATATATGCGCTAATGTCTCATTGACTAGGGTTATCAGTGAAAAACTTAATTTAAGCCAGATCTTGGTTCTGGACTTTGTTTTGGTTTTAATCTCTATAGGATATGGAGTATCTCCCATAATTATTGACTTGTAAATTTCACTAAATTGATATAAATATTTTCTGGGAATCATTTTAGAATAATGTCTATTAATTAGTTCATTTTTCTGATAACCAATTATTTTTACTAAGGCAGAATTACAATCTACTACCCTCCCATCCATATTCATAATCAAAATCGGATAAGGAGAATTTTCATACAAATCTCGATATTTTTTATCTGATTCTAATCTCGCTATTTCTGCCTTTTTACGCTCAGTTATATCTAATAGGGATATAAGATTGGAACTATGCCCATTCCATTCAATATCTACAGATTGTATTTCTACAATAACTATACTTCCATCTTTTCTAATGATTTCAATCTCAGAATTAGGATTTTCATACTTTAAAAAATCATATTCTTGGCCAATAATTTCTGGCTCGATTACACCAATTATTTTTACAGCTGCAGGATTTAGAAAGCGAACTTTATTATTAATATCAATTACAATCATACCATTAGTATTTTTTTCTATGATTTTTCTAAATCGTAGCTCCTTATTTTTTAACGATAATGCTAATTCTCTAATAGTTGATAGTATTTTAAATCGATCTATAGCGTGCCAAATTATTCGTATTAAATCGTCGCTCTCTATTCGATCTAATATTAAAAAATCCTGAACACCCACTTGTATTGCTTTTCTTGTCATAATTCCATTATATATTCTAGTTAAGACAACTATTGGACTGTTTTTTATTTTTTCTTTGGTTTGTATAATTGTATCGAAGCCATTACTATCAGGAAGAGATAAATCTAACAGAACAATATCAAATAGTCTCTCTTCCGCAAATTTTAATCCTTCCAAAAGACTTTTAGCATTAATTAATTCATGATTGAAATCTTCGGCATCTTTAAGTAATTCTTGTATTAATCGTATATCACCTGATTTATCATCAATTAATAGAATATTAATGTTGTAATCACTTCCCGCAATTTACCTGTAATATTTAATTTTTTAATTTTGATGTATAACGATTTTTTATAATCTTTTTTTACACCTAATTTGAATATATTTTTTTAGTTTTTATGAAAAAAATTAAAATAATTTTTTTACCGGAATAACCTGTGTTCTTAGAGATTTTGGAATAATAAAAGTAAAAGTTGATCCAACACCAAATTTACTCGTAAATGAAATATCACCACCATGGAGTTTTACTAATCTTTTAGTTATGGATAATCCCAGACCAGTTCCAGGAATAGAGTTTACATATGGAATATCAATTCTTTTGAACTCCTTAAAAACCAAATCATAATTTTTTAGAGCAATTCCGATACCTGTATCTTTAATTTTAAATACCCAATTTTCTTTATCTTCTTGAATAATAAAGGTTATTTTTCCTCTTATTGTATATTTTATAGCATTACTAAATAAGTTATATATTATTTCCTTGAATTTAATGGGATCTGCATATATCTCCTTTTGCGTATCTAATCCTTTAATTTTAAACTTTAATCCTTTCTTTTTGTATAATAATCTTAAATTTGATTTTATTTGTTCAATCATATTATTTAATGAAAATTGTTGAATTCTTAATGCTATTTGACCTGCTTCTATTTTTGAGATATCTAATATTTTGGTAATCAGATCCAATAAATGCTCTGCTGAATCTTTAATGTCTTTAAGAAACTCAGATTGTTCTTCTGTTAATTTCCCGTAAGATCTTTCTAGTAATAAATCAGTAAATCCAATTATTGCATTTAAAGGAGTTCTCAATTCATGGGACATAGATGATAATAATTCACTTTTGAAGTTTGATGCTTTTGAGATTTCAATCATGTAAAGTTTCTGTTTTTCTAATAATTCATTTAATTTTTGAGTTCTAACTTTTACTTCATTTTCTAATTCTTCTCTAAATTTAATTTCTAACTTTTTAACTTTTATCCGTTGTGAGATATCCCTTAAGATTCCAAAATACCCAATTTTTTCATTATTTGAGTTAAATTTTATATCTAAAGAAGTTTCAACAAATATTTCTTCATTATTTTTTCTCCTTATTCTAAGTTGAATGTTTTTTTTAGGTAAATTTTCTAAAGTGAGTTTTAAATAATTGGCAGTATTATCATCCATCAACACTTCATAACGAAGATTTATTAGTTCCTCACCTGAATACCCAAAAATTCTACATAGAGCCTTATTGATCAAAACGAAATTACCGCTTAAGTCTATTTCAAAATATCCTTCTTGAATATTTTCAAGAATATTCTTATATTTCGCCATGCTTTCCTTTACGGCTTGACCACTTTTTTGAATTAATTTTAATGAATCCTTATTTTGTGAAAGGCTCCATAGCCGAAGCTCAGGAATCGTGCTAGAAATAAGATCTATCTCTTTTTGAGAAGCAACTAATTTTTTTTGAATTTCTTTCTTCCCGCTTATATCACGTGCGATATGAATAAAGAATTCGGAATTGAGATCATTTGCAGCTGAAGGAACACTATATCCTTCAACATCAATAGTTTTACCTTTTTTAGTATTTAATTTATATTCAATATATAAAGATTTTTCGATTATTTCTTTTAAGAACTTGTCATAATCACTTTCATTTGGTTTTTCTTTATTTAAAATTACAATATCTTTTAGGGAAAGATCTTTTATTTTGTTCTGATTTTTATAACCTAAAATTTTTTTTAAACTATTATTTACATTAATTAAATTACCATTAATATCATGGATAAAAATAAGATCAGGAGAAAATTTAAATAAATTTTTATATTTTGATTTCAAATCAATATCTTTAGAGTTTAATTTTCTTTCCGTATCGTCTTTCAAAAAATTTTACCTCTCTTTATTAAAATCTTTATTTTCATTAGTAAAATATAAATAACCGAGATATGCTCCTAAAATCGCTATTATTACCAAAATCCATCCCATGTAATAAAATAATGTGAAACCAAAATCCCCCATTAAAATATAAATACGATCAATTAAAAAACAAAATAAAACTAAAATAAAACTCAAAGACATAATGGTAAGTGATAGAAATGCATTTCTATAATTACGTATGCTTGAATTTTTATATGCATGAATTGATTTTTTCATAAATGGAATATACACAATACACATTAATAAAAATACGAAAAAAAATGTAAAAACATCTAATATAATATAATTCTTTTGGTAAATTACTAATGAAAAAAAAGCTGTAAAGATTCCATAGACCATTATTATAAAACTCTGAAATTTTTTAAAATCTTTTTCATATAATTTAACTCTGAAAAAATAAGAGAAAATAATTGCAATTGTTATGAATAGAAAAGACATTCTAAAATCAGATATTCTTAATAATATCCAAGAAGCTGGTGTCAGAGGATCTGATACAGATTCATCATAGAGGTAATCAATATTAGAATAAAGGAATAAAATTTTAGATAACCATGAAAAAAAAATTGCCATGACTATGTTTAAAGTGAGAAGAAATAATAATAAAATTAATTCATTACGTTTTTTTTTATATTTAATTACTATTAATATAAATAAATATGAGATTAAAATGATAATTATTCCCTCAAAAATCATCGCTATAAAATATAGATTATTCATATCCCTTCTCCTAAAGCATAAAGTTAAAGTTCTGAAATTTATAATTAAAAAAATCCTGAATTTTTAATGTCCGAATATTCTTACTACAGCAGTAGACACTATACATATTAATTTCTAAAATCTTTTTTCTTTTTATTGAATTTATTAATTTAATTCGCATTTTTCGGAAAATAGTTTTTTGCCCTATACTATCTGGTAATGATAAATCTAACAAAATTATATCAAATTTCATTTTCCCGTATAGCTCGATGCCTTCACTAAGAGTTTCCGCATGAATCATGGTAAAAGAATTATTTCTTAAATCATCAATCTGTTCTTCGTTTAATCTAACATCCCCTTTGTTGTTATCAATTATTAAAATGTTTATCTTTTCATCATTCATAGTGTTCCCTTACCAAATGCCTAAGTTTAAAGTATAAATCTTCACTTTCTATTATTTTGATTTATAGTTTTCATTAAAATGCTATTCTACTTTTAATTTTTATTATAATATTTCTATATTAATAATGTACAATTTATCCTGTTAAATTCCTTTTAGGAGTTGTAAAAAAGAATGTGGTTTCTTTGCCTAATTTACTCTCAAACCAAATTTCTCCACCGTCTAGATTTACAAGTCGTTTTGTTAAAGCTAGTCCCAAACCAGAACCAGGAACCTGCTTTATTTTATCGTTTTCGACTCGCCCATACTCTCTAAAAACAACTTCAAAATCTTCCTGAGCGATTCCGATTCCTGTATCTTTAATTTGAAATTCCCAATGATCTTTTTTTTCTAAACAACTTAATGTAATATTACCTTTTTCTGTAAACTTTATCGCATTGTCTAAAAGATTATACATAATCTGTTTGAACCTTATGGGATCTGCACTTAAATAGGCAGAATTGGTTAAACCTTCTATTTTAAAACTCAATCCTTTTTCTTCATATAAAGGTTTTACAATAGATTTTATCTCATTTAAGATCAGAGTTAAATTTACTCTTTTATAATTTAGTTTAAGCTTTCCTGCTTCAATTTTTGATAAATCCAAAACACGGTCTATAAGGTTTAATAAATGATTCCCCGCAGAAAAAATGTCACTTAAAAATTCCTTTTGGTCTTCATTAGTTTCTCCATAGGAATCTTCTAATAATAATGACGAAAAGCCTAATATCGCATTTAAAGGGGTTCTTAATTCATGAGATATTGTAGCAAGAAACTTTGACTTAAATTCTAATGAGGTTAATAATTGATCTAATAATAATTCTCGATGCCTTTCAAAATTCTTACGTTCAGTAATATCTGAAAAAAAGGATTGAATAATAAAATTATTCCCGATTTTCAAAATGGTTGATGTAACTTCTACATCAATTATCTTCCCTTCTTTGGTTTTAATCGAAGTTTCTATCTTATTTGATGAAGATAAATTGTAAATATCACTATTGTAATGACTTTTAATTTTATTTAAGTCAGCAGAGTTAAATAAATGAAAAACTTCAAGATTTAAAAGCTCTTTAGTTGTATAATTAAATAATATTTTAGTCGCTTCATTAATCCTTAATATTCTTCCTTTCGGATGCATCAATATTATAGCAAGTGGAGCAGTCTCAATTAGAGCGTCCATTTCTTCGAGAGATTGCTCTAATTTTTTTAATTGTCGTTCTACAAATTTTTTTTCTGAGATATCTCCTATTAATCCAATTAGTTTGAGTTTATTTTTATCTTTTATAATTTTCCCCCTTAATGAAATTGGAACATAGTGACCATTTTTATGACGAGTTCTATGTTCGATCGATAATCTTTCTCCACTTTCTATGGCCTTTTTGATTGCCTCAACATAGTTTTTAAAGTCTTCAGGGTGTACTCTTTTAGCAGGATTTAAATTAATTATTTCTTCGGGGGTAAATCCAGTTATATTATAAATTTGAGGGCTTGCATATTCAAATTTTCTCCCTAAATCCACTTCAATTATAGCATCCGATATATTCTCTATAAGATTGCGAAAGTTCTCTTCTGATTCACGTAATTTTTGTTCAACAATCATTCGGTCTGTAATATCTTGAACTGTGCCCGACATCTGGATCGCCTCACCGGTCTCACTAAATAAAACCACAGCTTGTTCATGAACAATCTTTTCTGAACCATCTTGTAATACCATGCGATGGTCAATGCTATAAGGTTTATTGTTATGTAATGCTTCATCGAAGCTTCTATTAACTAATCCTCTATCATTTGGATGTACAAAATTTAAGAACGCCTCATATGTTGCTGCAAATTCTTGCGGAATTAAACCAAAAATACGATAAATCTCATCTGACCAAAATACTTTGTTATTCCTTATATCCCACTCCCAATTTCCTAGCTGTGCTATTTGTTGTGCCTTCGCAAGTCTTTCTTTACTTTCTCCAAGCTCATTCCTTGCTTTTTTTCGCTTGGTGATATCTTGAATTGTTAAAAGATAAGAATTATTCCCTTCCCATTCTATCCCGACAGTTTGCATTACTCCAATAGCTAATTTTCCATTCTTATCTACCACTTCTATCTCAGTATTATCACTATTCTTAATCGGAAATTTAAATTCGTGTCCGACTAGTTCAGATGGATTCTTATTAAAAAATCTTACCGCGGCAGGGTTTACAAATTGTATAATCCTATTTTCATTAACCACTATCATAGAAATAACGCTATTCTCAATTATCTCCCTCATACGAATTTCTTTATTATTCAAAGATCTTGCTAATGATTCTAAAGTTGTTAACATTTCATGTCTGTCAATCGCATGCCAGATTGCCCTTATCAAAGTATTACTCTCTATTTGCCCTTTCACCAGATAATCCTGGGCTCCAATTTGTATCACCTTTCTAGCAATTACTTCATCATTTAAACCTGTAAGAACCACTATTGGAAAATCTTTTATTTTTTCTTTAGTTTTTACAATAGTATTGAATCCAGAACTATCAGGTAGGGATAAATCCAATAAAACAACATCAAAACTTCTTATTTCAACAAACTTTAATCCATCTGAAAGGTTTTCAGCATGAAATAGTTCAAAATTAAGATCATGAACATCTTTAAGTAATTCCCGTATTAGACGAGCATCTCCCTGATTATCCTCTATTAATAGGATGTTAATCTTATTTTTCGTATTTCTTCTAACCCTTCAATTTAGTTTTTAATTTCTTTCTTTTTTCTATATACATGGAATTTTTAATTCAATTAAACTATAATGCTGGTGTTTTATAATATGCTATTGATAAAGTTAATTAGTAATTTATTGTCAAATGGTTTTTCAATAAAAAGGCAAGCTCCTATAGCAAGAGCTTTGCTTTTAATGCTATAATCTGCACTTATAAAAATAATTTTAGCACATTTATCTAGTTCAAGAATATTCTTAGTAGCTTCAAGACCATTTTTAATAGGCATTCGATAGTCCATTAAAATGATATCAGGTTTCTCTTGAAAGACCTTATATTTTTGAACTGCTTTTTCTCCATTTTCTGCCGTTCCAATAACTTTAAATCCAGCGATTTCTAAAATTAATTTTAAGAGTCTGAGAATACTTCTATCATCTTCTGCAATAAAAATTGTAGCTATTTTGATTACACCTCTGGAATTAAAATTATGAAAATACTTCCCTTTGTATAATCACCTTTAACTCTATCCTCAACCCAAATTTTACCATTATATCTCTCAATTATTATTGAAAGTAATGATAATCCTAAACCCATACCAAAAATACTTTTATCTCTTGTAAATCCTCTTTGAAAGATTAATTTTTTCCGAGAATCTTCAATACCAATACCGTTATCCATGAATTCTATTTTAAGAAAATCTTGGGCTTCTTTTTTTTCTTTGGAGATTTTTATGGTTATTTCTATAACTGGATTTTCATTATGACTCACTGAGTTAATTAAAATATTTTCAAACGCATATTGTATATAAGAATCTGCGTAAATTTCCACATCTTTGCTTAGGGAATCTAAGTGAATATTAACAGTTCGTTTTTTAAAACCCTTTTTGATAGTCACAATGGCTCTATTTAAAATGCTTATAACGTCTATGTGTTTGAGAATGATCTTAATTTTTTCAAGCTCAGAAATTCTTCGAACGTTAGTTGTTAATCTTGCCCCTCTCATAATAGCGTCATTAATAATATCTAAATATTCCGTTATATGTGGAATATCTTTTTCTTCATTTAAGTAAAAGCCACAAAGATGAGTTGCTGATAATATGCTTTGAAGAATATTATTCATATCATGAGCAAAAAGATCTTTAAAAAATTCAGCACGATTTAATGCTTCACGATAATTTATCTCGGAATTTTTCAATTTTGCTTTTATTCTATGTCTTTCGATAGCATAATAGATTGAACGCTCTAATAGAATCCTATTCACCATAATTTTTACCAAATAATCTTGTGCGCCCGATTTAACAGCTTCAACTGCCAATTTTTGGTCGTCTATGCCTGTTAAAATTATAATGGGGGTTTCTGGCGCTTTATCTAGCATACGAGTGAAAGTGTCAAGACCATAACTATCAGGCAATGATAAATCTAAAAGAATTACTTGAAATTCATTTTCAAACAGGGCTTGAATCCCATCAATTAAAGTTTCTTTATAAATAAGTTCAAATTTATTATAACCAATATCTTTTATCATTTCTTGTATTAATCGAGCGTCTCCTGGATTGTCCTCAATCAGGAGAACATGAATTGTTTTCTTATTTAGATTAGTCTCTACCTCTTTTAAATTTTCTACCTTTTCAGCCAAATCATTAACCTTTTTATTTTTAATTTTTCATACTAAAAATTGTCTATTTCTTTTTAATTTGTATTTATACTTCTATTTCATTTAGAGATGAGTCTATTTGGTGGAAGTTTTACAATACTAAACCAAAAAAGCTCAATACTTCTTATCACTTTAAGGAATTTATTAAGTTCTACAGGCTTGTTTATATAACAATTTGCGTGATGATTGTAAGACGAAAGAATATCATTTTCTGCAAGTGATGTGGTAAGAATCACTATAGGAATCATTTTTAAAGAGTCACTCTCCTTTATTTCCTCTAAAACTTCGCGTCCGTCCTTTTTAGGCAAATTTAAATCTAAGAGAATAAGATTCGGTTTAGGTTTACTTTTATATTTACCATGCTTATACAAATAATCCATAGCCTTTATGCCATCTCTAACAACATTGAGATTATTCTTTATTTTACTTTCCTTAAGAGCCTCTTTTGTTAAACGTACATCGCCAGGATTATCTTCGATCAATAAAATTTCAACAGGATTCATTACATTTGATTTACTCAAAATTATTATTTCCTCCTAATTCTTGTAATTATTTAAACCAACAATTGAATATTTTAATATATGGCATCGTAATCTTATCTTTATCATTCTTCAACAGTGGGTAGTTTAACAATACTGAACCAAAAATTACCCACAGATTTTACCACTTTAATAAATTGATTAATGTCAACTGGTTTGGTGATAAAACAATTCGCGTGTAGTTGATATGTTTTTAGAATATCTTCCTCAGCTTCAGATATCGTAAGGATGACTATTGGAATGCGTTTGAAATCTTTATGTTCTTTTATTTCCGCTAAAACTTCGCGTCCGTCCTTTCTAGGCAAATTTAAATCTAAGATAATAAGATCCGGATAAGGCCTGTCTTTATATTTGTCTTCCTTATTTAAATAAGCCAAAGCCTCTATGCCATCATCAACAACATTTAAGTTATTTAAAATTTTGCTTTCTTTTAGAGCTTCGATTGTTAAACGCACGTCGCCAGGATTATCTTCTACCAGTAATATTTCAACCACGCTACCGATATTCTTAACACTCATATTTATTATTTCCTCCAAATTTTTGATTTTTTTTAGTTTAAATTCTTTTTAAAAAAATGATTTTAATTAAATTTTTATACTATTCTTTTATTGCCTTGGTTTTATTAATTGTAAAATAAAATGTGGACCCTTTTCCAAGTTCCGATTCAATCCATATATTTCCACCATGTTTTTGAACTATTTTTTTACATACAGCCAATCCTATTCCAGTACCCCCATACTCCCCTTTTTTATGTAATCGCTGAAATATAACAAATATTTTCTCAAAGTATTTAGAATCAATACCAATTCCATTATCTTTCACAGAAAATATCCATTCATTTGCTTTCACTTCTCCCGATACATGGATGCGAGGTGGTTCATCACCGTGAAACTTGATAGCATTAGAAATTAAGTTTTGTAGTAATTGTATCATTTGGGAATCATCTGCTATAATCACAGGTAAAGGATCTTTAATAATAGTGGCATCTGTTTCTTTAATTGATTGCGTTACATTATCTAAGACATCTTGTAAAATGACATTCATGTCGGTAGCCTTAAAAGGTTTACCATGCGTTCCCACACGAGAAAAGATTAACAAATCGTTTATCAAACCTTGCATTCTTGTTGCTCCATCCACAGCGAAATTAATAAAATCATTCGCATCCTGGTCCAGCTTATCTTGATAGCGTTGTTGTAGTAATTGAGTAAAGCCTGACACCATTCTTAATGGTTCTTGAAGATCGTGAGATGCTACGTAGGCGAATTGTTCTAATTCTTCGTTAGAATGCTTTAATTCTTCCATTGTATTTGCTAACCTTTGTTCCGCCAACTTTCTCTCGGTGACATCATGGGCAACAAAATACATAATTTCATCCTCAACTATTGGTTTAGTATTCCATTCTATCCACCTATAAGATCCATCTTTACAGCGATAGCGATTCTTGAAATTAAGGGTTGTTGCTCCCTCGGAAAGTTTCCCCACTTCGGCAAGGGTTGAGTCACGATCATCGGGATGAACAAAGTCGAGGAACGGTACGGCAAGAAGTTCTTCATCGGTATAACCAAGTATTTGACCAAACGCTGGGTTTATACGCTTGAAAAAAGCGTCAAATCCTGCGATACCCATCAAATCAATCGACAGATTGAATATATTTTCAAATTCTTGCTTTATTTTTTTGCGCTCGGTGATGTCCCTTATCCATCCATTCCAGATTGTATTTCCATCTGGTAAACGTTTGGGAATACTTAAACCTTCAACCCATCTGATATTCCCTAATTTAGCATGTCTTAATTGATATTCTGCATGCCACGGAGTGAGATTAGTTACTGATTCTTCAATTCTTTTGACCAATTCTGGGATATATTCCTCCAAATAAGTATCCCATATGGCTTTTGTATCCGCTAAAACAGCTTCAGGTTCCACTCCCATTAATTCTCTAATTCCCTCGCTGATAAAATTGAATTTTTCTTTCCCCTCAGTATCTAGTTCATATTGAAATATCAATCCAGGAACACCCGCAGTAATATCTGAAAGGAATTCTCTACTTCTTCTCAAATCCTCCTCTGCCTTCTTACGGTCGGTGATATTAGTTACTATAATGAGAAGACCTTCTGAAGCGGGATATACATGCACTTCATACCATCCCTTCCGTCCATCCTCGAAAGTAAACATATCAGAAGCGATGTCCGGCTCACCGGTTTTAAAAACCTTTTGATAGGTTTTGAAAAATACAGTCTCCTCGATGCCTGGGAATAAATCGATTATTCTGTTCCCCAGCAACTTCTCCTTTGACATTCCCGCGATATGCACAAGCTCATCGTTTACAAGAACGTGTCTCCATTCGCGATCCAAGATCATGACGCCATCAGTTATAGAATCGTATAGATGTCTATATTTCTCCTCTGCTTTTCTGCGCTCGGTAATATCCCGAAATATTAAGACGACGCCTAAGATATGGCCTTCCTTATCTTTTATTGGAGCACCACTATCGGCAATCGGTATTTCCTTTCCATCTTTAGATATTAAGGCAGTATGATTCGCCAGACCGACGACAACGCCTTCTCGAATGACTCTCGATACAGGATTTTCGACTGTTTTGCGCGTTTCTTCGTTAATGATATTAAAGATTTTTTCTATGGGTTTTTCTATGGCTTCTTCTTGTTTCCAACCCGTTAAGGACTCGGCAACTGGATTTAAAAAAGAAATGTTAACTTTTGTATCTGTAGCAATTACCGCATCACCAATTCTTTTAAGCGTCGTAGAAAGCCACTCTTCAGATTCTCTTAATTTTTGTTCAGCATTTATACGTTCAAAATCTTTTCCCAATCGTCTGGTAATAGCGTCAATAAGGTTTCTTTCTTCTTTTAAGAAGGGCCCCCCGTCGAATTCAGGCATTTCTTCCAAATAATATACTTCTACTGAACCAACCTTATCTTTACCAACAAAAATGTCGCTCGCTTGCTTCCACATCGTTTCTTTAAAATTATCAGTTTTATACTCTTTATTGTCTACTATTATTCTTGCGCACGTTACTTCTGGAAATCTCCAAGCTGGTGGAAGCAACTCGACTGATCTTTTTAGTATTTCTTCTTTGGTAATGTCTTTTTCCTCGATAATTTTAGAAAGCCCGTAAAGACAATTTAACTCTTTTATCCTTTCTCCCACTAAATATTCAAGGTGAGCACGGTGCTCTTTTAATTCTTCCTCAACTAATTTCTTTTCAGTTATATCGGTAGCAATTACGATAATTCCCTTAACAACGCCATCATTGTCGATAAATGGTATCTTGCTAGTACTTACCCATTTCGTACCTTCTTCTGATTCCCATGGTTCTTCATAATTTAATTTGGATTTACCACTATTTATTACTTCTAGATCATCATCCCAGTAATCTTGGGCTTGATCTTCAGGATATAAATCAAATAAACTTACGCCTTTCATATTTTCTTTAGCCATTTTATGAGCATCTGCAAAATATTTATTTACTCGAAGAAATTTATTATTAGCATCTTTATAACAAATTATTCCAGGGATATGGTCTAAGATAGCCGTCAATTCATTAGAGAGATGTTTATATTTGTTTTCTGACTCTAATAATTCTTGTTCTACCTTCTTGCGCTCGGTAATATCTCGTAAAACTTCTACTATAGCCGGTTGTCCGGCGTAACTTTCGATCGGTGAGGAAATAATATCAAAAACTCTTTCCCCCTCAAGAAGAGGAGTATTTATATATTGTTCAAAGCGAAATTGGCACACATCCTTTTCTGAGATTATTTTAATAGGGCAACGCTCGCATGATTGATCTAAACCTTTTATTACTTCATAACATTTTTGACCAACAAGTTCGCTGCCAAATATGTCGTGGGCGGTTTCATTCTTAAATAAAATTTTATAATCATTTGATATGACAAAAACAGTATCCTTTAGATTTGAAAAGATCATATTTAATTGTTCTTGAGCTATTTTTAGTTCTTCCTCCCCTTTCTTGCGTTCGGTAATGTCCCTGTGAACGGCAATAATTTCTTTAGGATTATTCTCAGAATCCTTTAAAAGAGAGAGATTAACACTCGTTATGAATGTGCTTCCATCTTTACGTTTAGCTAAATATTCTTGCTGCATTTTGGGCTTGCCCAGGATTAATCTTCTTATTACTTTGTAAAATTTAGGAATTTCTTCTTTCATAATAAATAGTTCCGCAGGCGTGTGTCCAATTGCCTCCTCCCTTGTATATCCGTGTTGTTTAATTGTTGCTTCATTAATAGAAACTATTTTTCCTTCCATATCTACGATAGTAACGCCATCAATCATACTTTCCATAATATCTTCAAGGTACTTTTTTTCATTCTTAATTAGTTGCTCCGCCTTCTTGCGCTCAGTAATATCTACAGAGAATCCCACTATTCCGATAATTTTACCATTATTATCAACATAAGGAATCTTATTTGTGCTAACCCATTTTAAACCTTCTTTAGTTTCCCATGGCTCTTCTATATTTAATTTAGGTTTTCCGTTCTTTATTACTTCTAAATCATCGTCCCAATAGGCTTGAGCTTGATCTTTTTGATACAAATCAAACAAGCTCTTACCCTCCATTTCTTCTTTAGCCAAGTTGTGAGCATCAGCAAGAACTTTATTTACCCGAATGAAATTGTTTTTAGTGTCTTTATAGAAAATTAACCCCGGAATATTATCCAGAATCATTTCCATTTCTTTAATGATTTTTTTATATTCATCTAAAGTATTTAAATCAGAATTACTCATTTTTTTCCCTTCCTTTTAAAATTAAATTTTTTTTAAGAAAAATTGATCAAGTAAACTTGTTTATAAAATTAACTAACAATCCAATTTTGTACAATTTGTTCTAACTAGAGGTTTAAAATAATGAATTAGTAATCTTCTATTTTATTCTTACACTATTAAGAAAAAAAGATATATAAAAATTTACCTATATTTCACATACAAGTGTAACTATAAATGGTTAAAATCTTATCATGAAAATTAGCATTTCAATCTCAATTATTTCTAATTCAGTCATAAATTTGTATCCCCAGTCTAATTTAATGCTTTATTTATATTATCTATCAACTTCTCAATGGTAAAGGGTTTATTTTTAAAACTATGAGCACCAATAGAAAGAGCTTCTTTTTCAACACTGTTATCGGCGGTTGTAAATATAATTTTTACATTTTTATCTATTTTCAAAATTTCTTTTGAAGCCTCAATTCCATTTTTTTTAGGCATTCGATGGTCCATTAATATTATACTTGGTTTGACTGAAAACGATTTAAACATAGAGACTGCCTCTTCTCCATCACTTGCGATACCCGCGAGCTCAAACCCATCTAATGTTAAAATTTGCTCATAAAAGCGCTGTAGGGAAGGTTCATCCTCAACAACAAATACAGTACCCATTTTATAATGCCTCCGGTATTAAAACAATAAAATTACTTCCTTTCGATTGGTCTCCTTTAACTCTATCTTCGACCCAAATCTTACCTTTATAAAAATCGATAATCTTTTTTACAAGCGATAAACCTAAGCCCATTCCATGAACACTTCTTTTTTCAGTGTCCCCTCTTAGAAAGATCTTCTTTTTCATATCGTCTTCTACTCCATTACCATTGTCCATGAATTCTATTTTAAGATATTTTTTACGTGTTCGCTGCTCTTTTGAAATCTTAACAATAATCTCCACATTCGCACTTTTATTATGCCTTATTGCATTAATTAATATATTTTCAAAAACCTCTCTAATCAGTTCATTTGTCTGAACATATAGTTGTTTGTTAAATGAATCTACCTTAATGTTTATTTTTTTATCTTGGTAAGAATTTTTCACAAAGTCAATCGAATTTTTTAAGATATTACAAATTTCAGTTCGTTTAAGAGATATTTTACTTTTTCCAATTTGAGAAAGCTTAAATATTGATGTCCAATTACAATTACAAATATTGTTTTATTCCCTTTTAATATAGGTAAAAATGCCATAGCGTAAGGCTCGGGAGTGTTTATTAATTCTGAGGCGAAAAATCCACTTTTCAG